>Ga0310345_10000430_pt1 | contig 64738 bp, 61 predicted proteins | sample HC15DNA20500_MG_FD_204667 | JGI IMG/M metagenome (GOLD analysis project Ga0310345, IMG submission 204667) | Marine microbial communities from station ALOHA, North Pacific Subtropical Gyre - HC15-DNA-20-500_MG | ecosystem: Environmental > Aquatic > Marine > Oceanic | place: Pacific Ocean: North...
AGACGCTCGAGAGATGATCGATCGCCTTGTCCATTGGATGGCGGGCATCTGGCGGCCGGCCGTCCGGACCGGGCTCGGTCGGGGCCGGTCCGGATCGCCTGAACTGGAAGCGGTCCACCAGCGGATAGAGCGCGCGATGCGTGGCGATCAGCAGTCCCCATTCGTCCTTGGTACGGCGTTGCGTCATCACGCGCCCCATGGAGTGACACTGGATGCACGTGAACTCGACCCCGGAGTCACCTTCGTAGTCGTGATCGGTCAGGCGTCGCTCCACCTCGAAAAGGGCAGGGCGCAGCTCTTCGGGCGCGATGCCCTGCCGGTCCGAGAGGTAGCGTACGATCTCGCGCGCCGCATCGGGCGCCAGCCTGACGTTGTGCAGCGACACCATCCTGCGAATCGACGTCTGCCAGCCTTCGGGTGTCTTCCGCAGGTATGAGATGCGCGTCATACGACCCTCGTCGTCGAGGGTATGACAGCGTTGGCAACTCTCGATCACGGTTTGGTTGGTGATCGCGTAGCCCTCTGGGTCTTCGTCTTCCTGCGCAAATGTCGGCGCTGCGGTCCAAGCGAGCAGGACGGCTAGGCCAGCGAGTGGAACAGCCGTGTGTTTGGCAGACACCATCAAGCGAGTGGGGTGTTTGGAAGTGGACATCCAGTCATCCTGGGAAGCAAACTGACGATTCGCCAGGGCCGATGCATCAATCGTTCCGATGCTCGAGCATGCCCGCGGCGAACGCGGTGGCGAGCGCTGTCAAAAAGTCCGGGAGTGGCACGGGTGCTTCGACTCCATTGTACGCGCTCCACAGGTCGGGCACCTGCTCGTGCTCGGGCGCCAGTTCACTCATTGTTCGCAGATCCACGCTTCTCACGAAGCGGATGCCCTCGGGGTGCCGATCGGTCGCCAAGTGCTGCTCCAGCACGATTCTCTGGTGAGAGATCGCCGCTCTTTCGACGGTTCGCACGGTCGAGCCACGGACCGCTGAGAGAGACCCTCGCTCACGGATTTGCTCGAAGGCCGTACGCACGTCCCGCTCGGGCACGGGTGATGCGCCAGGTGCCTCGAGTCGATCGGTGTCGAGGCCGTCTCCTTCGCCGCCGGCGGTGCGCGCAGCTTCAGTGCGCGTCGACCAATATGCGTGTTCGTAGGCATCAGCCGCTTCCTCGAAGAATTCGGCGGCGCGCCGCCGGTAGCTTCGGTATACCTCGCGTTCACGGGCGTCGAAGAAGTCGACGGCGACCTGCGTCATGGGAGCGTCGATGAGCGACGTGTGCGCCGTGACCCCGGCAAGCCATCCCGACGCCAGCGCCTTCTTCACGCCGTAGGACGAGAGCGGGTCGATGAACGATCCGGCGTCGCCGGCGAGCGCAAGACCCGGCCGAGCGTATTGGGATGCGCAGTAGAGCGACGCCGGGCACGCCCAGCCGTCGTCCTCTGGGGTCGCGTGCTCGAGCAACACGCCGAGGTGTCGAGTCTTCGCAAGCTCCGTGTCCAGCATCGCGCCAACATCGACGCCTGACAGGTCGGCGTGGCGCTGATCGACCATTGCCGTCGTGCACCGGATCTCTGCAGAGAGCGGGACAGACCATACCCACCCGTCCTCGTAGCTCTCGATGAGCGTCTGGCCGAGCACGTCATCCCCCCAGCCGCCCGGGCGTCGAAACCTGCGGACCAGCGCGAGTGTGGTCGTAGAGCGGTCGGGCTCGCGCACTTCACGGGCGAGTAGCCCATGCCGGCCCGTGGCGTCGATGAGCCACGGGGCGCTCAGTTCGAGGATCCCGCCGTCGGTGCCCTCACAAGTGACACTCCAACCGTGTTCGCTTTGCACCGCGCTCCGCGCCGACATGCCGAGCAGCAGCCGCACGCCGCACGCTTCCGCAGCGGCTACCAACACGCGTTCAAGGCCGACTCGGTCAACGTGGAAACCAGGCTCGTTGCCCCCGAATCGTTCGCCGCGTGTATTGGCGTTCGCCCACCACACGGTGTTACCCGTGTTGGCGTAGAAGCCGGCCGCTTCCACTGCGTCGAGCACGCCTAGCTCGGAGAGCAGCAGCCGCGCGGACGGAGGAACCGATTCGGCGAGCTGCCCGGCCGGAGGGGAAGGGGGGCGGACGAGCACGACCTCGTGACTCCGGCGGGCCAGCAGCGTGGCTGCCGCGGTACCGGCGGGGCCACCCCCGAGCACGATGACTTCGAACGAGGTGCGGTCAGACACTCAGTAGTAGACTCGATCCCGGCGCGATTCCTTCGCGCGGTACAACTGCTCGTCTGCAGCTGCAAGCATTTCTTCGAAGCTTGCCAAGCCCACGTCGGCACTCAAGCCCATGCTAATGGTAACCGCCAGCTCCGGCTGGATATCGGTCCAGGGATGCTCCTTGATCGCGACGCGAAGGCGTTCGGTCAGGCCGACGGCTTCCTTGATCGGCGTCTCGGGAAACGCGATCACGAACTCTGGGAAGCTCTCGGCCGCGGCGGCGGCCTTCCAGGAACCGTAGTACTCATAGTACGCGGCAATGTCCTGACTGAATCCCGCGAAGGCGCGGTCGAGCACCATGTCGTCGAAGCGACTGAGGATCATGCCTCTGGCGGTGATCCCGAACAGCGTGATTGCTGTGAAGCTGGTAGCCAAAAGGGCCACGGTGACTTTTGCCTTGAGCGACATCATGGGGCGGTAGTCTATCGAGGGGTCGGGTGGGGGCAAGCGCCCGGCAGCTCACGCGTTGGGGTGCTCCGGTCGCCTGCTTCTTCCCGGCCTGTAAGAACTCCGTCAGACCGCCCCGGCGGGGCGGTCCTACCGGATTGCCTTACTCCCGCTGCGAACGATGCGCACGCCTCCGTTGGTCGTCATCGCACGCACGGTCGCGCCACCCTCACCCAACTCAATGTCGAGTGAGCGACCGATGCGGCCCGGGACCGCCACCGGAAAGTCGAGGCTGATGCCACCGTTCACAGTGCCGGTCTCCAACCGCGCCGAGTAGCCTCGCGGTACATGGATGGTGACGCCGCCGTTGGTGGTCCTGACGTCGAGGCCCGAGCCGTTCCAGCGGTCCCCGTCGAGGTCGACGTTCAAGCCGCCGTTGGTCGTGCGTCCCTCGACGTCGCCACCTGTGCCACGAAGGTGCACGCCACCGTTGAGCGCGTCGAAACGGATGCGCCCGCGCACGTCGCTGATCGCGATGCCGCCGTTGTGGGTCTCGAGATCCAGGTCCGTGTCGTGCGGCACCATGACCTCCCAGCTCACGCTGCAGCTCTCTCGCCGGCCCGTGTCGGGGCTCTCGGTGCGCAGGCGGCCACGGTCGGCCGTGACACGTACGGCGCCCACGAGCTCCTCCGCCCTCGACTCACTGCGGGCGTTCGCCCAGGCTTTGGCGCGCACCTCGACGATGTCACGGTTCCATCCCTCGACGCTCGCCCCACCGTTGAGGCCGCCATCGATGGTGAGCCGACCGGCATCAGCCAGCTCCGCCGAGAGCATTACACAGACACGGTCCTGGTTTCGCTCGCCCCCCTCGCACTCGGCCGCGTTACTGCGCTGCCAGACTTGCGCTTCGGCCGTCGCCACACCACCCACCACCATCGCCGCCAACGCGAGCATCCACTGACTCCGTGCCATCGCCACCACCTCTCACCATTGCAGGGACCTGTCCTCTATGCTGGTCTGACAGGTGAAAGGCCTCGCAGGTTGCAGAGTTCGTGGCGGTCACTCAGCTCCGGTGGAAGCCGCGGAGGCCGCGGCGCCCGCCCGGGGCTCCGCGAGCTGAACCGCAGCGGTCGCGGCCTCGTGCAACGGCACGTCCATCCCTGTTTCGTGCGCCATGCGGACGATCGCGCCACCGAGCTCCTCCATTTCCGTCGCTCGCCCACTGCGCAGGTCGTGGATCACGCTGGGAACGAAGTCCGGAGGGAATACGTCCAGAGCGGCGCCGACCGTCAGCTCGGCTTCTCGAGGCAGCTCGACACCCTGTGCGCGCGCCACGGATGTGACCTCGGCGATCGCCCGTTTCTGAAGGTCCGCGCCGAGTCGATGTTCCCGGATAGGGCCCATCGACTTCCCGGTGAGTCCACAAAGCACACACAGCGCGCACACGACTGCCATCTTCATCCACAACTCGGCGGCGATGTCGTCCGAAACCACGACCTCGACGTCGGTGTCGGCGAACGCCTCTTCGATCAGGCCGATCGCCTCCGGGTCGCCCCCGGTCGACGATCCCACGAGTAGCCTGTGGTGGTCCGCCTTGCGTTCGATTCGACCCGGCTCGGTTCGGAACGCCGTCATGTAGGCGATGCCTTCCACGATCCGATCCCTCGCTACACCGCGCTCAACGAGTCTGTCCGCGGCCGTCACCCCATTCAGAAGAGGCACAACGATCGAGCCGGCTCGCGCGAGATGCGCGACCTGGTCAGCGACGTCGCCGAGGGAGTAGGCTTTCACTGTCACGAACGTGAGGTCGGCACCGCGCAGATCGAGCGCCGAAGCGGCGCACTTGGGGTGCACGTCGAAGTCGCCGGCCACGGTGTGCACGTGGAGACCGTCCCGGCGGATCGCCTCCAAGTGTTTGCCGCGAGTGACGAGGGTCACTTGGTGGCCGGCCCGCGCGAGCAGTGCCCCCACGTAGCTCCCCAGGCCCCCCGCGCCCACAACGACGATCCTCACGCCTCAGCCCGGCCCCGACCGCACTTCTCGGTCCCGGACGGTATCAGACTGTGCGCGGCACGAAGGCCAGGAAACGGCGCGGGTTGTCCCGCTGGATCTCCCGCAGCACGTCCGCGTCGATTCCGGCCTCGCTCAACAGTGGGGCGAAGACCGTGATCGAGTTGCCGTACCCGGGTCGCGCTTCGGAGCGACGGCCCGTGAAGTCAGACGAGACCAGCAGCTTGTCGCCGTGACCAGCCTCGAGGAAGGCCATGATGGTCTCGACCTTCTGCGCATCGTCGACCCGCCCTCCGGTCACGCGGTCGAAGCCGACGAACGCGCCACGCTCGGCGATCTGGATGAGCACGCTCGCCGAGGGGTCGTCGAGACAGCACGCGTGACCGATGACGATATGTTGCGCGCCGACACCCATCGACTCGAGCACGTCCAGCTGCTTGAGGCCAGCGTCGGCTCTGACATTCTCGCCTGTGCCGTACGCGTTGTGCGTGAAGACCGGAAGACCCGTGGCGACATGGGCTTTGCCAACCGCGCGAAAGACTTTGAGCTCGTTTGGCGTCATCTCCGCGGCGTTCGAGCTCTGGCCGATCTCACCGAATGCGCCCAGCCGGTCGCGGCCGGCCTCGGCGACCAGGTCCTCAGCGATCTCATTCTCGCTCTTGCTCGCGATCTCGGGCGGATAGGACCGCTCCATGTAGTAGCCGCCGGAGGCCACGATATGCACATCGGTCTCATTGGCCACGCGCAGCACCGCGTCGAGATCCCGCTGTAGGTCCGCGTGCCCACCGTCGACGATGCAGCCGACCCCTTCTTCGGCCGCCACACGGATCTCGCGCACCACGTTGTCGACGTCGTCGGTCGCGGCGGGCCGATCCGACATTCGGATCGACAAGTGCTCGTGGAACAGCGTCACACCGATGATGGCGTCGGGGCTGATGTCGCCACGCAAGGTGCGGATGATCGCCTCTGCCGTCGCGGATTGATCGCCGGCGTCGAGTTCGCCCGATTCCGCGCAGCCGGCCACTAGACAGAGCCCGGCCGCTCCACCGAGCAGTTGGATCGCTTCGCGACGCGTGAACTGAGTGGGGTGATCAACACCGTCCATACTGGCACCCTCTACATCCGCTGTAGACCGACTCCAGACGTTCGCGGGCAGGCGTCAGCCGCCCGCCCGCGAACGGGATCGTCGACACTACCGAGGCGAGCAACCCTCGGCAAGCAACTCCTCTGCCGCCTGCCCGGATAGTACGGAGGGGTGCTGGGGTGCGAAGCTCCTGAGGGTCCTACACCGCTCGTTCTCCAGCACCTGGAGCGAGATGCTAGCGCGGTTGGAAGCGGCCGCCCAGGTACCGAGGTGGCCCCCGCTACGCCTGCGGTACGCAGGCGCAGCCGGAGCCGCAGCCCTGGAAGCCGGCGTCCTTCCCGGACCCGGTCAGCGGCACCGGAGCGCTGAGCAGCTTGTCGACCGGAGCGTCGGCCGGAGTCGTGCCCGCGTCGACGCCGGCGCGTTCCGCCAGCTCACCCCACGTCTGGAGGCGCTCGTCCATGCTGTGGCGCACTTCAACGGTCTGCTTGTTCGTTTCGCAGCGATATTCGTAGTATGGCATGACGTTGGTAATCCTCACGCGGAAAGGAGTTCCCAATTCAAGATACGCGTCGGACCCTTCTTTGCGTTGCGGTGACACTCCTGGCGGCGCCTCATGTGGGTGCGCAGATCGTGCCGCAAGAGGGCGATCTCGTGCTCCTGGGCGGCGTGCTCTGGGATGGCACCAGCGACGCATCCCGTCCCAATCCGGGCATCCTCATTCGCAACGGGACGATCCTGACGGTCGGGCGAGTCGATGCAGCCGGTAGTGAAGCCGACGTCATGAGTCTCGGGGACGATGCGTTCATCATGCCGGGCCTCTTCGACCTGCACGCGCACTACGCGGTGGATCTGTTCGCAGAGGGTCGCGTCGACGAGTACACCGTGAACCCGGTGCTATTCCTGGCCAACGGAGTGACGTCGACGTTCCCGGCGGGCGAGGTCGACCCTGACGAAGCCCGTACGGGTCGAATGCGGGTAGCATCCGGCGAGATTCCGGGTCCGCGCATCTACAGCTCCGGGCCGTACTGGGGTTCCGCTCGACGGGGGTGGAGCCATGCCGCGATGACACCCGACTCGATTCGAAAGGAAGCCACGTACTGGGCCCTGAACGGCGTGCGCGGCTTCAAGGCCAAGGGTATCCGGCCCGAGCAGCTCGAGGTCCTGGTCCAGGTCGGACACGAGCACGGCATCACCGTGACCGGCCACCTCGACTCTGGGGTCCGCAACAGCGTGAACCCTCGCGACGCGATCCTGATGGGAATCGATCGCATTGAGCACTTCATGGGTGGGGGCGCGTTCCCAAGCACTCAGTCGGCCTATGCGTCGCTGGAAGCGTTCGACCTCGATGATGCGACGACGCTCGCGCGGCTCGAGGCCCAGACCAGCTTCTTCGTGCAACAGGGCGCCTACTTCGATGCCACGCTCACGGCTTATGGCTACTACGCGGGCAAAGAGCCTCAGGTCTACGACTATTGGCAGGACGAGCGTGGCTTCCTCACGCCCTATGCACGGGCCCACGTGGAAGCGCGACTACCCAGGGACCCACTCGAGCAGTTCGAACGCATCTATCACATGAAGCGTCGCACCATCAAGCTTTTCTTCGATGCCGGCGGCGGCGACAACATCTCGCTCGGTACCGACCACCCCAGCTGGGGGGAGTGGTGGAGCGGCTTTGGTGTGCACCGTGAGCTGCACGCCTTCGTGCTGGGCGGCATTCCGAACGCGTCAGCGCTACGCTTTGGCACGATCAATTCCGCGCGTGCGTTCGGCGTGGACGCTAGGCTGGGCACGGTGGAGGCGGGCAAGTATGCCGACCTGCTCATCGTTCGAGGCGACCCACTGACCACGATCACGGATACGCGCAACGCGATCCACGTGATCCGATCGGGGAGGCTCTACGATCCGGACGCGCTCTTCGATTCGGTCCTCGGCAAGATGGGGCCGAAGAACGAGGCGGAGGCCAACTGGTGGAAAGGGAACCTACGCCTGGGTCGGTAGGTGGAGAAGGCTACGCGTGCGCGTCGGGCCGGAGGCTAGGATCCCTCGACGAACCCTCGTCCTCTTCCACCGCCCGAGCGCGTTGAAGGTGACCAGGTACGTCGTCCCGCGGGTTGAAAGCGAGATGCCGTTGCCCGAGACCCCGCACACGCTGCACATCCCCCGCGCATTGAAGGTGAGGCTGTCGCCATTGATGTTCGAGTCGAGCCCATTCAACTCGAAGTCGGTCTCCCAGCCGAGGCCGGACAAGAACTGGCAGCCACGTGTGGGGGCTCCGCGTCCCTTGTCGCCTCAACATGCCCGATCTAGGCTTTTCGCGAGAACCCAAGCGAAAGGCGGATTATGGGCCAGGTCCTGGAAGGCATTCGAGTGCTCGACTTCGGGCGCTACATCGCGGGCCCATATTGCGCGTGCCTGCTGGGCGACATGGGCGCCGACGTCATCCGCGTGGAGAAAAGCAGCGGCAGCGAAGATCGCTGGGTGACTCCGGTAGCTGAAGGCGGTGAGGGCAGCCTCTTCATGCAGGTGAACCGGAACAAGCGTGGCATCACGCTCAATCCGCGCAGCGATGAGGGGCGCGAGATCGTGCGCAAACTCGTGGCGATGAGCGATGTGGTAGTCGCCAATCTCCCTCCGCAGACGCTCGAGTCGATGGGGCTGGACTATCCCACTCTGTGCGAGTCGAAGCCGGACATCATCCTCACTACCGTGTCCGCCTACGGCCACGGCGGGCCCTGGAGTCAGCGAGTGGGGTTCGACGGGGTCGCGCAGGCGATGTCGGGTGCCATGCACATGACCGGGCACGAAGATGAACCCATGCGCCTTTATTACCCCTGGGTCGATTTTACGACGGCCATGCTTACCGCGTACGGCACCATGGCCGCGATCCTTGAGCGCCAGAAGACCGGGCGTGGGCAGCAAGTGGAAGGGTCGCTGCTGATGTCCGCACTGACCGTCGGCAATACCACCCTGATCGAGCAGAGCGTCATCGAGGCCGATCGGGTAGGCACGGGCAATCGAGCTCAGACTGCGGCGCCTTCCGACTGCTTTCGTACTGCGGATGGCTGGGTGCTGGTCGCCGTAGTAGGCCATCCACTCTTCAAGCGCTGGGCGGACCTGATGGGCGCGAGTCACTGGCTCAACGACCCGCGCTTCAAGGACGATCTCGCGCGCGGTAACAACAGCGACGACATCAGCGAACGCATGTCCCGATGGTGCGAGAGCCGCACGACCGACGAGTGCTTATCTGAGCTCGGGGAGGCGAGAATTCCCGCCGGCCCCGTTCTGTCGCCGCAGGAGGCTCTAGATCACGAGCATATTCAGGCCATGAGATTCATGCTTCCGGTCGACTACCCCGGCCTCCCCAGGCCGGCGCCAGTAGCCGACATGCCGGTGCGTCTCTCAGAGACTCCCGGCGGAATTCGCCACCGCGCTCCGGTGCTGGGTGAGCACACGGAAGAGGTGCTGGCGGAGATCGGATACGATGACGAGGCTGTGGCGGGACTGCGGGAAGGCGGCGTGGTCTAGTAGGGCGGGTCGGGAGAGCAAGGCCTGGACGACGGACCAGCGCTGGAAGCCACGTTCAGCTATCCGAACGACATTGGGGTCAGCCCCGACGGTCGGTATCTGTACGTGAACGACGTCGCGGATCTCGCTTCTACGGGGATCTTGTTGGCCCCGATGGTCGTCCGCCGGATTCGCATCGGCGGTTGAGCGGGGCCATTCTAAGGTTTCGAAGCGTGGTTCCGATGCTCAAGGATGCCCGGTCGAAGTAGGCAAACGACGCGTATGCCTGCGACTCTGGCCTGATCCCGTTTCGCGATCTGCAAGGCTCAGCTCTCATGGCCCGCATTCTCGTTATCGACGACGACCCTTCCATCCGCCACACGATGGAGCGCGTGCTGGCGAGAGATTCACACATGGTCGAGTCGTACGAAGACGCGCGGGTGGCGCTGGACGCTCTACGCCAAGAGCAGCCCGATCTGGTCATCACAGACGTTTACATGCCGGAGATGGACGGCATCGAGTTCTTGTTGTCGCTCCGGGAAGCTGAGCCTGACCTCCCGGTCATTGTCACTTCCGGCGGTAGGTCCGCATCCTCGGATCACCTGCTGACGGACGCGGCTTATCTCGGGGTCACCGTGACCTTGCCGAAGCCCTTCGAGATCGACCAACTGCTGGAGCTGGTGCGGAGCGTGTTAGAGGGATGAGCGGGCAGCGGGGCCGCAACTGAGAGTCACCGGCCGGGAAGCGCCGCGAGGAACTCCAGCAGCAGGCGGTTGACCTCATCCGGTTGCTGTTGCTGCACCCAATGTCCGGCTCCGGCCAGGAGGTGGGCGCCTCGTGGTTGCGTTGCTGCTCGGCTCAGACCCGCGGTGAGCAAATCCTGAGTGGCTCCCGCGATGACCGGGTCCTCGTCACCCGCGATGAACATGGCTGGCTGGGGCACTGGCTGCCCCCTGAGCTCGGGCGTCATCTCCCAGTTGCGATGGAAGTTGCGGTAATAGTTGATGCCTCCGCGGAACCCGCTCCGGGTGAACTCGGCAACGTAGTAGTCCAACTCCTGGGAAGTGATCCAGGATGGGAAGTCGGTCGGCTCCCCCATGCGGGGAATCCAGCCGCCGGCAGCGCGCAGCGGGTCGGTGACCTGAGGTGGGTTGCGAGTAGCACCGGCGAGATAGAGTCGACTCAGGATGCCTCTCGGGTCCGCGTCGAACTCCGACTCGGCGACACCGGTGCCGTCCTGGTTCAGCTCTTGGAAGTAGAGGATGTAGTAGAACTTGTCCCCGTACTGACCCTTCCAGATGTCGATGGGAGAAGTGGAAGCAAAGCTTCCGAAGGGGACGCTCATGTTGACTACCGCTGTGAAGCGATCCGGCTCCAGCCGCACGCAGTCACGCGCCACCAAGGCCCCCCAATCGTGCCCGACCAACACGGCGTCCTGCTCACCTAGGGCGTCGATGAGCCCGACTAGGTCACCGCAGAGGTGGAAGATGTCGTAGTCCTCGATCGCCGAAGGTGCGTCTGTGCCGCCGTATCCGCGCATGTCGGGCGCCACAGCGTGGTACCCGGCCGCGGCGAGCGCGGGGATCTGGTGCCGCCAGGAGTACCAGGACTCGGGCCAGCCATGCACCAAAAGCACAAGCGGCCCCTCGCCTTGCTCCACGAACCTCATGCGAAGGTCGTTGACGTCCAGGTACCGGTATTCGACCCCCTGGAGCGGCGGTTGCTCGCTCACCATCTCAGCTCCGGTGTCGATGTTGCCGTTGGAGCCGGCGCCACAGCCGCCGACGCCAAGCAGCAGGACGAGCGCGACCGCGGCCGGCCCCCTCAAAAGATGGGCGACCGGATGTATGTGTCCGACCTGGCCCACGCCTCGAGAAACTGCTCGTGCGCGCTGTTGGCCTCGTGGTCCTTCCCGAGTGCCCGCAGGGAACGCTCTAACCCGAACAAGGACCAGCCGTTGTTGGGATGGTCCAGCAACTCTGCTTGGAAGACCTCGACGGCTTCTTCGTGCCGTTCGGCTTCCCAAAGGGCGTCGCCCAGCCAGTGACGAATCGAGAAACCAAGCGGCTCGGGTTCGTCGTAGCGTAGTCCATCTTCGATCTCGACGCCGGCCTCGAACACGGTGATGGCGCCGTCCAGGTCGTCGTCGGCCCGGAGGAGCTCGCCTTCGAGAACTGCCGCGACGATACCGAGAAGCTGCTCGGCGGAATGCCCACGGAATCTACCGGAGCCCTCCCCAGCTGTGGTCTTCACCTCGTGCAGGTAGAAGCGCGCGGTACCTTCATCGCCGGTCCGCAGGTGCGCGTACCCTTTGCCGAAGTCGTAGAGACCACGGAAGATGTCTCCCTCCGGTGGGTCGCTGAGCTCCAACAACTCGTCGAACCGACCGAAGCGGAAGAGCGAGAGCGCCTCGTAGAACGAGTCGCCACCCATGAGGTCCGAGTACTCCCGGCTGGCTTGCACCGCAACGGATCCCTGGCCGTCGTTCGACGCGGCGAAGAGCAGCATGTGCAGGTTGTGCGACGGGTAGATCGCGAAGCCATCTCCGTACTCGGCCTTGAGATCGGAGTGCCAGGCATCGGTGTTGGCGCGCACTGCGTCACCCCAGCGTCCGACACGATTGAACGTGTGCGACGGCATGTGCTGGATGTGGCTAGCGCCCGGGATCGAGCTGCCCAGGTAGTTGGCGCAGGCCTCGGCCCTACCGGGCTCGACCGAGGGCTCAGTCGAGTGGATGTACAGGTGACAGGTACCAGGGTGCGTGATGTCCTGGGCCAATACCGACTCGAGCACACGGTTCAGTCGCTGTACCGAAGGCTTGGCCATGTCCCAGGCTCCGCGGCGCGGCTCGAGCAGCATGAGCGCTTCACCCGCGAGAAATCCAACGTCGAGGTCGTTGGGGTAGGCCTCGTACAATTCGTTGATACGGTCGGCCCACTTCTCGTCGAGCTTGCGCCGCTCGTCGCTGTCGTGCTCGGGCACGTAGCGCACCGCCATCGCCTCGATCAGCGCTCGCTCGACCTCGGTGGTGTTGCCGTCCATGACCTCGAGCGCCTTCTGGATCGCGGCGTGCGCTCGCGGTGCGTCCGCCGCAACCATGGGGCCGTTGAGGTACGGACCCCACGCCCACGCCTCACCGAAGTAGCACATCGCGCAGTCGGGGTCGAGTTGCCACGCCGCACGGAACGAGCGCGCAGAGAGGTTGGGCTCGAAGGCGTACAAGAGCTGTACACCTTGATCGAAATAGAGCTGTGACTCGGGGGAGCTGGTGGTGATTGAGCGCGAAAAGGGCCCGAGTCCCTTGCCGTCGTGGTGGAGCGGCATCGGCTCATCGAAGCCGTCTGGGAGTTCGAGCCCATTCTCCTGCGCGCCCTCCTGCGCTGACGTGATGGCGGGGATGAGCAGGCAGACTGTGGCGGCGAGCGACATATATCGGCGCATGACGAAACGACTCCGATACGAGGTGGGTGCGAGTCCGAAAATGTGTGGGCGACTCGCGCGTACGTCCAGCGGGGCGCAGGTTGACGCACTTGGCGCGGGCTATTGTACTTCTACCACGGCTAGCTAACTCGAAGGAGACAGCGATGTCATCGAAGGGCGGTTCCCCGATCTCACGTCGTGCCTGGCTGGGCGCGACCACCGGCGCCGTCGCCGCCGGCCTGATCAAGACTCAGGCTGACGCCTTCAAGCTGGACGCGCAGGAGGTCCAGGTGGCTGCGGATCCCACCAAGGTGCCCGGCCGGCTCGTTTCGGAACTCGGTCAGCGCGCTCCCCTCGAGCAGCCGCGCCGACTGGCTCGGCGACCCGGGCTCTCCAGTTCCTCTCGCACGCCACTGCAGGATCTGTGCGGTACCATCACCCCGTCCGACCTGCACTTCGAGCGTCACCACGCAGGCATTCCGACCATCGACTCCGACGAGCACGAGTTGCTCGTGCACGGGATGGTAGACCGCCCGACGGTCTTCAGAATGGCAGACCTGAAGCGCTATCCGGAGGCGTCGCGCATTCACTTTGTCGAGTGTTCCGGCAACGGGGGCGGTGCCTACAACCCGGAACGGATGCCCACGGAGATGTCGCCGCAGTCGCTGGACGGGCTACTCAGTAACAGCGAGTGGACCGGAGTGATGCTGTCGACGATTCTTAATGAAGTGGGCGTGCAGCCCGGTGCGAGTTGGGTTCTGGCAGAGGGCCGCGACGCCGCCATGCTGTCCCGCAGCATCCCGCTCGCGAAGGCGATGGACGACGCGATGCTCGCGTACGGTCAAAACGGCGAAGCCATCCGACCGGAGCAGGGATATCCGCTCCGGCTCGCGCTCCCAGGCTGGGAGGGCAACGCCCAAGTGAAGTGGTTGCGCCGCCTCGAGGTCAGCGACCGACCGACGATGACCCGCGAGGAGACGTCCAAGTACACCGACCCGCTCGAAGGCGGGACCGCGCGCCAGTTCAGCTTCGTCATGGACGCGAAGTCGATTATCACTTTTCCCTCCTATCCTTATGTGCTGCCGGAGCAGGGGTGGTGGGAGATCAAGGGCCTCGCGTGGACGGGCCGAGGCAAGATCACGAGTGTCGAGGTGAGCACAGACGGAGGGCGGAACTGGACCGAGGCCGAACTCCAGCCCCCGATTCTATCCAAGGCCACGGTTCGTTTCCGGCACCTTTGGAACTGGGACGGGAACGAGACGATTATTCTGAGTCGCGCGATCGACGAAACAGGGTACGTGCAGCCGACGGTGCAGCAGCTCTGGGAGGCGCGCGGGCAGCGCACCCGGTATCACATGAACAACCAGCGCGCGTGGAAGATCGCCGCTGACGGATCCGTGACCTTCGGCCTCGGGGAGTTGATATGAGGCAGGCATTGGTGCTTTTGAGCGCCGTGCTTATCGTTGGCTGTGGAGCGCCTGAAGCGGATCGGGCGCCGGGTCCCAGCGACGACGGCTCAGCGGTATTGGCTTCGTTCCCGAGCAACGCCCCGGACCATTTTGGCTTCGGCTCGGACGCTTCCGCGGCTCGCGTCGCAATGTGGGACATCGACGTCAAGCCGGATGGCGAAGGGCTGCCGCCCGGGAGCGGCACCGTCGCGCAGGGCCAGCGCGTCTTCCTGACCCACTGCGTCGCGTGTCACGGTGCCACCGGCACCGAAGGTCCGAACGACCGTCTCGTCGGCACCGCCGCGTGGGAGCAGTGGCCCAATGGCCAGACCGTGGGCAACTACTGGCCGTATGTGACCACGCTCTACGACTACATCAGGCGGGCTATGCCACAGCTGACACCGGGTATCTTGACCAGCAACGAAACCTACGCGGTAGTCGGCTACATCCTGAACATGAACGGCCTCGTGCCGGCGGACGCCGTCATGGATGCGGCGACCCTGCCGGCTGTCGAAATGCCCGCCCGCGATCGCTTCGTATTGGACGACCGGGAGGGAGGACCCGAGGTTCGATAGGGCCGAGGCTCAGCCTCTGGGTGGTGCCAGTCGATTGAGGTCAGCCACCATCTGGCCCGCCATATAGCCGAGCAGCGCGCGCGTTGCGGTGACCTGGTTGACGGTCGTCAGCTCGAGCGTGAAGACGGCTTCGTTGTCTGCGTCTTCGACGGTATGCACGGCGGTTAGTCGGATCGGCTCACCGGCCTGTAGGCGCACCACGTGTCTCGCGTCGAGTACGACGGGAACCTCGATCAACTCGCCGGTACCGGCGGGGCCGGTCCAGAGCAGGTCCGCATCTTCTGCCGAGCCGAAGTGCAGCACGTAACTGTCCTCTCCCGCGAGCGACTCGGGCAGGGTTGCGCGCACGGCCAACGAGGGCGCGTACACCAAATCGGGGTGCTCGAACTCGAAACCCAGAGAATCGAGGATCTCCTTGAACTCGCCGGCTTGCTCTTCGGTCAGGGCTCTGCGGTCCACGATGAGCGGGGAAAACGCGACCGTGAGCACAATGTTTCCGTGGCGCGCGAAGGCGATGCTCCTCGCTCCGCCCAGTGTCCCGTTCGCTTCGAGCTGCAGGCCACCGGGCTGGGTCCAAGGCCGCAACTCTTGCATGCCCCAGAGGTCCTCCGGGGTTTCCACGAACGAGTACCCCGGAATGCCGGCCGAGTCCGCCGCCGCGTCACACACGGGACTCTGCTCGGTCTCGCATGCCTCGATCACGACGGGTCGGATCAAGATGGCGCCGTCGCAGGGGCTCGCTTCCGTTCCAAGGCCGTCCGACGTGTCGATTATGGCCTGCGCTTCGGCCTGGATCACTTGTGCTTGCGCCTGTACCTCCCCTCGAATCTGCTCGCGGCTTATGGTCCGTTGCTGTTGCAACGCCTGGTTTCCCGTGTCGACGATACTCTGCGCCAAGCGCCCGTCGGATACGAACCAATCGTAGACGGCGGACTCCGTCGGATCCTCCCGGTCGAGCGAGTCCATGATGTTGCGATCTTCGAGCCCGATTGCCCCGAGTAGAAGACGCAGTCGCTCGGCCCGTAGGCCGAGTGGCTGAAGCGACTGGTTCAAGTCGTCCAGTCGCTTCAGCACACCGACGCACTCACGGGAGCGGTTGATCTCGAGCTCGGCGAAGCCAACAGGTGGCGTCTCCTGCGCGGCGATCGACGCCGGAGCGGCTGTCGCGCACAGGAGGATGGCGAGAGTTCTCACGTGATTGGGCCGCATTCCTGGCAACTCAGCCGTCCTGCTTGGTTCCTTCGAAGATTCCGGCTCCCGCCAACCCGTATTCGCACTCGCCCGTGATCGTATTGCCGTCGATGACTCCCGAATACGTGGCCGTACCCGCATCAGCCGCATCGAAGGTGAAGTTCACGACGTTGCCTTCTATGGTGCCCATCAACTCCGCTTCGCCGAATGCCCCCGCGTACGTGCCGGTAATCTTCCCGTCCTCGACGGCGAACACAAAGCTCACTTCTCCGCTGCCGGCGTCTAGATCGACGTTGATGATCCAGTGGCCGGCGAGGTCCTGGGCGGCCAGTGGAGCCACCATAGCGCCTGTGCTCAGCACGACGGCGGTGAAAAGAAAAGTCCGGAGGATTTGCGTCATCCGCGGGTTCATACTCCTGCTCCTTACTCACTGATGAGTGGGTTCAAGCCGCGTTCCGCCAGAAGACGGTTGAACGCGGCCAGGTCCTCCGAGAGAGTTGTTTCGAGCTCCTCTCGGGCATTCATGAGGTGGTCACGCAGCAACACCTGCACCTCGCCCTGCTGGTCCGTAGGCCTGAAATCAGAGGTCCCCACGCCATTGGCGAGGTGTCTGAGTTGGCCTACGACTTTGGAAGGGTACCGCACTCCGTCCTGGCCGGTTCCAGTCGAACGCAATTGGATCAGCTGCGACTCGATCGCGATGAGCGATTCATCGAGAGCTCCGGCACCCTCGATGAGGTCTGCTGAACTGCCCTGATCCTCGAGAACATCGACGAGGTCGTAGAGCTGTCGCCTCACCCATTCGATGCGATTGATGGCATCGGCGGCGGCGTCATAGTCGTTACGGATCTCGGACATGAGATCGAGTTGGGCTGTGATCGATGCCATGGTGCCATCGGAATTGGGGTCCTTGAGAACCTCGAGTGTCTGCGACTGCTCTTCGCCATCTACGTCGAGCGTGACGGTGTATGTGCCCGGCGGGTGCCGCAGCGACAGGCCGTTCTGGGCCCGCACTCGGTCGGGCCCGTAGTCGACCCAGTCGGCGTAAAGTGGTGGTACGCGTCGACGGATCGGGGTGCTAGGCTCGCCGCGGAAATCCCAGAACACGCGGTTCATGCCCGGCTGGCTCGTGCCCGCGAATGTGCGCACGAGTGCTCCGGATGCGTCGCTGACGCGAAGCGTCACCTCCGCCCCCGCGCTCTGCCCACCCAGCCAGTAGTTGATGTAGGCGGCGTTCCGTGGATTGGTGCCCTGACTCAGGTCGATCGTCATTGCCGCCGGAGACGTGCGCGGGTTGAAGCGGTAGGCGTCCCGAGGCTCGAATAGATGCGCGCCGCCTGCGCGCACCTCGTCTGTGAGTTGCTGCAACGGCGTGAGGTCGTCCATGATCCAGAAGCCGCGGCCATATGTGCCGATCACCAAGTCGTTGAAATGCTCCTGCACGACGATTCCGTACATGGGCGCCGGTGGCAGGTTGTTGATCAAGGGCCGCCATGCGTCGCCGTCGTCGAAACTTACGTAGAGGCGGTTCTCAGTGCCGAGGTAGAGAAGGCCAGGTCGCACCGGATCCTCTTGGATGCTACGCGTGAAGCTGAGGATGTGGTCCGGGATGCCCGATGTGATCTTCGTCCACGAGGCTCCGAAATCCTCGGTCCGGTAGGCGTAAGCCGCGAAGTCGCCAACTTGGTGTGCTTCCACGACCAGATACGCCTTGCCCGGGTCCCATTTGGATGCGTCGATACCGCGCACCACCCCGTCCACCGGCCAATCCGGCAGGTTGTCGGTAACGTCGATCCAGTTCGCGCCGTCGTCGCGGCTCACGTGCACTTTGCCGTCGTTCGAGCCTGCGTAGAAGACCCCCTGTTGAGCCGGCGACTCGTCGAAAGCGTAGATCACACAGCAATACTCCACGCCGATATTGTCCGGCGTGAGCCCGCCGCTGATGCCTTGCCGGCTCTTGTCGTTCGTCGTGAGATCGGGGCTGATGACTTGCCAGCTCTGCCCAGCGTTCCGCGTGCGGTGCACGTTTTGGCTGGTGACGAAGATCGTGTTGTGGTCGTGTGGAGAGATGAGCAATGGGAACGTCCACTGGAAGCGGAACCGCACTTCGTCGGCGGCGTGTCCGCCGGTGCTTTCCGGCCAGACCTCCACATTGCGGAACTGGCGGTTTTTCTCGTCGTGGCGGACCACGATGCCACCTCGTGCGCCGGAGCCCGAGGCGCTCGACCACACGATGTCTGGGTCGGTCGGGTCGGGCGTGGCGAAGCCACTCTCACCCCCGCCGACCTGATGCCAGTCTCCGCGGGGAATCGAGCCGCCGCCGCCACCGTAAAGGGAATTGCTCGGCCCTCGGTAGGACGGCCCGTCCTGTCGATTGCCCAGGACGTTGTACGGAATCGCGTTGTCTACGGTCACGTGGTACATCTGCGAGATCGGAAGCTCTACCCGCAGATAGGACGCGCCTCGGTTGACGGAGACGTGCACCCCCTGATCGTTGCCGATGACCAGGCGATCCGGATTGTCAGGGTCGATCCACAAGTCGTGGTAGTCTCCGCCCGGGCGCTCGACGCCCTGGTGGGTAACGTACGTGAGTCCCCCATCGTACGTGCGCGAAAGCGCCGCTGTCAAAAAGAAGACCTCGTTCTCGTCGTCCGGGAAGACACGGCAGTTGTTGTAGTAAGCGGTTCTGCCGCCGAGGTCGCGGCTGTGGTTCACCAGTTGCCAGTCGTACCCGCCGTTGCTGCTCCGCCAAAGCTCACCGTCCTCCGTTTCTTGACCGTGCCAGGGCACACCATCGCCCGTTTCGATCAGCGCGTAGATGCGGCGTGAGTCTGCCTGTGACATGCACACGTCGATCTTGCCCACGGGCAGGGTGGGAAGGCCTCGACCCTCCAGCTTGGACCAGGTGTCGCCGCCGTCACGCGACATGAAGATGCCCGAGCCCGGACCACCGCTCTCTCTGCCCCAAGCGTTGACCTGGACCGTCCACATGCCCGCGAAGAGAATACGCGGGTTGTTGGGGTCCATGATCACGCTCGAGGCACCCGTGTCCTCATCCACGAAGAGCAAGTGCTGCCACGTCTCGCCACCGTCCAAAGTGCGGTAGATCCCCCGTTCCGGTTGCGGTGCGTGTGCGTGGCCGAGCGCCGCCGCATACACGATGTCGGGGTTCGTGGGATGGATCACGAGGCGACTGATCCTGCCGGTCGCGTCGAGCCCCATATGCTGCCAATTGTCCCCGCCGTCCATCGACTTGTAGACGCCGTCGCCAACGGTCACGTTCGATCGGATGTGTGGCTCCCCCGTGCCGGCCCACACGATCTGGGGATCCGAGAGCGACACCGCGAGCGCGCCCACGGAATGCACGTCCAGCTCGTCGAAGAGCGGACGCCAGCGGACGCCTCCGTCCTCGGTCTTCCAGAGCCCTCCCGACGCGGCTCCCGCATAGTAGACCAAGGGGTTCCCGGCGACGCCCGCCACCGACGCTATGCGATTTCCGACGACTCCGATGTGCCGGAAGCTGAGCGAGCTCAGCAACTCGCTGGAAGAGGTCTGTGCGTGCGTAGACGCAGGGAGAACGAGTGCGAGGGCGGCTAACAGGCCCGTCGTGCGCTGCTGGAAAGACATCGGTGGGCTCCTGCCTCTTTTTGGCGGGCGCCTCACGTGATGCGGCGCCTCGGTGGTGGTTTGCGTCATCGGCTCACCCCAACAGCCAGGGGATTAGCACGTGGGCGGAGATCAGGCCCCCGATGAAGAAGCCGATGACCGCGACTAGCGACGACGCCTGTAGATTGGCGAGCCCGGAGATCGCATGACCCGACGTGCAACCGTTGGCGTAGCGAGCCCCGAAACCGACCAGGAAACCGCCGAGCAGGATGATCACGATGCCCGGGACCGTGAACAGCACCGCGAGCGCGAAGACGTCGTCGGGCACCATGCCCGTGAAGTCGGTTATGCCGAGGCCCGCCAGGTCCGAGCGCGTGGCCTCTGAGATGCCCACTACATCATCGGGCCCTGACAGCACGCGCCCGCCGATGAACCCTCCGAGTATCATGCCGGAGGCCATCGCCAGGTGCCACGCGCCCTTCTTCCACCAGTCGTACTGGAAATACTCGATCCGTGCCGGCACCGTCGCCGCACACAGGTGCCGCAGGGTCGAGGACACGCCCTACTCCTTGCCGCCATACCAGTACACGAACGGCACGAGCAGACCAACGAGTGGTCCGGCCACGTACCATGGCCACGGCTGCATCACTACTTCAGGCAATCGACGCTCCTTCCGGCGCACGAAGACATGCGCCAATGTGTGCGTCGACCGCTCCCTAGGCTACTCGAATCGAAGCGCCACCACGGGATCGACCTTCGCCGCCCGCCGCGCAGGCACATAGCTCGCCAGAAGCGCGACCGTCGATAGGCCAAGCGCGACCGAGCCGAACGTCACCGGATCCATCGTACTGACACCGAAGAGCAGCGAAGACATGAGTCTCGTAAGGCCCATCGCGCCGGCGACGCCGCTTTCAATCGCAAAACCCGCCTCGCGCAAGGTCTGCTGCAGAAGCGCCGAGCTCTGTGTCTCGAGATATCCCAGCTCGGCAAACTCCCAGATTTCCCGGGCTATTTCGCTGAACGTCTCGGCATTGTCATCGATGTAGGTCGCGACCATCGCTTTGCCACCTTGCCCAGTCGCGAGAGCGGGCGTCGCGAGTGCGGCGAGGATTACCAGGGTCGTGCGTGCGTTTCGCAATATCGTGCTAGCTCCAGGAGCTGATGGTTCTCTCGTTTTCTGGTCGGTGGCCGGCGAAATCAGTTGCCGCCGCGCGCCGTCCTTGGGCCACGCGCACTGCCTTCCCAGTCGGGGTCTGCCGCACCAGTCCACGTCTGCGTCACGGCGTCGTACTGAATGCCATGCACGCGGCCGAAGGCACCGGCGCGGGGCGTCGCATTAATCTCGAGGCCCAGCGCACGCATTTCGTTGAGTTGGGCGGGCGTCCACCCTATGCCCGGACTCGTCTCGGCGCTGAAGCCGCCACGTCCCCGCGCGACTCGGGGCTCGGCGAGCGCCTCCGGAAGCGACATGCCGAAATCGATTACGCGCGTGATCGCGTGCACGACCGCGGGCGGAATCATGCCGCCGCCCGCCGCGCCGAGCACGAGCACCACTTCGCCGTCCTTCATGACGATGAACGGGCAGATGTTCGAGCGAGCTCGAGCGCCCGGCCCCATGCCACGGCTCAGGTATCCGCCGAGCGTCGAGGCGTAGAGAAAGCCGAGATCGGGTGTCACGACCTTGGAGCCCATGTTCGGGCCGAGCGTTTGCGTGAGCGCGACGAACATTCCGTCGGCGTCCGCGGTGGACAGGTGCGTCGTGTGGCCTCCATACAGATCGCCGCGGTCTTCGTTGACGGGAATGGGACTGTGGAGCTCTGCCGGAACCTGCGCGGGGGCGAGGACTTCACTCGCCAGCTGTGTCGCGTAGGCCTTCGATGTCGCGCGCGCAGCAGCCGTGTCGGTACCTAGGACGCCAAGCTCACCGGACGCCATGCGCAGCGCTTGGCCGGTGATTGCGAACCACTCGGCTTCGCTCATCGAGGAGGGCTCGAAGTTCTCCATGATGTGCAACGCCTGGATGGCCAGCACGCCGGCGGCGGGCACGTCGGTGCCGATCAGGTCGTAACCGCGATAGCTACCTCGAACGATGCGGCTGTTCTCGGCCACGTAGTCGTTCAACGCCTGGAGTGTGACCGCGCTGCCGTGCGCGCTCAGATCTGCCGCCATCTTCTTTGCGATCGCACCCACGTAGAACACGTCCCTTCCGCCGGCTGCGATCGCCCGGAGCGTGTTCGCGTAGGCCGGCTGCACCAGGAGTTCTCCTGCAGCATGGAGTGTGCCGTTGCCCTTGTAGTATGCGGCGACCGTGCCTGGAAACTCCCGGGCCTGGCTGAGTCCGCTGGCCTGGCGCCGCGCGTCTGCAGGGAGCACTCGAAACCCATGTTGCGCGTACTCGATCGCGGGAGCCATGACCGTCGCGAGCGGCAGCGACCCGTGCTCGTCGTGAAGCTTGAGCAAGCCTGCGAGTGCGCCCGGGACACCGATGACCGCGTACCCATAGTCCGCCCGGGGGGCTGTTGCTTCATCGTAGTTCCACGGAGCTTGTGTGGTACCGTCGATGCCGTGGAAGTCGCCGTCCTGCGTGCGCACCAGGATCTGGTTGCGCCCGCCGATGCTGTTCATGGTGGGCTCGACCACCGCGATCGCGAATCCGGCAGCCACGGCGGCGTCCGCCGCGTTCCCACCCAACTCCAGCATTCGCACACCCGCATCTGTAGCGAGGGGGTGGGCTGCGGAGACCATGCCGGACTGCGATCGCCCGACCTGCCGGACGCTCTGACCCGACATCGAAGCCGGGAGCGTGACCAGGAGTGCGAAGAGAACGCCGAAAAAGGCGCGGAGCTCGCGCGAGCGCATGAGGCACCTCATGGAGCTGAAAGTCGTTGGAGGCGAGTACGATAACTCGTGTAGCCACTGGTGTGCACTACCCGAACAGTAGGTCGCAGGACGCCCACCTGCCGTCGGTGTGGCTCCCGTCGCCTCTGAGCAGATCGTGCAACATCTCGTGGCTCACCACCTTTGCGTCGGCTTCGTATCTGCGCACGAACGGGTTTACTGATTCCCCTTCAACTCTGGCTTTCCAAGAGGTGGGAACCTCTATTTGTCGGAGTTGCGGTACGCTTGGAACAACGACGACCTCTCAAGCGCCGCCTCGATGCTCTCTCCGCGGGCGGTTGTGCGTCTGCCTTGGGACATGCCCGCAGTCGGAAAAACGGACGCGGCGCTCTCGCTGGAGCGATTGATGCCAAAGGTGGGAGAGCTCCAGATGAGCATCCTCGACTGCGACATCAGCGAACGCATCAGCTTCGCGCTCGGACGCTACGCGCTCGAGACCGGCGACCAATTTGTGACCGGCTATTACACCGCGGCCATCCAACTCCAGGACGAAGGTCCGCAGCTCACCGCCTTACTTTTCTCGGGGGCTGGTGCCAACGCCGCGGTGACGGAGGAGCTCAGCGGCCGGTGAGAAGCTTAGCGCTTCTCGTTCAAGATCCATCCTTTGCGGCGACGACCCCGGCGCGTTTACGCGCGTTGGTCGGCGCTATTCTGCTGATTGCGGTTGCTTGGTCCCTGTCCACTAATCGGGCCAGAATATCGTGGCGTGTGGTCGGTTGGGGGCTCGGGCTCCAGCTCGCGTTCGCACTGCTGGTGCTGCAGACCCCGATGGGCGTGACCTTCTTCGAGGGGATGAACGGCCTCGTGCGTGCCGTGCTCGGCTACGCAGAGCAGGGAGGACGATTCATTTTCGGGAACCTCGTCTCAGACAACGTCCCCATCGGGACGCTCGACGCGAACCAGAACTTCATCGCGACGCCGGGCGCGGTGGCACGCACCGGAGCATTCTTCGCATTCCGCATCTTCCCGAACATCATCTTCGTTGCGTGCCTCATGACGGTGCTTTACCACCTCGGCATCATGCAAAGGGTCGTACGCGGCGCCGCGTGGGTCATGCAACGGACCATGCGCACCTCGGGTGCCGAGACGCTGTGCGCTGCTTCGAACATCTTCGTGGGGCTCATGGAGTCTCCGCTTGTCGTCAAGCCGTTCATCGCGAAAATGACCGAGTCTGAGCTCATGGCGATCATGACCGCGGGTATGGCGACCATCAGTGGCGGCGTGCTCGCCGCGTATGCCGGAATGATGCTCCCGTACCAACCCGAAGCCGCGGGACACTTGATCGCAGCCTCGATCATGTCGGCGCCCGCCGCGTTCGTGATGGCCAAGCTGCTCGTTCCCGAGACCGGCGAGCCAGCGACCTCTGGCACCCTGGATGTCGAAGCCGAGCGGCCCGATGTGAACGTGATCGACGCAGCGGCCCGCGGAGCTGCGGAAGGGCTCCGGCTGGCGCTGGTCGTAGCTGCCATGCTGATCGCGTTCGTGGCGTTGATCTCCTTGGCGAACGGAGTCGTAGGTTGGGCGGGAGGGCTGGTAGGTTTCGAGAGCCTCACCATCGACGGCATCCTCGGTTCGTTACTCGCCCCGGTGGCGTGGATGCTGGGCGTGCCGTGGACGGACGCGGGTTTGGTGGGTCAAATGATCGGCGTCGACCTCGTGCTCAACGAGTTCGTCGCTTTCGTGCAGTTGGAAGCGGCACTCGGCGGCGGGGCGGCGCTCGACGAGCGGTCGCTCATCATCGCCATATACGCGCTCGCGACCTTCGCCAACTTCGGCTCGGTGGCCATGACGGTCGCCGGGGTTGGCGAGATCGCGCCGGAACGCAGGCACGATCTCGCGCGGCTGGGCGTGAAGGCGATGTTCGCGGGCATGCTCGCGGCCCTGCTGACGGCGGCGTTCGCCGGGATGCTCGTTTGACTCAGAAGCGGCCCTCCGTCTTGGGCGGCGGCACGGTGTCGCTCGACACGGTCGAGTCTGGCGGGGAGGTGGCCCGCGACGTTCTCGGAGGATCCGCCCCGTACTTCGCCGCCGCCGCGCGAGTCTCCGCTGATGTCGCACTCGTCGGCGTCGTGGGCGAGGACTTCCCGGAGCAGTTCGTCACGCTCTTGAGCGAAGCCGGCATCGACGTCAGCGGATTGTCGCGCCACGCGGGTGAAACGTTTCGCTGGCACGTCCAGTACGATCGAGATGGCTCCCGGCAGACGTTGGCTACGAATCGCGAAACGGCTCTTACCGAGACTCCCCAGGTTCCGCGCGAGAGGCAGGGGCCGGCGGCACTATTCCTGGGCAGCACAGACCCGTCGATCCAGGCGTCTGTGCTTGCCCATTCCGGGGCGCCCGAGCTCGTCGTGCTCGACACGATGACGCACTGGATCCAAGATCGCGCTGACGATCTCCGTCTGCTGATGCGCAGCGCCGATGTCGTGCTCCTGAACGAAGACGAGGCGTTAGTTCTGGGCGAAGGCGATCAAGCGGCTGGTATTCGGCCGATCCTGGAGGAAGGCTGCTCATGGGTCGTCGTAAAGCGCGGCGACCAGGGCGCGATCGCGTTTGGCCACGATCGTGCGATCACTGTGTCGGCGCCGCGACCTCGCGAGGTGAAGGATCCGACGGGCGCCGGCGACGCGTTCGCGGGTGGCCTCGTCGCCAGGCTCGCGCGTGACTGGCCTTCACCCTTGGCGATGGACGAGGCACTCAGGCAAGCCGTAGCCATGGGATCTCTGGCGGTCGAGTCGTTCTCGGTCGATCGCCTGCTTGCGGCGACGGCGGGAGGCGTGGCTTCCAGGGCTCGCGAGGCACGCCTGAAGATGAGGAAGCACCACCCGGCCCCTTGAGGCCGCACCCTCCGATCCCGACCTTTCAACCCGTAGCCGGGCGCATCACTGTCTCGGCGTTGCTCCTTGCGATTTCCCGAGGATCATGATGTCGGAACGAAAGAAGAGGCTGATTGTCGTCGGCGATCGGGTCCTCATTCAGCCGGAAGAGGGTGAGGATCGCACGAAGGTGGGACTGTACCTCCCCGCCACCGCTGTGGACAACCAGGCCGTGCAGGGCGGGACGGTCGTGGCGACGGGTCCGGGCAATGCGCTTTCCGCCCCCACCGAACTCAACGACGAGCCCTGGAAGGTTGGGGCGCCGGAGCCGCGCTACCTACCGGTGCAGGCACGGATCGGGGACTACGCGATCTTCTTTCGACGCGCGGCGGTGGAGATCACTTTCGACGGCGACCACTATCTGGTCGTGCCCCAGGCCGCGATCCTGACACTCGTCCGTGAGGGAGACGAAGGAGACGAGGACGGTCTCTCGCTCTAAGCGAGGGCGCGGTCGGCGTCTCAAGCGTCCGGGGCGGGTGAAGGTCGTAGACCTCGAGCGCTATCGCGGGATCATCTCTGACTGGGCGGCCTTCACGGCCGCCTCGCAGCGCCCCGAGCCGACGGTGTTGCGCGTTCGTACCGGTCGCATCAGCCCGTGTGCGTTGCTCGATCGGCTCGCGAAGCGGGGGTTCGCGCTGCGAGCGAAGCACGGGCTTCCCGGATTTCTTGAAGTCGAGTCCGGACCGGGACCGATCTCGCTGACCTTGGAGCATTGGCTCGGGCTGTTCTACGTGCAGCAGGCCTCGACCGGAGTCGCCGCGCCACTGCTGGATCCCCAGCCCGGCGAGCGCGTTCTCGACCTTTGCTCGGCGCCGGGAGGCAAGACCACGCATGCCGCCGACCTCATGCAGGACAGAGGGTGCCTGGTAGCGTCGGAGATCAGCGAGAGCCGGATCCGAGGTCTGCTCGGCAACGTCTACCGACTCGGTCACCCCAACGTGTTCGTAGTGGCGGGTGACGGCCGCGACTTCCCCGAAGGGCCTTTGTTCGACCGCGTCCTAGTCGACGCGCCATGCTCCGGGGAAGGCACCCTGAGGCGACGCGGCGGCAAAGCGCCCCGCCAGTCGTCCTCGTTTGCCGGATACGTGACCGCCGCCCAACGGGCTCTCTTGCAGAAGGCGATCCGACTGGTACGCCCGGGCGGTACGATCCTCTACGTCACGTGCACCTTCGCTCCTGAGGAGAACGAGGCGGTCGTCGACGAGATCCTGAAGAGCCAGCCCGTGGACCTGGAGCCGATCGCGCTCCAGGTACCACACGCGCCTGGGCTCACGTCCTTTGCCGGAGCCCGCTACGACGACCGACTGGAGGGTGCGGCACGCATCTATCCGCATCACCTCGACTCAGGCGGACTCTTCCTGGTCAAGCTGCGTCGGCTGGACGACGGATCCACCGCGGCTGACGAATCCCTGCCCGACGGGTGGACGCCGGTTGCCGCGAATTTCCCGGGAGAGAGCGTCGACGCTTCACCTCTTGTCGAGACGGCATGCGAGGACCTCGAGCAGCGATTTGGCGTCGATCGAGGTGAGCTTGCTGATGTTGGCTGGGTCCAACGCGGCGGCCGCTTGTGGCTGCACTCGCTCGACGAATGGCCGCTCGATGCCTGGAGAGAGGGTCCTTGGCGCGATGGCGCCTGGCGGCCGATCTCGGTCGGCTTCCGAGCCGTCGATTTCGATTCGAGGGACCGGCCACGCCCGACCAACGATCTTCTGCGATGGTTGGGCGACTCGGTGCGAGAGCGAGTCTTCGACCTCGGTCACGAGCGGATGCTCCGGCTCGCACTCCGGGAGCCGCTCGACTTCGAAGAAGAGATCCGTGGCCCTGTGGCGTTGCGCTTCGAAGGGGACGTCGTGGGTCGGGGGGCCGCGACCGTCGATGGGCTGAAGGGCGAGATCCCCAAGGCGCGGTCCGCTGACTTGGTGAGGACGCTGAAGGCTTCAGTCTCCCGGTCTGTTGAGCTCTCCGACGAACGCCGCGTCGGCGGGGGCGAGCGATAGCGTCCCGAGTTCCGACGGCGTGACCCACGCCACTTCCGTGTGCTCGCGTGGGATCGGCTCGCCCTCGATCTCTACCTCGACGAAGTGGATCACGAAGGGGGCATCGCCGTCGCGGGAGGAGAAAAGCGTCCGTCCGATGCGGGTTGTCGAGACCGCCAATTCTTCAGCTAGTTCGCGTTTGGCCGCGTCCAGCATCGACTCACCGACGTCGACTTTTCCTCCGGGGAACTCCCATAGCCCGCCGTGTCGCTTGTTTGGCGGCCGGCGCCCGACTAGGTAGCGACCATCTCGCCGGATTACCGCGGCGACAACGGAGATGGGTGCTGGCTGCATGGCGTTGCGCGGTTTCACGAGTGGCGGGGGACTCAAGCGATTCCCAGACCCGTCGAAGCTAGGTTGCATGCTCCACATCCGCCCCCTGCGTGTGCGCGCGCGCCTACGAACCGTGTTGATCGCGGCGCCGTTTCTGATATCGGGAGTTGCGCTTACCAGCCTTGGTGGCGCACAGGATCTGCCTGGTGGGGTGGCTACGGACTTGTTCGAGCAGGCGCTGCAAGAGGAGATCAGCGTTCCGGTCGTGGAAGAGCGAGGGAGCGCCTCGATCCCTACGGTCTTCGCGTGGATTATCGGACTGGTTACGGCGGCACTGGTCACGCGAAGGCTTCGCGATGAATTCGTGCGATTCGCGGGTTGAGAGGGTCCCGAGATCCACCCGGTTCCGGGCGCCGTCCAGGCTGCGGCCCCCGACGTTGAGGACGCGACCGCGGTCGCGTCCCGTCCGCGGAAGCCGAGCAAGCCTCCAGAGGTTTTGAAGTTGCCCCCGCACGTGGTGGCGATCCTGGAGCGGTCGGGCGCGGCCCGGGCCGTCCTTCGGCCAGAGTCCCTAGGAGAGGCTAGGCCGCGGCGCCAACTCGACGTTACGGTGCCGCGCTACGACCCTTCGAGAAGCGAGGACGGAGCACGGCCGTCGGGGACGGTCCACATGAGTAGAACGGCGGCCAATCCTGCGGTGGCGGCGCCGAAGGCGAACGGGGCGGCCGCGCCGAAGCCGCCCCACGGCCCGACGCCTTGCCACAGCACGCCCCCCAGCAGAGACGCCGGGAGGCTGATGAGGCCAACCAGCGCGGCGTAGCTTCCGTACGCCGTCGCTCGTAGCTCGGCGGGCACGAGGTCTGCGATGAGCGCCTTGGCGGCCCCGGCGACCAGCCCATGGTACGCCCCATACACCGCGTAGAGGACGGCGACATGTGTCGGAGTGCGCGCGGCAGCGAATCCCAGGTATACCGCGGCATAGACCAGCCATCCGCTGAACAGGACCCACTTCCTGGGTACTCGATCAGCCAAGGAGCCCGCCGGAGCGGAGATGGCCGTGTAGACGACATTGAACCCCACCAGGATCCAAAGAACGCCCACGACGGTGAGCCCGCGCTCCTGCGCACGTAATACCAGGAACGCGTCTGCGGAATTCCCAAGCTCGAAGACTACTGAGCACGCGGCCAACGCAGCGAACCCCTTCCCGAGCCCGCGGATGCGGATGCGCCGCCCAGCCGGTGCACCGTCCCCGGGTATGGCGACGTCCCGCGCGCCCATGGCCAAGACGACGATAGCCAGAAACGCCGGGGGCAGGCTCCAAAGCACCAGAGTCCTGAACGTCCCTTCGGACAAGCGCGCATCGGCTCCCTGGGTGTTTGCAACGACCCAGATCGTGAGCAGAAGGCCGATTACGGCTCCCGCGCTGTCGCCTGCGCGATGCAGGCCGAACGCCAGGCCTCGACGCTCCGGTGGCGTGGAGTCCGCGAGTAAGGCATCCCGGGGTGCGGTGCGGATCCCCTTTCCGACGCGGTCGGCGAAGCGGATCGCCACGACGGCGCCCCATGTGGAAGCGACATAGAAGAACGGCCGGGAGAGGGCTGAAGTGGTGTACCCGGCGACAGCGAGCCACTTCCTGGCGCGCAGCCGATCGGAGAGCCATCCCGAGTAGAGCTTGAGTACGCTGGCGGCGGTGTCGCCAAGACCGTAGATGACCCCGACCGTCCAGATGCGAACTCCCAGCACATTCGCGAGGAAGAGCGGCAGCACATTGACCAGCATCTCGCTCGACACGTCCGTGAGGAAGCTCGTCGCGGTGGCGACCCAGACGTTCTTGTGGAGCTTCTGCCTGGCGCTTTTGTCGGCCTGCTGGCTCAAGCCAGCCCGATCGCGATGGCGATGGCGATGGAAACCGCTCCAAGCGCTACGAGCGCCAAGTAGAGCGGCACCGCGAATTTGATCCAGTCTTCGTAGCGCACGCCCGCCGCAGCAAGCATGGCCAGCAGCGCGCCATTCGTCGGGGTGATGATGTCGCAGAGGCCTGCGCCGTACTGATACGCGAGCACGACGACCTGTCGCGAGAGTCCGAGTAGGTCAGAGAGCGGAATCAGGACGGGCATGGTGAGCACAGCCTGGCCGCTCACGCTCGGTACGGGCACGTGGATCGCAGTTTGTGCGGCCACCATGCCCAGGCTCGAGGCGATCAGCGGCAGCCCCTCGAGCGGCGTGAACATCGCGTGCACGATGGTGTCGACGATGTGGCCGTCTTCGAGCACGACGAAGATCGCCCGCGCAAATCCTATGAGCAGCGCGGCGTAGGCCATGCTTCGAAAACCGCGCACGTAGGCTTCGGCGGTCCCAGTCAGCCCCATACCCGCGAGCAGTCCGATTGCCACGCCCATGATGAAGAAGGCGGCAGACAACTGGTTGAAGTCCCAGCCCCAACTCAGAAGGCCTACCACCAGCACCGTGAACGTCGCGGCAACCAGCCCGAAGATCACCCAATCCTTGCCGTCGATTCCGACGTCACCCGACTCCTCGATGAGTTGGGGCTCCAGCCGTTCGCGCGATGCGTACCGCATCGTCATGCCAATCCACAGCGCGAGAGCCAGGATCAAGAAGATCCCGCGGAAGGGCCATCCGGAGCCGAGCGGAAGTTCCGCCAATTTCTGGGCGATCTGCACCTGGAAGGGGTTGATGGGGCTGAATGCCGATCCCACGAATGCCGCGCCGGCGCTCATGGCAACCGCGACGAGCGGTGTGAAGCCGACCCTGCGGGTCAGAATGAGCAGAACGGGGATCAGCGGGATGATCTCCTCCTGCATGTTCTCCACCACACCTCCTGTGGCGAAGAAGATCGAGACGATGGGGATGACGAGGAGGTCACGCCCTCCGAGCGCGCGAACCAACGAAGTGACACCCCGCCTGAGTGCACCGGTCTCGTCGACCACCGTGAAGGCGCCACCGATGAGGAACACCAGGAAGATCACCTCGGCCGCCTCGGCCATTCCGCGGGGCAGCGCGACCATGGCGTCGAATAGATTGACCGGCGTGCGCTCGACAGCGTGGTACGTGCCCGCGACCACGACCGAGCGCCCGGTGGCCTCGTCATCGGCCCGGTCGAACTGCCCGGCGGGCAAGACATAGCTCGCTGCTGCCGCCAGAATCACGCAGCCGGCCAGCAGAACGAGCGGATGGGGAACGCTGAAGCGCGGCTTGGCGTCGGTCACCTGAGAGCCTCGTCGAGCACGCGCAGCACGGTCAGGATTGTTTGGACCGAGGCGAGGTACTCAGCGGGGTCCACGTTTTCGAAGTCGTCCGTGGATCGGTGGTAGTCGACATGATCTTCGACCCCGAAGTACACGAAGGGGATTCCGGCCTGGTGGAATGGCGCGTGATCCGACGAGTTGGTCCAGTTTGCGCCCTCCGGTGCGTTGGGGCGGTCGTGCCCTTGCTTCACGATCACAGGGGCGTCCGCGGTCGCCTCCTTGATGACCGGTCGAAGCGCCGGCGTGTGATGTGCGCCCACTGCCCAGAGCAGCCCCGCGGTGCGGGAGACCATGTCGAGGTTCACGTTCAACGCGATCTGCCCAAGCGGGACAGGAGGCTGCCTCACGAACTGTCGAGCGCCCAGCAGTCCCGCCTCTTCGGCATCGACCAGCGCGATCAAAAGCGAGGCGGCGAGCGGACTCGCCACAACAGCCCGGGCGATGGCGAGCGCCGCAGCCACCCCCGAGGCATTGTCGTCGGCGCCGTTGAATATGACGCCGTCGCGTACTCCTTCGTGATCGTAATGGGCGGTCAGCACGATGTATCGGTCCGTCGCCCCCTCGGCTACGTCTCGACCCGGCACCGTGGCGATGATGTTCACCGCTGGCGTGTTGGTGGTCTCGAAGTCGTGCTCGTAGCTCTCGCCGATGGGTGTCGCCCCGATGGACCTCAGCGACTCGATCAAGAAGGCGCGCGCGCGCGCGCTGCCTGGCGTGCCGGGAGCTCGCCCCTCCATGGAGTCGTGCGCGAGCACGGACAGATCCTGAAGCAGCCGGTCGAACGACGCCGGGTATCCGACGTGCTGCGCTGCCGCTTCACCCACGAGTGCCATGGCGGCCGCCACGGCGACCGCGATGCTCGTTCTGATCGCAATCTTCCTCTTCATGGGCAAGCAGCTTGGGGCTCGCAGGGGCCTGGCGCCAGAAAAGAGGTGCTTCATGGTTTGACGGGGCTCCTTGGCGGGTTAAGAACGGTTGATTGGTTCCTGGGTCCTTACGGGCCCTGTTTCCCTGACTCGCGTTCGAAACGACGACCATCGCCACGCAGCCCCTACTCTGGTCCCTCGCTGTGGGGCTGCCTGTGGTGGGGCTCCTGCTGTGGCTGATCTGGCGGCGACGCGAGGCTATAGGGCAGGTGCGGTCTGCCGCTGTCCCGCGCATCGGGACCGCTGAGATCGACCGTTTCTTCGAGCACTCGGGCGACCTGCTCGTCATCGTCGGCCTCGATGGTCATTTCAAGCAGATGAACCCCGCATGAAACTTTATCCTGGGCCATTCGCAGCAGGTCGGACTCAAGACGCCCTTCATCGACTTTGTCCATCCGGACGACCGCCCGGCCACGATGGAGGAGTTGGGTAGGCTGGCCATCGGGTCCGAGACCGTGCGCTTCGAGAACCGGTACCTCACCGCGGCCGGGGATTGGCTGTGGATCTCGTGGACTGCGACTCCGCTGCCGGGCGGCGATCTCTCTTATTGCGTCGCGCGAGACTTTACGGCGCGGCGTCAGGACGAGCAGCGCCTTAGAGAAGAAATCGAAGCTGCCGAGTTGGCGAACCAGTCCAAGAGCGATGTCTCGAAGCCGGCATGGACGACTACGTTTCCAAACCCATCGATCCGGAGGAACTCGAGGACAAGGTTCGACGCTTTCTCGACGAGCAGCTCGACTTCGATGTAGTCCGTGCCCTAGAGCTGACCGGGGGAAACGCCGGCGTATTCCGCGACGTCGCCATGATGTTCCTCGATGCCGCTGCGGGCCGGCTCGAAGCGATCAAGCAGGCGGTCGCCGGCTCGGACTCGGAGGCACTGGAGAACGGTGCGCATTCATTGAAGGGCGTGGCAGCCTCGCTCGCGTTGCATCGAGTGAGCAAGGTGAGCGCGTCCCTGGAACAGGCCGGCGCCGATAGAGTTTGGGCGGGCACGTCGCAGATGGTCGCGGATCTTGAGCTGTGCCTCGCCGCGGGCATTACGGCCTTTCGAGCCGAGCTCGGCTCTAAAAGCGCGCAGGCGGGATCGTAACGTCCATCGCATACACGAGATCGCTCAGCGGCGAGTCGTCGCCGTTGCCGGAGTTCGCAGCCACGTGAATCGCGACCGGGCCCCCGACGAAGGGAGCCACCCACTCTAGCGACCACGTCGCCAAGTCGGGGTTCACCGTCGCAGAGCCCTCTGGGGTTTGATGCGCGTACGGCTGTCCGGTGTCCGCTAGGGTCACAGCAACACGCGAGTCGACCGGTACGAGCTCACCGGCCGGCGTACCCCACTCGGCGCCGCCCGCGTATCGGGCTGAGATCTGGAAGCCTGCGGTGGCGGTTTCTTCGGCCTCGAGCGCGACGGTGATCTGGTAGCGCCGACCCCGACCGTATACCTCGGGCAGACCCTGTACGGTGACCCTACCACCGAACGCGTTCAGGTCGCTACCGCGATGACACTCGAGGCAGGTAGGCTCGCCAAAGCCGCCCGTGTGCCCCACGGGCGGCCCCGTCGCATGGAAGGCAGGAACGGCCGCCGCCGCCCCCACGAGCGTGAGAGCGGCGGCTGGAATCGCGAAGCGCAGACGCATCAGTCCGAGACGATGCGCCTCCGGGGCGGCAGCTTGGCCTGACCCACCGTGTTCGTGTCGGCACCGAACCAAATGGAGTTGCTTTCAGCGTCGAAGTACATGTGACGGATCGTGCCGCCCCCGCTCTCGACGAGCGTTTGGCTGAAAATCTCACCTGTCATCGGATCGAAGCCGATGAAGTTATTCGGTTTGGGACCGGTCTCGACGAGCCAGATACGGTCCGAGTCGTCTGCGACCACTGCGTAGGGACGCGCGCCCTGGCCGCCCGGAAGTGGAAACTCCTGCACCTCGCCAGTCACAGGGTCGAGGCGGCCGAGGGTGCCACGCGTCCAGTCGCCGTACCAGATCACGTCGTCCGAAGTAATGGCGATGCGGCGTGGCCGTGCGTTGTCCGGTAGTTCGAACGTCTCGAGCTCGAACGTCTCGGGGTCCACCGTCGCGATCATGTTGGTATTGAACAGCGCGATCCAGGGATGGTCTCTAGAGTCCATGACGATTCCGTAAGGGCGGCTGCTCCCCATGCGGCCCCCGCGGCCGGGCGCTGAAGGGGTCTCGAGCAAGCGAACCTCACCGGTCTCTGTCCACAGTTTTCCGACGAAGTTGCCGTTCTGTGCCGTGAACCACACGTCACCCATGGAGTCGAAGATGAGCGTATGCGGGTCGCGGGCGCGTTCGTCGGGCATCATGAACTTCTCGACGTCCCCGGTCTCCGGGTCGAGTCGCCCAATGTGGCTCGCGCGATTGCCCGAGTAGTAGACCGTGCCGTCGGCGTCGACGATCAGATTGTGAGGATTTACGCCCTCGTCCATGTCGAACTTCTCGAAACTACCGGTCTTGGGATTGAGCACGGAGACGTAGTTGCCCACCTGACCGACGAACCACACCCTTCCGTCTGGCGCCACCATCGGGTCCCGGGGGCGCGACTGCGAATAAGGGACCTCCCACTCCTGTAGCGCGGGATCCGTGGCGGTTTGCGCAGCAGCAGGGGGCGCGGGCAACAGGAGCGTCAGTGTAGCTGCGAGCAATGGTGTGGTTATCCGCATGAGAGCCTCCATCGGCTACGGATGAACATCGACTACCTGGGAGACACCTACGCTTCCCGGGACGCTGTCAAAATGTGCGTTCCCGCGTCTTCACGCGAGCGTGGCCGACGTGTCTCCGTGCCTGACTCGCGAACTTCGGCAACACAACCGTAGGTTGCGGCTCACACCGGAGCGGGAGGCCGTCTTGCAGGATCACCGAAGCTACACGCGCCGCGAGTTCCTCGATCGCACGACGTCGTGTGCTGCGCATATGGGCGTCATGGCCGCCGCGTCACCGCTGTGGCTGCGCGGTTTGTGGACTCGCCAGGAGCGCTTCCCCGTGGTCGCTTCAGAGCCGTGGGGACGTCTGGAGGAGATCAGCGAGGGCATTTGGGGTCTGGTCTCCAACCCGTTGCAGGACCGCGCGACGCTGTGTAACGGAGGCATCGTCGCGGGCCGGGCGGGTGTCGTCGTCATCGAGAGCTTCGCGTCCGACGACGGAGCCCGCTGGATGGCTCAGCAGGCGATGCGTCTCGCGGGGCGGCCGCCGACGCACGTGATTCTCACCCACCACCACGGGGATCACACGGGTGGTCTGCGCGGTGCAGCCGAGAGTGTGGACGTCATCATTCTGGCGACCGGTCTGACACGCGACACCGTCCTGGAGCGGGGCAGAAACGCTCCCGCGGACGTGCTCGAAGGTGTGGAGTTGATCGGTGCCGGAGGGCCCACCGAAATCGACCTGGGTGATCGCTCGCTGCTCGTCGTCTCGCGAAGGGGACATACGGATTCCGACCTGAGCATCGAGATTTCCGATCCGTCGGTGGTCTTTTGCGGTGACTTAGTATGGAACGGGATGTTCCCCAATTACGTCGACGCCGTACCCGACCAACTGTCGCGAAATGTGCGCGTGCTGCGACGCCGCGAGCCCACCACCTACGTGCCCGGTCACGGACCGCTGGCGGACGACGCGGCCGTCGGCGCCTACATCGACTTGCTCGATCACGTAGAAGCCGCGGCCAGGCGAGCGATCGAGCGCGGCATCACCGCGGAGCAGGCCGGTGAAGAGTACAGTCTGCCTGACGGCATGGAGGACTGGGTGCTCTTCAGCCCCCAGTACTTCGCGCGAGCAATCGGCCGCTGGACTAGTGTGCTCAATGGGTAGGGGGGCGGACGTCACGCATCCTTCCTTCGCTCAGGCATTTCTTTCCACCAACACCCGCCCACCGCGGAAACGCAATGGCGCTACGGAAGGGAGCGCGACGCCCCCCCTCACTTCGGTTTGGGGGTAGGGCCTTGCAGGCGCTCGGTCATGAGGGCAGGAGGAACTCTTGAGTAAATACGACGTCGACATGGGGCGGCGGTCTGCGAATCATGTGCCGCTTTCACCGTTGTCGTTCTTGCAGCGAACGGCATCCGTGTACCCGGAGCGGTGCGCGATCCGGTACGGAAAGAAGGAGTGGACTTGGGCTGAAACGCACGTGCGCTGCAGGGCTCTTGCGGATGCACTGCGGCGGCGGGGCGTGGAGAAGAACGACACTGTCGCGGTCCTGTGCCATAACACGCCTCCGGCGGTGGAGGTCTCGTTCGGCGTGCCGATGGCGGGCGCAGTTCTCAACATGATCAACACCCGACTCGACGCCGAGATCGTTGCCTTTATCCTCGACCATGGGGAAGCGCGCTTCTTCCTCGTCGATCAGAGTTTCGCCGAGGTCGCGACTACGGCGCTCGAGATCGCCGAGGCGTCTCCCACCGTCGTGTTCATCGAAGACGATGTGCTGGAGCCGATCGAGAGCTTCGGTGAGATCACGTACGAGGAACTGATCGCGGAGGGTGATTCCAGCGCCGAGTGGACACGTCCTGAGGAGGAGTGGGATGCCATCTCGCTCAACTACACGTCTGGCACCACGGGAAATCCCAAGGGCGTGGTATACCATCACCGCGGGGCCTATTTGAACGCCGTTAGCAACGCGCTCGATTGGTCGCTACCTCAAGGTCCCATTTACTTGTGGACTTTGCCGCTGTTTCACTGCAACGGATGGTGCTTTCCGTGGACGATCGCTGCAGTGGCCGGCACGAACGTGTGCGTTCGCGGGGTCGACGCGGGCGTGATCATCGATCTGATTGGTCGAGAAGGCGTCACGCACATGTGTGGTGCACCCATCGTGATCAACATGGTCACCACCGAAGCTGAGAAACGAGGTGAGACGCTGCCGCACAGGGTTGCCATGATGACGGCTGGCGCGGCGCCCCCGGCTGCCGTACTGGCTCGGGCTGGGCGTGTGGGCCTCGATATCACACATACGTATGGCCTCACCGAGTGCTACGGGCCCAACACGATCTGCGCTTGGCACCCCGCGTGGGACGAGCTGCCGCCAGAGGAGCAGGCTCGCATGAAAGCGAGGCAAGGGGTCGCCTACACGCTGCAGGAGGAGCTGACTGTGCGCGATCCCGACACGCTGGAACTGGTGCCGGCCGACGGGGAAACGATCGGCGAAATCATGATGCGCGGGAACGTGCTCATGAAGGGTTACCTGAAGAATCCCGACACAACGGCCGAGGCGTTCGGCGGTGGGTACTTCCACACCGGTGACCTCGCCGTCATGCATCCAGACGGCTACGTCGAAATCAAGGATCGCTCCAAGGACATCATCATTTCCGGTGGTGAGAACATCTCGTCGATCGAAGTCGAGAGCGTGTTGTACCGCCACCCAGCGGTATCGGCGGCGGCGGTGGTGGCGCGACCCGATGACCATTGGGGAGAGACGCCGTGCGCGTTCCTTGAGCTTCGGGAAGGTCCCGAGCCGACGGTGCAGGAAATCATCGACTTCTGTAGAGACAACATGGCGCACTTCAAGGCACCGAAGACAGTCGTCTTCGGGGAGCTTCCGAAGACCTCGACCGGCAAGATCCAGAAATTCGTTCTGCGGGAGAGGGCGCGGGCGATGGAGTAGAGGCTGCCGGGTTTGCTGCAGAATGGTCGAGCGCGTCTGCAGCCTAAAGCGCGTAGTTCCAGAGTGAGGAGGCCTGGCCAGCGACACGCTCAACCTCGCGCACCAGAAGCCGACGATCCAAGGGCTTGATCAGCGTCGCTACCGCGCCGAAGTCTTCGGCGAGCGTGAGTTGCTCGGCGTTTTGCCCGGATACTGCGATTACCGGCGTGTCCTTGTGCATTTCCCTCAGTGCCTGAATAAGGCGGAGCCCATTGAAGCTCGGCATCGCGAGGTCCGTGACGACGAGCTCGAAGCCGCCCTTGGGGACGCGTTCTAGGGCGATCTCTCCCAGAATAGCGTCGATACGCGAGATCACGTCCAAGAGGTGAGCTTCCTACACACGGTGCCGAATCCTTCGCTCGGCTCGCTCGGTGGCGTCGCAACACCTCTCCAGGCCATCTTGGCCGCCGAGGAGGAGTGCCCATGACGCGTCGCCCGACTTTCTGGATCATCTTCTGTGCGCTCGGCATTGCCGGTGCGGTCACAGCGATCCGGCTGTTTTCGGTAGCGCTGCCCAGTATTTCGCTCGACATCTCGATGGACCGCGGGAGCGCGCTGGCCGAGGCCGCCGCACTCGCCGAGCGTTACGGATGGGCGCCTTCCGACGCGCGTTCCGCCGCGTCGTTCGGCCAGGTGGGTTCAGAGGTTCAGACGTACGTCGAGCTCGAGGGCGGCGGTAGCGACGCCTTTGCGAACCTCGCCAACCTAGGTGTCTATCAGCCGTACCAGTGGGTGGTGCGCCGATTCGCGGAGGGCGAGGTCGCGGAGGCGTTGGTGCGCTTCACGCCAGAGGGCTCCCCGTACGGTTTCCGTTTGCGGCTCTCGGAGGACGACCCTGGCCAGGAAAACCTCGACCAAGCTGCGGCCCGTGCGGCGGCTGAGGCTGGAGTGGCCGAGTGGACCGTCGATCTCTCGAGCTATTCGCTGCTCGAGTCCTCTGCCGAGACGCTGCCCGGTGGGCGCGTGGATCACACCTTCGTCTTCGAGCGCACCGACATTACGCTCGCGCAGGCTCGCTTTCGCCTGCGGCTCGTCGTCGCCGGCGACCAGTTCGCTCAACTCACGCACTTCGTGCACGTCCCGGAGGCGTTCTCGCGTCAATACGCGGACATGCGCTTGAGCAACGAGGCCATCGCGCTCGTCGCTCAGTCGATCTTCATACTTGTTTTCGTACTGTTCGGCGCGGGTCTGGGCACGGCCCTGCTGCTGCGACGGCGTTGGGTCGAGTGGCGCACGGCGCTGATGTGGGGTGGCTTCTCCGCGCTCCTCATCGGACTCAACGGCGTGAACGCGTTGCCGCTTTCCTGGATGTCGTACGACACGGCGCTGTCGGCGAACACGTTTGTACTGCAGCAAATCGCGGCGGCCGGAGCGATCTTCGTGTTGGGCACGCCCGTGCTCGGCTTCTTCTTCATGGCCGGCGAATCACTCGGGCGTCGTGCTTTTCCGGGGCACCTGCAACAATGGCGGGCCTGGTCCCCTGAGGTGGCGTCGTCCAACTCGGTGCTCGGCCTCACCGCGGCCGCCTACGTGCTCTTGGGGCTCGGCATGGGGTACCTGGTGCTCTTTTACCTGGCCACGTCACGGCTCGATGGTTGGTGGTCTCCCGCCGCCGCCCTCGTGCAGCCGGATCTACTCGCGACGTACATGCCGTGGTTGCAGGCCGTGTCGATCTCGCTCTATGCAGCTATGTGGGAGGAGAGCGTCTTCCGCGCGGTACCGATCGCGTGCGCCGCGCTCATCGGCCTGAAGTACGGGCGGAAAAGTCTCTGGGTCTGGGGGATGGTGGTTTTGCAGGCCGTGGTCTTCGCCGCGGGGCACGCCAACTACCCGCAACAACCTCCGTACGCGAGGGTCATCGAGCTTACCATTCCCGCGCTCATCTGGGGCGCGGTATACGTGCGATTTGGACTCCTGCCGACCGTCCTCACGCATTTCCTCTACGATCTCACTCTAATCTCGAGCGTGCTGTTCGCGTCCGACGCAATGTTCGACCAGGGCGTGATCGTCGCTGTGGGACTCATTCCGCTCGCACTAGTGCTTTGGGCTCGACGTGGCGGAAGGGCGCGGTCGATACCGCCTGAGTGGGCGTATAACAGAGCGTGGACTCCGCCCGAGCTGCCGGGCGGCACGGAGTCGGAAGGCGGCGCGTTGCCGGGGGACGGCTCCGGGCCAGAACGCGGCTCGGGGTCGGACATCGGCCCGGCGCCAGAAGGCGATTCGGAGCCGGAACGCGCTTGGCGGTCGTCCCTGCCTTTTCCAACGCGCGCGATCTACGTTGGAGGTTTCGCCGGTCTGCTGCTCTGGGTCACCGGGGCTATGCTGCGGGAGCCGCCACCGACGCTCGTACTCGGACGGTCCGAAATTGCAGCCATCGCCCAGCAAGCGATGGATGCCTCTGGCGGGGCCTCTGCCGGTTGGACCCGGGTTCTCTACACCGGAGGCGGAAACTCGAGGGCCCACACCTACGTGCGCGAGCAGGGAGGGGAAGAGGCTCTGGATCAGCTCTTCGGCAGCTATCTGACCGATCCACAATGGGTTGTTCGGTACGCGGACTGGGACGCGGAGCCAGAACAGAGGATCGAGGAGTTTCGCCTCTATATCTCGCGGGACGGAGGGTTGCGACGTCTCGCGCATATACTGCCCGAGGCGCGCGCAGGTGCCGGTTTGTCCGAGGACTCGGCACGCGTCCTGGCATTGGGCGCTGCGGGCACCGTGATGGAAGAGGACGCGCTCCGTCGTCTCGAAGAAGTGGGCGCCGAGGAGATCGCGCAGCCTGCGCGGACCGACTGGGAGTTCACGTTTCGTGATCCAGCAATGCTGGCGGGACTGGAGGGTGAAGCACGCCTGACGGTCGATGTCGCGGGCGGCGGCGTTTCAGACGTCCGCCGTTATGTGCACGTACCTGAGGAGTGGGAGCGGGAACGGCGAGAAAGCGACAATCGGCGAAGTATCATGCTCGTTGGGCTGGGGATGGTGCTCGTGCTCACGTTCGGCGGTGGTGCGATCATTGCGATCGTCGTCTGGAGTCGCCGGGGGCTTCCCACGCGCGTCGTGCTCGCGACCGCGGGCGCGACATTCCTGACCCTGGCACTCTCCATCGGCAACGGCTGGTCTGACGTCACCGCGAACTTCACCACCGCCCAGGCGTGGCCGTTCCAGGCAGGCGCTGCCGTGTTCGCTTTCCTGCTGCTCGCCCTCGTCGGAGGAGCCGGCATCGGATTGGTCTCCGGCCTCGGTCACCGCTGGTTCGAGCCCCGAAGCCGAAAGGAGGCTCCTCTCTGGGCTGGGGTGGCGCTCGGGCTGCTCATCGCAGGTCTGCGCAGCACGGTCTTCGTGTTGGCGCCTGGGCGGCCGCCGCTGCCGGACTATTCCGGAGCTTCGGCGTTCCTCCCGGTGCTCGCCGAGCCGCTCGCCGCCGTGACCCCTTTTCTCCTTCTCACCGCCGCAGTGTTGGCCCTCTCGGCTGCCTTCGTGCGCTTCGCTGGGCATCCGGCTTACGGCAGCATCGTAAACTTCACGATCTTGGCGACGGGCGCCGTCATCGTTCCGTCCGGGTTTCAGACGTCGGTGTTCGCTTGGATCGGCGCAACGGTGATCGGGGTCGCGGTGGTGCTCACGATCGTGCGCTTCAGCGCGCGCGTTCCGGCGCTGGCGCCTTTGATCGTGGGCACGCTCATGGTGACCGTTGCGCTCGAGACTGCCCTGACCGGGCCGTACCAGGGCGCGCGGGTAGGGGGACTACTCGCTGTGTCTCTCATCGCGTGGCTCGCGCTCATCTGGTCCCGGGCGCTCAGTCGAATTGATGCACCTGGTGCGGGCGCCCATCCCGCCCGAGAGGTCGGCTCATGAAGCACCGTGTGCCCGCCGACACTAGGGAGTGGACGCTGCATGCGGGAGCGCTCCTTCCGGGTCTCTAGAAGCTTGACCTGGCTAGGGCGGATCAGTACCGTTGGCGCCACACACAACTCATCGAGACCGGTTGAGGGACAGGCCCTACGACGCCGGGGCAACCTGCGAAAGGTGGCAATTTCGCAAGGTGCCAACTCCTACGATGGACGCGAGTCCATTGGAAGATGAGTCGCCCGCTTCGCGAACGCGTAGCCGCCGAGCTTCGAGGGCGTCGATCTCCAGGAGTCCGATGATATATCTCGGTATGGAGGATCGGCATGACGCACGCAGCACTCGCCCGCGGTCCCGCGGGTCATGTTGAAGCATACTGTTCCACCGGCATATCGCCGGGCTTCTCGGCTCGCTCGAGACATCGGATCGAGCTGGACCATCACGCGAGCCAGGCCGTCGAGATCTCGTACGAAGTGCACGGCCCCGCGCATGCGCCGGCGCTCGTGGTGCTCGGAGGCATCTCGGCGGGCCGACATCTCGCCCCCACGCCCGCTGACGCTTCGCCCGGATGGTGGCCCGGCGTAATCGAGCCCGGGGGAGCGCTCGACCCGAAGCGCCATCGGCTCATCGGCATCGACTATCTCGCGGCTCCCTGCTCGACTTTCCGCACTACCTCGCCGGTGACCACCCACGACCAGGCCCGCGCAATCGCCGCGGTTCTCGACGTTCTGGGCGTGTCTTGCGTCACCTTCGTAGGCTCGTCGTACGGCGGCATGGTTGCTCTCGCGTTTGCCGAGCTCTTCGCTAGTAGGGTGTCAGGACTGGTGCTGTTGTGCGCCGCCCACCGCACGCACCCCATGGCGACCGCCTGGCGGTCGATCCAACGCTCGGTCGTGCGCTTCGGCGAAGACCGGGGAGCTCCGGCAGAGGGGTTGGCACTCGCCCGCGCGTTGGCGATGACCACCTACCGAAGCGCCGACGAGTTCGAACGCCGCTTCGACTTCCGGCCCGAGACGAGCAGCTTCGACCCTGCCAGCCTCGACTTCCAAGGGGGCGCAGTACGCTTTCCTGTTCAGGACTACCTCGAGGCGCGAGGCGGAGCGTTCGCAAGCGCTTTCGATGCGGCGAGCTTCTTGAGTCTATCGACTTCGATCGTCATCCACTGTGTCGACCCCGCGTTGGTAACGTGCCGGACCACCTTGGTGTCGTTCGATACCGATGCGCTCGTCCCGCCGTGGCTGGTCGAAGAGTTCGCCGAAGCGGCTCCGGGAGTCTGCGAGCACGTAAGGCTGCACACGGCCTTTGGCCACGATGCGTTCCTCAAAGAGCCCAAGAGCGTCTCGTCGGTAGTGCGCACGGCCATCCAGGTCCAAGAGGCGATCCGATGAGCCCCGTCAGCCGCACGACACGGACCGTACGCTCAGCCATCGGCGACGATACCAGCCATGGGGCCGTGATCCCGCCGATTCACCTGTCCACCAATTTCGTCTTCGACGAGCCCGGCGAGTGCGGCAAGTACGACTACACTCGCTCGGGGAACCCAACTCGTGACCAGCTCGCTGACGCAGTGGCGGCACTCGAGTCCGGATGCGGCTCGGTGATCACGTCGTCGGGAATGTCCGCGGTGGCGATCGTTACTCAACTGCTCTCCCACGGGGACGTGCTGCTCGCGCCGCACGACTGCTACGGCGGCTGTCATCGCCTCTTCTTGGCAGAGGCTCGACGCGTCGGCTTCGAGGTCGTCTTCCTCGATCAGAGCTCACAGGAGGCGATTGCCGTGGCGCTCGAACTCCGGCCACGCATCATTTGGCTCGAAACGCCGAGCAACCCGCTGCTTCGTGTGACCGACATCGCGGCTTGGTCGCGAGTCGCGGAAGACGTGGGGGCGATCTGCGTCGTGGACAACACGTTCCTGTCGCCAGTCAACCAGCGCCCCCTCGAGCTGGGGGCGGACTTGGTGGTCCATTCCACGACGAAGTTTCTGAACGGCCACAGCGATGTGGTCGGTGGCGCGGTGGTCTCGAAAGGGCCTGAGTTGCTCGAGCAGATCGCGTGGTGGGCGAATTGCCTGGGAGTCACCGGTGCTCCCTTCGATTCCTATCTGACGCTGCGAGGCGTGCGCACGCTACAGGCGCGGTCACGCATACACGAGGAGAATGCGCTCTCGGTCGTGGCAGCGCTCGTGGGCCACTCTGCCTTGAAGGCGCTGTATCACCCGAGTCTGCCGGATCATCCTGGACATGAAATCGCCGCTCGACAGCAGCTGGGGTGGGGAAGCCTTGTCAGCTTCGAGTTGCACGGCGGTCGGGCCGGCGTAGATGCCTTCCTGGACGGGCTACAGCACCACACGCTCGCGGAGTCACTGGGAGGTGTGGAGAGCCTCATCGCGCACCCCACAACGATGACGCACGCCTCGATGGACGAGGACGCGCGCGCCATCGCGGGCATCAGCGACGGGCTACTGCGTCTCTCTGTCGGCATCGAGGACGCCAGCGACCTCGTCGCCGACCTACGGACCGCGCTCTCACGGGTTGAGGAGGTCGCATGCGTGGCGGTGTAGTCGCGTGCGGGGTACCCGAGGTCACTTCCAGTCGTGGTGCTCAAGTTCGGATCCTCGGTGCTTTCCCAGCCAGAGGGTTACCGCCGAGCGGCGGACGAGGTCCGGAAGGGAGTGGCTTGCCGAAAGAGGGTGGTAGCCGTGGTCTCCTCGATGGGGAGTACGACTGATCGTCTGCTCGAGGCTGCGCGATCCCTCGCACCGACGACGGCGCTGGCGTTGCTCTCACAATTGCTCGCGACCGGTGAGGAGGCCTCGGTTGCGCTGCTGTGCATCGCCCTAACCAGCACTGGCGTGAATGCGGTGTCCCTCCCCACGGAGCAGTTTGGTCTGCGCACGCACGGGGCGTTGAGCGATGCGAATCCCGTCGCCGCCGATACGAGTACCTTGGCCGCGGCGCTGGCCACGCACGATGTGGTAGTGCTCCCCGGTTTCGTGGGTCGAGACGCCTCGGGCGCGCCGTCGCTGCTGGGGCGTGGCGGCTCCGATTTGACTGCACTTTTTCTTGGCGACGCGCTGGATGCCTCAGAAGTGCGGCTGGTGAAGGACGTCGATGGGGTGTACTCGGAAGATCCGAAGTCGGACGAAGACGCGCTTGTGCTCACCCACGCGACTTGGGACGAAGTGCGGCGCATCGGCGGAGGTGTAGTGCAGGAGAAGGCGATCTCGTTCGCGGAGCTACGGTGCCGGTCGCTGCAACTGAGCGTCCTGCACCTGCTCGAGCATCCAGGGCGTTGTTGCCGCCACCCATTGTACGAACTCAGGCGAAGCAACTATGCGTTCCACGTCCGCGGCGCTGAACCCCAGATCGGCGCTGCGGTTGTCACAGCATACCTCGACCGTGGTGGGCGCGTAGATCCTGCCGGTCAACCCCCCTACGAGCCCGTTGAGGAACGACACCTCCTCATGGATGGTCGCATTGCCTGAAGGGCACATCTGCTGGATTTCGATCTGTTGGTCGGGACTAATCAGCCCCCCCAGCCAGCGGTTGTGCCATCGCGAGTAAACGACCGGGGCATTTGGCGCACCTGCGCCGGCGGTGTACGTGTGCTCGAAACAGGCAGCCGTGAACAACAACATCACAATCGTGAAAAATGACCTGCTGTGTCTCGTCGTGTTCTTGAACATCGTCCCTCTCCTCACCGTTGCGGCAGAGCTGCCGCCATCACATGGACGTTCGTGGTCGAGACGAGGACAGTGCACTCGGCGCGCCGTGCTTCATGCTACCACGTAACTCGTTGGGCCATACCTCTTTGCGTGTACTTCACGACTCGTTTGTGCTTGGCGCGGTGTCCTCTACATAGGACGACTTCGAAAGTCCCTGCGGACGGGGTTGGTCCTTTGGCCCTTCCGCCCACGCGAAGCGCATATATATTCTTTGATCATGCATGATATTGCGATTCGCAGAACGAGATCCATAGTGGGAAAGCTGCTGAGGGACCAGCGTGACGCGACTCCTAGACTCAAGCCCAAGCGCGTCGTCCTCAAGCTGGGTAGCCGCACGCTCACGGCGGGCGGCGCCGAGTTGTGCGCCGAAACCCTAGCCCGGGTAGCGGCCTCCGTCACCAGCGCGACAGACGTCGAAGTCGTCATCGTTTCCAGCGGCGCGGTCGCGGCCGGTTTTCGTGTCCTCGGGTTCGACGCGCCGCCGGAGGCGGTTCGGGACCGTCAGGCTGCCGCTGCAGTCGGACAGACCCGGCTCATGAGCATGTGGGAGGCGGTCTTCCGGGACCGAGGCCGCGATGTCGCGCAGGTTCTGCTCACCAACGATTGTCTTGCGGATCGACGCCGCTACGTCACGGTTCGCGACGCGTTCACGGCGCTGCTCGACCGTGGAGTCATCCCGATTGTGAACGAGAACGATACCGTGAGCGTCGACGAGATCATGGTCGGCGACAACGACAACCTCGCCGCCATTACCGCGGCTCTGGTGGACGCGGATCTTCTCGTGCTGCTGACAGACGTTGCGGGTGTATTCGCCCGCGACCCGAGGAAGGACCCCGACGTGTTGCCGATCCCCTTCGCGCGCAGTGCCACGGAGTTGAAGGAGCTCTGTTTCAAGAAGGCATCGCCCGAGTCGATCGGGGGAATGGTCACCAAGCTCGAGGCGGCCGAGAGAGCGGGCAGGTACGGAATCCCCACCGTCATCGCTTCGGGTACCGACGCGGACACGATCTCGGCTGTCCTGCGTGGCGACCAGATCGGCACCTACATCGCACCCGCGGCGGAGCCGCTGCGAGCACGCCAACATTGGATGGCCGTGCAGCGCCGACTCGAAGGTAGCTTGGTGGTGGATGACGGCGCTGTGTCCGCCATCCGCGGACGCGCGAGCCTTCTGCCCCGTGGCATCGTCGAGGTCGTGGGCCGCTTCCGAAAAGGTGATCTGGTCTCGGTGGTCGATCGGGCAGGTGTGGAGCGAGCGCGTGGCATCGTGCGCTTCGACGACCGAGACGTCGAGCGCATCCGAGGCCTGCACAGTAGCGATCTCGAGCAAGTGCTTGGCCGAGAGGTCGGCGCAGTCGTCATGCGCAGCGATCGCCTGTTCATCATGGACGAGGAGCAGGGCTAGTGGCGGTCTCTGCGGCTACTTCGGTGGAGCTGTTGATACCGGATCTGGCGCGTAGAGCTCGCACGGCCAGCCGTAAGCTGGCGACGACCACCGGCGAGCAGCGCCGCGTGGCGCTCGAGGCCATGGCGGACGTCTTGAGCGAAGCGGCCGATCAGATCGTGGCCGCCAACGCGCTCGACCTCTCGGCTGCTGACGCCGCAGGGGTCGGCGCTGCGATGCGTGACCGCCTGCTCATGGACCACGGCGGGGTGGCGAAGTTGACTGACGCGGTTCGGGAGATCGCGGATCAGCCGGATCCGCTCGGCGAGGTCACAGACGAGCTCGTGCGGCCCAACGGCCTCGCCGTGAGCCGCGTCCGCATCCCCCTGGGGGTCGTCGCCATGATCTACGAGAGCCGGCCCAATGTCACGGCGGACGCTGCTGCGCTTTGCCTGAAGGCCGGCAACGCTTCCATTCTCAGAGGTGGCACGGAAGCGATCAACTCCAATCGCGCGATCGCCGCGGCCCTCCGTACCGGGCTCGAGTCCACTGATGTACCAGCTGATGTGATCCAGCTCATCCCGGTGGCGGATCGCGCCGCGGTCGACGTGCTTCTCGAGCAGGATGAATACATCGATTTGGTGATCCCGCGCGGCGGCGAGGGGCTGATCCGCGCAGTGACCGAGAAGAGCCGAATCCCGGTGCTGCAGCACTACAAGGGGGTGTGCCACATCTACGTCGACGCTTCGGCCGACGCACAGATGGCGACCGACATCGTGAGCAATGCCAAGGTACAGCGTCCGGGCGTGTGCAACGCGCTCGAGACGCTACTGGTCCATCAATCGGCTGCGCCCGACCTGCTACCCGGCATCGCCAACGCGCTCACAGAGTCCGGCGTAGAGCTACGTGGGTGCGCGCGTACGCGAGAACTGCTCGGCGAGGTCGTGGTGCCGGCGAGCGAGACCGACTGGGATGCGGAGTATCTGGACCTGATTCTCGCGGTGCGCATCGTAGACGACCTGGCGGCCGCGATCGAGCACATCGACAACCATGGCTCTTCCCATACCGAAGCCATCGTGACGTCGGATGATGCTTCGGCGCAGGCATTCGTGTCGGCGGTTCAGTCGAGCACTGTACTCGTCAACGCGAGCACACGCTTTGCCGATGGAGGTCAGCTGGGGCTCGGCGCCGAGATCGGGATCTCAACGTCGAAGCTGCATGCGTTTGGGCCCATGGGTGCTTGTGAACTGACAACCCGGAAGTTTGTCGTAAAGGGTACAGGTCAAGTTCGAAGCTGAGCTGCGCTGCGGTCGCCGCCCGGCGGGGTCATTCCGCTGCGTATTGCTCGCGTAGCTTCGTTTTTTGCACTTTTCCCGTCGCTCCCATCGGCAGCTCATCCACGAAGTAGACCTCGTCTGGTAGCTGCCATTTGGCCAATGTGCCGGCCAGGTGCTCGAGCACACTTTCTTTCGTTGGATTCGAATCGGGCGCGGCCACGGCGATCAAGATCGGGCGCTCATCCCACCGTTCATCCGGGATGCCGATGACCGCGGCCATCACGATGTCGTCGTGACCCATCGCCGTGTTCTCAACATCGATCGAGCTGATCCATTCACCGCCCGACTTGATAAGATCCTTGCTGCGGTCGGTGATGTGGATATAGCACTGTGAGTCGATCGTGGCGACGTCCCCGGTAGGGAACCATCCGTCCTCTGTGAGCCGCGATTCATCGTCCTTGAAGTAGCTCTGGATTACCCACGGGCCGCGGACCTGGAGCTCTCCGAAGGTGACGCCATCCTGAGGCAGACGATTTCCGTCATCGTCGACGATGCGGACCTCGACGCCGAACGGCGGGCGGCCCTGCTTGGTTTGGAAGATCCTGCGCTGCTCAAGCGGCAACACGCGGTGCTCCGGCATCAGCGTGTTCACGGTACCGAGCGGGCTCATCTCGGTCATGCCCCATGCGTGCCGGAATTCGATTCCGAAGTCCTCCTCGAGTGCGGCGCAGAGGGACGGAGGTGGGGCAGTGCCCCCCATCACCGCCATGGCCAGCGAAGGCGGTTTGTTCCCGTGGTCGCGCCAATACTGCACGAGTGGGATGAATACCGAGGGCACACCGGCGCAGTAGTTGACGCTCTCGGCTGTCATGAGGTCGGTCAGCGCCTCAGGGTCGTACCGCGGCCCGGGGAAGACGACCTTCGCGCCCGCCAGGGGTGCCGAATAGGCGATGCCCCACGAGCATGCATGAAAGAGCGGGACGATGGGCAGCACACACGTACTCGGGCGCATGTTGAAGACGTCCGGCATTGCCACTCCGAACGCGTGCAGGACCGTCGAACGGTGCGTGTACAGAGCGCCCTTGGGATGACCGGTGGTGCCAGACGTGTAACAGAGAGCCGCAGCGTCGCCTTCGTCCAGCACCGGCCACTCGTAGTCACCGTCGGACCCCGCGATGAAGTCCTCGTAGGCAATGGCGTTGCTGAGTGCGGTTTCCGGCATGTTCTCCGAGTCGGTGAGCACGACGTAACGCTCGACGCCCGGAAGCTTGTCCGCGACGGCTTCGGCGAGCGGCACGAAGGTCAGGTCGACGAAGAGGATCCGGTCCTCGGCGTGGTTGACGATGTAGCCGAGCTCGGTGGGGTGCAGACGAGGGTTGAGTGTGTGGCAAACCGCCCCCATGCCGGAAATGCCGTAGTAGAGCTCGAGGTGCCGGTACGTGTTCCAGCCAAGCGTCCCGATTCGGTCTCCAGCCGTGATGCCGTGAGCCCCGAGTGCTTGGGCCAGTTGGATCGAACGGTTGCGCGCGTCCAGCCAGGTGTAACGATGGATCGGCCCTTCGACGGTGCGCGAGACGATTTCCTGAGTGCCGTAGACTCGACCTGCGTGCTCGATGAGGGACGAGATGAGAAGGGGGGTCTGCATCATACGGCCGCGCATGCTCATCTCCAGTCGCTCAGGACGCCTACGTTGGGGCTGGCAACGTACGAGGGTGGGAGGTGGGCTGCCAACGGGATTAGCGTCAGCTACCGCGCCCGACCGAGCGGTCCACGAGTTGGGGTGCTCGTGACCTGGGTGGCGTACAGCCCCGCGCTAGCAGCCCGTGGTAGAAGTACAGTGGGCCGCGTTGCGGTGCCACGGCTGCAGGTCCTAGGCGGGGCGACGACGCCCTAGCCGTAGCTGCGGCTAGGAGCCCCAACGACGGAGATGGGGCCGTGCCACCGCAACCCACATACATGCGTGTCCTTTCGTCACGGCGGTGGGCGCAAGGGGGTCGCGGCCCAATAGGTCGTTTCTCCTCCTCGCCGTAGAACAACTACGACTCGTCGTCGTGCCTACTATTGAACTCGCGAGACCCCTGCGCGCGGCCCGCTGTACTTCTGCCACGGGCTGCTAGAGCTCGAACCAGAAGGTACTGCCTTCTTGCACGACCGAGTCGACTCCGATTCTCCCATCGTGGGCCTCGACTGCGAGCCTACAATACGTGAGGCCGAGCCCCGTTGATGCGAGCTTGACCCCCTCCTGCTTTGCTTTAATCTGGCCGAACTTCTCGAAGAGCAGCTTCTGATACTGCTCGGGCACACCCGGCCCTTGATCTCGAACCGCGATGCGGGCCCGCGAGCCGTTTGATACGTGGACAGACACGGCGCCTTCTTCGGGCGAGTACTTGAGCCATTGCTCACCAGATTCGCTACCACGCGTTCGATGAGCTCGGGGTCGAAGTCAGCCGTCGCAGAGCCCGCAACGGTGATGTCGCGTCCGCTCAAGAGCCTGGCCAGCGACTCCACCGCGGTGCGAGCCGTGGCACCCAGGTCACCAGGCCTGCGTTCCACGGGCATCTCGCCCGGCTCATCAGTGTCCGGCTAGCGACGTCGTCGTCAACGATCAGTATGCGAGCCATTCCAGGAGTTTCGACCGTTTCAGAAAAATCCTTTACGTTCCCACCATGACGGAACCGAACCTACGCATGGAAGAGATGACTTGGCCGGAGGTGGGTCAGGCACTGGAGGCAGGCTTCACGACAGTCGTGGTCGCTTTGGGCGCCACGGAGCAGCACGGGCCGCACCTGCCTCTACTCGTCGATGCCGCGCGCGGGGACCGGCTTGGGCTCGAGGTCGCTCGGCGACTCGGCAATGCGCTCGTCGCGCCGACTATTCGTGTGGGTTGCTCCGAACACCACATGGCTTTTCCGGGCACGCTGTCACTGCGGCGACAGACGCTGGAGGCCCTGTGCATGGACTATACCGTCAGCCTGGCGCGCCACGGATTCCGGCGCGTCTGCTTCGTTCCCTCCCACGGAGGCAACTTTGCGCCGCTCGCGGAAATGCTCGACGATCTCCGCAGCGCGGTCGCACCAGACTGCGCAGTAGACGCCTATTCGGACTTGATGGGCTTCATGGCGTTCTGGAAGAACGCTGTCTCCATCGAAGCTCCGGGGTTGGAGGACAGGGTCGGAGGCCACGCCGATATCTCAGAATCCTCTGAAATGCTGTGCATCCGACCTGACTTGGTGCACGAGAGCCGGGCGGAACGCGGCCACGTCCAAGACTTCGACGAGGAACTCGCGGAGAGGATCTTCCGCGACGGCTTCCGAACCGTGACCCCCAACGGGATCCTGGGTGACGCGCGAGGGATGAGCGCCGACATCGGTGAGCGGTGTATCGCGAGCGCGGCGGACGGGATTGCCGCCGCTCTTGACGCGGGCGATTGAGTGGAGGGAACCCCGCCGCGACTCGCGTTCTTTGTCTCGCCCCATGGCTACGGGCACGCCGCGCGTTCGTCGGCCGTGATGGCCGCGCTCCACCGAAAGAGCGGCGTGGAGTTCGACCTCTACACGACCGTGCCCCGGTGGTTCTTCGAGGAGTCGATCAAGGGACTCTTCCGCTACCACCATGTCACCTGTGACGTCGGCTTCGTGCAGACATCGGCTCTGAGCTACGACTTACGCGGTACTGTCGAGGCACTGCAAGACCTGCTCCCCTTCGAACAAGCACTAGTCGATGACCTCGCCGCCCGCGTGCTCGACGCGGGATGCTCGGCGGTGGTGTGTGACATTGCTGCGCTCGGTATCGCGGTCGCCGAGCGTGCGGGTCTGCCGTCGGTGCTCATCGAGAGCTTCTCTTGGCAATGGCTGTACGAGCCCTTGCACGATCGGGCGCCGGAGCTCGAGCGATTCAGTGGCGAGCTCCGTCACTGGTGGAGAAAGGCAACGGTGCACGTTCAGACTGAGCCGCTCTGTTGGCGCGACGACTCGGTGGAGACACTGGTCGACCCGATCAGCCGGGCTCCCCGGCTCGAGCGCGAGCAGGCCAGACTCGAGCTCGATATTGCTCCAGATGCACGAGTCGTCGTGATCACCATGGGCGGCTACCGTGAAGGCATGCCGTTTCTGGAGCGGCTTCAGGCGATGTCCGACGTGGTCTTCATTGTGACCGGGGCGAGCGCGACGGCGCGCTACGGCAACCTGATGCTGTTCAGCAGCCACGACGCCATCTTCATGCCCAACCTATTGCGCGCCGCCGACGCGCTGGTCACGAAGCTCGGGTACGGCATCATTGCCGAAGCCTGGAGCGAAGGGCTCCCCTTCGCCTTCGTGAGCCGACGCGACTTTCGGGAAATGCCTCCGCTGGAGGCGTTCGTGCGCCGTGAGCTCTTAGGCTTCGAGATAGCTCCCGAAGACTTCGCCGAGGGTGGTTGGATCGACCGCGTTCCGGAGTTGCTCGACCTTCCGCGTCGACCGCGAGCGGGTAGTGGAGCCGACGACGTGGCGAACGCCGTGTCGGCCCTCCTGGTAAGCGAGGGCGCTCGCACAGCGTCAGAGTCCGGAATCGAGGTCCTCTAGCAGAGCCACCGCCTTGGCGACGATGGTCTGCGCTTCCGATCGTGAGCCGGTCAGCCTCAACATCTCACGGATCTGGCGGTCTGCGGCGTCATGGTCGCCCCGGTCTGTGTAGAGGAGCGCGAGCTCATAATGGTGGTCCGCGATGCAGGGGTCGCCGGATGCGGCGGCTTCGAGAAGGCGCTGAGCTTCCTGCCAGGAGGCACTAGCCAGGGCTCCTCTGCCCGAGACTTTAGTCGTGAGAAGCCTCCTGACCCGGTTCATGCGCATGATCGCGGCGTGGAGTCTGCCGAGCAGATGCTGAGCTCCGGGATGGTCCGGTTGCAAAGAGAGCACCGCTCCCGCCTGGGCGTACAAAGCCTTCCCGAGCCCGATCTTGGTGCGGCCATCCTCGATTTCGGTTCGACCCCCGATCACCGTGGCGAGCGCCGGGGCGGCCGGGAGCAATCGAGCGTCTGGTCAAAGGATCTCTTCGCTGGTCGATACTCGACGGTCAGACCCCCCACCACGACCGACACAACCCGGTGAACGTTTCCGCCCCGATCACGAGTCATTTCGGCAACCGAAGCTCGGACAACGTCGTTAGTTCGGATCCACACGCGCGACATGCCAGGCGCGGGCGACCGTTGTCTCTCATCCAGACCCCATCAAGGGGTCGGTGACGCCGATCCAGTGCACCGCCACGAGCCCCAGCACGCCGAGCACCAACAGGTAGTAGATGGCCGGCAGCACAGTCTTGCGGAGCGTCGCGCCTTCTTTGCCGAGCAGGCCAACGGTCGCCGAGGCCGCCACGACGTTGTGGATCGCGATCATATTGCCCGCGGCGGCGCCAACGGCTTGCAGCGAGACGATCATCACGGTCGACATCGCCAGACGTTCCGCCACGCCGAACTGGAATGCGGAGAACATGAGGTTGCTGACGGTATTCGAGCCCGCGATGAAGGCGCCGAGCGCGCCGGTCCAACCGGCGAAGAACGGCCAGACCTGACCTACGTTGTTGGCGACCCAGTCCGCCATAGCCAGCGGCATCGACAGTAATTCGGCACCGTTCACGTCGGAGTTGATGTAGACGCGGACCATCGGGACCGTGAAGACGAGCACGATGCCCGCGCCCAGAAGCACCTTGCTCGACGAGCGCACCGCGTCGGCCACGTCGCTACCCTTCATCCCGTGCAGCACCGCGGTGATCGCCACTACGACGAGCAGAACGAAGCCGGGCAGATACATCGGGGTCGTCGCCGCCGTGATGCCCGATCCCAGGATGTCAGCCCACTCGACTTGGACTCCGCGCAGCCATTCACCCAATGGCAGCGACTCCCCGCCGCCGAAGAAACGAATGCCCGGTTCCGGGGCTCGGGTCCAGACGAGCAGGGCCCCGAGGATCGCATAGGGCGCCCATGCCAACGGCGCAGAGATGTTCTTTCCCTCAGGGACGTCTGCGAGTTCGTCTTCGATGCCGCTGATCCAGTCGTCCTCCCAGGATTCACGTGGTGGGAAGTCCCATGTGTCCTTCGGCAGCAACCAGCCTCTGCGCGCGATGTACACCACGATCGCCAGCCCGACTGGCGCCCCGAGCAAGGAGGGGAACTCGGGTCCCAAGAACGTGCCGAAGAGCACGTAGGGCACTGTGAACGCGAGCCCGCCCAACAGCGTGAACGGCAAGATCGACAATCCCTCGGTCCACGATCTGTTCTTGCCGAAGAAGCGCGTCATCATGACGACCATCCAGGTCGGCATGAGCACGCCGGCCGTCGCATGCAACAAGACCGACTTGGCGGTAACAAGCTTGAGATAATCGAGCATGGTCATGTCGACCGCGGCTAGGTCGGCCAAGAACGACTCCCCACCAAGGCCGCCCTGCACACCTACCAGGATGGGAGTGCCGACTGCGCCGAACGTGACCGCGGTGCTCTGCACCATCATGCCCAACATCACGGCCGTCGCGGCCGGGAAGCCAAGCGCGACCAGCAGAGGAGCCGCGACTGCTGCTGGCGTGCCGAACCCCGCTGCGCCCTCGATGAAGGAGCCGAACAGCCAGGCGACGATCACCACCTGGACCCGCCGGTCGTCGCTGATGCCATTGAAGCTTCGGCGAATTGCGCCGACGCCTCCGGAGCGCTCGAGTGTGTGCAGCAGGAGGATGGCGCCGAAGATGATGAAGAGCAGGTCGAAGCTCAGGAAGAGACCTTGGATCGAAGCGGCGATGATCCGAAACAACTCCATGTCCCACGCGTAGAACGCTACGGCCGCGGCCGCGACATACGCGGCCGGCATGGCCTTTTTGGCGGGTACACTGAACCCGACGAGCAGGACTCCACCCAACGCGATCGGGAAGAGGGCGAGCAGCGCCTGGAGGCCGGGGCTCATAAGTGCCTTCCTAGAACGGCACTCCGAGTGCGTTGCACAGGAAGCTCATGAAGGGCGTACCGGCCTTGAAGATCTTGGCGACCTCCTTCGGCAAGTCGGCGCTCGTTGCGAACGATTGCGACAGGCGCCTCGTACCGATGAAATCCTTCCATTTCAGATCCTCGATGAGCGGATGCTCGGGGTCGAAGCCCTTGGGTGGGCGACTCAGCTTGTCTCCTTCGATCTCCACGGTATCCCGGAATTTCTCGCCGCGCGAGGCCCTCTTCCACGCAGCGGGCTCTGCCACGATGTGGTCGCGGATCACGCGCAACGCCTTCGACTCGGGGCGCCAGATGCCCATGCCCACGAAGGTTGAGCCGGGCTCGAGGTGCAGGTAGTACCCCGGGGCGTGCGCGCTCTTGCTCTGCTCGTGTCGGAAGTGGATGCCGGTATGCGTCTTGTAGGGGCTCTTGTCCTTCGCGAAGCGCACGTCTCGGTAGATGCGGAAGAGCGAGCGGGGGCCCGCCATGAAATGCGGACTGAGCTTCTTCAGGTGGGTGGCGAAGTCCTCGATGAAGCTGAGCGAGGCGTCCTTGATGTCGGCTTCGTAGCGGTGCTTGTTCTCGGCAAACCATTCACGGTCGTTGTTGTCTGCGAGCTCCGACATGAACCGAAACGTGTTGCGCGTGAAGTACTTCCTGTTAGCCACCGTGATCCTCCTGCTCGAGACCGTCGGCACCGTCCTTGGACGACTTCCTCGAGAACAGCTTGTAGAGCAGCCAGATCACCAGGCCGCCGCCCAGGACAACGGGAATCCAGCTGAGAAACTTCCATAACAGAGTACCGGCCAGGACTATTCCTCCTCCCTGGAGCCATCCGATCGCCCTCCCCTTCGTGCGCGCATGCTTTAGATCGGTTTCGGTGTACACTTTCTCAGGAAGGTTCATTTTGCCCTGGCGCTCAAGGTAGGATTTGCTGCAAGATGTGCCGCCTGCCCGCGAGGCACCACCGAGCGGCTTTCAACGGTGAGGCGACCTGGGTCGCGCTTCGCTGATGTCGGGCCCAAGTTCCAACAGTGCCGTGCCGTCATAACACAGATCAGGAGACCGCCGTGACCAGCTTCGCTCCCCGCCACCGGCTGGCTCTGGCCGTAGTGCTCTGCTCAGCGGTCATCGTCTCGACCGCCTGCGCCTCGACCGGACGTGCCATCGGAGGTGACCCCTTTCAGGGCGGTTCTTCGAGCCCACGACGATCGAACGACAGCGCGGGAGAGCTTCGCATCCAAGTGCGGAACTCGAACTTCAACGAGGCCACCATCTACGCCATCAGGTTGGGGAGTCGGAGGCGTTTGGGTCGGGTTCAGGGTGCGAGCGACGGAGAGTTCCGGATGCGCTTGGTCAACTCGGACCAGATTCAATTCGAGGTGGATCTGCTCGCGAGTCAGGGCTGCCTGACCCGACGCGTCGTCGTCGAGCCCGGAGAGACGGTGCGCCTCGTCATCGACTCATCGAGCCGACCGAGAAGCAACGGTCTCAACAGTCTTTGCGAGGTGCAGCGCGGCCGCTGAAGCCTAGGGGTAGAGCCGTGCCGTGTCCCAGCCGTCCTCGGACCTGGTGAAGACGAGGCGGTCGTGCAAGCGGTCGGCGCGCCCTTGCCAGAATTCGATTTCTTCGGCGCGCAATCGGTAGCCTCCCCAGAAGGACGGCAGCGGTACGTCGTCTCCGGGGAACCTCTGCTGGGCCTCCAGCAGGCGTGTCTCTAGCAGCTCGCGCCCACTCAATGGCTGGCTCTGCTTCGACGCCCAGGCGCCGAGGCGTGTTCCTTTCGGGCGGGACGCGAAGTAAGCGGCGCTCTCTTCTTCGGAGACCCGTTCCACGGCCCCCGCCACCCGGACCTGGCGATGTAGAACCGCCCAGTGGAAGCACAGCGCTGCGTGCGGGTTCGCGTCCAACGCAGTGGCCTTTCGGCTGCCGTAGTTGGTGTAGAATACGAACCCGCGCTCGTCCACGCCCTTGAGCAAGACCATCCGTACAGAGGGTCTGCCGTCACCCGTCGCCGTAGCCAGTGCGACCGATTCGGGTAGCAAGATGCCGGACTCCTCAGCCGCTCCGAGCCAATCACCGAACAGCTCGATCGGATCCATATTCGAAGCGGCTTCCGGCAGGCCGCTGGCGACGCCTTTCCCGAGCGTGAGAACGGTCTTGATGGACGACTTGAGTGACATGCCGGGAAGGTGCCCAGTCGGGTAGCACGCCACAAGGACGGATTGACATGCCCCGATTCAAAGCTATCTTTTACTATATCCCCCCCCAGGGGGGTAGGGATAGCCAGGTTCAGCAGGGGAGTTTTCGCATGAGCGATGAAGGAGAGCACGACATCCTACGCCGGCTCAAGAGCGTCGAGGGCCACGTGAGAGGTGTCGAGCGCATGGTCGAGGAGGGCGTGTACCGCATCGATGTCGTGAATCAGATTCTCGCCATCCAACGGGCGCTCAAGAAGGTCAGCGGCCTCATGCTCGACCAGCACCTGCATCATTGCGTGACCAGAGCGATCCAGGGTACAGACGACGCGGAGAAGGAACAGGTACTGGGCGAGCTGATCCAGGTGTTCGAGGCCACAGGCAAAGCGTGAACCGACTTCTGAGGAGAGGACAATGACGAGCAAGACCGTGAACGTGCCCAACATCAGCTGCGGGCACTGCGTGGCGACCATCGAGCGCGAGGTCGCGGAGATGGATGGCGTGTCCGAAGTGAAGGCTGAGCAGACCTCACGCAACGTGACCGTCACGTGGGATCCGGACACGACGGACTGGGTTGTGATCGAAGGCCTGATGGCGGAGATCAACTACCCGCCGGTCGCGTAGAAGCGCTCGCGCCATGACACCTGAAGCCGTGAAGCATCGCGAGCTCGTCCTGCCCATCACGGGCATGACGTGCGCGAATTGCGTTGCGACCGTGGAGCGCGCGCTGCGAAAGACAGACGGCGTGACCGAGGTTTCGGTCAACTACGCGACCGAGCGAGCCACCGTGCACATCGACTCGCGCACGCTCGGTGTGGATGAGCTGGCAGCAGCCGTTGAGCGCGTCGGCTATGGCGTGGTGCAGGCTGAGGAGGAGGATCTCGAGGACGCGGAGGCCGAGGCCCGGCGCACCGAGCTCGTCAAGCAGACGCACCTGTTTTGGAGCGGGGTCGCGTTTGCCGGCCCCCTCTTCGCACTCAGTATGGCGCGAGACTTTTCGCTGCTTGGCGCCTGGGCCCACGCGAGTTGGGTGAATTGGCTCATGTTCGCGCTCGCGGCTCCGGTGCAGTTCTACGTGGGCTGGGACTATTACGTGGGCAGTTGGAAGTCACTGCGCAACGGATCGGCGAACATGGACGTGTTGGTCGCGCTGGGATCGTCCGTTGCGTTTGCCTACTCCGTTGTCGTGGCCTTCGCGCTCAGCGTCGGAAGCGTGGGTCTCGGCGAGCACGTCTACTTCGAGACCGCCGCGCTCATCATCACGCTCATCAAGCTCGGCAAGCTGCTCGAGGTCCGAGCGAAGGGCGAGACCGGCGAGGCGATTCGAGGGCTCATGAGTCTTCGACCCGACGCGGCCCGCGTAGTCCGGGGAGACCAAGAGCTGGAGATCCCGTTGGACCAGGTCGACGTCGGTGACGTCGTGGTGGTACGGCCCGGAGAGCGGATACCGGTGGACGGTGTTCTGCTGGACGGGCGTTCGTCCGTGGACGAGAGCATGCTCACCGGAGAGAGCATGCCCGTCGACAAGGAGCCGGGAGCCGAGGTGATCGGCGCGACCATGAACCGTTCGGGGTCGTTTCGCTTCCGCGCCACCAAGGTCGGCTCCCAGACCGCGCTCGCTCAGGTGATCCGATTGGTGCGTGAGGCTCAGGGTAGCAAGGCGCCCATCCAGAGGCTCGCGGATCGGGTTGCGAGTATCTTTGTGCCGGTGGTCATCGTGCTGGCCGTGGCCACCTTCCTGGTCTGGTGGTTGCTCGTAGGAGCCGGAGCTGCCGATGCCATGATCCGCCTCGTTGCCGTGCTGGTGATCGCATGCCCCTGCGCGTTGGGGCTCGCGACACCTACCGCGGTCATGGTCGGGACCGGGCGCGGCGCGCGCCTGGGCATACTCTTTTGTAGTTCGGAGGCGTTGGAGCGCGCCAAGCAGGTGCGCGTAGTCGTGCTCGACAAGACCGGCACGATCACTCGTGGAGAACCGGTCGTACGTGGCGTTACCGCAATCGACGGTGACGAGGCGACGCTGTTGCGCGTTGCGGCGTCCGCGGAGCTGCGAAGCGAGCACCCGCTGGCCGAGGCTGTCCTCGATGAGGCGAGGCGTCGAGAGCTGACGATCTCGGAGCCGGAACAGTTCGAGGCTAGGGCGGGCCGAGGCGTGACGGCAACCGTCGATGGCCTAGGCATTCTGGTTGGCACCCGTGCCTTCCTTGAGGAGCAGGGAGTCGAGACGTCTTCTTTGGCCGACGCGGCTACGCACGTCGAGTCCGACGCGCAAACTCCGCTTTGGGTCGCCACGGAAGGGAGCGTGCTCGGCCTGATCGCGGTTGCCGACGCGCTCAAGGAGGGCTCCAGGGAGGCGGTGCGCGAGTTCCAGGACGCCGGACTGCGCGTGGTGATGCTGACCGGAGACCGGGAGGCTACGGCGCGAGCCATCGCCGCAGAAGTCGGGATTACCGATGTGCGTGCAGAGCTACTTCCGGAGCACAAGGTCGCGGCCATCCGAGAGCTTCAGGAGGACTTCGTGGTGGCCATGGTCGGCGACGGCATCAATGACGCGCCAGCGCTCGCACAGGCAGACGTAGGCATCGCGATCGGGACGGGCACGGACGTCGCGATGGAAACCGCGAACGTCACCCTCATGTGGGGGGACCTGAGGTCCGTGCCCGTGGCATTCGCGCTGAGCCGGGCGACCATGCGTACGATCAAGCAGAATCTGTTCTGGGCGTTCTTCTACAATGTGGTCCTGATTCCGGTAGCCGCGGGTGCGCTTTACTCGCTCGCGTTCCTGCCGATGATGCTGCGGGCCCTCCACCCGATTCTTGCGGCGTTCGCGATGGCGTTCAGTTCTGTCAGCGTGGTGGGCAACAGTCTGCGGCTGCGTCGGGCACGACTATAGAAGCGCCATCGGCACGGGGGAAACCCTGGACCGTTGTGCGCCGTAGGAGTCGGCATGATTACGATCCTGAAGCGACTCGCCCTACTCCTGCTCTGGTGGATTATCAGGAAGATCTAGTAGCCTGTCGGACCTCTACCTCCACTTCCGGCGCCTACCCCGTTGCCACCTGAGCTAGCGTGTTCCGCAAGCGCTGGTTGAACACGCGGTAAATCCCTCGCGCGACGGACGGATTCTGTTCGATCAGGCGGTCGAACGAGTCTTGGTCGATGCGCAACATTGTTGTCGCCTCGGCCGCGGTGCTGTCGAGGAGCACGCTTGGTCGCAGCGTCGCGCAGGTGGGAGAAGTTGAATGGAAGCAATGGAAGCAAGTATGCGAGGCACGTTTCCGGGGGGACCTCAAAAGAGCGTCGCCGCTGCCGAGCGCACCGCCCCGGCTCGGCTTGGACGCGTACAGCAGATCAAGGAGCAAGCGGCCCGCCGCTATACCCGGCGCGGGAGCCGGCAGCGGCGCAAGCGCCTTCTCTATGGCTTCCTTTCTGCCGCAGTCGTGAGCGGCGGCGTGGGCATGTATATGGGGCTGCAGAGCCACGCCACACTGGAAGAGGTGCGCGCGAAAGAGGCCGCCGCCGCGGCCGGTCCGGCAGGATCGGGCGAACTCTCGAGTGAGCTCAACAAGGCGATAATGGAACTCTGGAAGATGGAAGACGTCGAGTACCAGCGGAACCGCAGATGACGGAGTCGACGGGGTGAAGGCCGCCAAGCTGAGGCGTGGCTGGCGAGATGCCATTACGGAGTCACACGCGAGGGCACGGATCCTGGTCGTGGACGATGAGGCCGACATTCGGCGGAGCTTACAACGTATCGTGACGCGCTTCGGGTATACAGCCAAGAGCGCTTCCTCTGCCGAGGAAGCGGATCAGTAGCTGAGTTCGGAGCGTTTCGATCTACTCATGCTCGACATCGAGCTGCCGCGCATGAAGGGCGTGGAGTTCCTGAGTTGGGCGCTCTCACGCGACCCCGAGATGGCGGTCATCATGATGACGGGGCTCGACATACCCCAGGTCGCCATCGAGTGCATCGACCACGGAGCACGTACGTATCTCGTGAAGCCCGTGGAGGTCGAGTTCCTTCGGCTCGCGCTGCGAGACGCTCTTGCCATGCGCAGAGTCCTCGTTGACCGGAACGATCTCGCTGAGCGATCATCCTCGATGAGCTACCTGGACGTCTGACGCAGAAGGCGCGCCACACTAGCCGAGTGCATGCGCAGGAGCGATTCTACCGCTCCCGTTGAATTCGAGTCCGTCCAGCCATCTGTCAGAGCCGCTGGTCGACGTCCGCCAGGAGTGTTCCGATGGTACTGTCTTCGAGCCCCCGCGTCCTGTCTCTTGTCGCGGCGATGACCCTGGCGCTCGCTGCGTGCGACCCGGGTCCGGCCCGCGATGCCGCCGATCTCGTGCTGCGCGGTGGTAAGATCGTCACGGTCGACGAGGCGATGCCCGAGGCCCAAGCGCTGGCCGCGCGCGACGGGCGGATCGTAGCCATCGGATCCGATGCCGAGATCGAGGACTATATCGGTGACGACACCGAGGTGGTCGAACTCGACGGCCAGCTCGCCATCCCGGGCTTCATCGAGGGGCACGGTCACTACATGGGCGTCGGGCGCTCGACGTTGCAACTCAATCTGATGGAGGTCGCCAATTGGGATGAGGTGATCGCGATCGTTGAGGCTGCGGTCGCGGAGGCCGCGCCCGGGGAGGTGATTACGGGTCGCGGATGGCACCAGGAGAAGTGGGACCGGAGGCCCGAGCCCAACGTCGACGGGCTCCCGTTCCATGCATCGCTGAGCGCTGTGTCGCCCGACAACCCCGTGATCCTCACGCATGCCAGCGGTCACGCGACGTACGCCAACGCCAAGGCGATGGAGTTGTCGGGTATCGATCGGAACACGGCGGACCCGGACGGCGGAGAGATCGTCCGTGATGCCAGTGGCAACGCGATCGGCGCGTTCCGGGAGACCGCATCGGGTTTGCTTGGTGCCGCCCGGCGAGGAGGAACCGCACCCGACGCGCGCCGTGTGGCTTTGCTCGCGCAGGAGGAGGCGTTCTCAAAGGGGATCACATCGTTCCAGGACGCCGGCTCCGGGTTTGGAACCGTCGACTTGTGGAAGGGGATGGTGGACGACGGTAGCCTGAAGATCCGCCTCTGGGTCATGATCCGTGCCGGGAACCAGTCCTTGAGCGAGAACCTCGCTGCCTACCGCTTGGTCGGGTATGAAGACCGCCTCACCGTGCGCGCGATCAAGAAGTCGATCGACGGCGCGCTCGGCTCGCACGGTGCGTGGCTACTCGAGCCTTACGATGATTTGCCGACGAGTACTGGACTCAATACGACCTCGCCAGAGAACATCAGAGAGACTGGGCGCTTGGCGATGGAGCACGGGTATCAACTCAACGTGCACGCGATTGGAGATCGAGGAAACCGTGAGACGCTAGACATTTTCGAGCAGGCGTACGCCGCCCAGGGCCATGGCGACTATCGCTGGCGCGTGGAGCACGCTCAGCACCTGCACCCCGACGACATCCCGCGCTTCGGTGCGCTCGGCGTGATCGCATCGATGCAGGGCGTGCACGCGACGTCGGACGGGCCCTGGGTGGAGCCCAAGCTCGGAAGCCAGCGTACGCGGGAAGGCGCTTATGTGTGGCAAAAGCTCATGGAGAGTGGTGCCGTCATTATGAACGGCACCGACGCACCCGTCGAAGACGTCGACCCGCTGGCGAGCTACTACGCCACGGTCTCCCGGAAGATGAACAACGGCGGTGTGTTCTTTGCGGACCAGCGCATGAGCCGCCCGGAGGCCCTTCAGTCCTATACAATCAACGCTGCGTACGGCGCCTTCGAGGAGGATATCAAGGGCTCACTCACCGTGGGCAAGCTCGCCGATATCACAGTCCTGTCTCAGGACGTCATGACAATCGATGAGGACGCGATCCCCAGCACGGAAATCGTGTATACCATCGTAGGCGGAGAGGTGGTCTATCGTGGAGCAGGAGGGTAGGTCAGGTTCTGTCCCCCAATCGCCGTATTTTTTTCGCCGCGTAAGGAAACAGGCATTTCATGCAGCCCGATCAGATAGGCAGTGACGAGCAGGCAGTCACCGGTGCCTTGCCGGACATTCTCGCCATCATCGAGAGTGCCAAGGCTCGGGGCGGTATCGAGGGACTTAGGAAGTTCATCGCCAAGATGCTGCCCGAGTCCGAAGAGTCCGAGGTCGTGGAGGCTGCTGACGTCGCGCTCGAGATCATTGAGTCGATTCCGATCTTCCTGGCGCACGCGCGCCAGGAGGCTCAGGCGCGGAAGCTCGGGTCGGTCGTGAACCCACTGCTTGATCACGCCGAGAACTACTATCTGCAACCGATGGATCTGCTTCCGGAGATGACGCTGGGTCTCGCCGGCCTGCTCGACGATTCGTACTTGATCATCCGAATTCTGGAGAACCTAGAGAAGGGGCCGGAGGCGTTTCTCGACTGGGACCTGGACTATCCCGCTCGTTTCCTCAGGAGGCTACTCGGTCTTGGATTGGCTCAGAGGCTCGATGCGATTGCGATCCAGGCGATGCAGGACGTGTCGGCGAACTTATCCGAGGGGTGGTCACAACTCAGCCACCCGGCTTGAGATACATCCAGAGCGGCGCCTCTCAAGCCGGCTGTGACTAAAGTCCTAACCAGTTAGTTGATTCCCCGACGTTGATCGCTAGGTGCTCGCCCGCGGTGCCGGGGGCGGCGCCGTGCCAGTGTTCGTCACCAGGGTCGATGGCGACGACGTCCCCGGGCCCCAGGAATAGCTCTACACCGTCACGGTTCACGACGACGCAGCGACCGCTTAGGCCGAACAGCAGTTGCACGTCGCTGTGCGTGTGCCAATGGGTTCGAGCGCCCTCGTCGAACGTGACCCGATAGAGCCGCACGGGAAGATCGTCGTCCGGGCCGAGCATCCGCTGCATCTGGGCAGGCAGCACAAAATTCGAAGGGTCCGCGGGGTTTGGGGTGCGGCTCGTCTGTTCGATCAATCGCATTGGGTATCTCGCTAGTCGGCTCGCCACTCACTGTGTAGAACTGCGTATGCGAATTCATCTCGCCATTCGCCTCGGATCCAAGAACTTTGCCGGTGATGCGCCTCTCGTGTCATACCGAGTTTCTCGAGCACTCGAATAGAACCAGCGTTCTCCGTGTCGCAGCCGGCCCAGACCCGGTGAAGGTCCAGTTCCTCGAAGCCGAAGCGAAGTATCTCCGGGCTGACTCGGTGGCGATTCCCCGTCCCCAGGCGCTCTTGGCAAAGCAATAGCCGAGCGCCCCTTGATGGCTATCGGGGCCGTTTCGTCCGAGGTCGATGCCTCCCACCAGCTGGCCCGAGTCCTTCTCAATCACCCCTAACGTGTAGGCGACGCGTGGATCCGCCGCCGCTTGCGTGCGAGCCCGGTCGAGGAATGCGAGCGTATCACTGTCCGAATTGGGTTCCCACACCATATAGCGCACGACCTCTGGGTCAGACCTGTGTTCGTACACAGCAGCGAAGTCGTCGCCGGTGAACTCCCGTAGGACCAGCCGTTCGGTCTCCAGACTCACTTGCGCTCCGCGTCGGAAATCAGCCGTTCGACTTCGCGCTCGGCCTCCAATTCGATGAGAAGGTCCTCCACGGACCCCATGATCCGTTCGAGCGCTGACGCGTCCCGAAGCACGATCGTGTGATGGATCTCGGCGATTTGACTCAAGACCTCGGCGGCACGCGCGTCGAGCAAATCCTGAATGTCGGAGATGGAACGCGCCTCGCCGCCTTGCTCGAGCGCTTTGCCGGCATCTGCCAGATACGCGACTCGGCGGAGATCTCGGATCGTGAGGCGCTTTTTCTTCACGAGTGCGCCCGTCGCGTCTCGCACGCGCTGATCCGCTGTCGGGTGTCTCACGATCCGCTCAGCCATCGACTCTGCGACCTCGAGCCGCGCGTCGCCAACGACCGTGAACGCATCGGTAATGACCGCGAGTGCGTGATCACGACCCAGATTCCCCCAACGGGAATCG
>Ga0310345_10000431_pt1 | contig 64524 bp, 56 predicted proteins | sample HC15DNA20500_MG_FD_204667 | JGI IMG/M metagenome (GOLD analysis project Ga0310345, IMG submission 204667) | Marine microbial communities from station ALOHA, North Pacific Subtropical Gyre - HC15-DNA-20-500_MG | ecosystem: Environmental > Aquatic > Marine > Oceanic | place: Pacific Ocean: North...
GTATGCGGGGCGTTCGAAGCGGTAGGCTCGGGAAACGACAATTACTCTCGCAAAGGCGCAAAGCCGCAAAGGGGTTGGGTGGCGGCGGGGTGGAGGCTCGCCGGGCTGTGGCGGTCGCTGGGCGGGGCTGCGAGTGTCGACGTGTGGGGTTGGGTTTCTCGCAGAGGCGCAGAGTCGCAGAGGGGCGCACGCTGTGCGGGAGCGGCCGCTCGCTGGGCGTGCTGCGGCGGTGATGGACGGGGCGGCGAGTCGCCGTCCCGTCGCCTGCTCGTCCCCTTGCGGCTTGGCGGCTTGGCGAGAGCCAATTCCCACCGAAGACCGGGCGAGGGCTAGCTGTGGATGCGGAGGGTGGCGCGGTAGCGGCGCTGGCCGTCGGGGGCGAAGTCCTCGACGGTGATGGTGCCGTTCTGGAGATCCATGTCGACGAGGGGATCGCCATCGGCGTCGGACTGGCCGTCGTCGACCGCGCGGACCGGGCGGCCGTTCTCGAGCTCGCAGGGGACGTAGCCTGCCGTCTGGCGCTCGTTGGGATAGAGGACGGCGCCGTCGCAGACGACGCGGACGACGCAGTTGAAGGAGCCGGCCTGGACGGGGAGGACGCGGACCTGGCAGCTGTCCGCCGCGAGGTCGACGTCGCCTTCGGCGTCGATGATCTGGGCGCGGTGGGCGGTGGGCTCGAAGGGGAGGGTCGGCTCGCCGTCCTGGGCCATCGCCGCGAAGGAGCGCCACATCGCGAAGAGCTGGGGGTCGCGGGCGCGCTCCGAGACGCCCTCCTGCCAGAAGCGTGGGCCGGGCAGGTCGAGCGACATCTGGCGCTGCAGGTCGGACTCCTGCCCCCAGTCGTGGTGGGTGTAGGAGCCGCCGGAGCTCGGCGTGTGACGCGGCCGAGCGCGGTCGGAGGGGGCGCGACCGTCGCGGCGGTCGCGCGGCTCGCGGGCGTCGGCCGTCGCGGCTCGCTCGCTCGCGCGGCGCGCGGAGGCGCCATCCAGGATGGCCCAGGCCGTGACCCCGGCGCCGGTCAGGAAGACGGCGGCGAAGAGCCAGAGGCTCGGTCGGATCCCGGTACGCTCGTTCATCGGCGGTCCCGTGTCGAACGCACCATGGAGCCGAAGCATTTCCGCGCAACCTGGGTCACTGCCCGGTGTGGACGCGCGAGCCGCGGGAAAGTTCCCGCGTCTTGCCTTCGGCGGGGGCAGACGATATTCGCGGGGACGTGCGGCACCTGTCCATTCTCCTCCCGCTCCTCGTGATTCTCCCCTCCTGCGGCGGCGGCGCCGGGCCCCGCGCGCCGGGGGAGGGCGAGGTGCTGCTCCGGCACACGCCGACCGCGAACGCGCGCATCCGCTATTACAGCGTGGTCCGCGAGGTGCCGGGGGACGCGCCCGGGCGGACGATCAGCGCGCCCGCGACCCTCTTCGTGGGAGAGGAGACCGAGCCCGGCGTGCACGCCCTGCGGGTGGAGCACGCGGACGTGAAGCTCGCCGGCGAGGGCGGCTCGCGGGTCGACGTGACCGGGGAGGTCACGGTGACCCTGGCCCTGGGCGAACAGCGGCAGGCGACGCGTGAGCCGAGCGCGACCGAGGTGGAGACGGCGGCCGATCTGGCGTGCACCTGGGCCGACGGGCCGACCTTCCCGTACGAGCCGGTCGGCGTGGGCGACCCGTGGGAGATGAGCCCCGTGACGCGCGTGCTGCCGACCGGGCCGGTGGAGATCGGGCGCAGCGCGCGCATCGCGGACATCTCGGGCGGGGTCGCGACCATCGAGGTCACCGGGGTGCTCGCGGCCACCGAGGTGGGCGACGGAATGATCGCCGGCGGTGAGCTCGAGCAGCGCTTCCGGGTCCGCGTCGCCGACGGGCTGCTCGTCGAGCAGGACGACACCACCGCGCTCTGGATCGCCTCGCGCGGCGAGGGCGGCGCCGAGCTGGGCCGGGTCGGACACTGGCGGCGCGCGCACCTCGAGCGGATCGCGGGCGCGATGCCCGGGCCGGAGGCGCACGACTGGCGGCCCGATCAGCCGGACCGCAGCTGCCGGGCTCGGCTCGCCGCGATGGGGCGCCGCTTCGAGCAGGCGCCGGGCGGCGTCGACCTGGACCCGGTGGCGGGGGAGCCGATCCCGTGGCCGGAGGTGGCGGACGGGCGCACCGTCGACGAGCCGGGCGTGCTCTTCCACGGCGACGACGTCGACGCGCTGCGCGCCTCGTTCGAGTCCGCGGACCTGGGGCGCGCGGTGGTGGCCTACGCGGTCGCGCCGGCGTCGCTGAGCGACGACGAGGTGCGCGAGGCGCTCGACGGGCTGCCGTCGTTCATCGACCTGCGCCGCCTGGTGTACCGCCCGATCGATCCCCCCTCGCCGCCTCGCCCGGAGGGGGCCGACGACGTGGCCCGGGCCATGCGCGCGGGGGATCGGATCGAGGTGTGGCGGGCGGCCGTCGCGCCGTTGGTCGCGACGTGCCGCCCGGCCGCGATGGCGATCGCGGCGGACGACGACGTCGCGGAGCGTGCCGGGAGCGCGCGGAGGGCGGTGGTCGAGGCGTTCGGTCGCTGCGGCTGCGAAGCCACCGACCTCACTCTCCTCGAGCACCTCCTCGATACGCGCTACGGCGGCCCCTACCTCGGCTGGACCGACCTCTGAATCCTACGTGCTCACCGCTCGGTGGCGGTGTTCACGAAGATCCGGCGGCCGTCGAGCTCGCTGTCGGTGAGCCCGTCGATCGCCTTCGGCGCGTCGCGCCGGTTGGCCATCGTGACGAAGCCGAAGCCGCGCGAGTTGCCGGTGCTGCGGTCGGTGACGACGACCGCGTCGGCCACCTCACCGAACTCCTCGAAGGCGCTCTTGAGCGTCTGCGCCGTGGTGTCGTAGCTGAGCCCACCCACGAAGAGGCGAGCCGGGATGGCCGTGCCGCCGCCGCCGTTGCGGGGGGCCTCCATCTGCTCCATCAGCTCTTCGACGCTGGGGCTGGTCGTGGCGATCAGCTCCTCGCGGTCGACGACGTCGAGCTCGCTGGGGCCTTCCTCGCGCTTCATCCGGCGACGCATCGCCTTCTCGCGCTTCTTCTTCGCCTTCTCGTTCTCACGAGCACGCTTGTTCTGATTGTAGCCGCGGCTCACTGGGGGCCTCGAGCGGCGTGGGATCGATGTGTCGGGTGCAAGTTTCCGTTTCCTCGTTTCTCGTCGGCGCGAAGCCGAAACGCGGCGCGTCACCGTGACGGACGCCGGACCGCTGCAGGCGCGAGCTGTTCGCCGCCGCGCGCGGACCCTTCCGTGTGACGCCTCGGAGCGCCCAGGTCAACCGTTCAATTGTGATTCCGCCGCTCGCGCGGGCGCGCAAACGTGTCAACCTCGCGCCGCCATGCGGGCTCTCGCCGCCACCCTCCGCGCGCCGGTGTCACCGGTCACGGGCCGCCTCCACCTCGAGGGGTGGGACCGGCTGCGCGTGATCGCCGCGCTCGACACCGTGTTCCTCCACTTCACCGGAGACCACGCGTTCTTCGGCTGGGGGCTGCCGCTCTTCCTGCTGCTCTCGATCGCGCTCGGGGTCTCGAAGCCGCAGGCGCCGACCACCGCGCGCTTCCTCGAGCGTCGGGTGCCCCGGATCCTGCTGCCCTGGGTGTTCTGGGCGGTCGTCTTCGTCGGCCTGCGCGCGCTGTCGTGCTGGATGAGCGGCCTGCCGCTCTTCGGCTGGCTCGAGCCGTCGATGCTCTTCTACGGCCCGCGCATCCACCTCTGGTTCCTGCCCTTCATCCTCGGGGCGGGCCTGATCGCCCACCGGGTGCACCAGCTCGTCGGCACCTCGCGGGTGGCGCCGGTGGTCGCCCTCGGCCTCGCGGGCGGCGCGGTGCTGCTGGCGCCCACGCTCTCGGTGACGGAGTGGCCCTACGCGCAGTGGGTCTTCAGCCTCCCGGCGATCCCGCTCGGCTTCGTGCTCGGCCGGGCCCTGGCGTTCGAGCGATCGCTGCCGCGGCTCCGGCTGACGCTGCTGACGATCCTGCTCGGGTTCGTGGGCCTCGGGCTCGCCGCCTGGGGCGTGGACGAGCGGAGCGGCGTCTACGCCTTCCGCCACGCCGGCGGCTTCGGGCTCCTCGCGCTGGCGACCCTGCTCCCCAACCGCGCCGATCCGATCACCAAGAAGCTCACGCCGCTGATGCTGGGCGTCTACATCCTGCACCCGGCGGTCTACGGCTGGATCGTCAAGCCCGCGATGTGCGCGGTGGAGATGAACCACGTGCGCTGGCTGCGGGTCGCCCTCGCGTTCCCGGCGACGATGCTGGTGGTCTGGCTCCTGCGGAAGACCTGGCTGAAGCGCTTCCTCTGATCAGGGGAAGACGCGCACGACCAGGTCGCCGAGGGCGAAGGGGAAGGTCAGCGCCCCGTCGGTGGCCACGTAGGCGGTGAAGCGCACGCCGACTTCCAGGTCGTTCGCGGTGAAGGCGAAGCCGAAGGACGCGCCGAGCAGGCCGAGGTGGTATCCGTCCGCCTCGCGCTGCCCGGGGCCGAGGAAGCCGTAGCCGCCCTCGAGGCCGGCCTCGAAGCGCCCCTGGCGCCGGTCCGCCGCGTAGGTGAGCCCGCCGGTCAGCATCGCGCTGCCGCGCATCGTCGGATCGAAGACCGCCCCGCCGCGGGCCCGGGCCTCGACCCGGAGAGAGGGCCAGGGGAAGAAGCCGACCCCGACCAGCCCCTGGTTCGCCATGAGCGCCGTCGACCAGCCCAGCTCGACGAAGCCGCCGCGAAGCGGGCCTCGGGCCTCGCGCAGCGGCGCGGGCGGCTCGACCTCGGCCTCGGGGGTGACCGCGGCCGGCGCGTCGAGCTCGCGCCCGAGGTGGCCGAGCGGCTCCATCGAGTCGACCAGGCGGGCGGCGACGATCGCCGCGACGCGGGCGTCGGCGCGGGGAGGCATCGCGGCGTCGACGTGCGCGCCGTCCGCCACCCGGATGGCGTGGAGCCGGCCGTCGGGCTCGAGCCAGATCGCGACCTCGGCCCCGCGCGCGTCGGCCTGGGCCCGGGCCGACACCGCCCGCCAGGCGCTCGACGGGCCGGTCGGCGGGTCCACGCGGAACGCCTCCATGCCGGTCCGGGAGAGCTCGCGCTCCAGCGCTACGGCGCGCTCCCAGTCCCCGTCCATCCACAGCACCGTCTGCGCCTGCGCCGAGAGCGGCATCAGCCACCCCAGCGCGAGCGCGATCCAGATCGTCCCTCTCCGCATGCCGGCCAGGAGACCTCAGGTCGTGACCCGCTGCCAACCGATCTCGACTATTCTCCGCTGAGCTACTCGATTGGCGCGGCCTCCACGCGTCCCGCCGGAGACCGACCTGTGCGACGGGCCGACCGCCTCTTCCAGATCATCCAGCTCCTCCGCGGCCGCCGCCGGGCGGTCACCGCGCGCTGGCTGGCCGAGCGGCTCGAGGTGTCGGAGCGGACCATCTACCGCGACATCCGCGACCTCGTCTCGACCGGCACGCCCATCGAGGGGGAGGCCGGGGTCGGGTACACGCTTCGCTCGGGCTACGACCTGCCTCCCCTCATGTTCGACGAGGAGGAGCTCGAGGCGCTCGTGCTCGGCGCGCGGGTCGCGGCGGCGTTCGGGGACGAGCGGCTCGCCCGGGCCGCCGAGCGCGCGCTCTCCAAGGTGACGGCGGTGCTGCCGCGGGGCCTGGCGGAGAAGCTTCGGGCGGCCGCGCTCTTCGCGCCGCGCTTCCCGAGGGCCGCCAACGAGTCGCTCGGCGTGGTGCGCGCGGCCATCAACGACCGCCTTCGTCTGCGCATGCGCTACGAGCGGGCCGACGGGGACCTCCGCGTGCGCACGGTGAGGCCGCTCGCCGCCTTCTTCTGGGGCAGCAGCTGGACGGTCACCGCCTGGTGCGAGCTGCGGGACGACTTCCGCACCTTCCGGCTGGACCGCATGCGGGAGATCGAGCTGGGCGAGCCTTTCCTCGAGGAGCCGGGCAAGACGCTGCACGACTACGTGCTCACCCTCGGCCCGGACGCCCACGGCATGCTCGACGCCTGACGGGAACCTTCGGGGCGGATCGCGGTCAGCCCGACGTGACCCCCACCCCCGCTCGCAACGCCGTACCGACGGTGCTACCAATGGACCGCTCGATGGGCCGACGATCTCGACGACGACGGCTCCTGGTCGAGCGACGCGCGATGATGCAGCTCGTCGCCGACGCCCAGGAGAACGCGCCGGTGCCCACCGGCGGAACCGCGCTCGCGCTGCGCGCGCCCGAGACCGACGAGGAGTGGGTGGACCTCATCCACCACGATCCCCTCGTGACCCTCGACAAGGAGCTGCTGCGCTCGGCGCTGCGCTTCGCCTTCGAGTCGGGCGACGCGGGAGGGCTGCTCGGCAAGGCGGTGGACGACGCGCCGATCACGCCGAGCGGCTGGGACCCGGAGGTCTTCTCGGGCGGGCTCTTCTTGCCCGAGCTGCTCACCAGCTGCTTCGTCATCGAGGTCGGAAAGAAGCGTCACACGCCGAGCCAGACCCACCTGGTGAAGCTGCTCTCGCACCCGCCCGAGGACGTCCGCGACGTCACCCTCCGGCAGGAGGTGCTCCGGGAGCTCGCCGGCTCCCCCGCGCTCCGCGAGGCGCTGAGCACCATCTACGTCGCGCTGCGCGAGCTCCGCGGGCTGCTCGACGAGCGCGCGATGACGCCGGGCGAGACCATCAAGCGCAAGGTCGACGTGCTCGGCGCGGTGAAGCGCATCCTCGACACCGCCGACGAGGGGCTCGGCGACGCGACCAGCGCCCTGTCGCGGCTCCACGAGTTCGGCGCCGCCGTGCGGGGTCGCGACGTCTACCGCCGGCTCGCCCAGATCCTGGACTTCGAGCGCAACATGGCGCTCCTCGAGGTCCGGGTCGTGCTCGGCTCGGACGGTCGCATCCGCGACTTCCAGCTCGTCGAGGCCAAGGAGAACCGGGACAACCCGCTGCTCTGGTCGCCGTGGCGGCGCGTGTGGTCCCGCCTCTTCTCCTGGCTGCGCGGCTACGAGTACACCGAGAACGAGGTCCTTCTGAAGGTCATCGACGAGGTCTTCGAGGAGCTGGAGGACGTCATCCTCCCCTGCTTCGACCTCATCGGCGACGTCGAGCTCTACCTCGCGGCCCTCGGCTTCAAGGACCGCTGCGAGCGAGAGGGGCTCGAGGTCTGCCTGCCCGAGATCCACGACACGCCGGACGCCGGAGAGCCCAGCGGGCCGCTCGAGATCGAGCGCCTCTTCAACCCGCTGCTGCTGCTGCAGGACGTGACGCCCACGCCGTGCGACCTGCGCACCTCGGGGCACGACGCGATGGTGCTGGTCACCGGCCCCAACTCGGGCGGCAAGACCCGCATGCTCCAGGCGCTCTCGCTGACCCAGCTCCTCGGTCAGAGCGGGCTCTTCGTCCCGGCCGCGGCGGCCAAGCTGACCCGCGCGCCGACGATGTTCGTCTCGCTGATCGAGGGCGCGCCCGCCGATCAGAAGGAGGGCCGCCTCGGCACCGAGCTGATGCGGGTGCGGCGGCTGTTCGAGCAGCTCGAGCCCGGCTCGATGGTGGTGCTCGACGAGCTCTGCAGCGGGACCAACCCGAGCGAGGGCATCGCCATCTTCGAGATGGTGATCTCGCTCCTGCCGCGCCTCCGGCCGCAGGTCTGGGTGACGACCCACTTCCTCGACGCCGCGCGCAAGCTCGAAGCCGAGGGGCGGGTGGACCGCCTCGAGTTCCTGCAGGTCGAGCTGAAGAAGGACGAGCCGACCTACCAGTTCGTCCCCGGCGTCGCGCCCACCTCGCTCGCCTACGTCGTGGCCTCCCGGCTCGGCGTCACGCAGGAGGAGCTGGTGGCGCTGGTCGAGCGTCAGGAGCGCAAGTTCGCGGTCGACGACGACGAGGCGCTCGAAGAGGCCGGGTGATGGCGACGCCGCGGACCGGACCTACGTCTCGGTCATGCGAGGAGACAGCTCGGGCGAGGCGCTGATGGACGCGGGCGCGCTCGCGCTCGCCACCGGGGTCGCGCTGGCGGCCGGGGACGCCGCGGTCGGAGGCGCCGCCTTCCCGATGCTGCCCGAGGCGCTCGCGACGCCCGCCTGGGTCCTGCTGTTCCTGCTGCTCGGCGGGGCGGGCTGGCTGGTGTGGCGGCGCGAGGGGCTGGGCGGGGGCGTGCTCCTGCTCGGAGGGCTCGCGGCGCTCTTCGCGCTCCGGCCCGCGCTCGGCGCGGGTCACGGGGTGGTCGCGCTCGTGCTCGGGCTGCTCACCGGGCTCGCCGCGCACCTGCTGGCCCGCCGCGGGCAGCGCGGCCCGGCGGCGCTCCTGATCCCCCTCGCCATCGCCGTGGGGGCGCTGGCGTGCGTCTGATCACCAGCGGCCGATCTCCCAGTCGCCGCCCTCGTGACGGGCGCGCAAGAGCGCGAAGCACTCGCGCGCGATCTCCAGCCCGCGGTCCCGGAAGTTCTTGTCGTTCATCCAGAACTCGTGCAGGTCGCCGCGCCGCTGGCGGCCGTAGACCAGCGCCTTGGTCATCATCTGGATCTTGTCGGCCGCCTTGACGACGCGGGCCTCGAGGCTCTCCCCGTCCTCCATCTCCCGCCAGGTGGTCCGCTGCCGCGGCGGCAGGGAGCGCTGGACGATGCCCTCCTCGAGGGTCTCGAGCGCGGCGTCGAGCGCCGGCGTCTTCTGGGGCATCGGCACGTCGCCGGTCTTGGCCTCGGGCGCGTCGTGCACGAGGGCCATGCGCAGCGCCTTCTCGCCGTCGACCTCGACCCCCTCGTCGCGGAGCGCGTCCACCAGGAGCATGACGGTGAGCGCGACGCCGTAGCTGTGATCGGCGATCGACTCGCAGGGGCGGATGCCTCGCAGCAGCCAGCCGGTGCGCGGCAGGTCGGCGAGGGGATCGAGGGTCACGAGGGTGTCGACGATGCGGGCGGCGCGTTCGGTCATGCCCCGCGCTTAGCACGCCTCGAGCGCGATCGGCCGCGGCCCCAGCCGCTCGAGCGCCGCCCGCGTCCGCCGCTCGAGCCGGTCCCGGTCCGCCCCCGCGAGGTGGGGCGCGGCCTCCTCGCGGAGCGCGTGCACCTCGCCGCGGAGCGCGCGTCGGCGGCTCGGGTCGTCCAGCTCCGCCGCGAGCTCCGCCAGCGTGCTCGCCAGGTGCAGTGAGACGTTGCGATCCTTCACCGCGTAGGGGCGCAGGCGCTCGAGGGACTCGGCGACGAAGATCTCGAAGGTCAGGGGGCGCGCCACCACGCGCACCGCGCCGTCCGCGTCCCGCGTCACGCCGTGCACGTCGCCGCGGCGCGCCAGCGCGGAGAGGGCCGCGCCGATGCGGTCCACGCAGGAGATGGCGGTGAACGGGTCGTTGACGCCGGGAGAGAGCGCGCGGGTCGCGATCTCGAGCAGCTCGTTCACGAGGAAGAGCACGTCCTCCCGCGGCGTGCGGAGGACGCCGGTCGCGAAGGCGGAGCGGATCGAGTCGGCCAGCGCCTCCTCGTCGACGCCGCGCGCCGCGACCCGCGCGAGGACCCGCCCCCGGGCCACGAACTCACCGGGCGCGTGCACGAGGTCGATGCGCGCGTCGGCCCGCTCCGCGCACTCCAGCAGGTGCCCGAGATCGATGCGCTGGATGTAGCCCTGCTTCTCGGCGCGGACCTCGAGCGCGCCGGTCGCGAGCGGCGGAGGCTCGGGCACGTCGCGGCGCTCCGCGGGAAAGAACGCCTCGATCCGGTCGTCGAGGGCGTCGCCGATGCGCGCGATCACCCGCGAGATGTGGATGCTCTGCGGGATGTGGTGGATGTAATAGATGAGCACCGCGCAGCCCGCGATGGCGAGGCCGAGCGCCATCAGCGTCGCCACCTGCGGGACGAAGGGCTCGGCCGCCTCCCCGCTGCCCGGGCCCCAGGAGTCGTTCACCGCGCGCAGCACCACCAGGCAGTAGAGGAAGGCGGCGACGTAGGTGCCGAGGGTGATCTGGTTGCCGCGGTCGCGCATGAAATTCGTCAGCAGCCGCGGCGCGAACTGGGAGGCGCTGTAGGCGACGGCGGCGATCGTGATCGAGAAGGTCACCCCGGCCACCCCGATCATCGACGCCGCCACCGTGGTCAGCACCGCGCGCGCCCCTTCGGGGCCGTTGGGCCCGATCAGGCGCAGCTCCCCCAGCCAGTCCGGCGGCAGGGCGCGATCGATCGCGATGCTCGCCACCGCGAGGGCGACCGCGCCGACGGCCATCAGGCTCGGGACGAACCAGTAGCTGCCGCGCAGGTTCTCGAGCAGCTGCCGGATGCCCACCCAGCTGGTCAGCCGGCGGAATCCGCGGCGCTTGGGGCGGAGGGCCTTCGATCGCATCGCCGACATCGCGCGGGGGAGTGCAGGGGGCGTGCCGTGCACCCGAGGCTGCCGGTCGGCCACCGTCTCGGGGCAGCGCGCCCCACCTCGTAGCGGCGCCGCCCACTCTGGTACGCTCCGCCGCCGTGCCCCGTCGCGCGCCGGATGGATGGTGGGATCGCCTGCACGCGGCCTTTCACCGGCCGAGCACGGCCCAGTACCGCGCGGTCGACCGGACCGTCTGGGTGCTCATCCTCGTGTCGGTGGGGCTGCTCGCGCTCGAGCCGTTCGCCCCGGCGGGCGCCGCCAAGCGCGCGCTCCGGGTCGCCGACTTCGTCATCCTCGCGCTCTTCGCGATCGAGCTGTCGCTGCGGGTGATCTCCTACCGGCCGCCGTCGCTCGAGGTCTTCGACCGGCCGCCGATCGGCACCCTGCGCACCCACCTCCTCGCCCGGCTCTCCTTCCTGCTCAAGCCGATGCAGCTGGTCGATCTGATCACAATCATCGCGGTCGTCCCGGCGCTGCGCGGCCTGCGGGTGCTCCGGCTGCTGCGCCTGCTCCGGACCGCCCGGGTCTTTCGCTACGGCAACCCCTTCGCCGGGCTGATCGGCGCCTTCGAGGCCGACCGGCTGCTCTTCACCTTCGCCTTCGGCGTGCTCGGGGTGGAGTCGGTGCTCGGCGGCGTGACCCTCTACCTGCTGGAGCGGGACGAGCCGGGCGCGCAGGTGCACACGATCGGGGAGGGCATCTGGTGGGCCCTCGTCACGTTGACCACCGTGGGCTACGGAGACTACGCCCCCGTCGGCGAGGTCGGCCGGGTGTGGGGCGCGGTGCTGATGGTGGGCGGTATGTTCACCCTCGCGCTCTTCGCCGGCATCGTCGGCCACAGCCTCCTACACGCGGTCCTGTCCATCCGCGAGGAGCAGTTCCGAATGAGCAGTTACGTCAATCACGTGGTGGTCTGCGGGTACGAGGAGGGGCGGCAGCTGCTGCTCGACAGCCTGCGCGCGGAGCTCGACCTCGACGAGACGAAGGTCGTCCTCTTCAGCCAGGAGCCCCGGCCGGGCGAGGTGCCCCCCGACCTGATGTGGGTTCAGGGCGACCCGACCAAGCAGAGCGAGCTGGGCAAGGTGCGCATGAGCCACGCCCGGAGCGCGATCGTGGTCGGCTCGCGGGTCGTCACCCCGCAGCTCGCGGACGCGGCGACGATCCTCACCGTCTTCACCATCCGCGCCTACCTCGACCATCAGGAGGAGACCGCGTCGCGGGAGCGACCGCTCCACATCGTCGCCGAGATCCTCGACAGCGAGAACGTCGAGCACGCGCGCACCGCGGGCGCCGACGAGGTGATCGAGTCGCAGCGGCTCGGCTTCGCGATGCTCACCCACACCGTCGCCTACCCCGGGGTCGGCGACCTCACGAGCCAGATCGTCGCGTCGGGCGCGGCGAGCTTCTACGTGGGGCTGCTCCCCGAGGGGCTGCCGCTGCCGCTGACCTTCGGCGAGCTCACCCGGGCGGTGAAGGAGCGCCACGACGCGCTCGTCATCGGGCTCCGGGATCCGGAGACCCGGGAGCAGCGGATCAACCCGCCCGACGACACGCCGGTCCCCGAGGACGCCGAGGTGGTCTACCTCGCCGAGCATCCGTCGCTCGAGCCGACGCACGCGGAGGCGCGATGAGCCAGCTCGGTCCGCCCGCCTTCTTCGAGGGCCCGGAGAAGAAGGTCGAGCTCACGGTGGTCGACGACCACCCGTCGCTGCGTCACCTCGGCGAGGCCTTCTGGCACCGGGTGGTCAACGCGTCCGGCGCCGAGGTGGTGAGCAAGCGGAGCAACGACGTCTTCGACGCCTACCTCCTCAGCGAGAGCAGCCTCTTCGTCTACGAGAGCTTCGTGACGATGATCACCTGCGGCCGGACGCAGCTGGTCAACGGCGTCGACGTGATGCTCGAGCAGATCCCCGACGAGGCGATCGCGGTGCTCATCTACGAGCGCAAGAACGAGCACTTCCCGCACGAGCAGGCGTCGAGCTTCTTCGACGACGCGCGCCGCCTCGCCGAGCGCCTCGACGGCCGGGCCCTCCGCTTCGGCGCGGAGCACGAGCACGCCGTCCGGCTGTTCCACACCACCCGCGGCTACCAGCCGGTGCAGGAGGACCGCACGCTCGAGGTGCTCATGCACGGCATCGACGAGCGCTGCGCCGAGACCTTCCTCGCCTCACGTCGGCCGCCGACCGGCACCCTCGCGCACCAGCTGGGGCTCGACCGCGCGCTCGAGGGCTTCGAGGTCGACGAGTTCGTCTTCGACCCGGCGGGCTACTCGCTCAACGGCATGCGGGACGAGGCCTACGTGACCCTGCACGTCACGCCCGAGCGCGTGGGCAGCTACGTGAGCTTCGAGACCAACGCGCCCGAGGTCGGTCACGACCCGAGCGGCCTGGTGCAGGAGGTGGTCGAGCGCTTCCGCCCGGAGTCGTTCGACGTCGTGGTGTTCGAGCCGGACGACCAGCCGGTCAGCGTCGACGTGCCCGGCTACGTCCTGCGCAAGCACGTGCAGGAGCCGGTGAGCGGCTACCACGTGACGTTCCAGCACTTCTACCGCCCGTCCAGCCGCCCCGTCCGCGCGTTCCCGATCCCGCTGGAGTAGGTCAGTCGAGCGCGTCGGGATCGACGCCGAGCTCCCGGAGCTTGGCGGCGTATCGCTCGGCGCGGCGGGCCTCGTCTTCGGCGCGGCGTGCCTCGTCTTCTGCGCGGCGTGCCTCGTCTTCTGCGCGGCGTGCCTCGTCTTCTGCGCGGCGTGCCTCTTCCTCGGCGCGGCGCGCCTCTTCCTCGGCGCGCACGACCGCCGCGTCGACCATGGTGGAGAGCCGGTCGATCAGCTCGCGGGCGTCGGGCAGGGGCGCGTCGCCCACGAAGAAGCGGAGCAGGTCGCCCTCGACCGTGAGCTCGACCCCCAGCACGCCCGACGGCCAGAAGCCGCGCTGCGGCACGATCGGGGTGTAGACGCCCCCCGACTCGAGGCGGTAGCCGAGGAGCCGGCCGCGGCGCGGAAGGAAGACGAAGTACTCGGGGATCCCGAGGCGCGCGTAGCGCTCGACGTTCTGCTCCAGGTCCTTGGCGCGATCGCCGGAGACGTGGATCTCGAGCACGAAGTCGAGCCCGCGGCCTTCCTCGCTCACCGTCCACTTGTCCCGGTGATGCGGCTCGACGTCGAGCACCGCGAGCAGGTCCGGGGCGAACATCGGCTCGTCCGGGTAGTAGATGGGCAGCTCGCTCGAGAGGTAGACCTGCCGCCCGCGCCGGCGGAAGAACTCGTCGAGCGCCTCGAACGCGCGCTTCTTCGGGACGCGGTGACCGTCGCCCTCGGGCGGCAGCGCTCGCTCGGGCTCGGACGGGAGGCTGGCCACCACCGCGCGGCGCTCCTCCGGCGTCATGGCGTCCCACTGCGCCTGGGTGGGGGCGCGCGGATCGTCGGCGTCGAAGACGAAGCGCTCGGGCTTCATGCTCCCAGTGTCGCGCGCGCGCCGCTCGACGCCAAGGTCAGCGGCAGGAGAGGGTGAGCGTCGCGCAGCCCGCCTCGTCGGCGCCGTCGGCGCAGGCCTCGTAGCCGTCGCATCGGTGGGAGGGGCGGAGCTCGGTCCCGTCGCCGCAGACGATCCGCGGGCAGCCCTCCTCGTCGCTCTCGTCGGCGCAGTCGGGCCAGCCGTCGCAGCGAGGGCGCCGGCTCCCGAGCTCCTGGCCGTCGGCGCAGACGTAGGGCGTGCAGCCCTGCTCGTCGCTGTCGTCCGCGCAGTCGGAGAAGCCGTTGCAGACCTGGTGGGGGGCGATCAGGGCGCCGTCGTCGCAGCGGGGAGCGCACTGCTGGTCGCATTCGATCAAGAGGCTCACGTCGGTCCGGCAGAGCGCCGCGTCGAGCGCCTCGCAGGACGCGCCGGCGAAGCACGCGCGGTAGCAGGCGTCATCGTAGAGGGGGAGCGCGGGGAGCGAGCCCTCGGAGGCGAATCCGCACGCGCGGAGGCGATCCTCGACGGTGGCGTCACAGCCGACGAGCAGGAGGGCGACGAGCAGGAGCCGGTTCATCGGAGCGGCCCAACGCAAGTCACGTGCCTCCGCCACGCGCGCCGGGTTGTCTCGGGGGCTGTGCCGAGCTGAGCCGAGGCGCGGTCACGAGCGGGCGGGCGCGGCGCACCAGGCGGTGGAGCGCTTCGTGCAACGTGCCGTCCCATGACCAGGCTCACGCGACTTCGAACGTCCGCGCTCTTCGTGAGCGCCCTCTGTGCCCTCGCCTTCGCCCCCGAGCGCGCCTCGGCGTGCGGGGGCTTCTTCTGCGACAGCTCCCAGCCGGTGAACCAGCAGGCGGAGCGCATCATCTTCGCCCAGGAGGCGGACGGCAGCGTCACCGCCGTCATCCAGATCCAGTACCAGGGGCCGTCCGAGCGCTTCGCCTGGATGCTCCCGGTGGCCGGGAGCCCCGAGATCTCGGTGTCCTCCGACGCCGCCTTCGCGCGCCTCCAGGGGGCCTCGAACCCGGTCTACCGGCTCAACACCCGCGTCGAGGGGAGCTGCGGCGGCAACCCGGCCTCCGACCGCGGAGGCAGCGCGGGCGGCGCCGACGCGGGCGCCTTCGGCGACGACGCCGGGAGCATGGAGCCGCCGGTCTCGGTCGTGGACCGCGGCTTCGTCGGCCCGTACGACTACATCGTCATCTCGATCGATCCCGAGGCGCCGGACGTCGTCGAGGTCGGCCTCGAGTGGCTGCGCGACAACGGCTACGACGTGCCGACGATGGGCGCGGACGTGCTCCGCCCCTACCTCGAGTCGGGCATGAACCTGCTCGCCTTCCGGCTGGTGAAGGGCAACGACGCCGGCTCCATCCGGCCGGTGCGCCTCTCGTTCGGGCCCGGCCTGCCGTCGATCCCGCTCCGGCCGACCGCGATCGCGACGCAGCCCGACATGGGCATCCTGGTGTGGGTCCTCGGCCCGAGCCGCGCCGTCCCCGCGAACTACCGGGACCTCGAGCTGAACGAGGCGCTCATCAACTGGCTCAACCCCGGCTCCACCTACGACGCGGTGGTCACCCGCGCCGCCAACGAGGCGAACGGGCAGGGCTTCGTCACCGAGATGGCCGGCCCCGCGGCGCCGCTCGCCGACGTCATCTGGAGCGACGCCGAGGCCACCGAGTGGGCGAGCATCCGGGCGGACGACTGGACCGGGCGCGAGGGGCAGCTCCTCTTCGCCGTGGCCCGATTCGCCCAGCTCGACGGCGTGCGCGAGGTGCTCCAGACCCACGTGACGCCCCCGGACGGAGTGCCGGAGGACGCGTTCTACGACTGCGTGTCCTGCTACCTGGACGGCACCGAGGCCGATCTGCCGGGGCTGGAGCCGACCGCGCTCCTCGACGCGATGCAGGCGGACGTCATCGACCCGATGGCCGAGACACGGGCGCTCTTCCTCGAGTCGCCGACCATGACCCGGCTCTACACGACGATGTCGGCCGACGAGATGACGGTCGATCCGATCTTCGACTTCAACGACACGCTCGGCGACTACTCCAACGTGCACGTCGCGGATCGGATCATCGAGTGCTCGCCGAGCATCCGTCGGTTCGAGGCGCCGTGGCGCGTCGAGCTGGAGGGCGGCGAGACGGTGCGCGGCCTGGGCAACACCTGGCCCTTCGACGCGAGCGGCGAGATGCCGGCCAACGCCCGCATCCGCCGGGTCGGCACGAGCGGGGAGGGGGAGGTGATCGAGGACAACACCGCCGCCATCGCCGAGGCGCTCACGGAGCACAACGCCTCGGTCCCGGGCGCGCCGACCGGCGGCACCGCCGGCGCTTGCTCGGCCAGCCCCGGCTCGTCTTCGGCGGTCGGGTTCGGCTTCGCGCTCGCTTTCGGGCTCGGGGTCTTCGCCCTCCGCCGGCGCCGCGCCTGATGCGACCCGCGCGCGCCGCCCTCGCCCTCGCGCTGCTCGCCCTCACCGGGGCGGGCTGCGCCGAGGCGCCTCCCCACGAGAGCGCCGCCATCGAGCTCGGCACCGGCTCCTGGCGCTTCGAGCCGCTCGAGGACGGGCAGGAGGTGGAGCTGGTGCGCGGCGCGCAGGGCGGGTGGCACATGTGGATCAGCGTCCGGGTCCGGGGCCTCGAGGGAGACGCGCTGCCGCTCCGCCTCACGATGCAGCCCGCGGACGAGAGCGCCCCGCCCTCGGAGACCGAGATCCGGCTCCTGCTCGACCCGGCGGACGACGAGGGCTGGCGGAAGCTCGTCGGCTACACCGGGATCGTGAACGAGCCGTCGTGCCTGGTGGGGGAGCTGATGCGGGTGCGGGTCTCGACGCCGATGGACGACGGGACGACGATGGCGTCGGAGCGCGACGTGCGCGTGCTCGGCGGCGCCTACCCGCCGGAGCCGTGCTCGGAGTGAGGCCCGGCGCCTTGCTCCCCTGGTGAGTCCTTCCTACAGCACGGCATGCGGACTCGCCGACTCCTCGCCTTCGCCTCCTTCGCGCTGCTCCTCGGCTGCGGCGGCCACCCCGGGGTCTTCGACCTCGCGCCCGCCGCGCGCGTCTCGCTCGGCGCCGCCGGGGGAGACGCCGAGATCGACGCGCTCGCCGCTCGCTTCTACGGCGAGACCCTCGACCCGGCCGCGATGCGCGCCGAGCTCGAGGCCGCGCTCGAGCGGCACCCGGAGAGCGCCACGCTGCACGAGATGGCGGCCCACCTCGCGGAGCTGCGCGCCGACGACCGCGCCGCCTGGCTGCACTGGCTCTCGGCGGCCAGCGACACCTCCACGCCCTTCACGGCCGTCTATCTCCAGCGGGCGCTCGGCCGGGACCTGACGGGCGGCGAGGAGCGGGCCAGCATCGCGCTGCTCCGCGAGATGTCGGCCTCGCACCCGCGCCCGGCCGCCCGGGTCGACGCGGCCCGGCGCCTGATCGGGCTGCTCGAGCAGCACGGCCGGCTCGAGGAGGCCGAGCGCCTGGGGGCGGAGCTCGGCTATCTGCGGGCCTGGCGCATGGTCGGCGCGTTCGACAACGACCAGGGCCGCGGCTTCCAGGCCACCGAGCCGCCCGAGACCGAGGCGCTCGACCTCGACGCGTCCTTCCGGGGGCTGCGGAGCGAGGTGCGCTGGCGGGAGGTCACCCAGTACGACCGGGCCGGCGTCGCGCAGCTCGGCGCGCACCTGAGCCCCAACCGCTGGGCGGTCGCCTACCTCGTGACCCACGTGGAGAGCCCGAGCGCGCGCGAGGCGCAGCTGCGGCTCACGACCTCGAGCGCGACCAAGGTGTGGGTCAACGGGCGTCTCGTCGTGGCCCAGGACCGGCTCGCCAACGCGGCGACCGACAACTTCGTGCTCCCCATCACGCTGCGCGCCGGCCCCAACCGGATCTTCGTGAAGTCGGCTCAGGACGGCAGCGGCGCGTGGATCTTCGGCGCGCGCCTCACCGACCGCGAGGGGCGCGCGCTCCCCGGGCTGCGGGCGGACGCGGGCGCGCGGGCGGTCGAGCTCGACGCGCCCGGTGACGACTCGGGCAACCCGAGCCCGCTCGAGGAGGCCCTCGCCGCGGTCGAGCCCCCGCTCCGCCGCGAGCTGCTCCGGCACCACGACGCGGTCCGCAACGGCTACGAGGGCGACGCGCTCGATCAGGCCCGGGCGCTGCTGGAGCTCGCCCCGCGCCACCCGGTGGTGCTGCTCACCGCGGCGACGACCCACTGGACCAACGAGGAGCTCGGGCAGGCGATGGACCTGCTCAACGAGGGCGCCGAGCGCTTCGAAGGGTCGGCGGGGTTCGCCTACCACCGCGGCGCCTTCTACCGGGAGCGCGACCGCTACGACCGGGCCATCGAGGATCTCGAGCGGGCGCGCCAGCTCGAGCCCGGGGCGCGGCTCGCCGCGATGGAGCTGTCGCTGACCTTCGGGGACCGTCGCTGGCGGGAGCACCAGTGCCGGGTGCTCGACGAGGTGGTGGCGCGCTGGCCGGACAGCGGCTGGGCGGTGCGCAGCCAGGCGTGGTGCCTGGGGCAGCGCGGCTACGTGGAGGCCTCGCGGCGCGCCTACGAGCGGGCCGACGCGCTGACGCCGGGGCACATCTGGACGCTCCGGCGCCGCGCCGAGCTGGCCCGGGCCGAGGGCGATCACGAGCGCGCCCTGACGTTCGCGCGGCGCGCCCGCCGCACGCGGCCCTGGGACATGGGCGTCCTCGTCTTCGTCGCCGACGAGCTGCGGCTCGCCGGTCGCCGCGACGAGGCGCGGGCGCTCCTCGGCGCCGGCCTCGAGATCGATCCCGACTGGTCCTCGCCGCATCACCGCCTCGGCTTGATGGCCTTCGAGGACGGCGACACGGCGGAGGCCCTCGCCCGCTGGGCGGCGGCGCTCGAGCGTGATCCCGACAACGGCCCGCTCGCCGATCGCGTCGACTTCCTCCGGGGGGACGAGGACGATCCGGATCGTCAGTTCATGCCGAGCGCCCAGGACATCGAGGCCGCGCTCGCGCAGGCGACCGAGATGGAGATCGACCCCGGCGCGCACAGCGTGCTCGTGCTGGACGACGAGGTCACCACCGTGCAGCAGGACGGCAGCTCGCTGCGGCGCATCACCCAGGTGCACCTCGCGGTGACCACCGACGGGCGCGACGACCTGATCCTCAACCGGGTGCCCGGCAACGCGCGCATCCTCGAGGCCTACAGCGTCGGGCCGGAGGGCGAGCGCCAGGAGGCGTCGTCGATCCGCGGCGGCACGATCCGCTTCCGCGGCCTCGAGGTCGGCAGCCGCGTGGTGCTGCAGTACGTCTTCCACGCCCAGCCCCCGCCGTTCCTGCCCAACCACTTCGTCTCGAGCTGGCTCTTCCAGGGGCCGCAGCGGCAGCTCGGCGTCGCGCGCTGGGTGGTGCAGGTCCCCGCGGGCCGCGAGCTCGCCACCCACGTGCAGGGGCCGGTCGAGCACCGCGTCGAGCGCGGCGAGACCCACGACACGCACCTCTTCACCGCCGCGGGCGTGCCGCCGCTCCAGCCCGAGCCGGCGATGCCGCCGATGCGCGACGTGCTCGCCATGGTGACGCTCTCGACCCTGACCGACTGGCAGCAGTACGTGGACTGGGAGCGCGCGCTCTTGAGCGAGGTGTTCGAGAGCAACCGGCAGCTCCGACAGCTCGCGCAGCGGCTGACCGAGGGCGCCGAGACGCCCGCCGCGAAGCTCGACGCGATCTACCGCTACGTCGCCCAGGAGATCCGCTACCAGCAGGACTACGAGGACACGATCGCCGGCGTCAGGCCGCACAGCTGCCCGGTGGTGCTCGAGCGCGGCTACGGTGACTGCAAGGACAAGGCGGTGCTGATGATCCTGCTGGGCCGCGAGGTCGGGCTCGACATCCGCTTCGCCATCCTGCGCACCACCAACGCCGGCGCGGTGCGGCGCGAGGTGCCCAACCAGCAGTTCAACCACGCGATCGTCTACGTGCCCCAGCAGGACGGCATCGACGAGGCGCGCTTCATGGACCCGACGACCGACCTGCTCGACGCCGGCAACCTGCGCGCCGACGATCAGGGCGCGACCTCGCTCGTGCTCGACCCCGACAGCGGGGCGTGGGAGTTCGTCGACATCCCCTATCAGCCGGCGGAGATGACCTACTTCTCGTGCGACGTCGACGTGAGCGTCACCGGCGCCGAGCAGGCCACCGCCGACGCGCGCTGCCGGGGGCGTGGATCGATGGCCTCGGCGTTCCGGCGCATCATGCGCAACGAGGAGAGCGCCTCGCAGCTCCGCCAGAACCTGGCGCAGGGCATCTTCCAGGGCTCGGCGGTCACCGGGCACTCGGTCGCGCACGCCGAGGACGCCGACGCCCCGCTCGAGCTGAACCTCGAGCTCGACGCGAGCGCGGCGCTCCAGCCCCAGGGCGAGGAGCGGCGGCTGCGGGTGCCGTCTCCCTTCAACCTCGGACGGGTGACCCGGCTGGAGCGGCGGCGGCTGCCGCTCCGGCTCGGGGTGCCGGACTCGGCGCGCTGGGAGGTCACCTTCGAGGCTCCGTCGGGCGGCCGGGTCGTGCGCACGCCGGAGGACTTCACGATCGAGCACGCCTGCTTCCGGGTCTCCCGGACCACGGTCACCCGAGGTCGGCGCGCCACCGTGACCATCGACTATCGCCGGACCTGCGCCGAGGTCTCGGCCGAGGACTACCCGGAGCTCCGCCGCCTCGCGCAGCGGGCGCAGAACCAGCTGCAGGCCGACGTCGTCATCAGCCCTTGAGCGCCTGACACGACGGGCAGAAGTAGACGTGCCGGCCGCCGATGTCCTCGCGGCGGATCGGCGCGTCGCAGCGGCGGCAGGGCTTGCCCGCGCGCCCGTAGACGTAGAAGCGCTTCTCGCTCCGCCGCGCGCCGCCCTGGCGGAGCCGCGCCGCCGTCCGGGCGGGGAGGGTGACGCCGCGCTGCGCGTAGGCGCGCCGGCAGATCTCCACCGTGGAGTCGGCCAGCTTGCGGATCTCCTTTGCCTCGAGCGCCTTCGGTCGCTCCCTCGGGTGCACGCGGGCGTGGAACAGGATCTCCGCGCGCAGGTAGTTGCCGAGCCCCGCGAGGAAGCCCTGGTCGAGATAGAGGGCGGCGAGCTGGCGGCCGTCGAAGCGGTCGTCGCGCAGCCGCTCGCGCACCACCGACGGATCGAGCGCGCCGGCCGACACGTCCGGCCCGAGCTTCGCGAGGTACGGGTGCGCGCGCAGATCGTCCGACTCGAGCACGGCGATCTCGCTCGCGGAGTACAGCCACGCGCTCTTCTCGGCGGTGTGCACCGCGAAGCGCAGCGAGCGGCGGGTGCGCGGCGTGGTCCCCCGCGCCGTGACGTACCAGCGGCCGTAGAGCTGGTTGTGGGTGTAGACGGTCAGCCCGACGTCGAAGCGCGTGAGCAGCGCCTTGCCGCGGTTGTCGACCGCCTCGACGCGACGGCCGCTCAGCTCGTCCGCGTAGTCGCGCAGGTGGTCGAAGGCGAAGAACACCTCTTCGGCGATCTCGCCGGCGATGGCCTTCGCGAGCCGGTCGGCGGCGCGGCGGATCTCCGGTCCTTCGGGCACGCACCAGGCCTAGGGCGAAGTAGGCGGCTCGACCACGAGGAGCGACGGGTGAGTCGAGCTTTGGATGTGTGGAGTTGGATGAGGTGCGTTGGAGTGGGATCGGAGGGGGAGGGTCGCTCCTCGTGATCGAGCACGAGCTAGGTGTTTGCAGCCGGTGTGCCACCCGCTCCGCGCGACGACCTGCGCCCGAAACGGCGTGACCGAAGGACACGCTGGTGACAGGTCGGCGACCCCACCCCTCGAGGGCGACAAAATGGCAGCCGAACTGAACGCCCCGGGGGGCTACGAGCCCAGCGGCCGCGGCGGGCGGTAGTGGACGCGCTCGGCGTCGACGGAGACCAGCTCGCGCTCCGGCCAGCGCAGCGCGGTGAGCTTGCCGCCGAACACGCAGCCCGTGTCGAGGCAGATCGTGTTGTTCACCCAACGCGTCTCCGCGACCGGGGTGTGGCCGTAGACGACCGCCGCGCGCCCCTCGTAGTCCTGCGCCCAGTCCAGCCGGATGGGGAGGCCGTCTTCGTCGGTCTCGCCGGTGGTGTCGCCGTAGAGGCAGAACGCGCGCACCTTGCCGCCGACCCGCCCGTGCATCGACTCCTTCAGCCCGGCGTGGGCCACGACCAGCTCGCCGCCGTCGAGCACGTAGTGCGGCCGGAGCGCCTCGATGAACGCGCGCGCCCGCTCCCGGAACGCCTCCGGCTCGGCCTCGAGCGAGGCCATCGACGTCCCGGCGCCGTGCGTCGGCTTGATCTTCTTCCCCTCGAGCCAGCGGAGCAGCTTGGCCTCGTGGTTGCCCTGCACGCAGATCGCGCTGCCCGCGTCCACCATGTCCATCGCCAGCCGCAGACACCCGGCCACGTCGGGGCCGCGGTCCACGAGGTCGCCGACGAAGACGACGCGGCGGCCCTCGGGGTGGCGGTGCACGCCGTCGGCGCCGGGCGCGTAGCCGAGCCGGTCGAGCAGCGTGTGGAGCTCCGACGCGCAGCCGTGCACGTCGCCGACGAGATCGAACGGGCCGCGCTCCTCGCGCCGCTCGGGCGCCAGCTTCTCGCGCCGCACCTCGACGCGCTCGATGTCCTGCTCGGCCAGCACGTGGACCTCCCGGAAGCCCTCGCTCCGCAGGCCCTCGAGCGATCGACGGAACTGCGCGTGGTGCTCGCGCACGACGACCTCGGTGAACGGCCGATCCCCGCGGGCGGCGTGGCGCGCCAGGAGGGTCTCCAGCGAGACGTCGAGGGCCACGATCACGATCGGGAGGTGCTGCCGCCTGGCGATCTTGCGCAGGGGCTGCCGGGCCCGGGGCTCGAGGCTCGTGGCGTCGATGACGGTCATGCGCGCGTGGGCGAGCCGCATGTCGGCGAGGCGGTGCACCATCTCGAAGGCGTCCGCGCTCACCCCCTGATCGTTCTCGTCGTCGCAGATCAGCGCCCGCATCCGATCCGACGAGACCACCTCGGTCGGCGCGAAGTGCTTCGCGGCGAAGCTCGACTTGCCGCTGCCCGACGCGCCGAGCAGCACCACGAGCGACGGCTCCGGGAGGATCAGGCTCGGCATGCGGTCCTCGGTTTGCGCTGCCGGGCGCGTCGGTGCAACACCGCGTCGTGGAGCCCGAGGTCGTCGCCCGTCACGCGGAGATGTTCGCCAACCGCGTCAAGAAGAACCACCGCAAGCTGGCCAAGGGCTTCGAGCGGGAGGGCGTGGGGGCGTTTCGCCTCTACGACTGGGACATCCCCGAGGTCCGCGCGGTCTGCGACTGGTACGAGGGGCACCTCGTCGTCGCGGAGTACGAGCGCACCCAGACCGAGGGCGTCGACGACTACGCCGGGGACCTCGGCCGGGCGGCCGCGGCGGCGCTCGGGCTGCCCGAGGAGCGGGTGCACGCGAAGCAGCGGCGGACCCGTCCCCAGGAGGGCGCGCGCTACCAGAAGCTCGGCGACGGCGGCCGGCTGATGCAGGTGCGGGAGCGGGCGCTGCGCTTCTGGGTGAACCTCGACGACTTCGTCGACACCGGCCTCTTCCCCGACCACCGCGACACCCGCCGGCGCTTCGGCGAGATGGCGGCGGGCAAGCGGGTCCTCAACCTCTTCTCCTACACCGGCGCGTTCACGTGCTGGGCCGCCCACGGCGGGGCGAAGGAGACGGTCTCCGTCGATCGCTCCCCGCGCTACTCCGCGTGGGCGGAGGACAACCTCGCGCTCAACGGGCTCGCCGGGCCGCCCCACGCGGTCGTCGCCGCCGACGTGCACGACTGGCTCGCCGGGGCCGCGCGGACCGACGAGCGCTTCGACCTCGTGCTGGTCGATCCGCCCTCTTTCTCGACGACCTTCGGCGCCGGGGACTTCGAGATCCAGCGCGATCACCCGACCCTGCTCTCGACCCTCGCGCGGCGGCTGACGCCGGACGGCGTGCTGCTCTTCTCGACCAACCACCAGCGCTTCGAGCCCCGGCTCGAGGGGCTGCCGTTCTCCGAGATCGAGGAGATCACCGCGCGCACCGTGCCGGCCGACTACCGGAACCGCGCCGTGCACCGCGCCTTCCTCTTGCGCCCCTGAGCCCGCGGTCCCACCGATGGGCGGTGGAGCCGGAGAAGCACTGCGCGCGCTGCGGACGGGCCTTCGCCTGGCGCAAGAAGTGGGCGCGTGACTGGGACGCCGTCCGCTACTGCAGCGCGGCGTGTCGCGCGGCGAGGCTCGACCAGACCGACCTCGCGCTCGAGGCGGCCCTCCGTCGCATCCTCGCGGAGCGCGCGGCCGGCAAGACCCTCTGCCCGAGCGAGGCGGCCCGCGCGGTCGGCGGCGAGGGCTGGCGGGACCTGATGGAGCGGACCCGCATGGCCGCGCGGCGGCTCGTGGCCCGCGGCGAGGCCCGCATCCTCCAGCGGGGGCGCGAGGTGGATCCGTCCCGGGCGCGCGGACCCATCCGGGTGGGTCACGCGCGCTCGACCTGAACGGTGCCCCACCGCGTCGCGAGCGCCGGGTCGACGGGCGGCACCACCCGGACGCGCCAGGCGCCCTCGGTGGCGTTCGGGTCGGCGCGGAAGCTCGTGGGCAGCGGCACCAGCGAGATCGGGCTCGGGGTGCGACGCGCGGGGTCGTACAGCCGGAAGCGGTGGTCGAGGAGCGCCGGCGCCTCGGGGCCGAGGCGCTCCGCCCGGCGGGTGTCGTCGTGCTCGAGCAGGCGGAGCATCCACGCCCGCATCACGCTCGTCGCCGCGGGCAGCGCGGCCTCCACCGAGAGCTCGGGCAGCATCCAGCGGGACAGGCCCCGGGTGTGCCAGCGGTCGGCGGTGCGGACCACGCGGGTCCAGAGGCCGAGGAGGGTGCGCGGGTGCGACTCCGCGTGCGCCCCGACCTCGCGCCACTCCGAGACCGGCACCCACCGCTCGACGTGCGGCACCCAGACGATGCGCGCGTTCGCCCCGAGCCTCGAGACGGCGTCGGTGAGCCACCGCAGCTGCGCATGGCGCACGCCCGGGAGGGAAGCGAGCGCCATGCGCAGCGTGAAGCCGCGGGGCCGAGGCCCGAGGTCGTGGATGAGGGCGCGGGGCAGCCGCGCCACCGTCTCGGGCTGGAGCGGGAGCACCGCCGCCTGCCACCCGCGCTCCGGGTGCACGATCGAGCGGCGCCTCCGATCGATCCGCAGGGCGTCGCCGTGGCTCTGGGAGCGGAGCGGCCGGGCGACGTCGTCGGCGCAGCCGAGGAGCGCGATCTCCACGTCCGTGTCGTGGCAGAGGCCGGTCTCGACGAGGGTGAACTTGCCGCCGGGGCCGGGGCGCCACCGCTCCACCCGGGCGCGGCTCGCGCCGAGGGCCGGATCGAAGCTCCGCTCGAACACCTCGACGTCACCGTTCGCGTAGCCGCGCGCCGCCTCCACCCGCGACGCCAGGCGGGCCGCGTCGGGCGTGGTCGCCACGAGCGCGGGCCGCTGAGCCACCGCGAGGTCGACCGCGCCCACCTTGCGGCGCGCGCCCGACCGCGCCCGCCGCTTGGCGTCCGGGCTCCCGGGGTGGGTCACCAGCTCCAGGTCTCGCCGTCTTGCTTCCATCGCGCCTCCGCTTCCCCTCCAAGCAGATCCAGTGCCGTCGGAGGGTTCCGCGTCGATCGGAGGGATCCAACTGTGGCGGCATGCGACTCCGGCCGGGCGCGGGTGGCATCGCGCCCCGTCCGCGCCGTGCTACCCTCAGGGCCGTCGAGGGGGACCCGAGAGCGCATGAGCCAAGCCGCGCCGGAGAGCGAAGACGCCCTGATCGGACGCGTGATCGAAGGACGCTACGCGATCCTCGAGCGCCTGGCCGCGGGCGGCATGGGCGTGGTCTACAAGGCCGAGCAGCGGCCCCTCGGCCGGGCGGTCGCGCTGAAGATCCTCGAGATCCAGAAGACGCCGAACGCCGCGGCGAGCTTCGGCCAACGCTTCTTCCTCGAGGCCTCCGCGGCCGCGAAGCTGGCCCACCCGAACACCATCGTCGTCCACGACTACGGCAAGACCGACGACGGCCTCTACTTCATCGCGATGGAGCACCTCGACGGAGGCACGCTCGCGCAGCGGCTCCGCAAGCAGGGGCCGCTCTCGCCCGCCGAGGCCATCCACGTGGCCCTCCAGGTCGTCAGCTCGCTCCGCGACGCGCACGCCCAGGGCCTCGTGCACCGCGATCTGAAGCCGGGCAACGTCATGTTCGCGCCGCGCGGCGGCGATCCCCTCTTCGTGAAGGTGCTCGACTTCGGCCTGGTGAAGATGGTGGGGGAGGGGAGCGAGAACCTCGGCCTCACCCAGAGCGGCGTGATGATGGGCTCGCCGCGCTACATGTCACCGGAGCAGGTCAAGGCGGCGCCGGTGGACGCGCGCACCGACATCTACTCGCTCGGCGCGGTGCTCTATCACGTGCTGACCGGCGCCCCGCCCTTCGCCTCCGGCAGCGCGTACGAGGCGATGAACGCGCACGTGAACTCGCCGCCGCCCCCGTTCCGGGCGACGCGCCCCGACTGCGTCGCCGGGCCCCAGCTCGAGGCGCTGGTGATGCGCTGCCTGGAGAAGGACCCGGCCGCGCGCTTCCAGAGCATGGACGAGGTGATGACCGCGCTCCGGGGCTGCGAGGCGGAGGCCGGCGCGTCGGGGAGCGGCTCGTACCTCGGCTCGGCCCACTCGCGGAGCGGCAGCCAGCCCGAGGCCTCGTCTCCGGGCCTCGCTCCGCAGCCGCAGTCCCAGCCGAGCTCTCAGCCCGACGCCCCGGCGTCGACTGGGACCTACCAGAAGACGGTGCGCTTCGACGCCCCGGAGCTCGAGCCGCCGCCCGCGCCGATCTCGAGCCCGGCCCCGGTGGCCGCGCCGAGCGCGTCGGGTGGCGGCCTGCTCAAGGTCGCCCTCGCGCTCGTCGCGCTGCTCTTCATCGGCGCCGCGGTCGCCGCGACGGTGGTGCTCTGGCCGCGGGCCGAGGTCGAGGCCGACGACCCGCCGCCTCCGCCGGTCGCGACGCCGGAGCCGCCCCCGCCGCCGGTCGAGCCGACCGAGCCGCCCCCCGAGGAGCCGGCCGCGCCCGCCGTCGAGCCGCTGATGCTCCGCACCGACCCCTCCGGGGCCCGGGTCCGCCTCGACGGCGTCGATCTCGGCGACACCCCGCTCGCGCTCCGCATCCCCGACGGCGAGCGCTGGTCGATCCAGGTCTCGCTCGACGGCCACGAGACCCGCGCGGTCACGGTGATGAGCGGGCAGCCCGAGCTGCTCCTCCACCTCGAGCCCGAGGCGGCGGCGGCGCCGTCCAGGCCCTCGCGCCCCTCGCGGCCCGAGCCGCCCGCGCAGACCCCCGAGGTCCGCCCGCTCCCGCCGCCCACGACCGGCCCGACGCACCCCGACGTCTACGCGCCCGACCTCGACAACCCCTGGGCCCGTTGAGCCCGCACGCGCTCAGGGCTCGCAGGCGGTGCCGTCGCCGGTGAGGGTCGCGATCCAGGCGCGCACCGCCGCGAGGCCCTCGTCGTCGGCGCGCTCGGTGGCGAGCGGAGGCATCTGGGCGCGGTCCCCGCGCTCGGCCATGCGCACGAGGGTGAGGCTCGAGTCGGGGCTGCCCGGGTGGACGCGGCAGATGGCGTCCGGGTGGAAGTAGCTCGCCACCTCGCTCACCGCGGTGGTGTGGGCGTCGGTGCCCTCCACGGTGGTGTCGTCCACGTTCACCCACATCCAGAGGCCCGTGGTCATGGCCGCCGCGTCGGAGGCGTTCTCGCGGTGACAGTGTCCGCAGTTGGCGTGCAGGTAGCCGAGGGCCGCCTGGGCGGTGGCGTCGCCGGGCACGTCCGCGTCGGCGGGCGCGACCGCCTCGGTCAGGAGGCCCTCGTCGAGCAGCGTCTGCAGGGTCACGCCGGGGCCCGCGTGGTTGAGCTGAATGGCGCTGAAGCCGTTGACGACGTCGAGGCCGCCGTGACAGCGCAGGCAGTCGGCGCCGCTCGGGATGTCGTGGTCGGTGCCGAGCACGTCCTGGCGGATGGACTCGTCGAGGTTCGTCACGTCGGTGACGCCGTCCTGCGTCTCGTTCCAGGCGTAGACCCGCATCTCCCAGGCGCCGATGCCCGTCCCGAGCTCGTCCTTCTCCAGGATGCGGGTCTCGAGCCGGACGCCGTCCTGCAGGAAGGTCTTGTAGATCCGTGTTCCCACCGGGAACACCCAGTTGTCGGGGTCGCGGGTGTCGATCGTCTCGCCGGGCGGCAGCGCGATGTAGCGCTCCTTGTCGGCGCCATCGGCCCAGAGCTGGAAGCGGGGCTGGTAGGGGCGCACGCCGGCGGCCACCACCGTGCAGGCCCCGTCCTCGTAGAGGCCGGGCGGGCCTTCGCAGTCGCCGCTGCCGGTGTCGGGCGGGTCGGTCGAGGCGTCTCCGGCGTCCTCTTGGCCCGCGTCCTCCGTCGGGCCGGCGTCCGGCTCCGGGGGCTCACCGTCACACGCGATCAGCGCCGCGACCGCGAACGCCGAGAGAAGCCACTGAACGAGTCTGCGCACCCTACCTCCGAGGCGACACGATGAACCATATCCATGGGGTCGCCAGTTGGAAAACGACCGGTTCGTGCAACGGCTGGGAAACGCGGCGGGCGGTGCGCTAGAATGCCGCGGCTTCCTTGATGCGGAGAGGGGACGGTTGATGAGATCGACGATCGCTGCGTGGTGTGCCGTCGCGTGCCTCGCGTTGACGACGAGCGTGGCGCACGCTCAGGACCCGGACAGCCAGAGCCAGCTCGACGAGGCCGCGCGGCTGACCTTCGAGTCGGCGCGCGAGGCGTTCGTCGCCGGCGACTACGAGGTCGCGCTGGCTCGCTTCCGGCAGGCCTATCAGCTCAGCGCCCGGCCCGGCCTCCTCTACAACATCGCCCAGACCCTCGATCGCCTCCGACGCGACGAGGAGACGGTCGCGGCGCTCCGGGAGTACCTCGAGGCGCTGCCCAACGCGCCGAACCGTCCCGAGGTCGAGGCCCGCATCCGGGTGCTGGAGACCGCGATCGCGGAGCGCGAGGCCGACGCGGCGGCGCAGCAGGCCCAGCAGGAGGCGCAGCAGGCTCAGGTCGAGCAGACCCAGGCGGCCGCCGCGCAGACGACCACGACGGACACCTCGGAGGGAGGCGGCCTCGGCGTGCTGCACCCCGCCATCTTCATCGGCGTCGGCGGGGTCGCGCTGGTGGCCGGCGGCCTGGCGGTCTGGGCGGGCCTCGAGACGCTGTCGTTGAACGACGCCTACCTCGCCACCACGGACCGCGCCGCGGCGCAGGCGGCCTACGACGAGGCGAGCTCGATGCAGACCCTCGCCAACGTCTTCATCTTCAGCGCGGCCGGGCTCGGCGTGGCCGCGGTGGCGCTCGCGATCTTCACCGACTGGGACGCGTTCGGCGGCGGCGACGGCGAGCGCGTCTCGCTTCGGCCGCGCTTCCTCGCCGGACCGAACGGCGGCCAGCTCGGCCTCGAAGGGAGCTTCTGATGCGGCTCGCGCTCCTCCTCGCCCTCTCCGGCTTCACCACCGGCTGCTTCGTGGTCGACACCGGCCACCTCGAAGGCCTCGGTCAGGACGACGACGCCGGGATCTCGACCGACGCCGACACGACGACCGACTCCGGCACCGGCGATCAGCTGAACGACGCCTGCGGCGGCAACATCGCCGACTACGTCGTGCTGCGCACGAGCACTCCGAGCCAGCTCGCCTTCAGCACCCGGAGCCTCAGCAACCGCGTCTCGAGCTGCGGCTCGCGGTCGGCGCCCGGCAACGACGGCTTCGTCGCCATCGAGGTGCAGGCCGGCGATCAGTGGCACTTCCACGTCATCCCGGATCCCTCGGTCGCCGGGCAGGATCGCGACCCGTTCCTCTACCTGCTCGACTCGACCTGCCGGAACACCGCGTGCGAGCACGCCTCCGACGCTTGCGTCGGGGCCGGCGACGAGCACTTCGCGTTCGTCGCGCCGCGCAACGGCACCTGGTACCTCGGCATCGACGACCGCAACGAGGGCGGCGGGGACTACCTGCTCGGCGCCTATCGACTCTTCTGTGGGGACGGCGAGCCGGAGCACGGCGAGGCCTGCGACGGCGGCGGCACCTGCAACACCGAGTGCCGCGAGGTGCTGAACGTGGGGCGCGCCTCCGAGCAGCTGCCGAACGACAACGAGATCGAGGCCAACTTCCTCGAGTTCCCCGCGTCGAACTCGCTCACGGTGAGCGGCATCCTCGGCGGCGACGCGTGCACCTACCCGGACGTCTACAACTTCGCGGTCGCCAACGACGGCACCAACCTGGTGATGGAGATCCTGAAATCGGACGGCAGCGTCTGTGACTCGGGGTCGCTGACACCCTTCGACATCGTGCTGCGGAATTCGGCCGGCGAGATCCGCGCCGGCATGCAGACCAACGCCTCCACGGGCTGCGCCGAGCTGCGGGTCGCGGACGTCACCGCCGCCAGCTACTTCGTGTACCTGGAGCACGACGAGCCGCTCGACCGCCCGGTCAGCTACTCGCTGCGCATCACTCAGTCGCTCTGACGCATCCTCGGGGGGTCGCGTGTCCCATCGCTCTCGGGTTCTCTTCGCCGCCTCGATCCTCGTGCTCGCCGCGCCGACCACCGCGTCGGCGTTCGAGCCGTTCGGTCTGCAGCTGCCGTGTCGCTCCTTCGCCACGAACTCCGTGGGGACCGAGCGGTACTGCATCACCTGTCACGACAACGCCGACGGCGGCGGCGCCTGCGCGACCCCGCCGTGCCTCAACCCGTTCGGCACCGCGTTCAACATGAACGGCCGGCGCTGGGACGAGACGCTGGCCGCCCTCGACTCGGACAGCGACGGCTACACCAACGGCGAGGAGCTCGGGGATCCCGCGGGCACCTGGCGGCCCGGCATGGCCGACCCCGGTCAGTGCGACTGCGCCACCCGCCCGGGCTTCGCGAGCTTCACCCCGGGCGACGCGGACTCCGACGGCGACACCTACTGCTGCGTCGGCACCGACACCAACGGCGACGGCGACTGCCTCGACGCGGGCGAGCACGACATGTCGTACGACTGCGACGAGATGAACGCGATGGTCAGCCCCGGCGCGGCGGAGATGTGCACCAACGCCATCGACAACGACTGCGACGGCGCGGCCACGCTGCTCGACCCCGACTGCTCGATGGTCGTCGACCGGGACGGCGACGGCTACTGCCCGATGGGCGAGGACATGAACGGGGATCGGGACTGCACCGACCCCGGCGAGAACACCGCCGACGTCGACTGCGACGACGACGAGGTCACCGTCTCCCCCGCCGCCCGCGAGTTCTGCGTCGACGGGCTCGACAACGACTGCGACGGAGACATCGACACCGCCGACTCGGAGTGCACCAGCGACACCGACGCCGACATGGACGGCTTCTGCCCGATCGGCACCGACCTCAACGGGGACGGCGACTGCAACGATCCCGGCGAGGCGTCGGACGGCTTCGACTGCGACGACTCGGCCGCGGACGTGAACCCGGACGAGGTGGAGGTCTGCACCGACTTCCGCGACAACGACTGCGACGGCCTCGCCGACTTCCGCGACTCGGACGACTGCGGCGCCTTCTTCGACGCCGACGGCGACGGGTACTGCCCCGGCGGCCGCGACGGCAACGGCAACGGCAACTGTGTCGATCCCGGCGAGGACGCCGAGCCCGGCGACTGCGACGACACGATGGCCTCCATCAACCCGGGGGCGATGGAGGTCTGCACCAACGGCGCGGTCGACGACGACTGCGACGGCGCGGCCTCGCTGCTGGACTCGGACTGCGCCGGCTACATCGACAGCGACGGCGACTCGTTCTGCTTCGTCGGGCCCGACATGGATCGCGACGGGGTCTGCATCTCCACCGGGGAGCAGACCGGAGACGGCGACTGCGACGAGATGTCGGTGGCGATCAATCCGGCGGCCGCCGAGGACTGCACCGACGGAGTGGACAACGACTGCGACGGCAGCGTCGACGCGGGCGACCGGGGCGAGTGCGACGACTACCGCGACGTGGACGGCGACGGCTGGTGCATCGTCGGCGAGGACCTCAACGGCGACGGCGACTGCTCGGACGACCGAGAGCAGGGCCCGACCGGCGAGGCGCCTCCGGTGCGCGACGCGATGGGCCGCATCATCGACCCCGGCACCGAGGCGGACCCGACCCGCTACCCCGGCGCCCCCGAGAACTGCGTCGACGGGAAGGACAACGATCTCGACGGCGAGATCGACGAGGCGACGTTCTGCACGCGTGAGCTCGACGAGGACGGCGACGGATGGTGCCGCCTCGGGCAGGACATGAACGGCGACGGAGACTGCCTCGACGAGGGCGAGAACGTCGCCGCCTCGGACTGCAACGACCGCGACATGGAGATCCATCCGGACGCGATGGAGCGGTGCCGGGACTGGGTCGACGCCGACTGCGACGGCGCCTTCATGACCGTCGACGCCGACTGCCACTACCTGATCGACGAGGACGGCGACGGAGTCTGCGGGCAGGGCGTCGACGACAACCGGGACCGCGACTGCCTCGACGACGGCGAGGATCGCTTCGGCGTCGACTGCGACGAGACGATGACCACCGTCAACTCGCGCGCCCGCGAGCTCTGCGACGACGGCATCGACAACAACTGTGACGGCGCGATCGACTTCGCCGACCCGACCTGCGTGTGCGAGATGGACGCGCAGTGCGACGACGGCGATCCTTGCACGACCGACACGTGCGGCGGCGGGGAGTGCAGTCACGCGCCGGCCTGCGTGGACGGCGGAATGAGCGACGGCGGCGTCACCCCGGTCAGCGAGGACTGCAACTGCTCGGCGGTCGGCGCGCGTCACCGCGGCGCGACGCCCTGGGCCCTCGCCGCGATCGCGCTCGCGACGTGGCTGCGGCGTCGCCGGCGAAAGGAGTGAGCGGATGGCGTTGATCGAGTGCCCGGACTGCGAGCGCAAGGTCTCGGACCGCGCGGCGACCTGTCCGGACTGCGCGTGCCCGGTCGCCGAGGTGGTGGCCGAGCAGCGCGCGGCGCAGGCCCGCCTCGAGGCGGTGAAGAGCCGCGAGGTGACCGACGAGGAGACCGACTGCCCGCCGTGCGACGCGCGCGGCTTCATCGAGCACGACAGCGGCGCGACCTCGTGGTGCGCGGTCTGCGAGCACTCGGGGCGGGTCACCCTCTGCGTGGCCTCCGACGGCTACTACGCGGTGGCGCGCTACGCGACCGAGCGCTTCGTCGAGGGCGAGCTCCACGCGGAGTCGTCCGGCGTCGTCTTCCACGTCGGGACGCGCAAGCCGCCCTTCAAGTACAAGGCGGCCGGCGAGCGTCACGCGGTGGAGCCCGAAGACATCCCCTGGTAGCGCCTCAGCGGCGCGCGCGAGCGCGGGGCTCTTCGGTCTCGCCGACGCAGATCCGGGCGTCCTCGCCGCGCGGGCAGCGGGGGCACGTGCCGAGGCGGACCTGCTGACAGGTCTCCCCCTGGCGGCACTCGCGGTCTTCCTCGCAGTAGCGCTCCACCGGCTCGGCCCACCAGCGCTCGCTCGAGGTCGGGACGCGCTGGCTGGGCTCCCAGTCGGGCGTGGTGCGGCGACGATCGGCGTCGTCTCCGCCGCACGCGAGCGCGAGCAGCGAGAGCAGGACCACGAGCAGGCTGACGAGTCGGGCGTTCTCCATGAGCGTTCCTCCGGCCGGCGATCGAGAGCTACCACGAAAGGCCGGTCCCCTTCTCGCGCAATTGTCCCGAACGCACGCGCCACGTCGCAAGAAAAGCGTATCGCGTGGGATTTCTCATCCGTCCGTCGGTCTGGCACCATGGGCGCGTGCCCGGACGGCGGGCACGGTCATGAAAAGGAGAACGGATGATGCGCATCACGCAATGGATGCTCGTGGCGCTGGCGGGCGCCCTGATGGCAGCCTGCAGCGCCGACGTCGCGGACAGCGGCGGATATCTGCGGGCGGTCGACGAGGACGCGATGACCTCGCAGACCCTCTACATGGTCCCGGAGGCGTCGGTCTATCCGATGACCGCCGCGGCGCTCGAGGCCGAGGGGCTGGCGGAGACCGACGCCATCCCGGTTCGCGTCGAGATCCTCGACGACGTCGCCGTCGCCTGGTTCGCGCCCGCGGGTGAGGCGGTCATCAGCGTCGACTCGATCGTCGCCCTCTGGCGCGTCGTCGATCGTCAGCCGATCGCCGGCGAGGTCACGCCCGGCGAGCGCCCCGAGGTGATCGAGGCGCTGCCCTACGTGGAGGCCGAGGTCACGCTCACCCTCGACGCCGACGAGACCCACGAGGTCCAGACGGTCGATCCGGGCGGCGCGGCCGCCACGATCGTGGACTTCTACGACCGCCTCGGCACCCCCGAGGAGTGGTGGATGCTCAACGTGCTCCGAAACCACCACCCCGGCTGCTGATCGCGGGCATCGGTCGTCACCTCTCGGGTGATCCCGACGCTCGAATCGACGCGGCGTCTCCCTCCGTGGGGGCGCCGCGTCTTCGCGTTCAGGGCCGCAGCTCGAACCGGTGGAGCGCGGTGTGGGTGGCGCCGCGCGCGCCGAGCTCGCTCCGGTAGAGCGTCACCGCGTCCCAGCGCTCCAGCGGCGTCTCCGCCCCGGCGTTCGCGCGCAGATAAGGCGCGAGACCCTCGGGGCGCTTCAGGCGCGCGAGCGTCACGTGGGGCGCGAAGGGGCGATCGGCGGCCGGGAGGCCGGCGCGCTGCACGGCCGCCTCGACGTCGGCGGCGAGCGAGACGACGTCCTCGATCGGCTCGAGCGCGCCCCACAGGACCCGGCGCCCGAACGTGCCGAGGCCGCGCACGCGCATCGTCAGCGGCGCGCGATCCCGGAGCGCGCGCGACACCTCTCCCGCGAGGGCGTCCACGATCGCGGCGTCCTGCTCGCCGAGGAAGCGGATCGTCAGGTGCAGCTGCTCCGCCTTCACCCACCGGGCGCCTCGGAGTGCATCGTCGCGCAAACGCGCCAGAATGGCTCTCGTTTCGCGAGGTACGGTCATGGCGAGGAAGAGCCTCATCGAACACCGATCAGCATGGTGGAGCAGAAAGTCACGGCGATGTGGGGTTCAACCCGACCCGGTGTCTATGTGCATGAGGTAGACTGGTGGACCTGGTGAGCGAGGACCTCAGACGCCCTTGTTTGGAGCACCAGCCGGACCGGGGTGACTCCCCCGTCCGGGTGCCCGTCGACGTGCTGCCGTTCCGCATCGGACGCAGCCGGGCGGCGCAGCTCGTCCTCGAGTCTCCGCGCGTCTCCAAGCTCCACGCGGAGATCGCGCAGAACGGCCGCGGCCTCGTGGTCCGCGATCTCGACAGCCGGAACGGCACCTTCGTCAACGGCGAGCGCGTCCGCGGCTCGCGCGCCCTCTCGTACGGCGACGTGCTGCACCTCGCGCACCGCGAGCTCACCCTCGTGCTCGCCGAGGTCCTCGGCGACGAGGACGAGGAGGTCACGCTCGGCGGCACCCGCGACGAGGCGGAGCGCCACCTCGGGACGCGTCACCTCTTCCGCGTGCTCACCAGCCGCGCGGTGACCTCGGTCTTCCAGGCGATCGTCTCGCTCGAGGATCAGAGCGTCATCGGCTACGAGGCGCTGGGGCGCACCACGCTCGCGAACCTCGACTGGGACGCGACCACCCTCTTCCGGGTCGCGCACGAGCGCGGCAAGGCCGAGGAGCTCAGCCGCATGATGCGCACCGCGGCGCTCGCGCAGGCCGGCTCGCTCCCGGTGCGCGGCCAGCGGGTGTTCATGAACGTGCACCCGGACGAGATGCTGCGCGGCGACCTGCTTGGCGAGCTCGAGCGCGCCGGCGAGGCGCTCGGCGGGCGGACCCTCGTGGCCGAGATCCACGAGGCCGCGATCGCCGCCCCCGCGCAGATGCGTCATTTGCGGACCGAGCTGTCGGCGCGCGGCATCGAGCTCGCCTACGACGACTTCGGGGCCGGTCGCTCGCGGCTGATGGAGCTGGCCGAGGTCCCGCCCGACTTCCTCAAGCTCGACATGGGCCTCATCCGGGGCATCGACCAGAGCCCCGCGCGGCAGGAGCTGGTGGCCGCGCTGGTGAAGGTCATGCGCGACCGCGGCATCCAGGTGATCGCGGAGGGCATCGAGACGGTGGCCGAGCAGTCCACCTGCGTCGCGCTCGGCTGCAACCTGGGCCAGGGCTTCCTGATCCAGCACCCGGCGGCGGTCGGCGATCTGCGCGAGACCTGGCCCTGACGAGCAGCGCGCGCAGTCACTTCGCCGCGCGCAGCCAATTGTCGGCTCGACCCGACGACCCGTGACATCCACGCCACGGTCGGTGTGTCCCGCGGCACCCGAAGACGCGGACGCGTCGCGTCTGGCCTCGGAGAGGCGGGCTGGAACGGTGGTTGCAAAATGCCTCGACTGCCTCGATGCGGATGTTTCGCGCCCAGCTCAGACGCCTCCCCTTCATCGCCGCGCTCTTCGCGCTCGCGACCTCGTTCGGCCCGGCCGACGGGGACACGACGCTCCCGCTGCCCGAGTCCTCGCTCCGGCTCTCTCGCGGCTTCGCCGCCGGCCTCGAGTTCGTCGTCGCCGAGCCCCGCGACGTGCCCGAGGGCGCCGAGCTGCCGATGGTCGTGTACATCCACGGCCGGGGCGACGTGCCGCCGACCCCCACCGACTCGCCCTTCGGCGTCGACGCGCCGGTGCGTTGGATCTTCCCGCGCGCGCCCGAGCGCTACGGCGACGGCTACGCCTGGATGCCGGTGAGCGCGCACCGCGGCGAGAGTCGGGCGCTGACCGACGCGTTGACCGAGAACAGCCGCGTCCTGAGCGAGGCGATGGTGGAGTGGCGTCGTCGCTATCCGACCCGCGGGCTGCCGATGGTCGTCGGCTTCTCCCAGGGCGGCATGCTCGCGATGGAGCTCGCCGTGAGCCACGAGACGGCCATCAGCCACGCCTTCCCGGTGGCGGGCTGGCTCCCGCCGAGTCGCATGCCGCGCCAGGCCGCCGACCCCTACGCGGTGCACGTGAGCGTGCTCGCCCTGCACGGCGCCGCCGACCCCATCCTGTCGGCGGCGCGCACCGAGCGCGCCGTGCGCGACCTGAGCGCGCTGGGCTACCCGATGCGCTTCGAGCTCTTCGACGGCGTCGAGCACGAGCTGAGCGAGGCGATGCGCGACCGACTCCGCGCGGCGCTCGAGGCGGCCCTCGAGGAGCTCCCCTCCACCGGGCGCGCTGCCGGGCATAGCTGAGTTTGCCGGAGGGGCTTTCAGCCCCTCCCCCCGCTGCGCCGTCAGACCTGTCTCCGCTCCGGGTGCGTCCGCACCCTCCGCAGAGACAGGTCAGCCGGCTCCGCGGGGCCCCCCACCCAATTGCGCGGATTCTCGCTTCGCTCGAATCCGCGTGTCCCGCGCTCCGCGCGTGAGCCACGCGGCTCGCGCTCGCGCTTCGCGCGAGCTGGCCGCCCGCTGCCGCGGGATCGAACGGGGCGGATGGCGCGTGCGGCGACCTCGCTGCGCTCGTCCCCTTCCGTCGCGTCGGCGCTGTGCTTGGGGACGCTCGTCGTCATATCGTCATCGAGCGGTCGGGGCGGTTGGGGACGCTCTTCGTCATATCGTCATTCGAATCCGGCGTCGGCGCTGGGCGGTTGGCGCAGGAGCGGTTGGGGACGCTCTTCGTCATATCGTCATTCGAACCCGGGCGTCGGCGCTGGGCGGTTGGGGACGCTCTTCGTCATATCGTCATTCGAACCCGGGCGCGTCCCGCGCAGATGGCGCGCACGTCGGCGCGGGGCGATCGCTCGAGGGGCCCGTGGCGAGGGTCGACGTGCGGCGAGTCGCCGTCCCGTCGCCTGCTCGTCTCTTTGCGGCTTTGCGGCTTGGCGAGAGCCAGTTCGAGACGCGCCGCGGTCACACGGGAGCGTAGACGGGGGTGGACGCTCTTCGTCATATCGTCATTCGAACCCGCGCAGATGGGGCGCACGTCGGCGCGGGGCGATCGCTCGAGGGGCCCGTGGCGAGGGTCGACGTGCGGCGAGTCGCCGTCCGGTCGCCTGCTCGTCCCTTTGCGGCTTGCGAGAGCAAGTCGAGACGCGCTGCGGTCACACGGGGGCGTAGACGGGGGTGGTCGGCGGGGGATCGACGTCGAGGCGGCGGGCGTCGTCGGCCGCGCTGCCGACGAGGACGGCGTGACCGAGGCCGAGGAGGCAGGGGACCAGCGCGAGGGCGAGGGTCATGGCGCCCATCTCGAGCTCCACCAGCATGATGAGCGCCATCGCGCCGAGGACCGCGAGGTGGTGCGCGATCGACCAGGTCGAGACGCGGCGAGCGACGCGGGCGGCGCCGGGGCGTGCCCGGAGGAGGGCGACGGCCGCGACGACGAGGCCCACGGCGAGCGCGAGGCCGTGGAGGGACACCAGCGCGACCGGGACGCTCGTCGCGGCCGAGGCCTCTTCGCTCAGGATCCACGCGAGCAGCAGGCCGGCGGGCGCGAAGACGAGCGCGGTCAGCGTCGCCCAGATCAGCGCGAGCGTCGACGCGGCGGTGACCATGCCCGGCGTCGACGCGCTCCGGTCGGCCACCGTGACCGTCCCGCCTCGGTACGCTCCGTCGCCCACGTCCAGCCGCCTCGTCTTCGCCCAGCGATGTCGGTTGCGGTGCCCCAAGAGGACGACGACCGCCACGCTGAGCGCGGTGACCACGAGACCGAACACGGCGAGGGTGGCGACGAAGGTGTTCATGTCCGAATCACCGAGCCATCGCCGTGCCAGGGGCCCCCGCTCCCGACCGGAGGCTCGGCCACCCCCTCGGCCGTCCCCGGATGTACACGGGGCGCTCGGCGACGGACATCGGGTGCTCAGCCCGCGAGGCCTCGCACCTCCTCGAGCGCGTCCTCCAGCGCGTAGTCCACGGCGACGTCGTCGCGGGTGCGCAAGACGGGATCGAAGCGCACGAGAAAGCGGGTCAGCGCGTCCAGGATCGCGGCGCGCCCGGCGTCGGGGCGCGGTCTGGACTGCGCCTCGAGCCAGCGCTCGGGGCGGGCGACGGTCGACGCCCCGTCGACGAACAGCCAGGGAGAGATCACGAACGGCTTCGCTCGTCTATCGAAAGCAAGGTTACCGGAATCTCGTGAGGACGGGGCGGTTTCCCCATCGGACGGGCTGAGGCATGCTCCCGGCCATGGCGCGCGAGCGAGTGGTCCTGATCGATGGCAGCTCGATGATCTATCGAGCGTTCTTCGCCATCCCGAGCAACTTCCAGACGTCGCACGGGCTGAAGACGAACGCGACGTACGGGTTCGCGCTGATGTTCCGGAAGATCCTCGCCGGGCGGAAGCCGACGATGGGGGCGGTGGTCTTCGACGCGCCGGGCAAGACGTTCCGGGACGAGAAGTACCCGGAGTACAAGGCGCAGCGGCCGCGCATGCCGTCGGAGCTGTCCCAGCAGCTGCCGTGGATCGACCGGGTGGTGAAGGTCCACGACTTCCCCACCGTGAAGGTCGAGGGCTACGAGGCCGACGACGTGATCGGGACGCTGACCCGGGAGGCGCTCGCGGCCGGTCACGAGGTCCACATCATCAGCGCCGACAAGGACTTCGCCCAGCTCATCGGCGAGCACGTGCGCATGATCGACACGATGCGCGACATCACCTACGACGCCGCGCTGGTGAAGAAGAAGTGGGGCGTGCCCCCGCACCAGATCGTCGACCTCCTCGCGATCATGGGCGACAAGGTCGACAACGTGCCCGGCGTCCCCGGCATCGGGCAGAAGGGCGCGGCCGGGCTGCTCGAGAAGTACGGCTCGCTCGCGGGCGTGCTCGAGCACGTCGAGGAGCTCAAGGGCCGACAGAAGAAGGCGCTCGAGGAGCACGCGGACGCGGCGAAGCTGAGCCGCGAGCTGGTGACCATCGATCAGCACGCCGAGCTGCCCCTGACGCTCGCGGAGCTCACCATCCCCGACGCCGACGCGGAGGCGGTGGACGCGCTCTACCGGGAGCTCGAGTTCTTCTCGCTGCTCGCCAAGGCGGACGAGGTCGAGACCGAGGACTCCGACTTCTCGGCCGTGACGAGCCAGGGCGCGCTCGAGAACCTGCTCGCCGGCCTGGGGGACGGTCCGGTCGCCTTCCACTGCGTGTGGGAGCCGCCCTCGTTCGTGCGCGGCGAGCTGATCGGGATCGCGCTGAGCCGCGCGCCGGACCGCGGGCGCTTCGTGCCGCTCTTCGAAGGCGACGGCGCGCTCGGCGGCGACGCGCTGGGGCTCCTGAAGCGGTGGCTCGAGGACCCCGCGGCGCCGAAGGTCGCGCACGACGTCCGGGACCAGCGGAGCCTCTTGCTGAGGTACGGGATCGCGCTCGACGGCGTGGTGGGCGACACGCAGCTCGCCTCGTTCCTGATCGACCCGGAGAAGCTCATCCCCCACCCGCTCGAGCAGGTCGCGCGCGGGTACCTCCACCGGTCCCTCGCGATGGAGAAGACCATCCTCGGGAGCGGCAAGAAGCAGAAGCGCTTCCGCGACGTGAAGCTCGCGGACCTGGCGCCGTGGGCCTGTCACCTCGCGGCCGCGGTGCAGGAGATGTGGCCGAAGCTGGAGGCGCGCCTCGAGGAGGAGGGGCAGACGAAGAACCTCCGCGCGCTGTCTCTGCCGATGAGCGAGCTGCTCTCGCGCATGCAGCGGGACGGGATCCGGGCCGACGCCGACGTGCTGACGAAGCTCGGCGAGGAGTTCGAGACGCGCAAGGCCGAGGTCGAGCGGCGCATCTACGAGCTCGCCGGCAAGGAGTTCAACATCGCCTCGACCAAGCAGCTCGCCGAGGTGCTCTTCGAGGACCTCGGGCTGCCGGTCATCAAGCGCACCAAGACCGGCTACTCGACCGCGGCGGACGTGCTGGAGCGGCTCGCGCAGGAGCACGAGATCTGTCAGCTCATCCTGCGCCAGCGCGCGCTCGCGAAGCTCATCAACACCTACACGCGGGTGCTCTTCGAGGCGATCGAGCCGGAGACGGGGCGCATTCACTGCACCATGCAGCAGACGACCGGGGTCTCGGGGCGCCTGATCACCACCGACCCCGATCTGCAGCGCACGCCGATCCGCACCGACGACGGCAAGCGCATCCGCGAGGCCTTCATCCCGCGCGACGGCTGGGTGCTCATCAGCGCGGACTGGAGCCAGATCGAGCTCCGCGTGCTGGCGCACTTCAGCCAGGACCCGCTGCTGCTCGAGAGCTTCACCGAGAACGTCGACATCCACCGCCGCACCGCGAGCCAGCTCTTCGAGGTCCCGCCCGAGGAGGTGAGCGCGTTCCAGCGCAACGTCGGCAAGACGGTGAACTTCGCGACCATCTACGGGCAGGGCGCCACCGCGCTCGGCCAGCAGCTCGGCATCCCGCGCAAGGAGGCCAAGGGCTACATCGATCGCTACTTCGAGCGCTACGCCAAGGTCCGCGCCTGGCTCGACCGCACCATCGCCGACGCGCACGTGAGCGGCTACGTCGAGACCCTGCTGGGGCGGCGGCGCTACATCCCGCAGCTCAGCAGCAACAACTTCACCGACCGCGCGTACGGCGAGCGCATCGCGGCCAACACGCCGATCCAGGGCTCCGCCGCGGATCTCTGCAAGATCGCGATGCTCGAGATCGACCGCCGCTTCCGCGAGGAGGAGCTCGAGGCGGTGATGATGCTCCAGATCCACGATGAGCTGCTCTTCGAGTGCCCACCGGCCGAGCTCGACGCGGTGAAGGCGATCGTGAAGGACCGCATGGAGCACGCGACCGAGCTGAACGTGCCGCTCGTCGTCGACATCGGCCACGGCGCGAGCTGGGCCGAAGCCAAGGAGTGAGGCCGGCATCGCGCACGGCTGGGCGGCGCGCTAAGCCGGAGGCATGGGTCGACGCCAGGTCACCGACGCGCTCGAGCGGCTCGCCTTCGCGGCCGAGCTGCTGGACGATCCGAGGGCGCAGAGCTGGGGCCGCGCCTCGTGGAGCGTTCGCAACCTCGAGGGCGACGTGGCGCAGATGCGCGCGAGCGGGGCGCTCGCCAAGCAGCGCGGCGTCGGTCAGGGGGTGCTCGCGGTGGTCGACGAGGTGCTCGCGGGCAAGAAGCCGGCGGCGCTCGTGGAGATGGAGGCGAAGCTGCCCGCGGGGCTCTTCGCGGTGCGTCGGGTCAAGGGCCTCGGGCCCAAGAAGGTGAAGCAGCTCTGGCGAGAGCTCTCGATCACGAGCCTCGGCGAGCTGGAGTACGCCTGCCGCGAGAACCGCCTCGTCGACCTGAAGGGCTTCGGGCGCAAGACCCAGGAGAAGGTGCTCGCCCAGATCGAGGCCATCCGCGAGACCGAGGGGCTCCTCCGCCGCGACCAGGCGGAGGCGGTCCTGGCGCCCGTGCTCGACGCGCTCGAGGAGGCCTTCCCGCAGGTCGCGCCCGCCGGGGAGCTGCGGCGGGGCATGGAGCTGGTGAGCGCCCTCGTCGTGCTCGTCGAGGGGGACGACGCCGAGGCGGCGCAGGCCCTCGCCGACGCCGCGCGCCCGCCCGAGGTCCCGGTCGCCGTGGAGGTCGCCGAGCCCGACACCTTCGGCGCGCGCCTGGTGTGGCTCAGCAGCGCCGACGCCCATCGAGCCGCCCTCGCACTGCGCGCCGAGGCGCGGGGGCTGACCTTCGACGCCCGCGGCCTCCTTCAGGACGGCGAGCCGCTCGGCACGCCGGAGGAGGACGACGTCTATCGGGCGCTGGGGCTGGTGCCGACCGCGGCCGAGCGCCGCGAGGAGGGCGTGCCGCTGGTCGAGCAGGGAAGGGCGGCGCCGCCGCTCGTCACCCGCGACGACCTGCGCGGCGCGCTCCACAACCACACGACCGCCTCGGACGGCAGCCACTCCCTCGAGGAGATGCGGGCGGCCGCGGCCGAGCGCGGCCTCGAGTACCTGCACATCAGCGAGCACAGCCACTCGGCGTTCTACGCGCGCGGCCTCGACGCGGAGCGCCTGATGGAGCAGCTCCGCGCGATCGAGGCGCTCAACCGCGACCCGGGCGGCTGCGTGCTGCTGACGGGCGTGGAGAGCGACATCCTGCAGGAGGGTGAGCTCGACTACGGCGACGACGTGCTCTCTCGCCTCGACGTCGTGATCGCGTCGGTGCACCGGCGCCACTCCCAGGACGCGGCGCAGATGACGGCGCGCATGGTCGGGGCGGCGCGCCACCCGATGACCGACGTGGTCGGCCACCCGACGGGTCGACTGCTGCTCGGTCGAGCGCCGAGCGAGTACGACGTCGGCGCGTTCCTCGACGCCTGCGCGGCGGGGGGCTGCGCGGTGGAGCTGAACGCGAACCCGCACCGCCTCGACCTGAACGAGGTCCACCTGGCGATGGCCAAGGAGCGCGGCGTGCTCGTGTCGATCGCGGCCGACGCGCACTCCACCCGCGAGCTCGACAACCTCGATCACGGGGTCACGATCGCGCGCCGCGCCGGGCTGACGGCCGAGGACGTGCTCAACGCGCGCGGGCCCGACGAGCTGCGCGCCTGGGTGAGCGCCCGCCGATCGTCGAAATAGTCGGTCTGCGCTCCCCGTATGGAGGTTGCGCGCGCCACGGAGGCGCGGCACTCCAGTACGGAAGGGGAACCTCAGCGTTGAACCAGCACACTCCACCTCAGGGGGGCTGGGGCCAGCAGCCGCCCGTCTCGGGCCACGGCCCCACCCAGCCGCTCCAGGCGAGCTCGCTCGCGCCCCAGGCGGCCGAGCCGTCTCAGGACGATCGCGTCCTCGCCGCGGTCGCGCACGGCGCCACGTTCGTGGAGGGCGGCCTGATCGGCCCGCTCATCATCTACGTGCTCAAGAAGGACGAGAGCGACTTCATCGCCTTCCACGCGCTGCAGTCGCTCTACTTCGGCCTCGCGTTCCTGGCGGCCACGCTCCTGACCTGCGGCTTCGGCGCGATCATCCTCGTCTGGCCCTACCTGATCTTCGAGGTCATCGCGACGATCCGCGCCTACGAGGGTCAGTGGTACGAGCTGCCCCTCGTCGGCAAGTACGCTCGCGAGAAGCACCCCGGCCCCATGGGCCCGCCCCCCGCGCAGTTCTGAGCTCGTCTGCACGCAAGAACGCCGCCGACCGGGACGTCCGGGCGGCGGCGTCTTCGGTCCTCGAGTCGTCGCTCAGCGGCCGAGGCAGGCGCGCAGGTCGGCGTCCATCGTCCAGCCGCAGGCGCCGTCGGCCTGGCGCTCGCAGCTCGCGCCGCGGTAGCAGGCGAACTCCTCGCGCCAGATGCACGCGCTGAAGCCCGGGTCGCTCGGTCCGACGCACAGCTCGCCCGAGCAGCCCGCCACCCGGCAGCCCGCGTCGCACTCGCCGTCGCTCGCCACCGACGTGCCCGCCGCGTGCGCGTGGCAGGCGTTCGAGTAGGTGCGTCCGTCGCAGCCGCAGACCGGCGCGTACTCCTCGGTGCAGAAGTCGGGCGTCGGCGCGCAGGTGCCGGTCGCGTCCGCCGCGCCGCAGAGGTCGCCCTCGGCGTAGCGGCAGAACTCGCCCTCGGCGCAGGTGAGCCCGGCCAGGCCGCCGCAGGCGCGCGGCGCCGGACACTCGATGTTCTCCCAGCCGCAGGTTCCGTCCTCGGCCCGGACGCAGTCGCCGGGGCCCGACACGGTCACGCCGTCCTCGCAGAGCACGTTCGGCGCGCCGGGGCGCGGGCCGCACTCGGACTCGCTGCAGGGGCCGGTCGGGGCGCAGGCGCCCTCGTAGTCGACCGAGACGCCGGCCGCGTTGGCGCCGCAGCGGTTGCTGTAGGTGCGCCCGTCGCAGCCGCAGACCGGCGCGTACTCGCGGGTGCAGATCGTCGGCTGCGCCTCGCAGGTGCCGGGGCGGTCGCTCCGGCCGCAGTCCGCGCCGGGGCCGTAGTCGCAGAACTGACCTTCGCCGCAGGCGGGGAGGCCGCGGCTGCCGCACGCGCGATCCACCGGCGCCGGCGCGCAGAAGCTCGGGCAGGGGGCGCGCACGCAGTAGATGCGCTCGCAGATGGCGCCGGTCGGGCACGCGCTGCCGCGACACTCGGGCCGGCACTCGCCGCCCTCGCACGCGAGGCTGATCGTGAAGGCGCCGCCGTCGCCCCAGTACTCGCGGGCGAGGAGCAGGTAGGTGCCGTCGCTCGGCAGGCGCACGTCGAGGTGCGAGTCGAAGCCGCCGCCCCAGTCGTCGTTGCGGGCCACGCGGCGCGCGCGCGCCCAGCCGTCGCCCACCTGCGGGCCGTAGAGGTAGAGCACCGGATCGTTGCCGTCGCCGATCAGGTCGACGACCACGCGGGCGCCCGCGGCGCCGGTGAACGTGTAGCCGCTGAAGCCGCGGGCGGCGTAGGCGCCGCTCACCGAGGCGCCGTACTCGAGGGTGTCCACCACCTCGACGCGGCGGGAGAAGAAGTCGGCCTTGCCGGTCTCGGTCTCGTCGACGGGGTCGCCGAGATCTTCCTTCGCGTCCGCGGCCACGCACCCGAACAGCCCGAGGGCGCACACGCAAGCCATGAGAAGTCGCTGTCGCATTCCTGGGTCTCCGTGAGAGTTGCCCCCGCGAGAGCAAACCCCCGGCCAACGTCCGGGAGAGCCGCCCGCCGCGCCGCGTTCTTCCCAGGGCGTCCGGCGTCCGCCCGGGCTGCATGCGGAGCGGCTACCGCGCTGGCCAGGTGGCCGCTCGAGCGTTCACCCGAAGGCGCGGACGACCTGCGCCTCGAGCGCGTCGCGCTGCGACCGGATCGACGCGAAGAGCGAGAGGTGGGCGCGGGTCCGGGCGCGGTTGTGATCGCGTCGCGACGCGAAGCGCGACTGGTCCCAGCCGAAGTAGCGGTCCTCGAAGAGGTCGGCGGCGAAGCGGCTCGCCAGCTCCACGCTGATCGTCTCGACGCCGGCGACGATGGACGCGCGCTCCTCCGCGGTCACGAGGTCGCGCACCGCAGGAGCCCAGCCCTCGAGCGCCGCCTCGAAGATGGCCGGGTCGAAGCGGGCCTCGGGGTCGGCCTCGTTCGTCGCGTTGCCCCACGAGCGCAGGGCGTCGCCGAGCTCCACCGCCAGGGTGCCGTGCGCCAGCGTGTCGAGGTCGAGCAGGCAGCGCGCGCGCTCGCCGTCGAAGCGGATGTTCGTCGCCTTGAGGTCGCCGTGCACGATGCGGGTGGGCAGCGGCGGGATCTCCGGGAGCGCCTCGGCGACCTCGAGCACCGCGCGGGCGAGCGGCGCGTCCTCGTGATCGGCGTGCCTCTCGAGCAGCCCCCGGAGCTTCGCGAGGTGCCGCGGCGTGTCGTGCGCGCCGGGCCGGCTGAAGTGGAAGTCGTGCTCGAAGCCGTCCAGGGCGCGGTGGAAGCGACCGACGAGCGCCGCCGCCTCCCGGGCCTGGGCGGGGGTGAGGGAGGCGTGGGTCTCACCCTCCACGTAGCTCAGGGCGCGCCAGATCCCGTCCGCCTCGATCCAGGGCTCACCGTCGGTCGTCCGGATCAGCCGCGGCGTCTCGAGGCCCCGCTCGGCGAGCCGCGCGGTGATCGCCTCGATGTCGAGGTTCACCGCGCCCCCGAAGACTGGGTGGAGCTCCTGCACGACCACGGGCTCGCCGCGCCGACGGGCGACGAAGGTCCGGTTGATCCAGCCCACCGAGATCGGCGTCGGGGCCTCGTCGTCCAGCGCGTAGGCGGCCCGCACGGCGTGGGGGATCGGCACGGCGGAACCATAGCGCGGTCGAGCGGGCGGCGGCCATCTCTGCTACATACCCAGGCGGAGGTTTCGCGGGTGACCGAGCGGGGGATCGAGGCAGACGATCGGCCGGCTCCCGAGGAGGAGCCGCAGGCGCTGATCCAGAGCGCCTTCGACGTCGCGCGCGAGGATCCGGATCGCGCGGAGGAGCGGCTGCGCGAGGCGGCCCGCGCCGCGCCCGAGGATCCCACCGTCCGGTGGGCGCTCGCTCGCTTCCTCCACGACGCGCGCGGCGACGTCGACGGCGCGGAGAAGGCCTACCAGGCCGCGCTCGCGCTCGACCCGGAGCACGCCGCCTCGCTCTCGGACTACGCCCGGCTGCTGCACTACCTGCGGCGCGACGTCGACGGGGCCGAGGCGCTCTACCGTCGCGCGGTCGAGGCGCGCCCCGATCGCGCGGACCCGCGCTGCGACCTCGCGTACTTCACCGAGCAGGCGCGCGGCGATCACGACGCGGCCGAGCGGATCTACGAGCAGGCGCTGGCGCTCGAGCCCGCGCACCCCGACAGCCTCGAGTCCTTCGCGCGCTTCCTCCACCACGTGCGCCGCGACGCGCCCCGGGCCAAGGCGCTGTATCAGCGCGCCATCGACGCCTCCCCCGAGCGCGCCGACCTGCGCGCGTGGTACGCGGTCTTCCTCCAGACCCTCGGCGCCGATCCGGACGGCGCGGAGCACGCGTTCGAGCAGGCCATCGCGCTCGACCCCGCCGACGGCTTCGCGCTCAGCAACTACGCGCTCCACCTCTTCGGCCGCGGGCGCGATCCGGACCGCGCCGAGCAGCTCTTCATCCGCGCGCTCGACGCCGAGCCCGACCGGTGGAGCACGCACTGGTGGTTCGCCGCGTTCCTCGACGAGGCGCGCGGGGATCGGCAGCGGGCGGCCCGCCACTATCGCCGCGCGGTGGAGCTGCAGCCGGCGCACGCCACGCTGCTCCGGCAGTACCAGGCGTTCCTCGAGGGCGGCGCGCGCGAGGTGCGGGAGGTGGGCCGGGCGCTCCGCTCCACCCGGGTCGACGAGACGAGCGACGCCGGCTACGCGCACGAGCAGGCGCGGCGCTACGAGGAGGCCGAGCGCGCCTATCGCGAGGCGCTCTCGATCGAAGCCGACCACGGGCCGACCCTGAGGCGCTTCGCCGCGCTGCTCGAGAAGACCGGCCAGCTCGACGAGGCGGAGCGCTTCCTGCGACGCGCGGTCGAGCTGGCTCCCCGCGACGGCTGGGCGCACGGCCTGCTCGCGCGCTTCCTCCACCGCCAGCGGGGCGACGTCTCCGAGGCGGATCGCCACTATCGACAGGCCATCGCGGCCGGGCTGCACGACCCCAAGTGGCTCGGCGAGTACGCCCGCTTCCTCGAGGAGCAGGCGAGCGAGCACGGGCGCGCCGAGACCTACTACGGGCGCGCCCTCGACGCGGAGGCCACGGCCGAGGTGGCGGTCGACTACGCGCGCTTCCTCGAGCTGCGCCGCGGCGATCACGTGGGCGCGGCGGCCCTCTTCGAGCGTGCGATCGCGCTCTCCCCCGACGACACCTACCCGCTGCGGCAGTACGCCCGCTTCCTCGAGGACACCCGCGGCGATCTCGACGCGGCCGAGGCCCAGTACCTGCGCGCCGTGGCCCTCGCGCCGAGCGACGCGATGACGCTCAGCTGGTACGCGCGCTTCCTGGAGCGCCGCCGCAGCGACGATCTCCGCGCCGCGCAGTACCACCTCCGCGCCGCCCGCGCCGAGCCGGATCGGGCCGAGCGCTGGGCCGCCGTGGTGCGGTTCCTGCTCGAGCGCGGGCTGGTCGACGAGGCGTCGCACTCGCTGCGCCGGTGGCTCGAGCGCGCGCACCCGGGCGACGGAGGCGCGCCGCTCTGCGAGGCGTACTTCTACGGCCTGGTCTACCTCCCCGAGGAGGAGCGCCGCGCGTGTTTCGAGGCCCTCAAGTCGCTCGTCGCCGACGGCAGCGATCCCGGGCGCTGGGATCCCGAGCCACACCTCTCGCGCTTGCGCGAGTCCGGTCGGCCTGACACGCCTTGGGTCGAGCGCCTCGCGCGCGTCCTCGTCGACCGAATGAGGCTTTGATTGATCGAAGATGCCCGAACCTACGAGGACGGCCGCGTCCTCGAGTGCGACGTGTGCGTGATCGGCTCCGGCGCCGCCGGGGTCACGGTGGCGAGGCGGCTGATGGCCGAGGGTCAGCGCGTCGTGCTGCTGGCCGGCGGCGGGCCGGAGCGCGACTCCACCATGCAGGCGCTCTACGCCGCGTCGATGAGCGGCGTCGGCGACTTCCGGCCCGAGAACACGCGGCGGCGTCAGCACGGCGGGAGCACCATGCACTGGGCGGGCTTCTGCCTGCCGCTGTCGCCGGAGGACTTCGAGCCACGCGACTGGATCCCCTACAGCGGCTGGCCGATCCGCTACGCCGACCTCGTGCCCTACTACCGCCGCGCGCAGCTCGACGTCGAGCTGGCCGACTTCGTCTACGGCACGCCCGAGCTCGCGGCGCTCCGGGGCCAGGAGCCGCTCGACGTCGCGGGCGGCGCCATCGAGAGCGTCTCCTATCACTTCAGCCCGCCGTCGCGCTTCGCCACGCTCTACGAGGAGGAGCTCGCCGCGTCGGGCTCCCCCACGCTGCTGTGGGCGCACCTGACGGAGCTCGTGCTCGAGCCGGGCCTCGACAGCGTGGAGCGCGCGTCCTGCGCGGTGCTCGGCGGACCCACGTTCCAGGTGGAGGCGGATCGTTTCGTGCTCGCCTGCGGCGGCATCGACAACGCGCGGCTCCTGCTCGCCTCCAACCGACAGATGGAGCCGGGCATCGGCAACGGCCACGACCTCGTCGGTCGCTTCTTCATGGAGCACCCGCACTTCTACCGGGGCGCGGTGTGGATCGCGCCGAGCGATCTCGACACGTCGTTCTACCGGCTGCGCCGGGTGAGCCTGCCCTTGCCCGACGGCGGCGATCGCTCCGTGCAGGTCCAGGGCGCGCTCGCGCTGTCGGCGGGGATCCGCGAGGCCGAGGGCCTGCCCGGGTTCGCCGCGACCTTCGGGGCGCGCGACTTCGACGGAGTGGACGTCGACCCGCTGGACCCCGAGCGGGCCCTCAGCGTGCTCGCCCACCACGAGGAGGTCGGCCTGCACGCCCTCGACTGCCGGGTGGAGCAGACGCCCGATCCCGACAGCCGGGTCACGCTGCGCGGCGACACCGACGCGCTGGGCATCCCCCAGGCCGACCTGCACTGGAAGATCCGGGACGAGGACCTCGCCACGCTCGCGCGGGGGCTGGAGCTCATCGGCACCGAGCTGGGGGCGCGGCAGCTCGGGCGGCTGTGGCGCTCGGTCGACGCGGACGGTCGCTTCGACTGGGAGCTGGAGAACGGCTCGCATCACATGGGCACCACGCGCATGGCGGCCCGCCCCGAGGACGGCGTGGTCGACGCGGACTGCCGGGTCTTCGGCGTCGACAACCTCTACGTCGCGGGCAGCTCGGTGTTCACCACCGGAGGCCACGCCAACCCGACGCTCACCATCGTGGCGCTCGCGCAGCGCCTCGCCGACCACCTGCTCGGCCGGCCGTACGAGCCCGCGGAGGAGCCGTGAAGCGCCGCTCGTTCCTCCAGGTCGCCGCGGCTCAGCTCGCGGCCGCGCCGCTCGGCCTCGGCGCGCTGAGCGCCTGCACGCCGCCGCCTCCCCTGGAGTGGCGGGACCTCGCGCTCCGCGCCGCCACGCATTTTCCGATCGACGATCTCGAGTCGGCCCGGGTCGTGGGCGCGCGCTTCCTCGACGGGGTGGGGCGTGAGGAGGAGCAGCTGGAGGCGGAGCTCGCGCCGACGCTGACGCGGCTCGAGGCCGGCGCCCCCATCGAGGACCCCGAGACCTGGCGCGCGGCGATCCGCGCCGACTTCGAGGCGGGCGAGACCCGCGACACCGGCGGCTGGGTGTTCGCCGCGACCGAGTGTCACCTCGCCGCGCTCGTCGCGCTCTTCGACGTCGGGCCGGCGGACCTCGAGGCCTGACGCGCGAGGAACAGCCCGCTCAGGATCTTGGGGCTGAAGAACGTGCTCTTCTCCGGCATGACGATCTCCGGATCCTCGAGCCCGGCGTCCGCCACCGCGATCAGCTCGCTCGGGCTCACCGGGTGCAGCGCGATCGCCAGCTCGTACGCGCCGCCGTCGACCGCCGCCTTCATCTCCTCCAGCGCGGTCTCCGGGTAGTAGTCGAAGCGCGCCGGGTCCACGATGTGCGCGTGGGTCAGGCCGAGGTGAGGATAGAGCTCGCGCTCCAGGATCGCGCAGTCGAGGCGCCCCACCACGTCCGAGGGCACGTCGCGCGCCTTCATCGTCCAGCAGCCGTCGCGCGCATAGAGGCGAAAGGAGTGCTTGGGCGGTGTGTCGAAGGTGTCCGCCGGCTCGAGGTCGAGGGCGCCGCGCGCCTCCGCGAAGGGGATGACCGGCGCGACCACGCGGTCGTAGGCGAGGATGCGCGCCTCCTCGGTCACGTAGGCCAGCACGTGGGACAGCCCGCCGCGGAGCGCGGCGTGATAGCGGTGGTGCCCGTCGGCGATGTAGAGCGGGCGCGGCGCGAGCTGCGCGACGAGCGAGCGCCCGAGGTCGCTCTCCTCCGGGACCCTCCACACGCGGCTCCGGATCGCGTGCAGATCGGTGCCGGGGCCGAGGTCGCTCCGGAAGTCGTAGAGCGGCGCGCGCTCCTTCGCCCGCTCCAGGGTCTCGCCGATCGAGGCCTGGGTGAGCAGGAAGATCGGCTCGGTCGTGTGCCCGGTCGCCTCCGCGAGCGCGATGCGCCCCTTCACCTTGTCGTCGAAGGTCTTCTCGTGCCGGATGATCTGCCCCTCGGCGTAGTCGGTGACCTCGACCGCGACCAGGACGCCGGTGCGGGCGCCGCCCTCCCACGTCTGCTCGTAGACATGGAAGCACGGCTCGATGTCGTCGATCAGCGCCCCCCGGGACCGGAGCCCGGCGAGCGCCTCGCGCGGCGCGTCGCCGAGGATGACGTGGAAGAGCGAGTCCGGGGTGGCCGCGAGCCGGGCGCGCAGCGGGCTGCCCTCCTTGATCACGTCGTAGGGAGGGCACGTGACCCGCGTCGCCGCGCCTTCGCCGGGTCGGAGCCCGACCAACCCTCGGATGCTCACCATGAGATCAAGCTATCAGAGCCTCGCGATCCGCGCGCTTCATGGCAGATTCCGGTGCGTGAACCCTCCGGGACACCTGGCCGTGGCCTACCTGCTCGGACGCCGACGACCCGGGGCGCGGCTGCCCCGCTTCGCCTGGCTCGCCTGCGGCGCGCTCGTCCCGGATGCGCTCGACAAGAGCGCCATGCTGCTCGGCTTGACGCCCTACGGTCGCACGGTCGGCCACAGCCTGGTGCTCTGGGCGTCGATGCTGACGGTGTGGATGTGGGCCGCTGGCCTGCGGGTCCCCGCGGCCTCCGCGCTCGGGCTCGTCACGGCGGGGGGCGTCTCTCACCTGGCGGCCGACCTCGTCGACGACGTGGTGGAGGGCGTCGAGCGGACGGGCTTCGTGTTCAGCGCGTGGGCTGGCTGGCCGTGGACGAACCCCGACATGTGGTCCGTCCGGGTGGACCACCTCTGGCCGTACGCCCGGCACGCGACCACGAGCCTCGAGCTGCTCACGATCGCCATGACCCTCGGTCTCCTGGCGCGTGACCGGGCGCGAGGCGCGGCGTGAGCGCGCAGATCGAGGTGCGGGAGCTCCGGAAACACTTCCGGGTGCACGAGCGGGCGCCGGGCTTCTTCGCGTCGCTGCGCTCCCTGTTCGCTCGGGAGCACAAGACGGTGAAGGCCGTCGACGGGGTGAGCTTCCAGATCGACGCGGGCGAGCGGGTGGGGTTCCTGGGCCCGAACGGCGCGGGCAAGACCACGACGCTCAAGATGCTCGCCGGGCTGCTGCACCCGACCGAGGGCGAGGTGCGGGTGGACGGGCACGTGCCTCAGCGGCGCGAGGCCGCCTACCTCGAGAAGATCATGCTGGTGATGGGCCAGAAGCAGCAGCTCATCTGGGACCTGCCGCCGGCGGACACCTTCGACCTGAACCGCGCCATCTACGAGGTGCCGAGGGCCCGGTTCGAGGAGACCGTGCGCGAGCTGACCGAGCTGCTCGAGCTGGGTGACCTCGTGCGCAAGCCGACGCGGGAGCTGAGCCTCGGCGAGCGCATGAAGTGCGAGCTCGTGGCGGCGCTGGTGCACCGGCCGAAGGTGCTCTTCCTCGACGAGCCGACGATCGGGCTCGACGTGTCCACGCAGGTCGTCGTGCGTGAGTTCATCCGCGCCTACAACGAGCGACACGAGGCCACGCTCATCCTCACCAGCCACTACATGGACGACGTGGCCGCGCTCTGTCCGCGGGTGATCGTCATCGACAAGGGCCGGCTCTCCTACGACGGCCGGCTCGACGCTCTGGTCCAGCAGATCCGCCCCGAGAAGCGGCTGCGCCTGCGGCTGCACGCGGCGGCGGCCGAGGCGGAGGTCGCGGCGCTCGGCCAGGTGATCGAGTCCGAGGAGCGCGAGGTCGTCGTCCAGGTGGCGCAGGAGGAGCTCGCCGCGGCGGTCTCGAGGGCGCTGGAGCGCCTCCCGGTCACCGACTTCACCGTCACCGCCGCCCCGCTCGAGGAGGTCATGAGCGAGCTGTTCGCGCGGAGCCGCCGGGCGCGGGAGTCCGAGTAGCGTGGCCTCGGCTCGAGGGATGTGCGATCTTCCGAGCGATGGCGCCGAACCTGGATGTACCCGCCGTCGCGAAGGCCTACGAAGCCCGCGGCCTCGCGAAAGAGACCTTCTACCACCACCTCGACGAGCTGCTGCGCGTCCGCTCGCTCGCCGTCCCCGGGCTCGACTGGACCCTGCTCGACCACATGCTGAGCAGCGTGCAGAGCCTCCGGCTCCGCGAGCACTTCGAGGCGTTCGCCGAGGGCGCCGGCCTCCGGTATCGCGGCCTCATCCCGTTCCTGGAGGCCGCGGTGGCGGCGGGCTTCTTCCCCGAGACCGCGCTGCGCCGCACCGAGCTGCAGCCCGCCAGCGACGGGACGGGGGACTTCGGGCGGCTCCTGCGAAAGCTCGGCCTGGCGACCAAGGAGCAGATCGCGGACGCGGCCGACATCCAGGCGCGGATCGCGTCGGAGGTGGGCGTGGAGCCCGCCATCGGCTGCGTGCTCCGCTCCACCGCGGGCCTCTCCGTCGTCGACTTCATCCGCGCGCTGGCGGTGTTCCGCGGCATCGAGGGGGACGACCTCGACCAGCTCGCCGACGACGTCTACGACGCGACGACGCGACGCACCACGATGACGATGCGTACGCGCACTCGAGGTTGACGGCGCCATGCGAGCGCTCCGCGCCCTGCCGACGCTCATGCACGTGGGCGTGTCGCAGGCGGTGGCGTACCGCGCGGAGATGCTGGTCTGGGTCCTGACCACGACCATGCCTCTGATCATGCTGCCCCTGTGGCACGCGGTCGCCGAGGAGGCCCCCATCCGCGGCTTCGGGCAGAGCCGCTTCACCGCCTACTTCCTCGCCGCCTTCGTGGTGCGGCAGGTCGTCGGCGCGTGGGCGAGCTGGACCATCAACTACGAGGTGCGCACCGGGGCGCTGAGCCAGCGGCTGCTGCGTCCCCTGCATCCGCTCTGGACCTACGCGACCGAGAACCTCGCCTCGATCCCGATGCGCGCCGCCATCGCGCTGCCGGTCGGGGTCGCCGCCTTCCTCCTCACCGGGGGCGCGCACCTCGTCCGCGGCCCGGCGATGTGGGCGATGATCCCGTTCGCCCTCTTCGGCGCGTGGTGCATCACCTTCTTCGCGCATGTCACCATCGGCGCGCTGAGCCTCTGGATGCATCAGAGCATCAAGGTCATGGACGTCTGGAGCGCGGGCTTCTTCGTCTTCAGCGGCTACCTCGTGCCGGTCGCGCTCTTCCCGGAGTGGCTGCGCGACGTGCCGGCCTACCTGCCCTTCGTCTACCAGCTCGGCTTCCCGGTCGACCTGCTCACCGGCGCGCTGACCGAGGGCGAGGCCCTCCGGCAGCTCGGCGTGCAGTGGCTCTGGGTCCTCGGGCTCGCCGGCCTCTCCGCCCTGGTCTGGCGGCGGGGCCTGCGCCGCTACGGAGCGTTCGGCGGGTGAGGGTCGCGCGCCACGCGCGGCTGCTCGGGACCCAGCTGAAGCTCAGCCTGGTGGTCGCGATGCAGTACCGGTGGGACTTCATCATCGACGGGGTGATGAGCGTCTTCTGGACCATCACCGCGCTGGTCCCGCTCTACCTCGTGTTCCAGGAGCGCCCGGTGATCGCGGGCTGGCGGTACGGCGAGGCGCTGGTCGTGGTCGGCTGGTTCACGCTCCTCGACGGCGTGCTCAAGGGCGCGATCAACCCGAGCCTCACCACGGTCATCGAGCACATCCGGAGCGGGACCCTCGACTTCGTCCTGCTCAAGCCCGCCGACGCGCAGTTCCTGGTGAGCACCGCCCGCTTCGCGCCCTGGCGCAGCCTGAGCCTCCTCGCCGCCGGCGCGGTGTTCGCGTACGCGTTCGCGCAGATCGGCGCGCCGCCCAGCCCTGGCGCGGTGCTCACGTCGCTGGCGATGCTCGTCGCCGGCCTCACCGTCCTCTATTCGCTCTGGATCGTGGTGGTGGCGGTCGCGTTCCGGGCGGTGCGCATCGACAACCTTCGCTACCTCTTCGAGGCGATCTTCGACGCGGCCCGCTGGCCCGCCTCGGTGTTCAAGGGCGTGGTCTCGTTCCTCTTCACCTTCGTCATCCCCCTCGCCCTGATGACCACCTACCCCGCCGAGGCGCTCCTCGGTCGCCTCACGCCCGAGCGGTTCGGGGGCGCGCTGCTCGGGGCCGCGCTCTTCGCCGTCCTCGCGCGGGTCGTCTGGCGGCGCTCCATCGCCAACTACACCTCCGCGAGCAGCTGATATCCTCGCGGGTCATGCGCCCGCTCTGGCCGTGCCTCCTCCTGCTCGCGCTGCCCCTGTCCGCCGGGGCGCAGGAGACCCCGACCGTGCGGGTCGAGGTCGTGAGCACCCCGCGCGGCGCCACGGTGGAGGTGCTCGGCCGCGGCGAGGTGGGGCGGACGCCGCTCCGGCGCCTCGAGCTCCCGGTGGGCGAGCACGACTTCGTGTTCACCCGGCGGGGCTACGCCCGTCAGGTCGTGCACGTGGCCGTCTCGGAGGACGGGCAGACCGTGGGCGCCGATCTCCAGCGCGCGGGCCGCATCGTGGTGCGCGCCGATCATCTGCCGGCCCGCGGGGCGACGGTGCGGGTGGACGGCATGCGCGCCGGACGGATCCCGGCGACGATCGAGGTCGCCCCGGGGAGGCGCCTGGTCGAGGTCGACGCGGAGGGCTACCTGACCTTCGGCCGCTGGGTCGACGTCGAGGAGAGCGGCGCCGCGACCCTGCACGTCCGGCTCGAGGAGCGCCCGCCCGACGTGGGCGCGATCCTCGTGACGAGCGACCTCCCCGAGGCGCGGGTCGAGGTCGACGGGGAGGCGCGCGGGGTGACGCCGCTCCTGGTCGAGGGCCTGCCGGTGGGCGAGCACGAGGTCGTCGTGCGCGGGGAGGGCGACGCGGCCCGCGACGTGTCGGTCACCGTCCGGGCCGACGCGCGCGAGGTCGTGCACGCGGAGCTGCTCCCGGCGCCCGAGCCGCCGGGGACGATCTCGGTCGCGACCGAGCCGCCGGGCGCGTCCGTGCTCGTCGACGGGGAGCCCGCGGGCGAGACGCCGCTGACCCTCGAGGGCGTGGCCCCGGGCCCGCACCGGCTCGAGCTGTCGCTGGACGGCTTCGACGCCGAGGAGCGCGTCGTGACGGTCACGTCGGGCGAGCGCGCGGAGCTGGCGGTGACCCTCGCGCCCGGGACCCCGCGGCCGGGGCGCATCGTGGTGACGAGCGACCGAGAGGACGCCTTCGTCATCGTCGACGGCCTCTCGCGGGGGCGCGCCCCGCTCACCCTCGAGCGGGTGGCGCCGGGAGAGCACACCGTGCGGCTGCAGGCCACCGACGCGGCGCCCTTCGAGGAGATCTGCGTGATCCGCTTCGGCGAGACGTGCCGCGTCGAGGGCGCGCTCCGCCCGACGCCGGTCGCGGTCGACGTCGCGGCGCGCAGCGGCGGGCGCCTCGTGGACGCCACCCTTCTCGTTGACGGGGAGCCGGTCGGGGCGCTCCCGTGGACCGGCGAGCTCGAGCCCGGGGCGCACGCGGTGGAGGTGCGGGCCGACGGCTACGCGCCTCACCGCGAGGCGCTCGAGATCGCCGCGGGCGCCGACCCGATCTCGCTCTCGGTCGCCTTGATACCGGTCGAGCCGGCGCCCGCCGCCGCCTCGAGCTCCGCTCCGGCGGCCGGGTCGACGTCCGCCGAGGGGACGTCGACCGAGGCGTCGGGCCCGGCCGCGTTCGTGCCCGAGGACGGCGCCGCGCCGCTCGCGCCCGGGAGGGGCACCTTCACCTTCGGGGTCGGCTGGCCCTTCCTGCTCGGCGTCGCCCTCGACGTCGGCGTGGCCCAGCCGATCGACCTCGGCTTCGCGGCCCGCACCTTCGGGCGGCTCACGGAGCTCGAGGCCCGCGGCCGGCTCGGCGCCGACGTGGGCGACGTGGTCTCCCTCGGGCTGCGCCTGGCGCTGATCGCCGGCTTCGGGCCCGACGACGTCAACGCCTTCACCGCGCGCCTCGACGGCCGCTTCTCGCTCCGCCCGGCCGAGCACGTGCTCGCGACGATCTGGGGCGGCGTGGACCTGTCGACCGACGGCTACCCGTTCACCGAGAACGACGCCGGCGTCCGGCTCCCCGCGTCGGAGCGTCAGGACCTCGTGCGTGCGCGCATCGGCGCGGCGGTCGGCTGGCGCTTCGCGGAGGGCTGGTCGGTGGGGCTCCGGTTCGAGGGCGCGCTCGCGTCCACCGGCGGGCGCCGCCGGCTGCTCGGCGACGTGCTCGGGCTGGGCAACGACGACACCGAGGTCTACGGGGCGCTCACCGCGGCGCATCACTGGTGAGGGCGCGCCAGCGCTCGAGGGCCGCGTCGAGGGCGCGGCTCGCGGCGCGCACGGCGTCCCGGCGATCGACGTAGGCGCGCTCGTAGGCCTCGACCTGGGCGCCGGACGCGCCGCGCTCGCGGAGCCGGCGGGCCGCGTCGATCGAGAAGTCCTCGGCCTGCTCGAGCAGCGCGTCGATCGCCCGTCGCAGGTCGTCGCGCGCCGCGCCGGCCGAGTCCGCCGCCTCCCGCAGCGGGCCGAGCTCGACCGGGACCCAGCGCGGCTCTTCGTCGTCATGCACCGGCCGAGCATGGGGTATGCTCGCCGCGTGTTCGAGGAGGACGAGCACACGATGATGGTGCCCGCCCTCTCGGAGGGCTCCTTCTTCGCCGACCGTTACCGCCTGGACGCCCTGATCGGCTCGGGCGCGATGGGACGGGTGTACGACGCGGTCGAGCTGCACTCCGGGCGCCGGGTGGCGCTGAAGGTCCTGCACCGCGAGCGCATGGGCGAGGAGGAGACGGTCGACCGCTTCGAGCGGGAGGCGGAGGTCCTCGCCTCCATCGGCCACCCCTGCATCGTCGAGATCTTCACCTTCCACAAGACCGCCGACGGCACGCCCTACCTGGCGATGGAGCTGCTCGAGGGGCTCACGCTCAAGACCCGGCTGCAGAACGGCGGCCGCTTCGAGGACCCGAGGGACTTCCAGGAGATCCTCGACGGCCTCTGCGGGGCCCTCGGCGCGGCTCACGCCCGCGGCGTCGTGCACCGCGACCTCAAGCCCGACAACGTCTTCCTGCTCGCGACCGGCGAGCCGCGGGCCAAGCTCGTGGACTTCGGCCTCTCTCGCATGGCGAAGGCGTCGAAGGCGATCACGCACTCCGGCATGATCCTCGGGACCCCCCGCTACATGGCGCCCGAGCAGATCCAGGACGCGTCGAGCGCGGGACCGGCGGGCGACATCTACTCGCTCGGCGCCATCCTGCACGAGTCGCTCACCGGGCGGTCCCCGTACCCGGCGGAGGACTATGGGCAGCTCCTCGGCTGCGTGCTCGAGAACCGGATCACGCCCCTCGAGGAGGTGCGCCCGGAGCTCGGGCCGGCGCTCGGTCCGGTGATCCGCAAGGCGATGGCCCGCCAGCCCGAGGACCGGTACGCCACCGCCGACGATCTCGCGGACGCCTTCGCCGCCGCCGTCGGCGTGCCGTCGCGGCGGGCGGAGATCGCGGCGCGGCACCAGCGCCGGCAGACGGGGCGCCCGCGCCGCCACAGCGGTCAGTCCATCGACGTGGCGAGCAAGAGCTCGACCCTGGCGTTCGACGCGTCGGCGGCCCGCGCGGCCCTCGCGGAGGCGGAGAAGCAGGCGGAGGCGGTGAGCGTGGCCGCGCCGGGCGCGGCGGGCTTCGCGCAGGACGGTCACACCGCCCCGATGAAGGACACGGCGCCGTCCCGGCCCTCCTTCCCCCAGACCCCGTTCCCCAAGACCAGGGCGTCGTTCGAGCCCGAGGAGCTGCCCAAGGCCGCGCCGCAGCCGCCCTTCCCGTCGCAGCCGCCCCCCCCGTCGCAGCCCGCGCCGCCTCCGGCCTCGGTGCCGCCGTCGCCGCTCAAGGGCAGCACGATGCTGATCCAGGACGCCGCCTCGCTCGTGCCCGCCGCGCCCTTCGCGCCGTCCCAGGCGCCGCCCGCGGCCGGGTTCTCGCCGCCCTCCGGCCCGGCCCCGGCGCCGAAGAAGCGGCGCGGCTGCGCCGTCGCCCTCTTCGTCCTGGCCCTGATCGTCGTCGTCGCGGTCAGCGCGCTCGCCGGGCTCGCCCTGCGCTACTACCTCTAGGCAGCGCGGCGAAAATGACTGCGCGGCGCCTCGCCGGCGGGACGCCGCGCCCAGCGCGCCAGTCGCTCCTCCGAAATGCTCAACTAGCTCACACGAACTCGACGCCCTGGGCGAGGGGGAGCTCGCCGCCCCAGTTCACGGTGCAGGTCTGGCGGCGCATGTAGGCCTTCCAGGCGTCGGAGCCGGCCTCGCGGCCGCCGCCGGTCTCCTTCTCGCCGCCGAACGCGCCGCCGATCTCGGCGCCGCTGGTGCCGATGTTCACGTTGGCGATGCCGCAGTCCGAGCCCATCGGGCTCAGGAAGCGCTCGGCGCTCCGCATCGACTCGGTGAAGATCGCGCTCGAGAGGCCCTGCCGCACGGCGTTGTGGGCCTCCATCGCCTCGTCGAGGTCGGCGACCTCGAAGACGTAGAGGATGGGCGCGAAGGTCTCCTCCCAGGCGATCGGGAAGTCGGCCTGCTTCGGCGCCTTCACGATCGTCGGCTGCACGAAGTGGCCGTCACCGTCCACGCGCGCGCCGCCGGCGATGACCTCGCCGCCGCTCGCCTTCGCCTGCTCGAGCGCGTTCTCGAACGCCTGCACCGACGCCTCGCTGCAGAGGGGGCCCATCAGCACGCCGTCCTCGAGCGGGTCGCCGATGCGCACGCTCGCGTAGGCCGCCTTCAACCGCTCCACCAGGGTGTCGGCCACCGGCGCCTGCACGAAGAGCCGGCGCGTGCTGGTGCAGCGCTGGCCGGCGGTCCCGACCGCGCCGAAGGTGATCGCGCGGACCGCGAGGTCGAGGTCGGCGTCGGCCATGACGACGATGGCGTTGTTGCCGCCGAGCTCGAGCAGCGGGCGTCCGAGCCGGCCCGCGACGGTCTTGGCGACCTCCTTGCCGACGGGGATCGAGCCGGTGAACGAGACGAGGGGCAGCCGCTCGTCTTCGGCCATGCGGCGACCCAGCGCGGCGCCGCCGCTCACGAGGCTCCACACGCCGTCCGCGTCGTGCGCCGCCATCGCGCGGTCGCAGAGGTGCTGCACCGCGATCGAGCAGAGCGGGGTCCGCTCCGACGGCTTCCAGAGGACCGGGTCACCGCAGACGGCGGCGATGGCCGCGTTCCAGGCCCACACCGCGACCGGGAAGTTGAAGGCGGTGATGACGCCGACCGGGCCGAGCGGGTGCCACTGCTCCATCATCCGATGCCGCGGCCGCTCCGACGCGATGGTCAGCCCGTAGAGCTGGCGGCTGAGACCGACCGCGAAGTCGCAGATGTCGATCATCTCCTGCACCTCGCCCAGGCCCTCGCTCCGGATCTTGCCCATCTCGAGCGAGACGAGCTCGCCGAGCGGCTCCTTGTACTGCCGGAGCAGCGCGCCGAGCTCGCGGACCACGTCGCCCCGCGCGGGCGCCGGCCGCATGCGCCACTCCTGGAAGCGCGCCGCCGCCCCGGCCAGCGCGGCCTCGTAGTCGGCCTCGTCCGCGCCCCGCACCGTCGCCAGCCGCGCGCCGGTGGTCGGGTCGAGGCTCTCGATCGGCTCGCCGCCGCCCTCGCGCCACCCGCCCTGCGCGCGTACGCCGCCGGCGATCCGGTCGATGCCCATGTCGGAGAGGAGCGCGCTCGCGCGCGCGGCTCGGGGATGCTCGCTCATGCGGGGGACCTACCACCTCGCCGCCCGACCGCCAACGCTGATAGGCTTGGCCCAGGTGTTCGACGTCGGTGATGCCATCGGTGACTACCGAATCCTCTCGCGGTTGAGCGAGGGGGGCATGGCCACCCTCTTCCTCGGCGAGCGCAAGGACGGCGCCGGCGGGCCGCCCGTCGCGATCAAGGTCATCCACGAGCACCTCAGCGCCGACTGGCAGTTCGTCCGCATGTTCGTGGACGAGGCGCTCATCTCGGTCCGCATCCGGCACCCCAACGTGATCCGGGTCGACGAGCTCGGGGAGCAGGACGGCACCTACTTCCTGGCGATGGAGTACGTGCACGGCTGCTCGCTCGCCGAGCTGCTGCGGGCGATGGGGCGCCAGGGCCGGCGCATGCGCCCGGAGATCGCGGTCTGGATCGCGCAGCAAGTCGCGGCGGGATTGCACGCCGCCCACGAGATGAAGGGCCACGACGGGCAGCTGCTCGGCGTGGTGCACCGCGACGTCAGCCCGCAGAACGTGCTGCTGTCGATCGACGGCCAGGTGAAGCTCCTCGACTTCGGGATCGCGAAGGCGCGAGGGCGGGCGGAGCGGACCCAGGCCGGTGTGATCAAGGGCAAGATTCGTTACATGTCGCCGGAGCAGGCGACCGGCGGCGAGCCGGACCGCCGCATCGACATCTACGCGCTCGGGGTCGTCCTCTGGGAGATGCTCGTGATGCGCCGCTTCATCGAGGCGAAGAACGAGGTCGACGTGCTGCGCGCGGTGCGAAAGCCCGAGGCGGTGCCGCCGAGCTTTCGCGCCGAGGGCATCGAGCCGCGGATCGACGACGCCGTGCTCGCGGCCCTCGCGCCGGATCCGAGCCGCCGGCCCCCGACCGCCGAGGCGCTCCAGCGGCTGCTCGAGGGCGCGGTGCCCCCCGGCGTGGTCGGCCCGCAGCACGTCGCGGAGCTCCTCCGGGTGTTCGCGGGGGAGTACCTCCAGAAGGCGGCCCAGGCGCTCCCCGCCGATCTCGCCGGGCCGGTGGTCGAGCAGATCCGCGCCGCCACGCCGCTCCCCGGCGAGCAGGCCGACGCCTCCATCGGCGATCCCGAGGAGCGCACCCGGACGCTGACCACGCAGGTGCCCGCGATCGAGCTCGAGGACGTCACGCCGGACACCCACCGCGAGCCGCCCATGCCCACGCTCGCGGGCGAGGAGGTCGGGCTCGAGGAGGTCGACGACCCGCGCGAGATGGCGCCGACCGCCTTCGATCTCCCGCGCTACGGGGCGGTCGACGACGAGCGCACGGTCGAGGCGAGCGGGCACGAGCTCGCCAGCTTCCTCGAGCGCATCCGCGAGGACGCCGCGGCCTCGGGGGAGGGCTGGGCGATGCGCCCGACCGAGGAGGCTCCGGCCGCGTCGCCCACGGCGCAGATGCCCGCGACCCCCGCGCCCGCGCCTCGGACGGGCACCGCGCCGCTCCCGGTGCAGCCGGAGCCCACGCCGGCCTCCACCTGGCTCACGCGCATCCTGCTGATCACGCTCGTGGCGTTCGCGCTCGGCGCCGGCTTCGCCGTGCTCTACGTCGAGCTCGCGCCCTGAGCGCGCTGCAGGTGCCACTCGGTCAGCACCAGCGTCAGCTTGTGGATCTCGACCGGCTTGCGCATCAACCGGTCGCCGCCGTAGCGCCTCATCTCGTCGTCCGAGTAGCCCTCGTCGCGCTCGGTCACGAGCACGATGGGGACGTCGAGCGCGGGGAGGTTGCGCGCGAACGGAGGCACCGCCTGCGAGGGCACGCGGCCGCGGAGGATGCGGGTGAGCAGGATGCCGTCGAGCACCGAGCCGGGCATGTCGACGTCGAGGAGCACCGCCACGAGGTCCCGGTGGTGCTCGCGGATGAGGTCGCAGGCGTCGCGGTCCTTCTGCGCGCGCAGCAGGTTGTAGGCGCGACGCAGCCGCTCGACGCTCGAGCGGAAGCTCTGGTCGTCGACGTCCACGTAGAGCACGTCGGCGCGGCCGTCCGCCTCGGTCGAGGGGGGCGGCGTCCATCCGGGCGCGGGGGGGCGATTGGGCTCCGTCATCACTTCACCGGCTTGATCCGCCGCACGAGCACGTCGCTGCTGTCGCGCTTGGCGCGCATCTCCGCGACGGCGTCGGCCCGCGCCAGGAGCGCGTCGCGATCGCCGCCGCCGAGCTTGGCGAGGGAGCGGAGGAGCTGCTCCGCCTCGTCGAGACGCCCCGCCTCCACCAGCCGCTCGGCCTGCGCGGCGGCGCCCGGCATCTCGGAGGTGGGCGCCATGTCGACGCCCGCGGGCGCGTCGAGCGTGGTCACCGGCGCGACCGACTCGAGCCCGTCGAGGGTCGCGTCCTCGTCGAACGACTCGTCCTCCCAGCCGTCGCTCTCGGGCAGCTGGAGCTGGGTCGTGTCGTCCCCCCAGCTCTGGGTCGCGACCGGCATGCCGGCCAGGGCGCGCTCGAGGGCCTCGACCTCGTGGAGCATGCGCGTCGCGTCGCCCTCCTCGGCTCGTCCCTCGAGCTTCCGGTAGATGGCGCAGGCGGCGGAGAGGTTGCCCATGCGCAGCTGCATCGCGGCCGCCGGCAGCCCGTACATCGGGATCGTGAGCGAGTGGTGGGTCTCCGCGCCGGAGTGCAGCTCGACCTCCTCGAGGATGGCCTCGAGGGCCTCGCGCGCGCGGCGGGCGTCCTCGTCGCCGGGGCGCTCGTCCGAGAAGGCGCGGGCCGCCTCGAGCGCCTGCGCGATGTTCCGGCGCCCCATGGGCTCGCGCAGCGCCGCCGAGAGCGCGCTCGGCGCGGTGGAGGGCAGCTCGCGGTAGCTCTCGGCCACCGCCGCGTTGTCGAGCAGCATCCAGCGGAGCAGCTCGAGCCGCCGCGACGCCCACGCCGGCATCCCCTCGGCGCCCTGCCGCTCCCGCTCCTCGGCGAGGGTCAGCGCCACCGAGGCGCCCCCCGAGAGCAGCTGGCGGTGCATCTCCACGAAGGTGGGCTCGGCGTCGACCGGCACCGGCGCGAGCAGCTCGCCGAGCAGGTTCGCCCACTCGCGCCCGGTGTCGAGGCTGCCCATCGGGGTGCCGCCCAGGAGCGCCAGCGCCTCGACCAGCGCGCCGGTGCGGATCCAGCGATCCACCAGCGCCAGGTCCAGCTCCACCGTCGTTCCGGGGCCGTCGGCCGGCTCGCCGCTCTCGATCGCCGTCAGCAGCGCCGCGCACGCCCGCTGGCTGGGGTCGCGCGTGACCGCACCGCGCAGCATCGCGATGGCCTCTCGAACCGCCCCCCGCGCGCAGAGAGCCCTGGCGACCAGCTCGACCTCGCGCTCGGCGGACGCTTCCTCGCTGGGGACGCCCACGATCCGAGAGAATACACGCCCTCGGCTCGGATTGCGCGCCGATCGCGACGCGGTCGAGGCATGAAAGGAGCGTCGGGGAGGTGTCGTATCGTGCGATCGCGCCGACCGCGACGACTGACCCGAGACGACGGCAGGCGACGAGCGCAGCGAAGTCGCCGCCCGCGCTACGACCCGTGTTCGATCCCGCGGCAGCGGGCGGCCAGCTCGCGCGCAGCGCGAGCGCGAGCCGCAGGGCCCCCAGCGCCCCGTCGCTGGGGTCGCGGCGCGAGCGCGCAGC
>Ga0310345_10000432_pt1 | contig 64459 bp, 67 predicted proteins | sample HC15DNA20500_MG_FD_204667 | JGI IMG/M metagenome (GOLD analysis project Ga0310345, IMG submission 204667) | Marine microbial communities from station ALOHA, North Pacific Subtropical Gyre - HC15-DNA-20-500_MG | ecosystem: Environmental > Aquatic > Marine > Oceanic | place: Pacific Ocean: North...
GTGGAGATGACACCGCTCAAGCCCCTCCCTGGAAGAGTTTCGGGTCGGTCATGCCCTCGGCATGACCTAAGCAGTCCGGGGGACTGCTTACCCGAAACTGGGTTGGGGTGGGTAGGGCGTCCGGGCGCCACCGCCGCGCTATCGGACAGCTCAGCCCTTAATGCGCATGCCCTTCCGCCGGGCTGCTATTGAGCTGGATATAATTCTGAATCCCCACCCGCGCGATCAGTTCGAACTGGGTTTCGATCATATCGACATGCTCTTCCTCGCTCTTGAGGATGTCGGCGAACAGATCGCGGCTGCCATAATCGCGCACCGCTTCGCAGTGCTGCACCGCGTCGCGCAGCGCCGCGATCGCCTCTTCCTCCAGCGCGAGGTCGGCGCGAAGCACTTCCTCCACCGTCTCGCCGATGCGCAGCCGGCCGAGTAGCTGGAAATTGGGCAGGCCGTTCAGGAACAGGATGCGCTCGGCGAGGCGATCGGCATGGCGCATCTCGTCGATCGATTCGTGCCGCTCATGTTCGGCGAGCTTCTTCACGCCCCAATTGTCGAGCAGGCGGTAATGCAGCCAATATTGGTTGACCGCGGTCAGCTTGGCATCACCCTTCATGGCGCATCCCCTCGCTGTATTCCCTCGCTATTGGCCGCGAGGGTTGGGGCGTCAAGCCGCGTTGCGCGCTTCGCCGATGATGCTGCGAGCAGTGCGGATGCACTGGCCGCATTTGGCGCGGTGGCCGAGCGCGCGATACGTCTGGCACGCGCTGCGGCAACCGTCCTTGGCCGCCGCGCGCAGCTCGCCTTCGCGGATATTGTTGCAGATGCAGACGATCATCGGGCCTCGCTCTCGCCCGCACAATGGCGCTAATGAGAGTGAGTCGCAAGCTCTTATTGCGCGGGGCTCGCAATAAGCGGACCGTCGCGACGCAGCGGCTGAAGCCGCCCGCGCGCCAGGCTGCGCCACAGCCACTCCATCGGCCCATAGCGGAAGCGCGCGAGCCACGGCGCCGACCAGAGCAGCATCAGCCCCCACACCGCGAAGACGACCAGATAGCATTCCGCGCGGCTTAACCGCCCGAACAGGGCGAAGCCATAGCCGTAGAACAGCGTGGTGCAGATGAGCGAGGTGCCGAGATAATTGCTGAACGCCATCTGCCCCGCGGCGCCCAGCCGGCGCACCAGCGCGCCGCCGCGCTGGGCGAGCAAAGCGATCGCGCAGGCCCAGGCGATGATCGCGAAGGGGCGGAAGGGGGTGGAGATCAGCAACCCGCCGACTGCCACCGAGAGCGCGGTGTAATCATGCGCCGCCATCCACCACGCGCCCACGGCATAGGCCGGCAGCGCGACGCCAGCCCCGATCGCCAGCCAGCGGCGGTAGCGTGCGGCGGACCATTCGCCGCGCAGCATCCCGTTTTTCAGCATCGCCATGCCGAGCAGCATGTAAGCGAGCGTTTCCCAGCCGAAGAAGAAGAACATGTTGAGCGGCGCCGTCGCATCGTTCTTCAGCCGATCGCGGACGATGGTGACGTAATCGCCGCGATGGACGGCGATCTGCTTAGCGATGAGCGAATCGCTCGGCACACCGAAAAAGGCATTGTAATCGTCATATTGACGCTGCTGGACTGGGCTCGCTTTGCCCGCCGCGACTTGCGCGCCGGTCCGCTGGATATCGGCCACGACGAGCCCGAACAGCGCGGTCTGCACCACCAGCAGCGCGACCGCGATCGCCCCAAGGGTTCGCGCGCGCAGCGTGGCGAAGGCGAACAGGATCATGCCGAGCAGCGCGTAATGCTGCAGGATATCGCCCCACCAGATGAGGTAAAGGTGGACCAACCCGAAGATCAGCAGCCAGATCATGCGCGCATAATGGATGCGCGCCGCGCTTTCCCCCTTCGCCTGCGCGCGTTCGATCACGAGCAGCGCCGAGGCGCCGAACAGGAAGCTGAACAGCCCCCGCATCTTCCCGTCGAAGAACAGATAGTTGAAGATATAAACGCCGTAATCGAGCGGGCCGCCGCCGCCATAGGCCTTGGGATTGTAATAGGCGGCGTCGGGCATCGCGAAGGCGATGATGTTCATCACCAAAATGCCCATCACCGCCACGCCGCGAATGACGTCCAGCGTGGCAATCCGCTCGGCCTGAGCGATTCCTTCGGACACGATTCCCCCCTTACCGGCTCAGCGCAATTCGCGCCGGATCATCAGTTTCAGGCCCGACCAGGTCTCATCGACCGCGCAGACCTTTACATCGACCAGCCCCAGCGGCAGCGCGATTTCGCGTATCGCGTCCTCGGTCAGGTCGCTCGCCACGCCGCTCGCGCGTTTCGGCCAGGACACCCAGACGAAGCCGGCGGCGGCGAGGCAATCGCGCAGCCGGGGCAGTTGCTGCTGCAGCGTGGCGCGTTCGGTGACGAACAGATGCGCCGCCTCCAGCCCCGCCGATGGCGCGGTCTGCACGTCCAGCAACGCCAGCTCCTGCGCCAGTTCGTCGCGGATCGCCGCCGGCATGTGGCAGAACCACGCCCGCATGCCGGGCTTCAGCCCCAATTTGTCGGCCAGCGGGCGGAGCGAATAAGCGCTCACAGCCAGCTCGCGATCTGCGCCAGCGGCTTCTTGCGCAGCGCGTGGAGCGGCACGGTGGCATCGGGCGCGGCATGGCCGGCCACGACGATCATCACCGGCTTTTCCACCTCCGGCCGGCCGCAGGCCTGGTTCAGGAACTTCATCGGGTTGGGGGTGTGGGTAAGCGTTGCGATATTGGCGGCGTGGAGAGCGGCGAGCAGGAAGCCGGTCGCGATACCAACCGATTCGTTCACATAATAATTCTGCCGGTCCTCGCCGGGCTCGATCCCGCCGCGCCGCTGCGCGAAGACGACGATCAGATAGGGCGCGATTTCCAGGAAGCTCTTGTCCGGATCGGTGCCGAGCGGGGCGAGCGCTTCCAACCATTCGTCGCTCGCCTTGCCGGCGTAGAAGGCGCGTTCCTCCTCCTCGGCGGCCGCGCGGATGCGCGCCTTGAGCTCGGCGCTTTCCACCACGGCGAAATGCCAGGGCTGGTGATTGGCGCCCGAGGGGGCCGTGCCCGCCGCCTCGATCGCCGCTTCGATCACCGCGCGTGGCACCGGCGCGTCGCTGAAATAGCGACAGGTGCGCCGGGCGCGCAGGGTATCGCGGAACGCCTCGACCCGGGCGACTCGTTCGTCGTCACCGAGCGGCGCTAGGCCGGGCCAGGGTTGGGCAGGGTGATCGAGCATATCGACGGGCCTCTGGCGGCGGTGCTTGCTTCCGAACGGGGCGTGATCGGCAGAATTCGTCGCCCGACGACGCCGAAGCGTGAGGCGAACGAGGCGATATGCTCGTTCGCCGCCAGTGCGATGTCAACCGCCGGATGCACTCATCGCAGCCACCCCTCCCGCCGCGCCTTCATCGCCAGCCCGAGCAAGCCGAGGGCGATCGCCACGACCAGCGAGAGGATCGCGACCTGTGGCACGCCGAAGGCCGCGAACACCCCATGCACGATGTCGCCCAGATAGAGCGCGAGATAGCCCGCGAGCGACAGCGCCAGCACGCCCACCGCGGCCCGCTGGCGGGCGAGCAGCAGCAAGCTCCCCGCCAACCCCCCGAACACCCCGATCGCGAACACCAATGTCATCCAGCCGGGCAGCGACGCATAAAGCAATGCCTGATCGCGCGTCATGCCCTTGCCCATCAGAACCGTGGGCGACGCCTGGAATTGGCCACACCATTGGTAGACGCCGAACAGATTCCAGAAGGCACCCAGCACCGCCGACGCGGCGAGGGTTCGGGGCAGGGATGGCGAAGCGGTCAAGTTGGTCATGTCGATCTCCTCATCGGCGCGGGCGCCGGCCCGCTGCCGTTGAGACGTGCGGAACCGGGCCGGATCGACAGGGCGGCCGAAAATTTTTGCTCCGGATGGCGCGGTCGCGTCGCCCGCGATCTAGATGGTTGGTTTGCCGCGATTTCCGAGCCGGCAGGTGATTCCACCTGCCTCGAAATCGCTCTAGGCAGCGCCTTCCATCAGCGCCGGGAAGAAGCCCTCATGCGCCGCGCGCAGTTCATCCAGCGTCACGACGTGATCGCGCGCCGGGCACTCCACGATGATCCGTCCGGTGATCGTCCGCCCGATCCGTTCCACCGGCACGCCGGCGCGGGTGGCGGCGTGGAGGAAATCGTGGAGATGCTCGTCGCGGACGGTCGCGACATAGAGCCCCTGATCCTCGGCGAAATAAGTCGGCGCCAGACCATGCGGGACGGGTGCCGAGACCATCGCGCCGATCCCGCCCGCCAGCGCCATCTCGGCGATCGCGACGAGCAGGCCGCCGTCGGACACGTCATGCACCGCCGAAAGCGCGCCCGCCTCGATCTGGCGGCGGACGAAGGCGCCGTGGCGGCGCTCGGCCTCAAGATCGACGCGCGGCGGCGCGCCGTCCTCGCGGCCGTGCAGCTCGCGCAGCCACAGCGATTGACCCAGATCGTGGCGTGGCGCGCCGATCAGCACGAGCACGTCGCCCGTGCCCTTGAAGTCGATCGTCGCGGCCTTGGCATAATCCTTGAGCAGCCCGACGCCGCCCACCGCCGGCGTCGGCAGGATCGCCGAGCCGCCGCCGGTCGCCTTCGATTCATTGTAGAGCGACACATTGCCGCTCACGACCGGGAAATCGAGCGCGCGGCAGGCTTCGGCCATCCCCTCGATACAGCCGACCAACTGCGCCATGATCTCCGGGCGCTGGGGGTTGGCGAAGTTCAGGCAATCGGTCGCGGCGAGCGGGGTGGCGCCCACCGCGCAGAGATTGCGCCATGCCTCGGCGATCGCCTGCTTGCCGCCCTCGTGCGGATCGGCATGGCAATAGCGTGGGGTGCAATCGGTGGTGATCGCCAGCGCCTTCTTCGTGCCGTGGACGCGCACCACCGCCGCGTCGCCGCCGGGGGGCTGGAGCGTGTCGCCGCCGACCTTCTGGTCATATTGCTCCCAGATCCAGCGCCGGCTGGCGAGATCGGGGGTTGCCATCAGCTTCAGCAGATCGCCCGCGACATCGCTGGTCGTCGGCGCGTCGGTAAGCGGGGCCGGGCGCGGGGCGGGGGTGTAGGGCCGGTCGTAGAGCGGTGCGTCGTCGGCGAGCGGGCCGAGCGGGATGTCCGCCACCTTCTCCCCGTGGTGGAACAGCTCCATCCGGCCGCTATCGGTCACTTCGCCGATCACCGCGAAATCGAGCTCCCATTTGCGGAAAATGGCTTCCGCCTCGGCTTCGCGGCCGGGCTTCAGCACCATCAGCATCCGCTCCTGGCTTTCGGAGAGCATCATCTCGTAAGCCGTCATGCCGGTTTCGCGGCACGGCACCTTGTCCATTTCGAGTCTGATGCCGACGCCGCCCTTCGACGCCATCTCCACCGACGAACTGGTGAGGCCCGCCGCGCCCATGTCCTGAATGGCGACGATCGCGTCGGACGCCATCAACTCCAGGCACGCCTCGATCAGCAGCTTTTCGGTGAAGGGATCGCCGACCTGCACAGTCGGCCGCTTTTCCTCGGCATCCTCGCCGAAATCGGCCGAGGCCATGGTCGCGCCGTGGATGCCGTCACGCCCGGTCTTGGAGCCAACATAGACCACCGGATTGCCGATGCCGGCGGCGGCCGAGTAGAAGATCTTGGCGGTCTCCGCGACGCCCACCGTCATCGCGTTGACCAGGATGTTGCCGTCATAGGCCGGGTGGAAATTCACTTCGCCACCCACGGTCGGCACGCCGACGCAATTGCCGTAGCCGCCGATCCCCGAAACGACGCCCGCGATCAGGTGGCGCATTCGGGGGTGATCGGGCCGGCCGAAGCGCAGCGCGTTCATGTTCGCGACCGGCCGCGCGCCCATGGTGAACACGTCGCGCAGGATGCCGCCAACGCCCGTCGCCGCGCCCTGATAGGGTTCGATGTACGATGGATGATTGTGGCTCTCCATCTTGAAAATGGCGGCCTGGCCGTCGCCGATATCGATCACGCCTGCATTCTCGCCCGGGCCCTGGATCACCCAGGGGGCGCTGGTCGGCAGCTTCTTCAGGTGCAGCCGGCTCGATTTATAGCTGCAATGCTCGGACCACATGACCGAGAAGATGCCGAGTTCGGTAAGGTTCGGCGCGCGGCCGAGCGCGGTGAGGACGCGCTCATATTCCTCGGGGCTCAGCCCATGCTGGGCGACGATCTCGGGCGTGATCTCGGTCATGGCGCGCGCCTTAACGCACCCGGACGCGAGCGTCACCCCGCCGCTTGCGTCATCCGGCTCCGCGCGACCCAGGCGGCGAGCAGCGCGAGCAGGCTATAAGCGAACAGCCCGAGCCACGCCGCCGAGGCCGGGGCGGGATCGATCACGGTCTGGGGTTGGGGCGTCAGCCAATTCACCGCCTGCAGCACCGCCATGGCGATCGCCAGCACGGCGATTGACAGTCGTCCGTTCATGCCGCGAGGCCGGGTCGCGCGCGCGAAGAGCAGCAAGCCGCCATAAGCGAAGGCGAGTTCCAGCGGCACTTCGATCGCCGGCAGGTTCCACAGGCCGAGCCCCAGCCGCGGCGGCGCGCCGGCAAGGGTAAGATCGGGGCGATGGACGAGCAGATCGATCAGCCAGTGCGAGAGCACGACAAGCCCGGCTAGGACGCCCGCTTCGCGCCGCCGCGCCGCGAGGCCGATCACCGCGCCGAAGCCCAGCGCCCAAAGCAGCGCGCCAAGCAGGCTGTGAGTGTAGGGCATCGCGTAAAGATCCATGGGGTTCATCGCGGTGATGCGCGGCACCAGCCGCATATGCTCGACGCCGAGCAACAGCAGGGCGAAGAAGCCGTAATCGATCAGCTGGGCGGCGACGAACAGCGTCGCCAGGCCGGGCGCGCGCGGCCTGCTCGCAGCCACGAAGGCCGCCCCATAGTGTCCGATGAACATCTTAGCGTGCCCCCGGCGCGGGCGCCGGCGTGAGGGCGGTGAGGAAGCGCGCCACATCGGCCGCGCTCTGATCGGCGCGTTCCTCCATCGGGATGTGGCCGGTTTTGGGATAGACGATCACCCGGGCCTGCGAGATGTTCGCGGCGAACCAGCGCGCCGAGCTTGCCGGGATCAGCGAATCATTCGCGCCCCACAGGATCAGCACCGGCATGGCGAGCGCGTGCAGCCGCGCGGGCGTTGCCGGATCGGGCGCCGTAGCGAAACGTTCGAGCGTCGCGGTGCGGTTGCCGGGGTAGCGCAGCAATTCCCAATAGCGGTCGATCATCACGGGAGTCGCGAGCGATCGGTCATGGAAGGCGTCCGGCAGGCTGTCAGCGATCAGGCGCCGCGGGGTGATTTGCGCGGCGAGTTCGCGCAACACCGGCGTGCGCGCGACGCGGAAGGCGAAGGGCGGTTTCGCGCCTTTCGGCTCGGGCTGGCCAGAGCTATCCACCAGGATCAGCGCCTGCACCCGCTCCGGATGCCACAGCGCATAATGCCACGCGACCGAGCCGCCCATCGAATTGCCCGCCAGCACGAATTTGGGCAGCTTCAGCTTCAGCCGAAGCCGTTCGAGCACATCGGCGAAAGCGCGCGGGCCGTAAGCGTGTTGTGGGCTGGGGCCGGTGAGGCCGTGCCCGGGAAAATCGAAGCGGATCACCCGGTAGGCGCCTTGCAGCCGCCGCGCCCAGGGCTCCCAGGTATGGAGTGAGGCGTTGGAGCCGTGGAGCAGCATCAGCACCGGCGCGTCGCGCGGACCGGTGTCGCGCACATGCAGCGTCAGTCCGCCGCCGAGATCGACGAATTGCGACGGCGCGGGGGCATATTTGGCGCGCATCGCCTGGGGATCGGTATCGGGGGTGCGCAGGAACAGGAATGCCGCAACCAGCGCGACCGCGATGAGCGCCGCTCCCAATCCGAATATTCGCCAGAATCGCCGCATCGCGCGCAGTCTTAGAGCGCGCCGCGCCACCGACTCAAGGATTGACCGGCTTGCCGGTGCGCCATTCCTCGATCGCCTCGCGATATTGGCGCGACGCCTTCAGGCGCGGCAGATAGCGGATCGGCCGCTTGCTCGCCATCGGCAGCTCGCCGTTCAGCGTGCCGCGCGCGCCGCAATAGCTCTGGCAGCTGCCTTCGGCATCGCTCCAGCGCAGCTTGCCGCTATGCTGCCGGAGCGTGAGGGTGCAGCGGGTGCCGCCATCGCCGGGATCGCGCGGATCGCGATAGACCAGTGCGTCGCCATCGACCGTCGCCACGCCATAGATGCCGCAGACATGGCCGTTGAAGAAATCAAGGCTCAGCCGGACATAGGCCGCGCGCGGGGTGACGGGGACGATCTCGACAATGTCCTGCCCCGTATATTTCTCGCCCGCCATCGTGCCGTTGGGGAATTGGCGGTAATAGCGGCCGGCGAGGTCGTTGACCGGGTCGGCGGCGGGGCCGGCGGCGAGGAGCAGGGGCAGGGCGATCAAGACGCGCATCAATACCTCACGAACATTAGCCCTGGTAGTCGAGCCTCCGGCCAACTTATCGCGATAATGGCCGGCCGGAAGTCGTCATTTTCCAGCGCCTACCGTCCTGCGGACGGCGGCATATTCGATTAATGCGGCCCTCTAACCATATCCAGAGCGAGTTTACCGATACGATCGTCAAAGGACAGGATAAACAAAAACAAATCCATCGCGATAGCTGCCAACATAATTGCCCAGAAGAGCAACGGGTTTTCTTCACGGCGAAAGTTATTTTCGCCTGCACCCGCACTTCCAAGATAGAAGCACCGTACGATGATCAGTGCCCAAATCAGCGAGACTATGAGAGGAGCGACATTGATCAAAGCGTCACCCTTCCAATGCCAGGCGAGCAGGTGCGATGTCCAGCCCGGAACTCAACCGTCGCCCCTCACCCCTGCTCGGCGAGCCAGGCCTCCAGCCATTTGATCGTATAGTCGCCCTGCTGGAACTCGGGATCGTCGAGCAACGCCTGGTGGAGCGGGATCGTCGTCGTCACGCCTTCCACGACGAATTCCTTCAGCGCCCGGCGCAACCGCTTCAGGGCGCCCTCCCGCGTATGGCCCCAGACGATCAGCTTGGCGATCATCGAATCATAATAAGGCGGCACGCGGTAGCCGGCGTAGAGCCCCGAATCGACGCGGACGTTCATCCCGCCCGGCGCGTGATAGGCCTTCACCAGTCCGGGCGAGGGCGCGAAGGTCCGCGGGTCCTCGGCGTTGATGCGGCACTCGATCGCGTGGCCGCGAAACTCGACGTCCTGCTGGCGCAAGGTCAGCGGATGCCCCTCGGCGACGCGGATCTGCTCGCGCACCAGATCGAGGCCGGTGATCGCTTCGGTCACCGGATGCTCCACCTGGAGCCGGGTGTTCATTTCGATGAAATAGAATTCGCCGGCTTCCCACAGAAACTCGATGGTGCCGGCGCCGCGATAGCCCATTTCCGCCATCGCGCCCGCGACGATGCCGCCCATCCGCTCGCGCTCGGCATGGCTGAGCACGGGGGAGGGGGCTTCCTCCAGCACTTTCTGGTGGCGGCGCTGGAGCGAGCAATCGCGCTCGCCGAGGTGGATCGCGTTGCCCTGGCCGTCACCGAACACCTGGAATTCGATGTGGCGCGGATTGCCCAGATATTTTTCCAGGTAAACGGTCGCGTCGCCGAACGCGGCCTTCGCCTCGTTGCCGGCCTGCGCCATCAACGTTTCCAGCTGATCCTCGCTCGCGACGACTTTCATCCCGCGCCCGCCCCCGCCCGAGGCGGCCTTGATCAGCACCGGATAGCCGACGCGCGCCGCGATCGCCTTGGCTTCCTCCAGGCTGGCGATCGCCCCGTCCGATCCCGGCACCAGCGGCAGGCCGAGCGCGCCCGCGGTGCGTTTCGCCTCCACCTTGTCGCCCATGGTGCGGATATGTTCGGGCTTGGGGCCGACGAAGATGATGTCATGCGCCTCGACGATCTCGGCGAAGCGCGCATTCTCGCTCAGGAAGCCATAGCCGGGGTGGATCGCGTCGGCGCCCGAGATTTCGGCCGCCGAGATGATCGCGGGGATGTTCAGATAGCTTTCGGCCGCGCTCGGCGGGCCGATGCAGATCGCCTGATCGGCGAGACGCACATGCATGGCGTCGGCATCGGCGGTGGAATGCACCGCGACCGTCTCGATCCCCATTTCATGGGCCGCGCGGTGGATGCGCAAAGCGATCTCGCCGCGATTGGCGATCAGCAGCTTCTTGATCTGCGCCATCAGGCGATCACGACCAGCGGTTGATCGAATTCGACCGCGCGGCCGTTATCGACCAGGATCTGCGTCACCGTGCCGCTGGAGGGCGCGGCGATCGGGTTCATCACTTTCATCGCCTCGATGATCAGCAGCGTGTCGCCCGCCGCCACTTTTTGCCCAACGCCGATGAAGGGCGCGGCGCCGGGTTCGGGCGAGAGATAGACGGTGCCGACCATCGGCGACTTGACCGTGCCGGCGGCGGGCGCGGCGGGCTCGGGCGCCGGCGCGGCGGCGGCGGCCGGGGCCGCGGCGGGCGCGTAGGCCGCCGGCGCGATGGCGGCGGGAGCGGCGGCGACCGTCAACTGGCGCGCGACGCGCACGCGGCGCTCGCCATCCTCCACCTCGATCTCGGTCAGCTGCGTCTCGTCGAGCACCGCCGCCAATTGGCGGACCAGCGCCACGTCGATCCGCATCTCCTCGCGAGCGCCGGGCTCGCCTTCCTTGCCGTCGGCCATGCTATACCCCTGTTAAGCCCGTCCCCTTGTCAGAGCCGCGCCGCCGCTTCAAGCGCGAGCAGATAGGACAGCGCGCCGAACCCGGCAATCGTGCCGCGCGCGGCGGGCGCGATGTAGCTGTGGTGACGGAAGGCCTCGCGCGCCGCCGGGTTGGAGAGGTGCACCTCGATCACCGGCGTCGCGATCGCGCGGACCGCGTCATGCAGCGCCACCGATGTATGGGTGAAGCCGCCGGCGTTCAGCAGCACCGCCTTGGCGCCTTCGGCCTGCGCCTCGTGCAGCCAATCGATCAGATGCCCTTCGTGATTCGATTGGCGCAGATCGACCGTCAGGCCCAGATCGCGGGCGCGGTCCTCGAGCATCGCGGCGATCTCGTCGAGCGTGTCCGCCCCGTAGATTTGCGGTTCGCGCATCCCCAAAAGGTTCAGATTGGGACCGTTCAACACGTAGATCACGCTCACGCGGGCACCTCCGGCTCGATTTCCCCTGTTAGGCGAAGCGAGCGCGGGCGCGAAGCCTGTTTCGCGCGGGGTTCGGGCAACGCGACATTAACCCCCCGCTGGCAGAGCGGGCGCGAAACCAATTGGGAGATTTCCATGCTCAGCCTCGCGCTCATCCTTGCCGCCGGAACCGCCGCAGCCGATACGGCGATCAAGCCCGATCAGGTCGGCGCGACGGTGATCGAGCTGTCGATCGCGGCGACGGGCAAGGTCGAGAAGTGCCGCGCGGTGGTCTCGAGCGGTGACGCCAAGCTGGATCAGAATGCCTGCAAGCTGTTCCTCGAAAGCGAGTATCAGCCGAGCAAGGACGCGAGCGGCAAGCCGGTGGCGAGCGTGGAGCGGATCAGCCTGGCCTGGGCGCAGAATTGATGGGGTAGAGCCCTCACCCAACCCTCTCCCGTAAACGGGAGAGGGCTAAGAAGAGCGGTCGGTAGCAATCTTCCGCTACAAAAGCCCTCTCCCGTTTACGGGAGAGGGTTGGGTGAGGGCACTCGCCAGGCGCGACCCGCGTCGCCAATCGAATCAAATTGAACCCCGCCGCGCCTCCCCCTAGATCGCGCGCCATGGATCAACATGTCGATGGCACGATCAGCCTTACCGTCAATGGCGAGCATCGCCGCGTCCGCGCGGGGCTGACGCTCGCGGGCCTCGCCGAGGAACTCGGCCTCGTCCCCGAGAAAGTCGCGGTGGAGCGCAATCTTGAGGTCGTCCCCCGCTCGACCCTCGCGCACGTGCCGGTCGCCGATGGCGATGAGATCGAAATCGTCCATTTCGTCGGCGGCGGCGATCATGCCGTGCCGATCGCCGAGGATCGCTGGCATGTCGCAGGCCACAGCTTCCGCTCGCGGCTGATCGTCGGTACGGGGAAATACAAGGATTTTGCGCAGAACGCCGCCGCGGTCGAAGCTTCGGGCGCGGAGATCGTCACGGTCGCGGTGCGGCGGGTGAATGTCAGCGATCCCAAGGCGCCGATGCTGACCGACTATATCGATCCCAAGAAGATCACTTATCTGCCCAACACCGCCGGCTGCTTCACCGCCGAGGACGCCATCCGCACCTTGCGTTTGGCGCGCGAGGCGGGCGGCTGGGAGCTGGTGAAGCTGGAAGTGCTGGGCGAAGCGAAGACGCTCTATCCCGACATGGTCGAGACACTGCGCGCGACCGAGATCCTGGCCAAGGAAGGCTTCAAGCCGATGGTCTATTGCGTCGATGATCCGATCGCCGCCAAGCGGCTGGAGGATGCGGGCGCGGTGGCGATCATGCCGCTCGGCGCGCCGATCGGATCCGGGCTCGGCATCCAGAACCGCGTGACGATCCGTCTAATCGTGGAGGGCGCCAAGGTGCCGGTGCTGGTCGATGCCGGGGTCGGCACGGCGTCCGACGCATCGGTCGCGATGGAATTGGGCTGCGACGGGGTGCTGATGAACACCGCGATCGCCGAGGCGCGCGACCCGGTGCTGATGGCGCGGGCGATGAAAGCGGCGGTCGAGGCCGGAAGGATGGCCTATCTCGCCGGGCGGATGGGGCAACGGCGCTACGCCGATCCGTCGAGCCCGCTCGCCGGGCTGATCTGACGCTTCTCATAGCCGCCACCGCACCCTATGGTGTGCGACCGGGCGGCTAATGATGGAGCGATGCGATGCGCCGTTTGGCCGCCTGTCTGATCCTTATCCCGTGTCTGGCGGGTTGTGGCGAGGCGCCGAAAGCCGCGCCCCCGCCCGGCGCCACCACGGCACCCAGCCAGCCCAGCGATGTCAACCTGAAAGCGGCGGACGGCGCGCGCGTCTTCGCCCGCTATTACCCTGCCGCCAATCCCAAGGCGTTGATCCTGCTGTTCCACCAGGCGGGATCGGGCAAGGACGAATATGCGCCGATCGCTCCGCGCCTTGTCACCGACGGCTATAGCGCGCTGGCGATCGATGCGCGCGCGGGCGGTGATCTCTACGGCCCGAACCAGACCGTGCGGGCGCTGGGCCATGAAGGCGATTACGCCGCCGCCCGCCAGGATTTGCAGGCGGCGATCGATTGGGCGCAGGACAAGCATCTGCCGGTGCTGATCTGGGGCAGCAGCTATTCATCGGCGCTCGTCTTCCCGCTCGCCGCCGAGAATAAGGGCAAGGTGGCGGGCGTCCTCGCCTTCTCGCCCAGCGAATATCTGGGGACCGGCGATCCGGTGAAAAGCGCGGCCCAGCGGCTCGATCTGCCCGTGTTCATCACCGCCGCTAGCGACGCCGAGGAAATCGCCGCCGCGAAAGCGGTCGTCGCCCGGATCGCGCCTGGCCGGGTGGTCTTCTACCAGCCCGCCGCCGGGGTCCATGGCGCGTCCACCCTGCGCGAGGATCGCAACCCGAAGGGCTGGCGCTCCAATTTCGCCGCCGTCGAGGCCTGGCTGAGGAAGGTCGCGTCGTAACGGAACCGCGAGCGCGCCTCGCCCGTTCGCTCCGTGGAAAGGAGACGAGCAATGGGTGAACTCGGTGACAAGATCAAAGGCAATATCAACGAGGCGATCGGCAAGATCAAGCAGCTGAGCGACGATCCCGAGACAAAGACCGATGGCGCCGCGCAGGAAGCGCAAGGCAAGGGCGAGCAGCTGAAGGGCAAGGTCAAGGGCGTGCTCGGCGACGATATTTGACCGTAAGAGCGCCGCGCTCCGACTTATGTTGGAGCGCGGCGCCCGAACGCTCTACCGTCATGTCGAACTTGTGCCGGTATCCACCGCGGCCCGTGATATTACGCCTGGAGTATCTGGCGCTGCGATGGACCCTGGAACCAGTCCGATGTGCCGGCGATGGCTGCGCGGGCGGCTATGCGAGCGCCGCTCGCACCCGGAAAGGCTGCCAAGCGGCCTCCTCGCGCTTGCGGGCGAGATAAGTGTCGAGCCCGATCTGCGCGCCGACCAGCATATAGACGAAGGGCTGGAAGGCGATCCCCACGAACGCGCCGCCAAGCATGTAGATCAGATGCGCCATCTGCAGCCCGCTCGCCAGCTGCCCGGCCCATAAGGTTTCCGCTGGCCCGCGCAGATAGCGCCAGCGCAGCACCTCCATCCGCACCACGCCGATCAGGTTGATCAGCAGCCAGAGCGCGAGGCCGGGATAGCCCTGCTCGCCGAGCATCTCGAAATAGCTGCTGTGATAGGCGCGGGATTTGTCTTCCTCCAGCGCGCGCTTGATCACCTGGTTGTTGCCCTCGCCCTCCACGACGATGCGATCGTAGCGGACATGGTTGCCGCGATACGCCTCGAACCCGCCGCCGAACGGGTGCGTTTTCGCGTAGTCGATCGTCCATTGCCACACCGCGACCCGGGTGGAGGCGGAACTATCGCCCTTATAGGTGCGGATCGTGTCCATCCGCGCGAGGAAGCTCGGCGGCAGGAAGGGGAGCGCCACCACCGGCGCGGCGGCGATCAGCGCGACATAGAGCAACCGCCGCTTGGCATCGCGCAGCAGCAGCAGCGCGAGCAGGCCGATGCACAGCAGACCGGTCCGCGCCGAAGTCCCGACCGGGATCAACAGACAGGCGAAGACCAGCGCGTAGCAGAAGAGATTCACCCGCCAATCGGGCTTGAAGATCGTGCCATGCCGGGTGAACCACAGGATCAGCGGGATGATGCAGATCGCGACGGTCGAGATGATTGAGCCTTCGTACAGCCCCGAATTGTTCGACACCATCAGGTTCAATTCGCCATAGCCCCCGCCCGAGGCGATCGTCTTGATCCCGCCGACGATCACGATCGAACTCGCCGAGAGGATCATGAACAGCAACAGCGCCTCGATCCTGAGCTTGGTGCGCAGCGTGAGCGGCAGGAAGATCGCGAAGGCGAGCGCTTTCCATACCCATTCCCATTTGCCGACCGCGTCCACCGGGAAATCGGCGGTGAGCGTCGTCACCCCGCAATAGAGCATCAGCAGCAGGATCAGCCCCTGGCGCGGGGCGAGGCGGACGTCGCGCTTGTCGTCGAACATCAGCCAGCCGCCGACCGCGAGCGCGACCGCGATCAGCGAGATCGGGACCGAATTGAGCAGCAAATAGGTGAGCCGCTGCGGCGAGACGATGTCGATATAGACGTAAGTCAGCACGAACAGGAACGGCCGGCGGAAGCCGAGGCCGAACAGCGCGCCGAGGAAAGCGATGAAGGCGAGATCACGCACCGGGCTTGGTCCGCTTCGCCCGGTCGCGGGGCGAGGGCTCGCGATCGAGATCGCGCCTGCGCAGCAGCAGCAGCGCCGCGAGCAGCATCAGCCCATGCGACAGGCCGAGCGCGAAATTGTCGATCATCCGGCCGCTCCGTTTTTACCATAAGCGCTCTAACGGCCGGGCGTTATCGGGCCGTTAAACAGGTTCGTGGCAAGGCGCGCTCATGCGTATCCTGCACCTGCTCGATCATGGTTTGCCGATCCACAGCGGCTATACGTTCCGCACGCGAGCGATCCTGAAGGCGATGCAGGCGCGCGGGTGGGAGGTCGCCGCCGTGACGGGTGCGCGTCAGGGCGATAGCGCGGCGCCGTTCGAGGCGATCGACGGGATCGATTTCTACCGCACCGCCCCGCTTCCGGCGCGGGCGGGCGGGCCGTGGGGCGAATGGCAGGAAATCCGCGCCCATGTCGCCCGCGCCGCCGAGGCGATCGAGGCGTTCCGGCCAGACATTCTCCACGCTCATTCGCCGGTGCTGAACGCGATTGCCGGGCTGATGCTGCGCCGTCGCTTCGGTCTGCCGCTCGTCTATGAAATTCGCGCCTTCTGGGAGGATGCCCGCGTCGGCAATGGCGAGGGCAAGCAGGGCTCGGCCCGCTACCGCCTCACCCGGGCGCTGGAGACCTATGCGGTGCGCCGCGCCGATGCGGTGGCGGTGATCTGCGAAGGGTTGCGCGGTGATCTGGTCGCGCGCGGGATCGATCCGGCGAAGATCATCGTCTCGCCCAATGGCGTCGATCTGACGCTGTTCGGCGCGCCGCCGCCGCCCGATGCGGCGCTCGCCGCCGAACTCGGCGTGGCCGATGCCGAGACGATCGGCTTCATCGGTAGCTTCTATGATTATGAAGGGCTCGACGATCTGATCGCCGCGATGCCCGCGCTGGTCGCGGCGCGGCCCAAGGCGCGGCTGGTGCTGGTGGGCGGCGGGCCGATGGAAGCCGCCTTGCGCGCCCAGGCCGAAGCCTCGCCGGCGCGCCATGCGATCCGCTTCGTCGGGCGGGTGCCGCACGGCGAGGTCGAGCGCTATTACGCGCTGATCGACGTGCTGGTTTATCCGCGCAAGAAGAAGCGGCTCACCGATCTGGTCACGCCCTTGAAGCCGCTCGAGGCGATGGCGCAGCGCCGGCTCGTCGCGGCGTCCGATGTCGGCGGGCACCGCGAGCTGATCGAGGACGGGGTAACGGGCACGTTGTTCGCGGCCAATGATCCGGCGGCGCTGGCGGCTTCGGTCGCGGCGCTGTTCGCCGATCGCGACGGTTGGGCGGCACGGCGCGAAAACGGCCGGCGGTTCGTTGAACAGGAACGTGATTGGGCGGTAAATGTCGGGCGTTACGCGCCTATTTACCAAAAGCTAAGCGATCGGCGCGATAGGATGCGCGCATGGACCGGTTCTTTCGCCGCCAACGCCTGAGCTTGCCGCTGGCCCCGAGCGCGGGGGGAGCGCTCGGCGCGCTCATCGCCGCCGCCTTCCTGCTGATGCCGATCGGCCGACTCGAAGCGCTGGTGATCGCAAGCGGCATACCGGCGGTGATCGCCGCCGCCGAACCGCCGCTGGGCTTCACCGCGCGGCTGGCGATCGCGCTGTTTTCGGGGCTGTTCGCGGGCGGGCTTTTGTGGTTTGCGCTGTTCCTTGCCTTCGGTCAGCGGATGCTGGCGATCGGGCCGGAGGAGGAGCTGGTCGACCCGACCATCCCGGTGCTGCGCCGCGCCGACGCGCATCCCGATGCGCCACCGCGTGCGCCGCTGCTCGCCACGCGCGAGCTCGGCACGCCGTTCCTGGAAGTGCGCGCGAAGGCGCAGCAGGCCGCGCCCGAACCAATCGCCGAGATCGAGGCCGAACTGCCGCTGCCCGCCGATCTCGACATGCCGCTCGCCGCTTATGCCCCCGCCGCGCTCGCACGCGCGCCGCGCTTCGGCCCCGGCGAGCGGATCGCGACGTTCGATCTGCCGGTGCCGCCACCGGCGCCCGCGGCGCCACCGCGCCCTGCTCCCGCGCGGGACAAGGAAGCGACGATCACCGCGCTGCTCGAACGGCTGGAGCGCGGCGTCGTCGACCGCCAGCAGCGCGGTGGCGACGGTTTTGACACCGCGCTCGGCGCGCTGCGCAAGCTCGCCCCGCGCGGCTAAAGCGCCCGCCAGATCGTATAGGCGCTCGTCACCGTCAGCAGCGTGCCGACCAGCGCCATCAGCGGCCGCGCCGGCACCCGCTTCGCCAGCAGCCCGCCAAGCGGCGCCGCGAGCAAGCCGCCGATCAGGATGCCCACCGCGGCGAGCGTGAAGGCCGCCGGCCCCATACTCATCAGGAACGTCGCCGAAACGGTCGCGGTGAGGAAGAACTCCACGGTGTTCACCGTGCCGATCGTCCGACGCGGATCGGCCCCTTGCAGCAGCAGATTGGACGTGACGATCGGCCCCCAGCCGCCGCCGCCCGCCGCATCCAGGAATCCCCCCGCCAGCCCCAAGGGTGCGATCACCCGTGGCGTGCGCGGCTCCGGCGTGCCGCGCCAGGCGCGCGCCAGCAAATAGAGCCCGATCGCCGCCAGATAGGCCATCACGAAGGGCTTGGCGACCGAGGCGTCGATATTGGCGATCACGCCCGCCCCGAGCACCCCGCCGATAATTCCGGGTAACACCAGCCGGCGGAACAGCCGCCAATCGACATTGCGGTGCGCGATGTGGCTGAGCCCCGAGGCGGCGGTGGTGAAGGTTTCCACCGCATGGACGCTCGCCGAAGCTGCCGCCGGCGAGACGCCGACGATGCTGACCAGCAATGTCGAATTGATCAGCCCGAACGCCATGCCGAGCGCGCCATCGACCAGCTGGGCGAGAAAACCCACCAGGATGAACGGCAGCACGGTTTCAGCGATGGTCGCCATGGATCGATCCTGCCCTGCCGCCGCCGCGTGATAAGCTATGAAAGCTTGGCCGCCGGCAAGCCGCGCTTCGCTGCCTTCGCCGCTTATGGAAGTTGCGCGGCGAACCGCCTAGATAGATCAGCCAGAGCGGTGAAAGGGGTATTGCATGGTACGGCGGCTGATCGCCTATCTCGATTCGATCAAGGCGCGCGATCCCGCGCCGCGGTCGCGTTGGGAGATACTGCTTTATCCCGGCGTCCATGCGCTCGCCTGGCACCGGTTGGCTCATGCCTTGTTCAACGCGCGGCTGTTCTTTCTGGCGCGCGCGGTCAATCATTTGTCTCGTTTTCTGACAACGATAGACATCCACCCCGGCGCGACGATCGGGCGGAACTTCTTCATCGATCACGGCTTCACCGTGATCGGCGAGACCGCCGAGATCGGGGATAATGTGACGATCTATCAGTGCGTGACGTTGGGCGGCACCAGCCCCGATAACGGCGTGGCCGGCAAGCGCCACCCGACGCTGATGGACGGGGTGATCATCGGTTCGGGCGCGCAGGTGCTCGGGCCGATCACCGTCGAGCCCGGCGCGCGGGTGGGGGCCAATGCGGTCGTCACCAAGGATGTGCCGGCGGGCGCGGTGATGGTCGGCATCCCGGCACGCCCGACCATGATCGAAGGTGGCAAGAGCGAGAAGCGCTTCGTCCCCTATGGCACGCCGTGCCAGGAAATGTTCGATCCCGAGACGCAGAAGCTGGAACTGCTGCGTTGCGAGGTGGAGCAGCTGAAGGCGCAGCTCGCCGAACTGCTGGCGGAGCGGCCGGGCGGCGACGGACCTAAGGCGCTCAGCGACCGGCATTGATGGGCAGCGTCACGCCCTTTCCGGTGCCACCGCGCGGCAGCCAGATCGGCTTCGAGCGCGCCGAGCTGACGCGCATCCTCGATCTCTACGGGCGGATGGTCGCGGCGGGGCTGTGGCGCGATTATGCGATCGAGCTGGGGCGTGAAGCGGCGGTGTTCGCCGCTTTCCGCCGCGCCGCCGAGCGGCCCGAGTTCCGCATCGAGAAGCGCCCCGCCTTGCGTCAGCGCCAGGGCCAATGGGCGCTGATCGGCGAAGGCGGCGCGGTGCTGAAGCGCGGGCACGAGTTGGGCCCGGTGCTCGCACCCGTGGAGCGGCGGCTGCTCAAGCTGGTGGCGGAGTAGGGGCTCCAATCATCGCGGCATTAAGCCTCTCCCCTGAAAGGGAAGAGTAGCAGGTCTCTCAGGCCGGCACTGCCACCTGCACCGGCGGCAGGCGGTGCTGGAGCGATCCCAGCAGCGCTACCACCCGCGCGCGCATCGGGTGCCAGAACACCGAGAGCAGCAGCAGCGCGCTGCCGATCACCAGCGCGGTGAGCGCGGCGGAAAGTTCGATCGCACCCGCCTGGCGGAACAACGCCGCCATCGCATAGAGCACATAAGCCAGGCTCGAGACGAGCAAAGCGCGCCGATCGATCGCCAGCGCGATGAAGGCGAACACCAGATAGAGCCCCAGCACGAGCAGCGCCTGCGCCGCGCCGATCTCGCGCCCGAAGACGCCGAGCAACTGGAAGATCGGGTGCGCGATCAGCGGCGCGGCCGCCAAATGCAGCCAGAAGGCGACGTCGCTGCGCCGCGTGCGTCGCTCGCGATCGGACATGTCCCACGCCATCGCCAGCGCGAAGGTCGCGATGCCGCCGGCGAGCGCGACCGGATAGACCAGCCCTTGCGGGTCTTTCACCAGCGACGCCGCCAGCGCCAGCGCGACGCCGACCCCGGCCACGGTGCCGGCGGCGACGGTGATCGGCACGTGGAAGCGGCGCCAATGCAGCCAGGCGCCGCCGCCCGCGAGCAGCGCGATGCCCGCGCCGACCAGGGCGTTCATCTGGTTCGACCAATCCGGGTTCAGCCGCACCAACACCCCGATCGGCACCGCCGCCACCGCGCCGACGAAACCCAGCAGCAGCAGGATGCTCGGCAGCGCCATCCGCCGCCACCGGGTGAAATATTCGGCCGCCGCCCAGCTCGCGAGCGCGACGCCCGCGCCGCCCAGCCAGGGGGCGATCTGCCAGCCGATCTGCGCGATCGCGCCGAGCGCGAGCACCAGCGCGACGCTCACGAAGATATCGTTGAAGCCGGTGAGCAGGCGGAACTGCTCCTCATCGACCGCGGGTGCCGCGCGCTGGCCGGCGATGAAGTTGCGCAGCGCGGCGGCGTCCTGGGGGCTGATCACCCGTGCCGCCACCGCCGCGTCGATTTCGCTCTCGCTATACATGCGCTTGCTCCCACTGTGCTGGGTAGGCATAGCACAAGTGTATTGTTAGGACAATACGCCTAGATCCTCCCCAAGCTTGCTTGGGGAGGGGGACCATTTGCGTAGCAAATGGTGGAGGGGCCGACGGCGCAGCCGGCGGTCTGTCGACCGCCGCCCCTCCACCGCCTTCGGCGGTCCCCCTCCCCAGCAGAGCTGGGGAGGATTTGTTTAGCCGCCCTGCAGATGCTTCAGGATGATCATCGACTGCTCCGCCCCGGAATTGGGCACGATCTCGCCGGTGCGGTCGGTGATCGCCGCCCAGTTCGCCGCGACGCCTTCGGGCGACAGATCGTCGCCCGTCAGCAGCTTGCCCTGGGTGAGCGTGACATAAGAGGCCTGGAACACCCCCGCGCCCGCGCCGACGATCGCGTTGGCGGGGGCGTCTTCGCTGACCAGGAACAAAGCGGCGGGCACCACCTTTTCCGGCGCGAAGGCGGCGAAGGCTTCGGCGGGGAACAGGTCCTCGGTCATCCGCGTGCCGGCGACCGGGGCGATGGTGTTGACGCGAACGTTATATTTGGCGCCTTCGAGATAGAGCGTCTTGGTGAGCCCGGCGAGGCCGAGCTTCGCCGCGCCGTAATTGGCCTGGCCGAAATTGCCGAACAGCCCGGTCGAGCTCGCGGTCATCAGGATGCGGCCATAGGCCTGGTCGCGCATCGTGTCCCACACGGCCTTGGTGCAATTGGCCGAGCCGTTGAGGTGGACGTCGACCACGAAGCGGAAATCGGCGGGCTCCATCTTGGTGAAGCTTTTGTCGCGCAGGACGCCGGCATTGTTGATCAGCACATGGACGCCGCCCCAGCGCTCCTTGGCCTTGGCGACCATCTCGACCATCTGGTCATAGTCCGTCACCGAGCCGCCGTTCGACATCGCCTCGCCGCCCGCCGCCTCGATCTCCTCGACCACTTTCAGCGCGGCGTCCGAATGGCCGGTGCCGTCGCGCGCGCCGCCGAGATCGTTGACCACCACTTTCGCGCCGCGCCGCGCGAGTTCGAGCGCATAAGCGCGCCCCAGCCCGCCACCGGCCCCGGTGACGATGGCGACGCGGTTGTCGAAGCGAATGGTCATGGCGGTCCTCCCGTGAATTGGCTGGCGCCGTTCCTAGAGGATCAGGGCGCGAGGGCAAGGGGAGGGGGCAAGCGTTATGATCCTCCCCGTTCACGGGGAGGTGTCGCGCCAGCGACGGAGGGGGCAGGCAAGTAGCGCACGCCGCGCCTGTCGGCCCACCCCCTCCACCATTCGCTTCGCGACCACCGGCTTGCTTTGCAAGCCGGGCTCCGGCGGATCACCGGCCCCCGGCAGGTGATTTGCCCGCCTACGCCCCCCTCCCCGTGCCCGGGGAGGATTTTAGGCTTTACCGCCGCCGGCGCCGGCGCTCGCCGGTCGCGGCGCTGCCGGGTTCGCGGCATTTGTCATACTGCCCCTTCTTGCACAGCGGATAGCTGTCGAGCGGCGCGGGGGCGGGGAAGGCTTGCGCGGGCGGCGGGGCGGGGACGAACTGCACGGTCGCGCCGGGCTGCGGCGTGCCCTGGAGCGCCGGCTGCGACGGCGCGAGCCCGCCGCCGAGCTGCGCCGCCGCGTTGTTGCCCGACGCGGTCTGGGCGCGGCGCGCGCGGGGACCGTTCGACGGCGCGGTGGAGGTGGAGAGCTGGGTCGACGGCTCGGCCTGGGTCGTCGTCGGTTGCGCCCGGGTGTCGGACTGGCCGCTGCTCGTTTGGCCGGCGCCCATCGCGCCCTGCTGTTGGGGCCGCGGGGTCTGCTGGCCGGCGGTTTGCGCCAAGGCAGGGACGGCGATCAGCGCGATCGCGGCGGCGATGATCTTCATGGGTCAAGTCTCCTCAAGCCCACGCGCCGAAGCGGCGCGCTGCGAGGGGATAACGCTAGTGCGCTGCGCTGGGTCCGTTGGGAGCGAGCGATGACGGCTTGGCGGTGAACCAAAGCTCCTCGCCCCGTGGGGGAGTTCCGGATCGGATTGTCCCCCGCACAATCCCAAGCCGTGCGGGCACGGTTTACCCGGAACTGGCAGCGCGCAGCGCTGACAGAGAGGTGTCGCCGGCAGATTAGGGGCACTGGCCCCTCCACCAGCCTTCGGCTGGTCCCCCTCCCCAAGCAAGCTTGGGGAGGATTTTTCAGCGCCACCCGCTCTTAATTCCCCGCGTCCAGCGCATAGCCCGCCGAGCGGACGGTGCGGATGATGTCCGGCCGGTCGCCCACATTGATCGCCTTGCGCAGGCGGCGGATGTGCACGTCGACCGTGCGGCTCTCGATGTCGCTGTCATGCCCCCACACCGCGTCGAGCAGGCGTTCGCGGCTGAACACCCAGCCGGGATGTTCCAGGAAGTGCTTGAGCAGCCGGAATTCGGTGGGCCCGAGCGGGATCACCTCGCCGCCGCGGCGCACCTTATGGCCAACCGTGTCCATCTCGATATCGGCATAGGTCAGTTGCTCGCCGGCGAGCGCGGGGCGGACGCGGCGCAGCACCGCGCCGACGCGGGCGACCAGTTCGCGCGGGGAGAAGGGCTTGGTGACGTAATCGTCCGCCCCCGTTTCCAGCCCGCGCACCCGGTCTTCCTCCTCGCCGCGCGCGGTGAGCATGATGATCGGGACGTTCGCCGTCTCGGGCATTCGCCGCAGCCGGCGGCACACCTCGATCCCGGACAGACCTTCCACCATCCAATCGAGCAGCACGATATCGGGCGTGGCTTCCTTGGCGAGCAGCAGCGCTTCCTCGCCATCGGGCGTCTGGCTGACGTCGAAATCCTCGCGCTTGAAATGCCACACGAGCAGTTCGGCGAGCGAGGCATCATCCTCCACCAGCAACATCTTCGCGCGTGCCATCTTGCCCTCCCGTCCCGACGTTAGATGAGTGGCGCGGCGCCGCGTTCGCGCTCGCCCATGTGAACGCCCGTGGCGGCGTAATAAACCATCTCGGCGACATTGGTCGCATGATCGCCGACCCGTTCTAGATTCTTGGCGACGAACAGCAGATGCGCCACTTGGCCGATGCTGGCCGGGTTCTCCATCATGTACGTCACCAGCACGCGGAACAGGCTGTTGTAGAAATCGTCGAGCGCGCGGTCGCTCTCGGTCACGCGGATCGCGGCGGCGGGATCGCGCGCGGCGAAGGCGTCGAGCACGTCATGCACCATCTGCCCGGCCATCTGCGCCATGGCGGGCAACACCGAAAGCGGCTCGATATTGCCATGATCCTCGATCGCGGCGACGCGGCGGGCGATGTTCTTGGCGTAATCGCCGATCCGCTCGACCACGCTCGCGATCTTGAGCGCGGCGACCACTTCGCGCAGATCGTCGGCGAGCGGCGCGCGCAGCGCGATCAGCTCCACAGCGAGCCGCTCCACCTGCTGCTCGCAGGCGTCGATCGCCTTGTCGCCGGCGACGATCGCCGCGGCGGCTTCCAGATCGTGGCGCTGCAGCGCCTGCATCGATCCGATGATCGCCTGTTCGGCGATGCCGCCCATCTGCGCGATCAGCCCGCGCAGCCGGGTGATGTCCTCGTCGAATGCCTTGACCGTATGTTCGACCACCTGGCCCTCCTTCAGCCGTAGCGGCCGGTGATGTAATCCTTGGTCCGCTCCTGGCGCGGATTGGTGAAGATGTCGCTGGTCGCGCCATATTCGATCAGTTGGCCAAGGTGGAAAAAGGCGGTGCGCTGCGAAACACGCGCCGCCTGCTGCATGTTGTGGGTGACGATCACGATCGCGTAGCGGCCTTTGAATTCGTGGATCAACTCCTCGATCTTGGCGGTCGCGATCGGATCGAGCGCCGAGCAGGGCTCGTCCATCAGGATCACTTCGGGATCGACCGCGATCGCGCGCGCGATGCACAGCCGCTGCTGCTGGCCGCCCGAAAGCGCGGTGCCGCTGTCCGACAGCCGGTCCTTTACCTCGTCCCACAGCCCGGCGCGGCGCAGCGACTGCTCGACGATCGCGTCCATCTGCGCGCGATTGCTGGCGAGGCCGTGGATGCGCGGGCCGTAGGCCACATTCTCGTAGATGCTCTTGGGGAAGGGGTTCGGCTTCTGGAACACCATGCCGACCCGGGCGCGCAGCTGCACCACGTCCATCTCGGGCGCGTAGATATTCTCGCCGTCGAGCTGGATATCGCCTTCCACGCGCGCGGTGGCGATGGTGTCGTTCATCCGGTTGAGCGTGCGCAGGAACGTCGATTTGCCGCAGCCCGAAGGGCCGATCAGCGCGGTGACGTAATCGAGCTCCACATCGATCGAGACGTCGCTGATCGCCTGCTTGTCGGCATAATGGACGTTCACGTGGCGCGCGGTCATCTTCGCGCTGCGGGGGGTAAGGCTCATCACCAGCGGGTCTCGAACTTGTTGCGCAGATAAACGGCGAGGCTGTTCATCGCGAGGAGGAAGACAAGGAGGACGATGATCGCGGCGCTCGTCTTTTCGATGAACGCGCGGTCGATCTCGTCGGACCAAAGGAAAATCTGCACCGGCAGCACGGTCGCCGGATCGGACAGCTTGTCGGGCGGCGTGGCGATGAAGGCGCGCATCCCGATCATCAGCAAGGGCGCGGTCTCGCCCAGCGCGCGCGCCATGCCGATGATCGTGCCCGTCAGGATGCCGGGCAGCGCGAGCGGCAGCACATGGTGGAACACCACCTGGATCGGGCTCGCGCCAACGCCCAGCGCGGCGTCGCGGATCGAGGGGGGCACGCTCTTGATCGCGTTGCGCCCGGCGATCACGATGACGGGCATCGTCATCAGCGCGAGCGTCATCCCGCCGACGAGCGAGGCCGAGCGCGGCAGATCGAACAGGTTGAGGAACACCGCGAGCCCCAGCAGGCCGAAGATGATCGAGGGCACCGCCGCCAGATTGTTGATCGAGACCTCGATGAAATCGGTGAGCGCGTTACGCGGAGCATATTCCTCCAGATAGAGCGCCGCCAGCACGCCGATCGGGAAAGCGAGCAGCAGCGTGACGCCCATGGTGAAGATCGATCCCTTCAGCGCGCCCCAGATGCCGGCTTGCACTGGATCGGTCGAATCCGCGCCGAACAGGAAGACCGTGCTGAGCCCGCTTTCGACCCGGCCCGCCGCGCGCAGCTTGTCCACCGCGGCGCGATCGGCCGGCAGTCCGCGCCCCTTGGCGGCCTGATCGAATTTGGCGGAAGCCGGCACCGCGATGATCGCGCGCCGGGCAAGCAGCGACGGATCCCTTTTCAGCGCATCGCGCAGCGCCGTCCAGCCGCTTTCGGCGAGCAGGGCCGAGCCATCCGGCCCATAAGCGTCGCGCGCGGCCTGATCGGTCAATTCGGGCAGGCCGGCATTGGCGAGCGCGAGATCGGCGCCCGGCCCTTGCAATCGCTCGACGCTCAGCGGCAGCGCGGCGCGGGCGAAATCGACCGGCAGCAGCACGCGCGTCTGAACGAAGCCCTGCACGCCGTTCAGCGCCATGTTGCCGAGCAGGAAAGCAAGGAAGCCGGCCGAGGCGATCACCGCCAACAGGCCGAACAGGCGGAAGCGGCGCTCCGCCGCGTAGCGACGGCGCACGCGGCGCGCCATCTCGGGCGCCCGCCAATCGGTGCGCGGGGGGTTATTCATAAGCTTCCCGGTAGCGCTTCACGACGGTGAGCGCGACGATGTTGAGCAACAGGGTGATCACAAAGAGGGTGAGGCCGAGCGCGAAGGCGGCGAGCGTCTTCGGGCTGTCGAACTCCGCCTCGCCGGTCAGCAGATCGACGATCTGCTTGGTCACCGTCGTCGCGCTGGAAAAGGGATTGAGGCTGATCGTCGCCGCGCCCGAAGCGGCCATCACCACGATCATCGTCTCGCCGATCGCGCGGCTCACCGCGAGCAGCACGCCGCCGACCACGCCGGGCAGCGCGGCGGGGAGCAGCACGCGGCTGATCGTCTCCGAAATCGTCGCGCCCATCGCCAGCGATCCGTCGCGCATCGCCTGCGGCACGGCGGCGATCGAATCGTCCGCCATCGAGGAGACGAAGGGGATGATCATCACCCCCATCACCACCCCCGCCGCGAGCGCGCTTTCGGACGAGGCATAGGGAAAGCCCATCGCCACCGCGAGATCGCGCACCGCCGGCGCGACGGTGAGCGCGGCGAAATAGCCGTACACCACGGTCGGCACGCCGGCGAGGATCTCCAGGATCGGCTTCATCCAGCGCCGCACCGAAGCGCTCGCATATTGAGTCAGGTAGATCGCGCTCATCAGCCCGAAGGGGATGGCGACCAGCATCGCGATCACCGCGCCGATGAAGAAAGTGCCCCAGAAAAGCGGTACCGCGCCGAGCGCGCGGCCGGGCGCGGCGGGATCGATCACTTGCGGCGCCCAATGGGTGCCGAACAGGAACTGGGTGATCGGCACCATGCGGAAGAAGCGCGCCGATTCGAACAGCAGCGAGCCGACGATGCCGAGCGTCGTGAAGATCGCGACCAGCGACGCGGCGAGCAGCATGCCCATCACCACGCGTTCGATCCGGGTGCGGGCGCTGAATTCGGGTTTCACTTGCAGATAGGCGAAAGCGCCGCCGGCGAGCGCGAGCGCCAGCACCAGCGCGGTCGCGATCCAATCGAACCGCGCCTGCGCACTCGCATAAGCGGGCGCGAGGCGCTGCGCGAGCGGGCTCGCGCCGGCGGCGAGCCTGCCTTCGGCCAGCGCGCGCGCCTGGCCGAGCACCGCCGCGCGCTCGAACCCCGGCGGCGGCAGATCGCGCGCGAGCGGCGAGGCGATGACGCTGTCCGTCACCAGCCCCGGCGTCACGCTGGACCAGGTGCCGATGAAGATCAGCGCCGGCAGCAGCACCCACAGGGCGACATAGCCCGCATGGTGCGAGGGCAGCGAGCTGAACCGCCGGGTCGTGCCGCGGCGGAAGGCGATCGCCCGTACCCGCGCGGTGAGCGCGCCGATCAACGCCAGGCCGGCGATCAGGAAGAGAAGGGCAAGGGTCGACAAGGAAAGGGTGATCCAATCGGCTTCAATAAAGTGCGGGAGAGCGAGCCCGGGGCCGCGCTCTCCCGCCGGTGGTCGCAAGGCTTAGTTCAAGGTCCGGCTGTCCATCGCGGTGCCGTCCTCGATGATCTTCTTCGATGCCGCCCGCACCTCCGCCGGTGCGGCGATCAGGCCGCGGCGGGTGAGGGCGCCGTTCGGGTCCCACATCGTCGCGTACAGCTCGACGAACTTGCGCAGGCCCGGTACCGCATCGAGATGCGCCTTCTTCACATAGATGAAGAGCGGGCGCGAACCCGGATAGCGGTTGGCGGCGATCGTTTCATAGCTGGGGGAAACCCCGCCCAGCGGCACGCCGACCAACGTGCCCGGATTTTGCTCCAGATAGCTGTAGCCGAACACGCCGACCGCGTTGGGATTGGTGCCCAGCTTCTGCACGATCAGATTATCATTCTCGCCGGCATCGACCCAGAGCCCGTCGCTGCGGATTTCGTGGCACTGTTTCTTGAACTTGGTCGGATCCTGCTCGCGCAGTTTGAGCGAGTCGGGCCAGATCGCCAGGCAGCCGCGCTCCATCAGGATTTCGGCGAAGGCGTCGCGCGTGCCGCTGGTGGAAGGCGGGCCATAGACCTGGATCGGCACGGCGGGGAGCGCGGGGTTCACGTCCTTCCACGTCTTGGTCGCGTTGGGCTGGCCCTTGGGATTGGCCGCGAGCGCCAGATAGATGTCCGATGGGTTGAGCTGCAGCTTGGGGCCGTTGATCGATTCGGCGAGAGTGATGCCGTCCAGCCCGATCTGCACCTCCATGATGCTGGAGACACCATTGTCCTCGCAGCTCTTATATTCGCGCGCGGTCAGCCGGCGCGAGGCATCGAGGATGTCGGGATGCGCCGCGCCGACGCCGGCGCAGAACAGCTTGGCGCCCGCGCCGGTGCCGCCCTGCTCGACCACCGGCGCCTTGAAGCCCGCATTCTGGGTGCGGAACTGCTCGGCGACGAGCGTGGAGAAAGGATAGACGGTCGACGAGCCGACCACGCGGATCTGATCGCGCGAGCCCGCGCCGCCGCTTCCCGCCTGGTCATTGCAGCCGCCGAGCGCGATCAGGCCCGCCGCGATCGCTACGATCTTCAGTCGCATACCTTCCTCCCTTTTCGGAACCCCTGCGACGCGCGCTATCACCCCGAGGCTCGCGCCTCTGTGACGCTTTGGTTACGACTTGATGACAGCGCCGCCGGCGGGCCGCTCGGCGACGAGCGGCGTGAGCGCGACGGTGGCGATGGTGCCTTTGCCGGGCACGCTGTGCAGATCGAGCCGCCCGCGATGCCGCTCGACGATATGCTTCACGATCGACAGGCCCAGCCCGGTGCCGCCCAGGCCCCGGCTGCGCCCGGCATCGACGCGGTAGAAGCGCTCGGTGAGGCGCGGCAGATGTTCGGGCGCGATGCCCTCGCCCTCGTCGGCGACGGTGATCCGCACCATCCCGGTGCCGTCGCGCCACAGCCGGGTGACGACCGGGCTGTGCGCGCGGCCATATTTCATCGCGTTGCCGATCAGATTGTGCAGCACCTGGCTCAATTGCGCGCGATCGCCCGCGACGGCGGGGACGTTGCTATCGATCTCGCCGATCAAATCCTCCGCGCGGGGATCGTGGCTGTCGGCGAGTTCGGCGTGCACTTCCTCGATCAGCGACGCGAGATCGATCGGGGTGGCGGGCAGCCGGTATTTGTCCGCCTCGATCCGCGAGAGCGAGATCAGATCCTCCACCAGCCGCTGCATCCGCTTGGCCTCGCCGAGCAGCACGTTCAGGAAACGCGCGCGCACTTCGGGATCGGCGCCGGCCTTGTCGTCCGACAGCGTCTCGACGAAGCCCAGGATCGAAGCGAGCGGGGTGCGCAATTCGTGGCTCGCATTGGCGACGAAATCGACCCGCATCCGCTCCGCCGCGTCGCGCGCGGTCTGATCGATCAGGTGGACGATGCGCTGCCCGTCGCTGAGCGGGGTGACGCGCATCTCCCAGCGCTGATCGAGCGTGCCAAGCCCGACGAGATCGACCGGCCCGGGCGCGGGCGCGGTGCCGGTCAACGCCTCGGCGGCGGCGGGGTGGCGGATCGCCAGGCGCACGTCCTGGCCCAGAATGTGCTGGCCGAGCAGCGCCCGCGCCGGGTCGTTGGCCTGCGCGACGCGGCCCGCCTCGATCAGCAGGATCGGCTCGACGATCGCCTCGATCAGCTCAGCGCTGTGCCGCGCGGGCGGCAGCGCGACGGGTTCGGCGGGGCGGGGCGGCTCGGGGAGTTCGCCGCTGCCGGCGGCGATCAGCACCGCGGCGATGGTGCCAACGAGCATCACCGTCCCGCCCTCCGCGCCCGCCCCGAGCAGCTCGCCCGCCAGGATCGCGACCGCCGCGACAGCGAGCGCCACCAAGGTGCGAAGCGTGAAGGGATGCGGCATGGAACGGACAGTCTAGCCTAAATCGGGACGGCGCGAAGCCCGCCCGTGGCTTGCGAAGGTTTCACGATTGTGAAAGGGCTTGGGCGAATAAGGGGCGACGATGCAGGCCGACGACGACAAGCCGGGCAAGACCACGCGGCGTGCGCTGATGCTGGGCGCGGTGAGCGCCTCGGCGATCGTGTCGATCCGCCCCGCGCTGGCGCAGACCGCCGCGTCGGTACTCACCTGCGAGATTCCGGTGCCCGATCCGGCGCGTGCAGGCCAGTATATCGCGCCCGACGGCCAGCTGGTGCCGGCGGGCACGGCCGGTGCCTTTCCCGGGGCGGGTACGCCGTTCAAGGGCGAGGATGTGAAGAAGGCGCTCGCCGGCGCGGGCAATCTGCCCGGCACCGATTACGATCGCAGCCAGGCCTATCTCCAATATATCCGCCGCCTGCAGCAGGGGACGAGCGGCTTCACCTGCTTCGCCTCGCTGCAGATGCCGCGCGGCTGATGTTCCGCGCGGCGGCGCCCGAGGCGCTGCGGGTGGTGACGCTGGACGGGCTGGCCTTCGTCTATCACCGCGCCTCGGGCATCACCCACATCCTGGCGCCGCCCGCGCCGGAAATCCTGGCGGCGCTCGCCGAGCCGCTGAGCCTTGAGGCGCTGCACGCGCGGCTGAGCGCCGAGTTCGAGCTGGAGGGCGGCGTGGCGGCGCTCGGCGCGCGGCTCGAGGAACTGGTGGCGGCGGGGCTGGTGGCGTGAGGTTCAGCCACCAGCTGCGCGTCGGGCCGGTGACTTTTCGCATCGGATCGGACTGGCGCGCGCCAATCGCGGCACTGCGCGCGCTCTATCGCGACTATCCCGCGCCCGAGGACGGGATCGCCGATTTCACCGTGCGGCTCTCGGCGCCGCGCCCCTGGCGCCGCTGGCTGCGGCCGGCGGTGACGATCGGCGGTGATTATTGGCTCGCCGATACCGCGCCGCTGCCGATCGCCCAAGCGCTGCTCGCGGCCGAGATGGGGATGAACCTGCAGATGGCGCTGGGGCAGCGGCGCTTCCTGCTGCTCCACGCGGGCGTCGTCGCGCGCGACGGGCGCGCGCTGATCCTGACGGGCGAATCGGGGGCGGGCAAATCGACGCTCGCCGCGCTGCTCGGCGAACGCGGCTGGCGGCTGCTGGGCGACGAATTCGCGCTGCTCGATCCCGCCGATGGCCGGCTCTGGCCGTTCCCGCGCCCGGTGAGCCTGAAGAACGCGGCGATCGATCTGCTCGCGGCGCAGGTGCCGGCGGCGCGTTGGGGGCCCAGGCTGGAGGGGACGCCCAAGGGCACGATCCGCCATTTGGTGCCGAACGCCGCCGCGCTGGCGGCGATGGAGGAGCCGGTGGTGCCAGCGGCGATCCTGTTCCCCCGCTTCGGCGAGGCGCCCGCCGCGCGCCCGGTTTCGCCAGGCGAGGCGTTCGTGCGGCTGACGCAGGCCTCGACCAATTATGTCGCGCTCGGCGAGCGCGGGTTTGAAGCGCTTACTCGGCTGGTGGAGAGCTGTCCGGGGACGGCGATCGATTATCCCGATACCGCGACCGCGATCGCGCAGGTGGAGGCGGTGTTCTCGGCCGACCAATCCTCCTTCCCCGGCAAAGGCCGGGGTCCACTCGCGCCGTCGCGTGCCGGTCTGGGCGCGACAAGCGACCGTCCCGCTGCTGGGCCCCGGCCTTCGCCGGGGAAGGGGCATGTAGAAAATGTGACTTCTAACGCGATGGAGACGTTCCCGGTCCTCCCCTTCCAGGGGAGGAGCTTGAACGGCGCGCCTGACGCCCGGCTCCTCGCCGCCGCGCTGCGCGATCCCACCGCCACCGCCGCGCTTTCGGGCGCCGACTGGACCGCGCTCATCGCGATGGCCCGTGCCGAGCAGCTGATCGGCACGCTCGCCTATCGCCTGGCCGGGCTCGAACTCCCGCCCCGCATCGCCGCGCTACTCGCCGACGCGCGCGCCTCGGCCGAGCAGCAGCGCACCGCCGCGCTGTGGGAAGCCGAAATGGCCCGCCGCGCGCTCGCCCCGCTCGGCGTGCCCGTGGTGCTGCTGAAAGGCACCGCCTTCGTCGCCGCCGGGCTGAAGGCGGGCGTGGGGCGCTCGATCGGCGATCTCGACATTCTCGTGCCGCACGCGGCGCTCGACGCGGTGGAGGCGGCACTGCTCGCGGCGGGTTGGGAATGGGTGAAGCCCGATCCTTACGACGACGCTTATTACCGCCGCTGGATGCACGAGCTGCCGCCGCTGATCCACCGCGCGCGCGATCGGATGATCGACGTCCACCACACCATCCTGCCGCTCACCGCCGCGCGCACGCCCGATGCCGAAGCGCTGCTCGCCGACAGCATCGCGCTGGCGGAGGGCCTGCGGATGCTGAACCCGGCCGACATGATCTGCCACGCCGCCGCGCATCTGCTCGCCGATGGCGACCTGGCGGGGGGCCTGCGCAATCTATGGGACATTCACTGCCTGATCGAGGAATTCGGCACGGCGGGCCTCGCCGAGCGCGCCGCGTGGCACGATCTGGCGCTGCCGGTGGCGCGCGCGCTGCGGCTGACGCGCGACCTGTTCGGCACCGAGACCGGCGAGACGCACCGCGCGCCGCCGTTTTTCGTTCATCGCCTCACCGCGCGCGACGGTTGGGGTCGCCCGACGCGACGGCTGACCCGCTTCGGCTTCTACCTGCGCTCGCACCTGCTGCGGATGCCGCCGCTGATGCTCGCGCGGCACCTGTTGATCAAGGCGCGGCGGTAGGAGGGCGCGCGCTCGATAAATTCAACCGCGTCGCCCCGGCCTTGAGCCGGGGCTCGGCTGCCTCTCGGCCGTAGAAGGAGAAGCCGAGCCCCGGCCTTCGCCGGGGCGACGGTGATTTGAATGGCGAAGAATAGCGAACTGCTCGCCGCTCGCCCCTAATCCAGCATCGCCGCCGGCACCTTGCCGCCGCTCTTCTCCAGCTCGCGCATCACCGCCTTGTGCAGCCAGATGTTCATCTCCGCGCTGCCGCCGAGCGCGCCCTGATAGCCGAGCTCGCGCGCCAGTTCCTCGCGATTCTGCAGGCTTGGATCGATGCCGACCATCTTCATCAGATCGACGATCGAATGGCGCCAATCGAGCGTCTCGCCCGATTGATGCGCGAGTTCGCTCAGATGCGCCTCGATGTCGATCGGCTGCGCGGCGGCGGCTTGCGGTTGCGCCTGGGGCTGCGGCTGGGGTGCCGGCGCGTGCGGGGCAGGCTGGGCCGGCGGGCGAGTCGCGGCGGGCGCGGGGGCGGCCTTCTTCTTGTGCCAGATCGCGTCCTTGATCATGCTGAAAATGCCCATTTTTCATCTCCTTGCCCGCGCCCCGGGGCGCACCGGGCGAACAACGCGCGGGCGTGGGCTTGGATCGCTGCCGGCGCGATGAAGCGCGCGCCCCTAGCGCTCAGCGCCCGGCGCGGTTATGCGGGCGCGCACGATTCCCGCCAGCATAGGAAGCGCGCATCCCATGGACATTCGCCTCGGCCTCACCTTCGACGATGTCCTGCTGGTGCCGGCCGAGTCCGAGATCGTTCCCTCGATGGCCGATCCCAAAAGCCGGGTGACGCGCGAGATCACGCTCAACACGCCGATGCTCTCCGCCGCGATGGACACGGTGACCGAGGCCGACATGGCGATCGTGATGGCGCAATTGGGCGGCATCGGCGTGCTCCACCGCAATCTGAGCGTGGAGGAGCAGGTCGCCGCCGTGCGCGCGGTGAAGCGCTATGAAAGCGGCATGGTGGTGAACCCGATCACCGTGCGCCCGAGCGCGACGCTCGCCGAGGCGCAGGAGATGATGTCCCGCCACCGGATCAGCGGCATCCCCGTAACCGCCGAGGACGGCACCCTGCAGGGCATCCTCACCCACCGCGACGTGCGCTTCGCGGAGAACCCGCATCAGCCGGTGAGCGAGCTGATGACCAAGGACAATCTCGCCACCGTCCGCCCGGGGGTGAGCCAGGACGAGGCGCGGCGGCTGCTCCACGCGCGGCGGATCGAGAAGCTGCTGGTGGTGGACGATGCCTATCGCTGCATTGGCCTGATCACGGTGAAGGACATTGAGAAGGCGGTAACCTATCCTTCAGCGACCAAGGACGCCGCCGGGCGCCTGCGCGTCGCGGCCGCGTCCACGGTGGGCGAGGCCGGCTGGGCGCGCAGCCAGGCGCTGGTCGAGGCCGAGCTCGACGTGCTGGTGATCGATACCGCGCACGGCCATAACCGCGAGGTCGCCCGCGCGGTGGAGCGGGTGAAGAAGCTCAGCAATTCGGTGCAGGTGATCGCGGGCAATGTCGCGACCGCCGAGGCGACGCGCGCGCTGGTCGACGCCGGGGCGGACGCGGTGAAAGTGGGGATCGGTCCGGGCTCGATCTGCACCACCCGCGTCGTCGCCGGGATCGGCGTGCCGCAGCTGACGGCGGTGATGGACTGCGCCGAGGAAGCCGCCAGATCGGGCGTGCCGGTGATCGCCGATGGCGGCCTGCGCACTTCGGGCGACATCGCCAAGGCGATCGCGGCGGGGGCTTCGTGCGTGATGATCGGCTCGCTGCTGGCGGGCACCGCCGAGGCGCCGGGCGAGACGTTCCTGTACCAGGGCCGCGCCTATAAGAGCTATCGCGGCATGGGCTCGGTCGGCGCGATGGCGAAGGGTTCGGCCGATCGCTATTTCCAGCAGGACATCAAGGATCAGCTGAAGCTGGTGCCCGAAGGGATCGAGGGCCAGGTGCCGTTCAAGGGGCCGGCCAAGGACGTGATCCACCAGCTCGTCGGCGGCCTGCGCGCCGCGATGGGCTATACTGGCGCGCGGACGGTGCCCGAACTGCAGCAGCGCGCGCGCTTCGTGCGGATCACCAATGCGGGCCTCAAGGAAAGCCATGTCCACGACGTGACGATCACGCGCGAGGCGCCGAATTACCCGACGCGCTGAGGTCAGCGCGTGGGGGATGATCGGCGGCCATGCTGCATGTCTACCTCCCCCGGCGAAGGCCCGAGCCCAGTGGCGCTAGACCTAATCGTTGCGCTTGACCGGCCGCCACGCCGATACTGGGCCCCTGCCTTCGCCGGGGAAGTAGTGACGTGAGGAAAGGGCCCGTTTCACTTATAGGCATCAAGCTCGTGGCGCAGATCTCATGCGAGCACTCAGCCGCGATTTACTTGGGGTTAAGCTGATCGTGCGAGTTTGAATCCATGCGCTTTCCGCCCGCCTTGCTCTTCGTGCTGCGGATGATGCTCGGGCTGTTCGCCCGCGGGCTCAGCACGCTGATCGAAGGGCGGGGCGACGCGGCGTACCAAGCCGGCGATCGCGCCGCGGCGTTATTCTATCATGGCCTGGCTCTGGTCGTGCTGTTGACGGCGCTGGTGTGTTTCATCTGGGCGTTCCTTGCCTTCCGGCGGCGCAGGGGCGTGGCCGAAACATCTTCGGTTGCCGCCGATGAGGCCGTCGATTTGCCGCAGGCCGAGCCGGCCTTCGATGCCGATGCGGTGATGGCCCGCTATCTCGCGCAGCGCCAGGCGGCTCGGGCTGAGCCGGAGGCCCCCGCCGCCGCCCCACGCCCCGGCTTCGGCCGCAAGCGCATCTAGCCCTGGCTCCACCGCCCATGCTCGCGTAAGCGCGCGCGATGACTCCCCAAGCCCGGGCGCAGGCGGCGATCGAGCTGCTCGATGCGATCATCACCGCCGCGCGCGAGGGCGGTGCCGCCGCCGATACACTGATCGCGCGCTATTTCGCCGCGCGCCGCTACGCCGGATCGAAGGACCGACGCGCGGTGCGCGAGCTGGTCTATGCGGCGATCCGCCGCGCGGGCGCGGTGCCGACGAGCGGACGCGCGGCGCTGATCGGGCTGGCCGAAGACGATCCCGCACTCGCGCGGCTGTTCGACGGCAGCGTTCACGCCCCCGCACCGATCGCCCCGAACGAGCAGGGGGCCGAAGCCGGGGTCGCGCCGGCTTGGCTGACGCAAGCGTTGCGCGAGTCGGGTCTCGGCGACGATGATCTCCCCGCGTTGGTCGATCGCGCGCCGCTAGATCTGCGCGTGAACCCGCAGCGCGCGAACGTCGCGGAGGTGCGCGCGGTACTGCCCGATGCCGAGCCGATCGCCGGTCTGCCGCTCGCGCTGCGTCTGCCGCACGGCACGCCGGTGGAGGCGCTGCCGCTTTATCAGCAGGGCGGGTTCGAGGTGCAGGATGGCGGCAGCCAAGCCGTAAGCCTCGCCGCCGATGTCGCCGGGCGCGCGGTGATCGATCTCTGCGCCGGGGCGGGCGGCAAGACGCTCGCGCTCGCGGCGCAGGGAGCGGGGCCGATCCTGGCGTGCGACGTCGATCGCGCGCGGCTGTCACGCCTCGGTCCGCGAGCGGCTCGCGCCGGGGTGACGGTCGAGACGCGGCTGCTCGATCCCGGGCAGGAAGCGGCGGCGCTCGCCGATTGGCGCGCGCGGGCGGACTGGGTGGTGATCGACGCCCCCTGTTCGGGCACCGGCACCTGGCGGCGCAACCCCGAAGCGCGTTGGCGGCTCACCCCGGCGCGACTCGATCGCCTGGTGCAAACCCAGGCACGACTGCTCGATCTGGCGAGCGGGCTGGTCGCCCCCGGCGGCGCCGCGCTGTTCATCACCTGCTCGCTGCTCGATGCCGAGGGCGCGGATCAGGCCGCCGGCTTTCTTGCGCGGCACCCCGCCTGGCGCCCCGAGCCGATCGCGCTGCCGCTTGGCGCGCCGCACGGGCTCGGCTGGCGGCTGCACCCGGCACGGGACTCGACGGACGGCTTTTTTGTCGCGAGACTGCGGGCGCCATGCTAGCCTTGCTCAATTACGGTCTGGAGATGATGATGCGTTATGCGTCGCTGGCGGTCGCCGCAGCACTTGCCCTGGTTTCGGTGTCGACCGCGCTCCACGGCCAGCGGCCAGACGATCAGATCGCCCCGCGCTCGCTGGAGCTGCTGGCGCAGGCCAAGGCGGCGCGCGCGGGTGGCGAGGTGCAGCAGGCCAGCGATCTGCTGGAAACCGCGCTCGCCATCGATCCGCGCAATCGCGGCGCGCTGGTGGAGCTCGGCCAGATCGCGCAAGCCCAGGGGCTGCCGGGCAAGGCGGTGCGTTTCTACCGCGAGGCGCTGACGCTCGATCCCAATGATCTGGTCGCGCTGCAGGGGCAGGGAGAAGCGTTCGTCGCGCGCGGCGCGCTGCAGCGCGCGCAGGACAATCTGGCGAAGATCCGCCGCCGCTGCCCCAATGGCTGCGCCCCGGCGACAACGCTCGCCGCGCTGCTCGCGCGCGGCCAGGCGGGGCCAGTGGTGGCGGCGCAGACGGCGAAAGTGGCCGGGCGGGAATAGGTTGTTTCGCGCGGCGACGCATCTCAGCGCCGCCGCGCCAAGCGTCACCCCAAAGAGCGGGCCAGCGCCACCCATTCGGCCACGCTCACCGTCTCCGGCCGCCGCGTCTCGTCGATCCCCACCGCCGCGCACGCCGCGAGCGCGCCGGCCACGCCCTTCAAACTCTGCCGCAGCATCTTGCGCCGCTGGCCGAACGCCGCGCCGGTGAGCGCTTCCAGCGTCGCGAGCCGCACGCCTTCCGGCGCCGCGCCGGGCACGATCGACACCACCGCCGACATCACCTTCGGCGGCGGGGTGAAGGCGGAACGGTGGACGGTCATCGCGATCCGCGCACTCGCGCGCCACTGGGCGAGCACGGCGAGCCGGCCATAGGCCTCGCTGCCGGGCGCGGCGACGATGCGATCGGCCACTTCGCGCTGGAACATCAGCGTCAGCGATCGCCACCAGGGCGGCCAATCGGCGGAAAGCCAGCCAATCGCGAGCGCGGTGCCGATATTGTAGGGCAGGTTGGCGACGATGTGCGGCTGGCCCGCGAACAAGGTTCCCGCGTCGATCGCGAGCGCATCGCCCTCGATCACCCGCAGCCGGCCGGGAAACACCGCCTCGAGTTCGGCGAACGCGGGCAGGCAGCGCCGGTCGCGCTCGATCGCCGTCACCCGTGCGCCCGCCTGCAGCAAGGCCCGCGTCAGCCCACCGGGGCCGGGGCCGATCTCGAGCACTTCGGCATCCGTCAGATCGCCGGGAATGGCGGCGATGCGGGCGAGCAACTGCCCGTCGAGCAGGAAATTCTGCCCCAACGCCTTGCTTGCCGAAAGTCCGTGCCGCGCGATCACGTCGCGCAGCGGGGGGAGCCCGCTCAACCGTCCAGCCGCCGCGCCGCGGCCTCCTGCGCCAGCTTGAGCGCGGCGATCATCGCCCCGGGATGCGCTTGCCCCGTGCCGGCGATGGCGAAAGCGGTGCCGTGATCGGGCGAAGTGCGGACGATCGGCAGGCCGAGCGTGATGTTCACCCCTTCGTCGAAATGCAGCGTCTTCAAGGGGATCAACGCCTGATCGTGATAGCAGCACAAGGCCGCGTCGTAAGCGGCGCGGGCGCGACCGTGGAACAGCGTATCGGCGGCGAAGGGGCCGCGCGCGTCGATCCCTTCGGCCTGGAGCAGCTCGATCGCCGGGATGATGAGCTCGATCTCCTCGCGCCCGATCGCGCCCTGCTCGCCGGCATGGGGGTTGAAGCCGGCAAAGACCAAACGGGGCGCCTCGATCCCGAAGTTACGCGTCAGCCCCCGCGCCGTCGCCCGCCCGCGCGCGACGATCAGCTCGATCGAGAGCAGGCCGCTCACCTCGGCGAGCGGCACATGCGTGGTGATCGGCACGACGCGTAAGGAGGGCCCGGCGAGCATCATTACGGCGTTCTCGCGCGCGATGCCGCAGCGTTCGGCGACGAATTCGGTCTGGCCGGGATCGGTGAAGCCGATCTGGTAGAGCTGTGCCTTGGAGACCGGGCCGGTGACGAGCGCGCCCGCCGTGCCCGATCGCGCGAGCCCCACCGCCATTTCGAGCGATTGCAGCGCGCAGCGCGCGCCATGCCCATCGGGCGCGCCGGGCACGATCTCACCCCCGTCGCGCACGTCGAGCACGGGCAGCGCCTCGGCGAAGGCGGCGGGGGCCTCGGCCGGTGCCGCGATATGCGTGATCGGCACCGCGCTCACCTGCGCGATCGCGCGCGGATCGCCCACCGCGAAGAAGGGCAGCAGCCCCTGCGCGCCGCGGGCTTCCCAGGCCTTGGCGATGATCTCCGGCCCGATTCCGGCCGGGTCTCCCATCGAAACGGCGATCGGCGCGATCATGGCTTCCTCCATGGCCGCGTCTCCAAGCGGCCGGTCGTCAGCGATATTCGATCACCGCGTCGCGGCGCAGGTCGCGCAGCTTATGGTCGGCGCGCAGGTTGATCGCCTGGTCCTCCATCTGCTGGCGGATCTGCTCGGCGCTGGGCAGCTGGCCGGCGACCGGATCGTTGCGCCCGCACAGCACCAGCACGCGCACGCCATCCTCGGGCGAGCCGAAGGGCGGGGTCGCCTCGCCCACCTGCATCTGGCTGATCATCGTCTTGAGCGGCCCGGGCAGGTCCTTCAGCTTGATCGAGTCATTGTCCACCAGCTCGGCGCCGAGCCCGTCGGCGATCTTCTTCGCGTCGCCGCAGCCCTTCAGCGCCTTGGTCGCTTCCGAGAATTTTGCGACCTTCGCGGTCGCCTGCTCCTTGGTGGTGCCCGCCGGGAAAGCGACCGAGAGCTGGCGCAGGCTCAGCACCGCGTCATCGGCGTTGGCCATCAGCAGCTTGCGCTTCTCGACGACGTAGAGCAGCGAGAAGCCGCCGGGCACCTCGATCGGGCCGGCGAGCTGCTGCGGGTTCATCTCCATCGCCGCCTGGGCGAGCGTATCGGGCAGCGTGCCGGGCTTCACCCAGCCAAGATCGCCGCCCACCGGCCGGGTCGTCGCGTCGGAGCGTTCGAAGGCGATCTGCTCGAAGCTGCGCTTGCCGGACTTGATCTCTTCCATATAGCCGCGGGCTTCGTTGATGATCTGCGTCTCCTGCCCCGGCGCGGCGCGCAGATAGATTTCCTTCAGATGGACCTCGTCCGATCCCTTTTGCGCCGCGAGCCGCGCGAGGATCGCCTTCACCTCGGCATCGCCGACATTGACGTTGAAGGTGACGCGGCGTTGCAGATAGCGGCGCCAGGCGATCTGCGCCTCGATCTGGCGGCGCAGCGTCCGCTCCGACGAGCCGATCGAGCGGAGATAGCTGCGCATCTCGGCGAGCGGGCGGTTGAAGCTGCCGGCGATACGCGTGAAGCCGTTGTCGATCTCTTGCGCGCTGACGTTGATGTCGGCGGCCTTCGCTTCCTGGATCTGCAGCGTCTCGTCGATCAGCTGGCTCGTCACCTGCACGCGCAGCGCCTCGGTTTCCTGGGGCGAGAGCTTCAGCTGGTTGGCGGCGATGATCAGATTCATGCGGTGATCGACATCGGTGCCGGTGATCACCGCGTCGTTCACGATCGCGGTCGCCTTGCGCACATTGGGATCGCGCTTGCCGAAAACCTGCAAGTTGGACGGGATGTTCAGATTATTTTCGGGCACGCTTTGATCGGGCACGGTCTGCGCCACGGCGCCGGCGGCGATCACCGCGCCCAGCGCCAGCGGGCTCAAACGGCGCAAGGATAGAAAAGGCGTCTTCACTCTCGGTCCTTAAGTCAGGGGCGTGCCGCGCCCTATGCCTCATCGCGGCTGAACGCCGGTTTAGCGGCCGAGGTTCTTAAAAGAAAGCGTCAGCAAGATGGCATCGCCCGAGCGGGCATCGCCGGTGTTCTGATAATCGCGCCGCCAGGTGGCGCCCAGCCGCAGGCAATCATCCTCATAAGCGACGCCGATGCGGTGGCGGATCGGGGCGAAACCGTCGGTCAACGAGAGCGGATCGGCCTGGCGGGTGGTGAGATCGACCGTCGTCGAACCGAAAGCCGACCAGAAGCGCGTCAGCTGCACCCGCGCGGCCAGCCGCACCTCTTCGCGATCGCGCAGGTCCTCCAGCGTCGGCGCGATCTGGCGGTTGAGCAGCAGATAGCCGATCTGGAAATAGCTCGCCCGGCTGCCGATCGTCGCGTCGATCACCTCGCGGCGCAGCTTGAAGCTGTCTTTGTCCAGCCGGAAGCGATGGGTGACGGTGACGATGTCCTTATAGCGAACCTCGGTGCGGCCAACGAAATCGGACACGCGCTCGTCAAAGCCAACGCCCGCCGGCACCACGGTGTTGCGGTCGGTCAGCCTAATGCTCTGGCCGACCACGGTGTTCACCGTGAAATTGGGCAGCGTCAGGCCCCATTCGAGGCCGTAGGTCAGGCGCGTGCTGTCATCGAACCGATCATAACCGGGAAAGCGATTGAGCGAGAACAGGTTCGAATCGTCCAGCTCCACCGCGCGCGAATCCTCGTTCGGCACGATCAGATTGGCGAGCGGCGGTGTCGCGACGAGCTGGACGCGCGGGGTCAGCCGCTGCAGCCCGCCTAGCAAGGTGCCGATCAGCGGCCATTTCACATCGAGCGCGAAGGCGGCGATGCCGCGCCCGGTGAACCCCTCGCGCCCGCGATAGCTGGTCACCGTCGTCGCGGCGGTGTCGCTTGCATGATACAGGTCGGCGCGGCCGAAGGCGGTGAGCGTGATCTCCTGGCCCCAGGGCGTCAGCCGCCGCAGATCCCAGCGCACGCTGGTGAACGCGCGCTGCGTGTCCTGCCCGGCGGTACGACCGATGGCGAGCGTGTTGACCTGGGCTTCGACGACGCCCCCCAGCACGTCGCGGAAGCGGCGGCGATAGTCGATCTCGGGCAGCGCGACCGGCTGCAGCCCCTGGCGATCATTGACGCGCAGTGTCTGCACCGCCCAGCCGGTGACGGCGAAATAGCTGTCACGATCGATCCGGCTGACATTGATCGTGTTGCGCAGCAGATCGTCGAACGAGATGAAATAGCGGCGCAGGAAGGTGCGGTCGGTCGCGACGCGGAACGAGCCGGAAACGCTCCAATTGGGATCGAGCTGGAAACGGCCGTTCGCCTCCAGATAGCCGCGGAACACGTTGCGCGTCGTGGCGTCCGCCGGATCGCCGAACGCGATCGCGTCGGTACGGTCCGATTCGGTCGCATAGCCGCCGATATGATAGGCACCCTTGCTGGTGAGCGCATTGTAATCGGCCTGGATCATCGGCAGCACGCGGCTGAAGAAGCGCGGCGTGATCGTCAGGTTACGATTGTCGTCGATCGAGATGAAATAGGGCTGGGCATATTCGACGCCGTTGACCCGGCTGTAGCGGATATCGGGCGAGAGCAGGCCGCTGTTGCTGCCGCCGCCGACGGGCGTCGAGAGCGCGGGCAGCGGGATCGTCGCGACGCCGAAGATACTCAGCTGCGCGCCGGTGAAATAGATGCGCCGCTTGTCGGGATTGTAGACGACGCGGACGGCGGTGACCTTCCAGGTCGGGCTTTTCGGGCAGCCGGCGCTGTCGGTGACGGCGCAGGGGGTGTAAGCGGCATCCGTCAAGGTGACGACGCCATTGTCGCGCACCCCGCGCCGCGCCGCGATCCGCCCGCCGCGATCGAGCACCACGAGCATATTATCGACCACGCCGTCGCGCAGCGAATCGGTAAGCTCCACCGCGTCGCCATAAGCGGTGTCGCCAGTGGGATTGACGATGACGACATTGCCCTCCGCCATCACCTTGCCGGTGCGGCGGTTCCAGATCACCTTGTCGGCGCGCAGCCGATCGGCGTCGCGGTACATCCGCACATCGCCCGTCGCGGTGACGATGTCGGCGTTGTTGTCATATTCCAGCTGATCGGCGCTGAAAGTGATCTCCTCCGCCTTGGGATCGCGCTCGGCGGTGACGACCGGTTCGCCATTGGTGGCGGGCGGCGCCGGCGGGGCGGGTTGCGCGGCGCGGTCCTGCAGATCCTGGGCGACCGCCGGCCAGGCGACACTCGCCGTCCAAAGCGCGCAAGTGCCAAGGAGAAGGCGACGCATCACCCGGTAATTACCCCTTTACGTGCGGCTTTTGCCGCTGCAATCCGGCCCTATCGCACCGGTTGGCGCGCGGGGCAATCGGCTGTCGCCGGCATTTCCCGCGCGCTTCGCCGGACGCCCCAGGAAACGAGGTTCGCATGAAGATCAGTTTTGCCCCCGCGCTCGACACCAGCGAGATTATCGCGCTGCCGGTGGAGAAGGACGGGATGGACCGCCTCGTTTTCTCAGGCTTCGACGACCGCGCCCAGGCGCTGTCGCGATCGGCGGCGCGGGCGGGGCGGTTCGAAGGCGAGGCGGGCGCGATCGTCGAGGCGTTCGTCGATCTGGGCGGACGGATCGTCCAGCTGCTGCTGATCGGCGTCGGCCATGGCGGCGAGACCGATTATGAGCGCGCGGGCGGCGCGCTCACCGCCAAGCTGCTCACCTCGGGCGCGACGCGGGTCGCGGTGGATTTCGGCGCGCTGGGCGGCGCGCCGGCGGTGCCGGCCGTCATCCGCTTCGCGCTCGCCGCGGTGCTGCGCGGCTGGCGGATCGATACCTATCGCACCCAGCTGACCGACAAGCAGAAGCCGAGCCTGGCGGAGATCGTGCTGGTCGGCGCGCCCGACGGCGCGGAAGGCGCCTGGGCCGAGGCGCAGGCGGTCGCCGAGGGCGTCGCGCTGACCCGTGAACTCGTTTCGGAGCCGCCCAACATCATCTACCCGGCGAGCTTCGTCGAGCGGGTACGCGCCTCGGTCGAAGGGCTCGGCCTCGAGATCACCGTGCTTGGCGAGGATCAGATGCGCGCGCTCGGCATGGGCTCGCTGCTCGGCGTCAGCCAGGGATCGGTGCGCGAGGGGCAGCTGCTCGCGCTCAAATGGAACGGCAAGGGCGCGGGCGATCCCGATCTCGCGCTGGTCGGCAAGGGCGTCACCTTCGATACCGGCGGCATCAGTTTGAAGCCCGGGCCCGGCATGGAAGACATGAAGTGGGACATGGGCGGCGCGGGCGCGGTCGCCGGCGCGATGAAGGCGATCGCGCTGCGCAAGGCCAAGGCGAACGTGATCGGCGTCTGCGGCCTGGTCGAGAACATGCCCGACGGTAACGCCCAGCGCCCGGGCGACATCGTCACCTCGATGTCCGGCCAGACGATCGAGATCCTGAATACGGATGCCGAGGGGCGGCTGGTGCTGGCCGACGTGCTCACCTGGGTGCAGCGCACGCACCGGCCCAAGACGATCGTCGATCTGGCGACGCTGACCGGCGCGATGATCATCTCCTTGGGCCACGAACATGCCGGGCTGTTCAGCAATGACGATGGCCTCGCCGAGGACCTCCTCGCCGCCGGCCGCGCGACCGGCGACCAGCTGTGGCGCTTCCCGCTGGCGGACGCGTACAACAAGCTGCTCGACAGCCCGATCGCCGACATGAAGAATGTCGGGCCGCGCGGAGCCGGTTCGATCACCGCAGCGCAGTTCATCCAGCGCTTCATCGACAAGGGCGTGCGCTGGGCCCATCTCGACATCGCCGGCACCGTCTGGGTCGACAAGGCGGGCGCGACGCATGACAAGGGCGCGACCGGCTTCGGCGTGCGGCTGCTCGATCGGCTGGTGCGCGACACGCTCGAAGGCTGAGCCGGGCCGGGCGCGTGCAGGTCGATTTCTATCATCTCACGCGCCAGCCGCTTGAACGGGTGTTGCCGCGGCTCGCCGAGCGGGTGGTGGCGGGCGAGGGGCGGCTGCTGATCGTCTCCGCCGATGCCGATCAGCGCGCGGCGCTCGATCGGCTGCTATGGGATTATGCGCCTGACAGCTTCCTGCCTCATGCCCAGGCTGGCGCGATGGACGATGCCGCGCAGCCGGTGCTGATCGCCCCCGATCCGGCGCCGACCAACGGCGCGCGCCATCTGCTGATCGCCGACGGCGTGTGGCGCGAGGAAGCGCTGGGGTTCGACCGCGCCTTCCACCTGTTCGATGAAGCGGCGATCGCCGCCGCGCGCGCGGCGTGGCGCGGCCTGGCCGATCGGGCGGGCGTCGAGCGGCGCTATTGGCGGCAAGGCGAGAAGGGTTGGGAACAAGTCGCTTGAGGCGGAGGGCACGACAACTTGCCCCCGCGCGCCCGGGGGGCTAAGCGCCCCGCCAAAGCCATCAGGAGTTGTTCATGACCGTTACTCGCACCTTCTCGATCATCAAGCCCGACGCCACGCGCCGCAACCTGACCGGCGCCGTCACCAAGATGCTCGAGGAAGCCGGCCTGCGCGTGATCGCCTCCAAGCGCATCCGGATGAGCCGGGAACAGGCGGAGGGCTTCTACGCGGTGCACAAGGAACGCCCCTTCTTCAACGATCTGGTCGAGTTCATGATCTCCGGCCCGGTGGTCGTGCAGGTGCTGGAGGGCGAGGATGCCGTCGCGCGCAACCGCCAGGTGATGGGCGCGACCAATCCGGCCAATGCCGAGCCCGGCACGATCCGCCGCGAACTCGCCGAATCGATCGAGGCGAACAGCGTCCATGGTTCGGATTCGGACGAGAATGCCGCGATCGAGATCGCCTATTTCTTCCGCGATGATGAGCTCGTCGGCTGAGCTTACGGTAACGATCGATACGGCCGGCGTCGCGGACGTGCCGGCCTTATCGCTGCTTTCGATTGCCTGCGCGGTCGATAATCACGCCCGCTTCGCCGCGCCCGATCATCTCGCGCCCTATATCGATAGCCAGCATTCACGCCGGTTCTTCGCCGAGCGCCTGGCGGATCGCCGGTGCATTATCCGCCTCGCTCGGCTGCCGAGCGGGATGCCGATCGGCTATATGATGATCGACACCGCCGAGTTGCGCGTGACCGACGACCTGCAGGAGCTGGAGCTGAAGCGGCTCCATATTCTGCCGCATTTTCGCGGCCGCCGTATCGGCGCGCGGCTGTTCGCGCTTGCGTTCGAAGACGCGCGTGCCTTGGGCGCGCGCCGGATCGTCATCCCTTGCGCGCCCGATGACCATGGCAGCCGCCGCTTCTACGAGGCGCAGGGGTTCGCTTTCGCCGGCGAGCGATCGGTGAAGATGGGCGCGGTTCGCTACAGCACCTTGTTGTTCAGCCGCGCGCTGGATTAGGCGCCGTCGAAGCCGCGTAGCAGCGCCGCCGGCGCCGCGCGGCGCCAGCTTTGCGCGAGCCAATGCTCGACATGCGCCCAATCGACCTCGCGCGCGTCCAGCCGCAGCCCGATCCAGCCGCTCGGCCCGAGATAGGGTGGGACGAAATAATCGTTCGGCGCCGCCTCGCACAGCAGCGCCTGCTCCTCGATCCCACTCGTCTTCACGAGCAGCGCCGTGCGACCGTCGGCGTGATGATTGTGCCAGAAATAGCCGAAAAAGCGGCCCTTGAGCACATAGAAGCCGGGCGAGCCGTGCGACAGCTTCTCGGCCGCCCCCGGCAGGGCCAGCGCGCGTTCGCGAACCTGGATCAGGAGCGTGGTGGGCATCATCGTGTCACATACTCCGCCAACAGTCGCGGATAGAGCCGGTGTTCGGCGACCAGCACGCGCGCGGCGAGCTTTTCGGGCGTATCGCCCGGCAGGATCGGCACCACCGCCCGCCCCAGCACCTCGCCCTCGTCGAGTTCCTCGGTGACGATATGCACCGAACAGCCGCCCACCTTGTCGCCTGCCTCGATCGCCCGGGCGTGGGTGTCGAGCCCTTTATATTTGGGGAGCAGAGAGGGGTGGATGTTCAGCACGCGCCCCTGCCAGCGCTGAACGAAGGCGGGCGAGAGCAGCCGCATATAGCCGGCGAGCGCGATGAACTCAGCCTCCTCATGGCGCAGCGCGGCCTCGATCTCCGCTTCGTAATCAGCCTTGGGGCGGCCCTTGGGGCTGGTGGCGAAGGTGGCGATGCCTTGCTCGGCGGCCCAGGCGATGCCCGGCGCTTCGGGCTTGTCGGACGCGGCGAGCACAACTTCATAAGCGGCGTGGGCGTCGCGCGCGGCGGCGACCAGCGCTTGCAGGTTGGAGCCGCGCCCGGAAAGGAGCACCGCGACGCGACGCCGCGCGCTCATGCCCGGTGCGTCGCTTGCCAGGGCGCGCGGGCGCTCCAGGTCTCGACCCCGCCGCGCACGGTGCAGCCGCGTGGCCCCTGCTCGATCCGGCCGATGCGAAACACCGCCTCGCCCTGCGCTGCCAGCGCCGCGCTGACGGGCGTCACTTCATGCTCGGCGACCACCGCGACCATGCCGATCCCGCAATTGAAGGTTCGCGCCAGTTCCTCGGGCTCGATCGCGCCCTGCGCCTGCAGGAACGCCATCAGCCGGGGGAGCGGCCAGGCATCGGCGTCGATCGCCGCACGGCAACCGGCGGGCAGCACGCGCGGCACATTCTCCAGCAGCCCGCCGCCGGTGATGTGGGCGAGGCCCTTCAGGCGTCCTTCCGCGATCAGCGGCAGCAGCGACTTCACATAGATGCGCGTCGGCGCCATCAGCGCGTCGATCAGCAGCGTGTCGGCGTCGAACAGCGCGGGCCGATCGAGCCGCCAGCCCTTATCCGCGGCGAGGCGGCGGACGAGCGAGAAACCGTTCGAATGCACCCCCGACGAAGCGAGCCCGAGCAGCACGTCGCCCGGCGCGATGGTCGCGCCGGTCAGCACCCGATCGCGCTCCACCGCGCCGACGCAGAAGCCGGCGAGGTCGTAATCGCCTTCCGCATACATGCCCGGCATCTCCGCCGTCTCGCCGCCGATCAGCGCGCAGCCGGCGAGCAGGCACCCCTCGGCGATCGAGGCGACGACCTGCTCCGCCACCGCCGGATCGAGCCGGCCGCAGGCATAGTAATCGAGGAAAAACAGGGGCTCGGCACCCTGCACGATCAGATCATTGGCGCACATCGCCACCAGATCGACGCCGACGCCCTCGTGCCGGCCATGCTCGATCGCGAGCTTCAGCTTGGTGCCGACCCCGTCATTGGCGGCAACCAGCAGGGGATCGCGGAACCCCGCCGCCTTCAGATCGAAAAAGCCGCCGAAGCCGCCCAATTCGGCGTCCGCCCCCGGCCGCCGCGTGGCCTTGGCGAGCGGGCCGATCGCGCGCACCAGCGCATTGCCCGCCGCGATCGAAACGCCCGCCTGGGCATAGGTATAGCCGCGCTGTTCGCTCATGGACCGGGCCTAGCGATAACGCGCTTGGATTTCCACGCCTGCTTCGCCAAAAGGGCGCGCCTATGTTTCGCCCGCTTGCTTTCGGCCTTTCCGCCATCGCCTTGGTTTCGCTCGCCGTGACCGGGCTGGTGCGCGCGCAGGGATCGAGCTTCGAGGTGAGCGGGGTGGCGGTGGATGTCACCGCCAAATCGGCCGAGGCCGCGCGCGAGGCCGGCTGGCGGATCGCGCAGCGCAAGGGCTGGGCGATGCTCGCCAAGCGGCTCGGCGCAGCCGGAGTGGGCCTGCCCGATTCGACGCTCGATTCGCTCGTCTCCGCGATCGTCGTCGAAAAGGAGCAGATCGGGCCGACGCGCTATATCGCGCAATTGGGCGTGCGCTTCGATCGTGATCGCGCGGCGGCGATCCTCGGCGTCTCCTCCGCGCTCAGCCGCTCGCCGCCGATGCTGCTGCTGCCGATCGAATGGTCGGGCGGCGCGCCGGTCGCGTTCGAGCGCGAGAGCGAATGGCTGAAGGCCTGGGCCCGCTTCAACACCGGCAACAGCGCGATCGATTATGTGCGCCCGGCGGGCGGCGGCCCCGATCCGCTGCTGCTCAACCAGGGCCAGCTCAACCGCCGCGGGCGCGGCTGGTGGCGATCGATCCTGGCGCAATATGGCGCCAAGGATGTGGTGATGCCGATCGTGCATCTCTATCGCCAATATCCTGGCGGGCCGATCATTGGTGAGTTCCAGGCGCGCTTCGGGCCGGACAACAAGCCGCTCACGAGCTTCTCGCTGCAAGTGCGCGACGGCGACGCGCTGCCGGCCCTGCTCGACGCGGGGGTGAAGCGGATCGACGAGGCCTATCAGCAGGCGCTGTCGGCGGGCGTGCTGCGGATCGATCCCAGCCTGATCGAACCCGCGCCGATCGCGCCCGTCACCGCGCCCACGCTCGACGACTCGATCCTGGGCAATGAGCAGCAGGTGGTGAGCGAGGTGCCGGTCAGCGCCATCTCGGTGCAGGTCGATACGCCCAATCCGAGCGCGCTCGACAATGCGCAGAGCGCTTTGCGTGGGGTGCCGGGGGTGCGGCAGGTGTCGCTGGTCAGCCTGGCGCTGGGCGGCGTTTCGGTGCTGCGGGTCGGCTATCAGGGCGATGCCAACGGCCTGCGCGCGGCGCTCGAGGCGCGCGGCTGGCAAGTGGTGGCGGGCGGCGGCGCGCTGCGGCTGATCCGGCAGAGCCGCATCCCGCCCAACCTGATCCCCGATATCCCGACGGACAATTCGACCGCCGGATGACCCAGCTCGCGCTTCCGTTCGTCTGGCCACCCGATCCGAGTGACGATGAATTCCTGATCAGCGATTCGAACGCCGCCGCCGCGCGCCATCTGCGCGATTGGCGGGGCTGGCCGGTGCCCGCCAGCCTGTTGATCGGCCCCCGCAAATCGGGGCGCACTTTGCTCGCGCGCCTCTTCGTGAAGGGCGGCGGGCGCGCGATCGACGATGCCGATCGCCAGAACGAGACGCAGCTGTTCCACGCCTGGAACGCGGCGCAGGCGGACGGCGTGCCGCTGCTGCTGGTGGCGGACGCCGTGCCCCCCGAATGGCGGGTGAAGCTGCCCGATCTGCGCTCGCGCCTGGCCGCCACGCCGGTCGCGCGGATCGATCCGCCCGATGACGCGCTGATGCGGGCGTTGTTCGAGCGCGCCTTTCTGAAGCGTGGGCTCGATGCCCGGCCCGATCTGGTGCAATGGCTCGCGCATCGAGTCGAGCGCAGCCATATCGCGCTGTGGCGTGCGGTCGATGCGCTCGATATGGCGGCCTTGGCCGAGCGGCGGCGGCTGTCGATTCCGCTGGCGCGAACGGCGTTGAGCGCGACGGGGCTGATCGGGGGAGGGGAGTGATGGAGCGTCCCACTTTGGCCGAGATGGAAGATGACGAAGCCGTCGCCGAGCCCGGCGGTCGCGGCGAGCGCTATTTCAACCGCGAGCTGAGCTGGCTCGCTTTCAACCGCCGGGTGCTGGAGGAAGCGAGCAACCCGGCGCACCCGCTGCTCGAACGGCTGCGGTTCCTCTCCATTTCCGCGTCGAATCTGGACGAGTTCTTCATGGTCCGCGTGGCGGGCCTGCGCGGCCAGCAATTGCAGGAGGTCGATCGCCTCTCGGCCGATGGGTTGACGCCGGGGCAGCAGCTCACGCTCGCCGCCGCCGAGGCCGATCGGCTGATGGCCGAACAGCAGACCGTCTGGCAGTCGCTGCGCTGCCAATTGGCGGAAAGCGGCATTACCGTGCTCGGCGCGCGCGAGGTGCCCGAAGCGGATGCTCCCTGGCTGGAGGCCTATTTCCGCGAGCAGATCTTCCCGATCCTCACCCCCCAGGCGCTTGATCCGGCGCATCCCTTCCCGTTCATCCCGAACAAGGGGATGAGCCTGATCTTCGACCTTTGCCGCACCGGCGACAAGGCGATGTTCCGCGTGCTGATGATGCTGCCCACCGCGCTCGGCCGCTTCGTCCGCCTGCCGGGCGAGGGCGCGCGCTACATGGCGATCGAAACGCTGATCAAGCGCTATTGCTGGCTCGTCTTCCCCGGCTACGAAGTGCGCGGCGCGGCGACTTTCCGCGTGCTGCGGGACAGCGATCTGGAAATCGAGGAAGAGGCGGAGGATCTGGTCCGCCACTTCGCTGACGCGATCAAACAGCGCCGCCGCGGCCGCGTGATCCGGCTGGAGCGCGAGCCGAACCTGCCGGCCGAGATCGAGGGTCTGCTGAAGGCGGAACTCGGCGGCGCGGACGGGATTATCACCGAAAGTGTCGGTTTCCTTGGCATGGGCGATCTGGCGGCCCTGGTCGATGAGGATCGGCCCGATCTGAAATTCACCCCCTTCACCCCGCGCTTCCCCGAACGCATCCGCGAATTCGGCGGCGATTGCTTCGCGGCGATCAAGGCCAAGGACATCGTCGTCCACCATCCGTACGAGACGTTCGACGTGGTGCTCGCTTTCCTGCGGCAGGCGGCGGCCGATCCGGACGTGGTGGCGATCAAGCAGACGCTCTACCGCGCCGGCAAGCAGCCGGGCGTGATCAACGCGCTGATCGCCGCCGCCGAAGCTGGCAAGTCGGTCACCGCCGTGGTCGAGCTGAAAGCGCGCTTCGATGAGGAGCAGAACCTGCTCTGGGCTTCCGCGCTCGAACGCGCGGGCGTGCAGGTGGTGTACGGCTTCATCGACTGGAAGACGCACGCCAAGGTATCGATGGTGGTGCGCCGCGAAGGGGCGGAGTTCCGAACCTATTGCCACTTCGGCACCGGCAATTACCACCCGATCACCGCGCGCATCTATACCGACCTGAGCTTCTTCACCGCCGATCCGCGCATCGGCCGCGATGCGGCGCAGATGTTCAACTATGTCACCGGCTATCTCGAGCCCACCGACATGGAGCTGGTGTGCATGAGCCCGCGCAACCTGCGCGGCCGGCTGTTCGAGCTGATCGACGCCGAAATCGCTTCGGCGCGCGCCGGCAAGCCCGCCACGCTCTGGGCCAAGATGAACTCGCTGGTCGATCCCGCGATGATCGACAAGCTCTATGAAGCGAGCAACGCCGGGGTTCGGATCGAACTGATCGTGCGCGGCATCTGCTGCCTGAAGCCGGGCGTGCCGGGGATGAGCGAGCTGATCCGGGTGAAATCGGTCGTCGGCCGCTTCCTGGAGCACAGCCGCATCTGGGCGTTCGGCAACGGCGCGGCGCTGCCCAATGACAATGCGCTCCTCTATATCAGCTCCGCCGATTGGATGCCGCGCAACTTCGATCGGCGGGTGGAGTATATGCTGCCGATCCTGAACCCCACCGTGCATATGCAGGTGCTCGATCAGGTGATGGTCGCGAATCTGATCGATACCGAGCAGAGTTGGGAATTGCAGGCGGATGGCAGCTATCGCCGGCTCGAGCCCGGCGAGAAGCCGTTCAATCTGCACCGTTATTTCATGACCAACCCCTCGCTTTCCGGGCGCGGCGCGGCGCTGAAGGGTGGAGCGGTGCCGCGTCTGTCGCTCGGCCGCCGCGCCGGGCGCGGCTGAGCCGTGGCGACCTTGTTCTTCCGCAAGAGCAAGTCGCCGGAGGCGGGCGTCGAGCCGCGCACCGCGATCATCGACATCGGCTCCAATTCGATCCGTCTGGTCGTCTATCAGGGGCCGGCGCGGCTGCCGGCGATCCTGTTCAACGAGAAGGTGATGGCGGGCCTGGGGCGCGGTTTCGCCGAGACGGGCGCGATCGACGCCGGCGCGCTGGCGCTCGCGCGGATGGCGCTCGCGCGCTTCGCCGCGGTCGCGCACGAAATGGACGTGACGACGCTGAAGGTGGTCGCGACCGCCGCGGTGCGCGACGCGGCCAATGGCGGCGAGCTCCTCGCCGAAGCGCGAGCGATGGGGCTGACGGTCGAGCTGCTCTCCGGCGAGCAGGAGGCGTTGGGGGCGGGGCTGGGCGTGCTCTCGGCGATCCCCGACGCGGACGGCATCGTCGGCGATCTGGGCGGCGGCAGCTTGGAACTGGTGCGGGTTAAGGACGGCGCGGTGCATGCCCGCGCGAGCTTCCCGCTCGGCGTGCTGCGCCTGCCGGCCCTGCGCGGCGAGGGCGGGCGCAAATTCGATCGCGCGGTCGATCGGCTGATCGCCGAGGCCGGCTGGGAAGGCGCCGGCGCGGGGCTGCCGCTTTATCTGGTCGGCGGCTCGTGGCGCTCGCTCGCCCGGCTGGACATGCACCACACCGGCTATAAGCTGCCGATCATCCATCAATATGAGATGCCGCCCGCGGCGATCGCGCGGCTTTCGCGGACGCTCGCGCATATCTCCAAGAGCACGCTGCGCGCGATTCCCAATCTCTCCTCCTCGCGCATCCCGACGCTGGGCGATGCGTGCGCGCTGCTCGGCGTGCTGCTGCGCCATCTGGGATCGCGCACCACGATCGTCTCCGCTTTCGGCCTGCGCGAGGGGCTGCTCTACGCCGCGCTTCCGCCCGAGGAGCGCGCGCTCGATCCGCTGATCGTGGCCGCGCGCGACGAGGGGCGGCGGCTGGGGCGCTTTCCCGAGCATGGAGATCTGCTCGACGGCTGGATCGCGCCGCTGTTCGAAGGCGACTCGGCGGGGCTCGCGCGGCTGCGCCATGCCGCCTGCCTGCTCGCCGATGTCGGCTGGCGGGCAAACCCCGAATTCCGCGCCGAACGCGGGTTGGAGATCGCGCTGCACGGCAATTGGGTGGCGATCGACGCCGCCGGCCGCGCGCTCGTCGCGCAGGCGCTGTTCACCTCGCTCGGCGGCGGGCTCACTTCGCCCGATCCGCTTCCGGTGCTGGCGGGGGCGGTGGAGCTGCGGCGCGCGGTCGCCTGGGGCCTTGCGATGCGGCTCGGCCAGCGCCTGTCGGGCGGGCTCGCGGGGCCGCTGACCCGCAGCCGCCTGTCGGAGGACGGGCTCGCGCTGGTGTTGACGCTAAGCGAAGAGGATCGCGCGCTTTACTCGGAAGCCGTGGAGCGCCGGCACAAGGCGCTCGCCGTCTCGCTGGGCCGGCAGGCGGTGGTGCGGGCTGAGCGGGGTTAACGAGGAACAAGCGTCGCCCCAGCGAAAGCTGGGGCCTCTGGCGGATGATGCGCAACGGTGGCGCGAGGCCCCAGCCTTCGCTGGGGCGACGCGATAGGAAGAAGGGAGTGTTAACCCTCCTCCGCCCGCGTCATCTTTAGCTTGCCGTTCTTCACCGCGAAGCCCAGCCGGCCCTCCACCAGCGCCAGCGCGTCCTTGCCGAACTGATCGTAGCGCCAGCCCTCGAGCATCGGCAGGCCGGCGCGCTGGCCCGCCGCCAGCGCTTCCAGTTCATCGGTGCGGGCGAGCAGTTTCGCCGCGACATCAATGTCGCGCGCGCGGATCTTGAGCAGCAGTTTCAGCAGATCGGCGACCAAAGCGCCATCCTTGCCCAGCCCCGGCTTGCGATCGTCGCGCGGCGGCATTTCGCCCGCCGCCATCGGCCGCGCTTCCTCCAGCGCCGCCATCAGCCGCGCGCCGATATCGTTGCCCGCCCAGCTCGCCGAAAGCCCGCGTACCTTGGCGAGATCGGCCTGTTTCTTGGGCGGCGACAGCGCCAGATCGGCGAGCGTTTCGTCCTTCACGATGCGGCCGCGCGGCAGATCCTTGGTCTGCGCCTCGATCTCGCGCCAGCGGGCGAGCGCCTTCAGCCGGCCGAGCACTTCGGGCTTGCGGCCCTGGATGCGCACGCGTTGCCAGGCCTGATCGGGATCGTTGCGGTAATTGCCGGGTTCGGCGATGCGCTCCATCTCCTCGTCGAGCCAGGCGCCGCGACCGGTCTTGCGGAGCCGCTCGAGCATCTTCGGGAAGATCGCCGCCAGATGCGTCACGTCGCCAATCGCATATTCGATCTGCCGCTTGTCGAGCGGGCGGCGGCTCCAATCGGTGAAGCGCGCGCCCTTGTCGATGCCGATGCCGAGGAAGGTCTCGACCAGGTTCGAATAGCCGATCTGTTCACCCAGCCCCAGCGCCATCGCCGCGATCTGCGTATCGAACAGCGGGTGCGGCGTCTTGCCGGTGAGGTTGTAGATGATCTCCAGATCCTGCCCGCCGGCGTGGAAGATCTTCAGCACATCCTCGTTGTTCACCAGCAGATCGAGCAACGGTGCAAGATCGAGATCGGGCGCCTTGGGATCGATCGCGGCGGCTTCGTTTTCGTCGGCGATCTGGATCAGGCACAGCTCCGGCCAATAGCTGTTTTCGCGCATGAACTCGGTATCGACCGCGACGAAACGCGCTTGGGCGAGGCGGTGGCAGAGATTGGCAAGCGCGGCGGAATCGGTGATCAAATCATGAATGTGCATGGCGTTCGGTAGCATCGCCGCCCCCGCGCTGCCAGTGCGGGCTTGCCGCACGCCGATGCGTGCCGCCATGGGTGAAACTATCTGAACAGATTGAAATCTTCCCGCGTTTTCTCCGGAGCACAATGCTTGCGGGAGTGACATCATGGCGGAAACGCCCAAACCCAAGGGGACGAACCGCGGCTTCGCCGCGATGGATGCCGAGCGCCAGCGCGAGATCGCGCGCATGGGCGGCAAGGCGAGCGGCGGTAATTTCAAGAACAATCCTGAACGCGCCGCCTCCGCGGGCCGCGCGGGCGGCAAGGTTTCGGGCGGCAATTTCGCGAATGATCCGCAGCGCGCCGCGGAGGCCGGGCGCAAGGGCGGCGAGGCGAGCCACCGCGCCTCGGACGACGGCGGCGAATAGCCGCGCTTGACAAGCGCCGCGCCAACGCCCGATGGGCGCGGCCATGCATATCTATCGCACGCATAACTGCGCTCAATTGCGCGCGTCCGACGTTGGCCAGACGGTGCGCCTTTCCGGCTGGGTCCATAAGAAGCGCGACCATGGCGATCTGGTGTTCGTCGATCTGCGCGATCATCACGGCATCACCCAGATCGTCACCGAGGTGGACGGCCCCGCCTTCGCCGTGATCGAGGGGCTGAAGAACGAAAGCGTCGTCACGATCACCGGCACGGTGGTCGCGCGCGCAGGCGAGGCGGTGAACCCCAATCTCGCGACCGGCGCGATCGAGGTGCGGGCGAGCGAGGCGGTGGTGCAATCGGCCGCGCAGGATCTGCCGATGCCCGTCGCTGGCGAGTCCGACTATCCCGAGGATATCCGCCTGCGATACCGCTTCCTCGATCTGCGGCGGGAGAAGGTGCATGCGAACATCATGCTGCGCGCGCAAGTGATCGCCTCGTTGCGCCAGCGGATGATCGCGCAGGGCTTCACCGAGTTTCAGACGCCGATCCTGACCGCCTCGTCGCCGGAAGGGGCGCGCGACTATCTGGTGCCGAGCCGCGTGCATCCCGGGAAGTTCTACGCGCTTCCCCAGGCGCCGCAGATGTTCAAGCAGCTGCTGATGGTGGCGGGCTTCGATCGCTATTTCCAGATCGCGCCCTGCTTCCGCGACGAGGACGCCCGCGCCGATCGCAGCCCGGGCGAATTCTACCAGCTCGATTTCGAGATGAGCTTCGTGACGCAGGACGACGTGTTCGCCGCGATCGAGCCGGTGCTGCACGGGGTGTTCGAGGAGTTCGCCGATTGGCAAGGCAAGGGCCGCACCGTCTCGCCGCTGCCGTTCAAGCGCATTCCGTACCGCGAATCGATGCTCAAATACGGCAATGACAAGCCGGACCTGCGCAACCCCCTGGTCATCACCGATGTCTCGGCGCTGTTCCAGGGATCGGGCTTCGGCCGCTTCGCCTCGATCGTGGCGGGCGGTGACGTGGTGCGCGCCATCCCGGCGCCGAACACCGCCGACAAGAGCCGCAAATTCTTCGACGATATGAACGCCTGGGCGCAGAGCGAGGGCTTTCCCGGCCTGGGCTATGCGACGCGCAAGGGCGGCGTGTTCGGCGGGCCGATCGCCAACAACCACGGCGAGGCCGGGATGGCGGCGATCGCCGAGGCGCTGGGGCTGGGGCCGGACGACGGCGTGTTCTTCGCCGCCGGCAAGGAAGCGCAGGCGGCCAAGCTCGCTGGCCTCGCGCGCACGCGCGTTGGCCAGCAGCTCGGCCTGATCGACGAAAAGCGTTTCGAATTCTGCTGGATCGTCGATTTCCCGATGTTCGAATATGATGAGGATGCGAAGAAGATCGATTTCTCGCACAATCCCTTCTCCATGCCGCAGGGCGAGCTGGCAGCGCTGGAAACCAAGGATCCGCTCGATGTTCTGGCGTATCAGTACGACATCGTCTGCAATGGCATCGAGCTGTCCTCTGGCGCGATCCGGAACCACCGGCCGGAGATCATGTACAAAGCGTTCGAGATCGCGGGCTATTCGCGCGCCGATGTCGATGCGAACTTCGCGGGGATGATCAACGCCTTCAAATATGGCGCCCCGCCGCACGGCGGCTCGGCGCCCGGCGTGGACCGGATCGTGATGCTGCTGGCGGACGAGCCCAATATCCGCGAGGTGATCACTTTCCCGATGACGCAGAAGGCGGAAGATTTGATGATGGGCGCGCCCTCGGCGGTCAGCCTCAAGCAGCTGCGCGAGCTGCACATCCGCACGGTCGATTAGCGGCGGTGGGGGCGGGGCGCCTTCCAGCTCCTCCCCTGCAAGGGGAGGGGGACCAGCCGAAGGCTGGTGGAGGGGTGACGCCCTCGAACTGCTGGGAACACCCCTCCGTCACCCGCTGCGCGGGTGCCACCTCCCCTTGCAGGGGAGGAGCTTGGTGAGGTGATCCAATCCTTCAACCGCACGCTCGGCGCCGCCGGCGTGCTGTTCCTCACCCTCTCGGTCGCGACCCCCGTTTCCTCGCTGTTCGCGACCGTGCCAGGGATGCTCCACGCCGCTGGCACCGGCGCGATTTGGGCGCTCGCGCTCGCGAGCCTCATCTGCGTCGCGACCGCTTATGTCTATGCCGAGCTTTCCTCCTGCTGGCCGGTGGCGGGGGGCGAATATGTGTTCGTCGCGCGTACTTTGGGCCCGATGGCGGGGTTCGTGATGCTCGGCGTTAACCTGTTCAACAATGTGCTGTTTCCGCCGATATTGGGGTTGGGGCTGGCGGCGGTGCTGGGCGCGGTGGTGCCCGGGGTGCCGCAGGTGCCGCTCGCGCTGGCGGTGGTGATCGCGGCGACGCTCGTCGCGCTGCTGGAAATCCGGGTGAATGCCTGGATTACCGGCGCTTTCCTGCTCGTCGAGCTGCTCGCGGCGCTGGCGGTGCTGGCGGCGGGCGTTATCGCGCCGGCGCGTGACTTCCTGCCCTTCCTCACCGCGCCGCTGATGCCCGACGCAGGCGCGCTGGTGCCGGCGAGCGCGGCTTCGATCGGAGTGGCGGCGGCGATCGCGACGCTCGCGCTCAACGGCTTCGGCGTCGCGGTCTATTTCGGCGAGGAGATGCGCGAGGCACCGGCGCGGATCGGGCGGGTGATCCTGTGGGCGGCGCTGCTGACGATCCTGATCGAGGGCCTGCCGATCGCCGCGGTGCTGATCGGCGCGCCCGATCTGCGCGCGCTGCTGGCGATGGACGATCCGTTCGGCTTCCTCGTCACGCACCGGCTAGGCGGCCTCGCGGGGCAGGCGGTGGCGATCGGGGTGGCGATCGCGATCGTCAACGCGGCGATCGCGTGCATCCTGGCGACCGCGCGCTTCTTCTACGGCACCGCCCGCGATCGCTGTTGGGGCGCGCCGTGCGACGCGCTGATGGCGGCAATCCATCCCCGGCTCGGCTCGCCCTGGATCGCGACCTTGGTAACGGGCGGGCTCGGCGCCCTGTGCTGCTTTGTGCCGCTGCCGCTGCTGCTGGTCGCGAGCGGGCTGGGGCTGACCGCGATCTATGCCGGGATCGCGCTCGCCGCGATCGCCGGGCGGCAGCGCGGAGCGACGGCGGGCGCGCCGTTTCGGATGCCCTGGTTTCCGCTCGCGCCGGTGGTAACGCTCGCCGCGAGCCTGTATCTCGTGGTGTTGAACGCGCTCGACGCGGGCGAGGGGCGGACGGGGCTGATCGTCACCGCCGCGCAGATCGCGCTGTCGGCGCTCTATTATCTGTTGGTCGTGCGACCGCGCGGCGCCTGGACCGTTCATCTGCCGGTGACGACATGACAATCAACCTTAAAGACTATGAGCAGGGCACTGATTATAAAGGCGATTATGAGGGCGATCTGAAGGCGTTGCAGCAGCGGCTCGCGCATCTTCAGGTAGCGCATCTTTGCCACAAACGCCGCGCGGTGATCATGTTCGAAGGTTGGGACGCGGCCGGCAAGGGCGGCGCGATCAAGCGCCTGACCGCCGACTGGGACCCGCGCTATTTCGAGGTTTTTCCGATCGCCGCGCCGACCGCCGAGGAACGCGCGCGCCATTTCCTCTGGCGCTTCTGGACCCGGCTGCCGGCGGCCGGCAACATCGCGGTGTTCGACCGCAGCTGGTACGGCCGCGTGCTGGTCGAGCGTGTCGAGGGTTTCGCCAGCGAGGCCGACTGGCGCCGCGGCTATGACGAGATCAACGAGTTCGAAGCGCAACAGGCCGATAGCGGCACGACGATCGTCAAGCTGTTCCTCCACATCACGCAGAAAGAGCAGGACAAGCGCCTGCGCGAACGGCTGGAAGACCCGTGGAAGCGCTGGAAGACCGGGCCGGACGATTACCGCAACCGCGCGCGGCGGCAAGATTATCTGGAAGCGATGGCGGAGATGTTCCGCCGCACCGACACACGCTGGGCCCCCTGGGTCGCGATCGACGCCAATGACAAGAAGGCGGCGCGGATCGCCGCTCTGCGCGTGATCGCCGACCGGCTGGAGGCGTTCGTGCCGATGACCCCGCCACCGCTCGATCCCGAGCTGGCGCGGGTGGCGAAGGCGGCGTTGGGGGAGTGAACGCGCCGGGCCCAAGGTCTAGCCCCTCCCCTTTGGGGAGGGGTTGGGGTGGGGGCGATCGGCGCGATAGTTCTCCGCCTCGACCCACCCCAAACCCCTCCCTTTCAGGGAGGGGCTAGTTTTCCCTTCGCAGCCGTCCTTCCGCTCACCCCATCGTCAGCGCGTCGATCGCGCCTTGCAGGATGTAGCTCGCCGCCAGCTTGTCGACGCGCTCGGCGCGCTTGGCGCGGGAGAGGTCCTCGGCGATCATCTGCCGTTCCACGGCTTGAGTCGACCAGCGCTCGTCCCAGAGCAGGATGGGGCCGAGATCGGCGCAATTGCGGGCGAAAGCGCGGGTCGATTGGGTGCGCGGGCTGTCCGTGCCGTCCAAATTGAGCGGCAGGCCGATCACCAGGCCCTTCACCGCCTGCGCGGCGATCAGCGTCGCGAGCGCGGCCTTGTCGGCGGTGAATTTGGTCCGCCGGATGAGCTCGGCCGGACTCGCGAAATGCCATTCGGCGTCACACAGCGCGGTGCCGATCGTCTTGGTGCCGACGTCGAGGCCGAGTAGCCGTCCGCCTTGGGGGAGGGCGGCGCGGAAGGCGGCGGGGTCGGGGGTGATGAGCATCTTCGGGCTTATGGACGGGGGCGGGACGATGATCCAGCGTTGCGCTTGGGCTGCGAGCGTTGCTGTTGCTCGCACAAAGACACGAAGACACAAAGGAAGTCTCTGAAAGAAGCGTTCCCCCCAGCGAAGCTAGGTTCTCAAGAAAAGCGCGCGCTACGGTGGGTAAAGGCCCCAGCTTGCGCTGAGGCGACGCATTTATTCGGCTGTTCTTTGTGTCTTCGTGTCTTTGTGCGAGTAACAACTATGCGGCCAATCTTCGCGCCACATCCGCCCGCACATTCGCCCAGAACAGGCTGTAATCGAACACGTGATAGTTATTCCCCGGCAGCACATAGCTGGGGAATTGCATCGGCGGCGTGCCGATCAGCAGGACGCCCCGCCCCGAGCAGCGCGCCGGGATCTTGCCCGCCTCGATCGTCGCGGTCTTCAGATCGGCCGAGGGCACCAGCGTGCCCAGGTTCGCGCTCGCCGGCGCGTCGGCATCGGGGGTGCCGGTGAGCGGGTTGGTGCAGACCAGCGCCGTCCCGCGCCGCGCCGCGCCGGTGAAGCCGGTGCTCGCGTCGAAGGTGTCGAGGATCAGCGAGGGGTCCGCGGGCTCGCCGAAGCTCTGCCAGCTGAGCAGGCAGCCGCGCTGGCCGGGCGCGCGGCATTCGGGGAGCCCCAGCGCGGGCAGATCGGCGCTGCGCGACACCGGCCAGCCGACGACATAGGCCGCGACCACGCGCGCGGCGAGCGTCGTGCCGGCGATCCGCTCGCGCAGAAGCCGCGTCAGGTGCAGCGCGCCCTGGCTGTGGCCGGCGAGGATGATCGGCCGATCGGGCCCAACCTGCGCCAGGAACGCGTCGAACGCCGCGAGCACATCGCCATAAGCGAGATCGAGCGCCTGTCGCGCCGCCTGCTCGTTGGTGAGGAACGCGCCGAACGTCGCCTGGCGATAGCGCGGCGCCCAGATCGCGGCCGATTCGTTGAACGCGCTTGCCTGGCCGCGCAGGAACAGCGCGGCGCGCTCGTTCGCCACCTGGTCGTCGAGCGGCGCGTTCCAGCGGGTGCGCTCGAGATAGGATGTCGGGTGGATGAAGAACAAAGCCGCCTGGGGCGCGGCGGCGGGCTTGTAGCCGGGGGGCGTCCATAGCGCCGGGTTGCCCGGCTTGTCGGGCCGCGCGATCCACATCGTCGCGTCGGCATAAGCCGCCGCGCGCACCGCCGCCTGCGCCTCGAACGGCGCGCTCGGCACCAGCGCGGAGCGCATCAGTTGCGCGCCGAACATGCGGAAGGCGAACAGGGAGCCAAGCGCGATCACGACCAGAATCACCACCAAATAGAGGAACTTGCGAGCCAAAATGCCTCTCCGGACTCACTTCGGCGTCGGCGCCGCTTCGCCGCCATATGCTCATTGTGCAGCGCAACATCAACGCATGGATCGGCGAAACTCTCCTTGCGTCGCGCGCGAACGGTTGCGCGGGCCGCGCGGGCGGTGCTAGCCGCGCGGGCATGGCAGTCGATATTCCCACGGTGAAACGGATCGCGAGCCTCGCGCGGATCGCGATCACCGACGAACAGGCGGCGCGGCTCGCGCCCGAACTCGGCAACATTCTCGGCTGGATCGAGCAATTGGGCGAGGTGGACGTGAGCGAGGTCGCGCCGATGACGGCGGTGATCCCCAATCATCTGCGCCTGCGCGACGATGTGGTAACCGATGGCGACGTGCGCGACGCGGTGCTGGCCAACGCGCCCCAGGCCGAACACGGCTTCTTCACCGTGCCGAAGGTGATCGAATGAGCGCGCTGACCGATCTCGGCGTCGCCGCGATCCGCGACGGCGTGCGCGGCGGCGACTTTTCCGCCCGTGAGGTGGCCGAGGCGTTCATCGCGGCGGTGGCGAACGCCAAGGCGCTCAACGCTTTCCTGGTCGAAACCCCCGATCACGCGCTCGCCGCCGCCGACGCGGCCGATGCCGCGCGCGCGGCGGGCGAGCCGCTCAAGCCGCTCGCCGGCGTGCCGATCGGGATGAAGGACCTGTTCTGCACCAAAGGCGTGCCGGCCACCGCTGCGAGCCTGATCCTGGAAGGCTTCACGCCGACCTATGAGTCCACCGTCTCGGGCAATCTCTGGGCGGCGGGCGCGGGTATGCTCGGCAAGCTGAACATGGACCAGTTCGCGATGGGTTCGTCGAACGAGACCAGCGCGTTCGGTAACGTCATCTCGCCGTGGCGGCGCAATGATGGCGGCAATGCGCCGCTCGCGCCCGGGGGCTCCTCGGGCGGCTCCTCGGCGGCGGTCGCCGCGCGGATCGCGCCGGGGGCGACGGGCACCGATACCGGCGGCTCGATCCGCCAGCCCGCGGCGTTCACGGGCATCGCTGGCATCAAGCCGACCTATGGCCGCTGCTCGCGCTGGGGCGTGGTCGCTTTCGCCTCGTCGCTCGATCAGGCGGGGCCGATGGCGCGCGACGTGCGCGACTGCGCGATCCTGCTGGAGGCGATGGCCGGGTTCGATCCCAAGGACGCGACTTCGCTCGATCTGCCCGTGCCCGGCTGGGAAGCGGGATTGTCGAGCGATCTCAAGGGCAAGCGCATTGGTATTCCCAAGGAGTATCGAGTCGAGGGGATGCCGGCGGAGATCGAGGCGCTGTGGCAGCAGGGCATCGCCTGGGTGCGCGACGCGGGGGCGGAGATCGTCGATGTCTCGCTCCCCCATACGAAATACGCGCTGCCGGCCTATTACATCATCGCGCCCGCCGAGGCTTCGTCCAACCTCGCGCGCTATGACGGGGTGCGTTATGGCCGGCGTGACCTGCCGGAAGGCGCGAACCTGCAGGAGATGTACGCCGCCACCCGCGCCGCCGGCTTCGGGGACGAAGTGAAGCGCCGGATCATGATCGGCACTTATGTTTTGTCGGCAGGGTTTTACGACGCCTATTATACCCAAGCTCAGAAGGTGCGGGCGCTGATAGCCCGCGATTTCGAGCGCGCTTGGGAACGGTGCGACCTGCTCCTCACGCCGACCGCGCCTTCCGCGGCGTTCGCGCTGGGGGAGAAATCCGCCGATCCCATCGCCATGTATCTGAACGACGTCTTCACCGTGCCTTCCTCGCTCGCCGGGCTGCCGGCGATGAGCGTGCCGGGCGGGCTCGACGGCGCGGGGCTGCCGCTCGGCCTGCAGATCATCGGCAAGCCGCTCGACGAGCAGGGCGTGCTGAATGCGTGCCTCGCGCTGGAGGAGCGCGCGGGGTTCGTGGCAAGGCCGGGGGCGTGGTGGTAGGTGCACGCGCTCGTCGAGACCGCGTTGGAGATCGCTTGGGCGGTCGTTGAGGGCGTGATAGAGGGCTGGGCCGAGGGTAAGCCGCGCCGCACACCGCCTCGTTCCGCCGCTCCCCCGCCGCCGCCGCCACTACCCGGGCACATGGACCATGACGACGGCGCCTGATAGAGAATGCGCATGGGCACGCTCACTCGAATGTCACCCGAAGGGCAGGTTACCATCCCCACGGATGTTAGGGAGGCGCTAGGGCTGCGTGTGGGCGAGCCGGTGGTGTTCGAGCGTAATTTGGCCGGCGAAATGGTCATTCGCAAAGCAAGCGACGACGAAGATGCTATCGCCCGTCGGGTGGCCGAGATGCGCGAAGTTAGCCGCCGTTTCGCTCACTTGCGGGACGGTCGGCCGACCGATGAGATCATGCGCGATATACGCGGGGACGATCCTTTTCCGCCATGATTATGCTCGATACCAATATCCTCATCGATATGATCGAAGAGGACCCTATCTGGTTTGGTTGGTCAGCAGCGGCGGTTGCTCGGGCCGCCAGACGTGACCTGGTAAGAGTTAGCCCGATCGTCATTGGAGAATTAGCCTGTGGCGGTCGCATGTTGCCCGCAACAATGTCGTTTTTAGAGCAGCTAGACGTTATGGTTCAACGGTTTGACCCAGCTTCAGCGCAAGCAGCAGGCGAAGCCCATAGAGCATATAGGCAGGCTGGAGGCGGACGAGACAAACTGCTTTCGGACTTTCTTATCGGCGGCCACGCTAGCGCTGAGGGCGCGACTTTGATCACCCGCGACCCCCGCCGCTATCGCCGCTATTTTCCCACCCTTCCCCTCATCACCCCCGAGACCGAAAATGGCTGACGCATCCCCTTACCGCATCCCTGGCGCGACCGGCGATTGGGAGGTCGTGATCGGCCTCGAAGTCCATGCCCAGGTCACCAGCAACGCCAAGCTCTTCTCGGGCGCTGCCACCGCGTTCGGGGCCGAGCCGAACACGCAAGTCAGCCTGGTCGACGCGGCGATGCCCGGGATGCTGCCGGTGCCGAACAAGGAGTGTATCCGCCAGGCGGTGCGCACGGGCCTCGCGATCGACGCTCAGATCAACAAATGGTCGCGCTTTGATCGGAAGAACTATTTCTACGCTGATCTGCCGCAGGGCTATCAGATCAGCCAGCTCTACCATCCGCTGGTCGGCGAGGGCGCGGTC
>Ga0310345_10000433_pt1 | contig 64247 bp, 80 predicted proteins | sample HC15DNA20500_MG_FD_204667 | JGI IMG/M metagenome (GOLD analysis project Ga0310345, IMG submission 204667) | Marine microbial communities from station ALOHA, North Pacific Subtropical Gyre - HC15-DNA-20-500_MG | ecosystem: Environmental > Aquatic > Marine > Oceanic | place: Pacific Ocean: North...
ATGACCGCGGTGTCGAGCAGTCGAAAAAGTATGCGACAAAAGCTCGTGCGGAAGCTGATAATGCGCGCGATTACCTCGAAACCAAGGTCCGCGAGAACCCGCTCGCCTCGATAGGGATCGCATTCGGGACGGGTGTCCTTCTCGCTGCCCTGAAGCGTAAATAAGTCCTTCCTGTAATGGACATCGCAAAACTCAGAATAATCGCTGGCGCTGGCGCGGTCTTTTTTGGCTTCGCCGGCGTCACCACGTTGACCATCGCTGCCGTGATCGCCCTCATTCCCGTTATCGGGCTTCTATGGGCGACCGTCTGCGTGGCGAGCCTTTTTCTGTTCGTCGCCTGCATCTGCACGCTGGTTTTTCTCAAGCCGGGAAAATCGACGGAAGAGGAGCTGGACCAGTTCGAAAGCGCCACAGCCGACATGCTGGCGGAACTCCCTTTCGACATGATCCAGTCCCTTGTTGAGAAGCGCCCGCTTGCGGCAGCATCGATTGCACTGGCCGCTGGTTATTTCGTTGTATCGAACCCGGCACAGGCATCGAAAGGCTTGCAAAAGCTGATCGATGAATTGATCTAACGGGCCAATGGCCCGCTTTTTTCCGCATTCGACACGCCGGACAATCGCCGGAAGGGCCGCCCCATGTTGAGGACGGCCTTTCTTGTTGTGTCCGCACTGACGACCGGGGTCTCCCTCGGGCGCAAGGCGATCACGAGTGCCGTAAATCGCCGGAAACAGAAGATCATTCATCAGGCCGCGATCGATGCGCGCGAGCGTATTCGCGGCCACGCCGATGAGTATCTGCGCGCAAGCCTTACCGGCTTCGTCCAGTCGGTCTTCATCAAGGCCCTGCTTCTGATCCTGGTCTGGCTTGGTTTCCGTGTGGGACTCTATCCGCACAAGGTGCTGTCCGTCATCACCGTTCCCCTGCTGGCCAGCTTCATCCTGCGCGACATGATCGTAACCTTTCCCACCGCGAAGCTGGTTTTCACCAAACTGCGCGAATATGGCTGGCGCCCCCGCAAGGCCGTCGGTGAAACCGTCGCCGCCCTCGTCTTCGAACAGGTCCTCGCCGAAGCCGAAGCGTTCGAGACCGGCCGCACCACCCGCATCATCCTGTCGCTTTCGGGCCACAAGATGGATGACATGACGCGGGAGATCGCAGAGGAAGTCTCTGCCATTGCCCGCCAGACAAGCTGGCACGACCTGCGCCCCTTCGTCCTGGCAGCGGTGGCAAAATTCGCCGTTCTTTCAGGCCTGTACTCGGTATTTGTCTTCATCCTGGTCCGGACCGCCTGAGACAGCGAATCAGCCGGGCCGGACAAAGAGTGGAGACTTGGTTAAACGGCGCACAAATGGCGGAACCGGCCTCGCGAACCGGCGTTCTTTCTTCAACGTCAATTCAACCTTGTCTGACCGATGACCGCTCGTATCTTTCTGTCCGCTTCGCTTGCCGCCGCCGCCGCCGCGATTTTCGCTGCGCCAGCTTCGGCCGGTGAGCTGCACCTGACCGCCACGCAGATCGAGCAGGCCGGCGAAGCCTGCCGCGCGGGCACACCGCTCATCCCGGTCCGCAGCGATTTTGGCACAGAGACGGGCCAGTACGCCCTCCCTCTCTTTTCCGAGCGGTCCGGCCAGCCAAATTCAGCCATCATTCTCGACAGCGATACGCTTGAGACTCTGCCCGAATGCCAGGCGCAGCTGACCGGCTCCGTGCTGGGCGCGGAGCCTGCGCAGACCACCGCCATTTCCTGAATATAGACCGGAGACTTGGTGCGGGCGGCCGGGCTTGAACCGGCAAGGCCATACGGCCGAGGGATTTTAAGTCCCTTGCGTTTACCAATTTCGCCACGCCCGCACTGTCGGGAGAGCTGCCCGGCAGCCCTGCCCCTGAACGACCGGCCTAGTCTGCCACGCGCTCGAAAATTGCCGCAAGCCCCTGCCCGCCGCCGATACACATCGTCTCCAGGCCATAGCGCGCTTCGCGGCGTTCCATCTCATACAGCATCGTCGTCAGGATCCGAACGCCCGTCGCGCCCACAGGGTGGCCAAGCGAGATGCCAGAGCCATTCGGGTTCAGCCGCTCATAATCCTCATCCTTGAAGCCAAGCGCCTTGGTGCAGGCGAGCACCTGCGAGGCGAACGCCTCATTGAGCTCGATGACATCAATGTCGGAGAGTTTAAGGCCCGCACGGTCCATCGCCTTCTGGCTCGACGGCACCGGGCCAATGCCCATGACTTCCGGGCCGACACCGGCCACCGACCAGGACACAAGCCGCGCCAGCGGCTTCAGGCCGTATTTCTCGGCCGCCTCGCGCGTACAGACGATACAGGCCGCGGCGCCATCATTCTGGCCCGAGGCATTGCCCGCCGTGACCGTCGCACCCGGGTCAACCTTGCCGCGAAGGGCGCGCAGCGTGGACAGCTTCTCCACAGAGGAGTCCGGGCGCACATGTTCATCGCTCTCGACGACCGTGTCGCCCTTGCGGCCCTTCACAGTATAGGGAACGATTTCATTGGCGAACTTGCCGGATTTCTGCGCGGCCGCCGCCTTCATGTGCGAATTATAGGCAAACTCGTCCTGCGCCTCGCGCGAGATGTCATAGTCGCGCCGCAGATTCTCCGCCGTCTCGATCATGCCGCCCTCGACCGGATGATACTTGCCGCCGGCCGTATAGCGCCCGCGCGTGAGGCCGTCATGCAGCATCAGGCCGTCGCCCTTGATCTGCCAGCGCATATGGGTGGAGAAGAAGGGCGCGTTCGACATGCTTTCCGCGCCACCCGCAATCATCACATCGCTGGCGCCTGTCGCAATCTGCATAATGGCGTAGATCACGCCCTGCAGGCCGGAGCCGCAGCGGCGGTCGATCTGGATGCCGCCCGTGCCCGTGGTCAGACCTGCATCCAGCGCCACCACGCGGCCAAGCGCCGGGGCTTCCATGGACGGATAGCATTGCGCGAAAACGCAGTCCTCGACCGCTTCGGCCGGCACGCCGGTCCGCTTCATCAGCTCCGCGACAATGAAGGACGCCATGTCATGGGCCTGCTCTGATTTCAGGCTCCCACCAAAGCCGCCCACAGGCAGGCGCAGCGGCGAACAGATAACGACGTCTCTCATTTTTGATTCCTCCCGGGATTTAGAGTGCCATACAGCCAATCTGGCGGCGGCATGCAACCCGGGATCGCTTAATTGAGGTGCGCTGGATCAGCCCATCACGCGAAGACGCTCGCCGCTCACCTCGATACGGTCACTCTCTATCTGAACGAGATTTGGCGCGCCCTGGGACAGCGTTCTCACCCACACCGCCTCGATTTCGCCATTCGCGCCAGCCTGGACCACGGCCACAGATCCAAGCTCCAGGCCGGACATGGTCTCAACCCGCATACCCGCGCGGGGCCGCGAAGTCTCAGACTGTCCGCGGGTGGCGCTTGCCCCGCCCGTATAGCTCGCCCGGCGCAAATCGTCATTGAGCACATATTGCTCAGCGGCAAAGACAGGTTCGCCCGGCTGGGCGACCGGCCCGCCAAGCAGTTCGTCGGACGCCCGGTAAGCCTGCTGCAGATAGTCGCCGCCACGCGCCCGGTCGGCCGTGCTCCAGCTGCTGACTTCATAGTCGCTGGAATAGCTTCCATTGGCGACATAGGTGCCAGCTGACTGGGCGGCTGCGGTCAGCACACAAAGGCTGGCAGCACTGGCGAGGATGGAAAGACGGGCGATGCGGCGTGTACTGTCTGGCATGGCCGATCAACACCGGCCAGCGCCATCCGGTTCCCGCCTATTCCTCGTCCTCTGCAATGGCGAGGTCACCCTCGGTGATCGGGACCGGCAGACCATTGTCGATCAGCGTCTCGCGGTCGTCAGCGTTAACGGCATCGCGCAGTTTCTGCTGGCGTTGCCGCAGGCGCTCCATCGCCTCGCGGTCACGGTCGACATCGGCGCGCAGATCGTCCAGCGCCGTGCGCGGGCCGAAGCGGCCTTCAGAGGTGAAGGAGGAGTCGATCTCATCGCTATAGGCGCCGGTCGCCCCGTTTTCATTACTCGTAGCAATCTGGGCACCTGCCGGAACAGCAAGTGCGAAGGGCGCCAGGCAGGCGAGCACGAAACGATGGGACATTGGATTCTCCAGGACAGGTGTGTCCTTCCAAATTGGAGTGTCTTTCACAGTTTCCAAGATGCCGCCTGCCAATCTGCGCCGGCCTTGTCCTAGCTGTTCTGGCCGCGTCCGCGCTCGGTCACCGCCTTGCGGGCCTGCTCGACACTGTCGGCGGTCACGCTCTGGGCATGTTCGGCAGAGCGTTTGACTTCCATCTTCATCGCATCGCCAAACGTCGTGGCAAACCCGTCATCGATCAGCGCCTTGTACTTGCGCAGAAGGACCGGGTCGCAGCTTGCCATGTCATGGGCCATCTTCACCGCCGCCGGCACCAGCTCATCGGCCTTGTAGACCCGGTTGACCAGCCCCCAGCGTTCCGCCGTGTCGGCGTCGAGGAAGTTGCCGGTGAAAGACAGTTCCTTGGCCCGGCTGGTGCCGATCATACGCGGCAGTTTCTGGCTGAGGCCCCAGCCCGGCACGATACCGACGCGCGCATGCGTATCGGCAAATTTTGCATTCTCCGACGCCAGCAGCACATCGCACATCAGCGCCAGTTCGAACCCGCCAGTGATGGCAAAGCCATTGATCGCGCCGATGATCGGCCACGGAAACGCGGCGAGGCCCTTGGCAAGATCGATGTCGCCGCCATCGGCGCCAAGCGCGAAACCGGTCTGACCGGCCTCCTTGAGGTCGATGCCAGCGGTGAACGCCCGTCCCTCGCCTGTCAGGACCGCCGCCCGCACGCTGTCATCCTTCGACAGCTCTGTGAACGCCTTGACGATCTCGCTGCGCATCGCGCGGCTTAGCGCGTTCAGCGCGTCGGGGCGGTTCAGCGTGACAATGGCTACGGGGCCGTCTTTTTCGACGCGGACGATATTCTCGGACATCTGGAATTCCTCTCCATGGCGTTTGTTCTGTTTCGCGGCTAGGACTTAAACCGCACGACATCCAAACGCCAAGGCCAGACCATGGGTAAGCCACCCGCCGACGTGAATTTCACCTTCTCGGATGCTGAACTGAAAAGTCTCATGGCTTTCGGTGAGGTCCGTTTCCATGAGGCGGGTGAGCAGCTGATCGATGAAGGCGATGCGGCGGGCGACTGCCTTATCACCCTGTCGGGCCATACCAATATTCTGGTCGAAACCCCGATGGGCGAAAAACGGGTCGGCTGGATGGAGCGCGGACAGTTTGCCGGTGACATCTCCGTGCTGAGCGGCCAGGCCTCGCTGTCACGGGTCGAGATGGGCGAGGCCGGCGAAGTGCTTCACATCTCGCACAGCAACTTCCAGCGCCTTCTTGTTGAAAACTCTCATTTTTCAGACATTTTCGTTCGCACAATGACGGCCCGGCGCGTCTTTGCGCATGACTCCTCCCATGGCGCGGTCATCGTGATCGGGGATGCCCATGACCGCGATGTCTTCGTCGCCCGTGATACATTGTCGAAACATATGATCGCCCATCGCTGGCTCGATCCGGAAACCGACCCGCTGGCCAGGCGCATCATCGAGGCGCGCGATATTGACCCGGCCGACCTGCCGGTCGTCATCCGCGGACGCTCGAAGATCATGTCACGCCCCGATGTCGGAGAGCTTTCCGACGCTTTTGGCCTCGATCTTGTCCCGGACAATAGCTGCGTCGACGTCGTCGTGGTGGGCGCAGGCCCTGCGGGCCTTGCCGCCTCTGTCTATGCCGCCTCCGAAGGCCTCAGCGTCGTCACCCTCGACACCGACGGGCCGGGCGGTCAGGCCGGGACCTCGTCGAAGATCGAAAACTATCTCGGCTTTCCCATGGGCGTGTCAGGGCGTGAGCTTGCCAGCCGCGCCGCGATCCAGGCCCAGAAATTCGGCGCACGTATCGCCTCGCCCGCCACCGCCATAGACCTTTCGCGCGAGGGCAATGATTATTGCCTCTCGCTCAAGGATGGCCGCAAACTCAAATCGCGCGCCGTGGTCATCGCGACCGGCGCGCAGTACCGGCGCCTGCCGATCGAGAACCTCGAACGCTTTGAGGGGCGCGGCATCTATTATGGCGCAACGCCGATGGAAGCGCAGCTTTGCGGCGGGCAGGATGTCTGTATCGTCGGCGCAGGTAATTCGGCCGGTCAGGGCGCCGTCTTCCTCAGCCAGTCGGCGCGCAATGTTCACGTGCTCTACAGGCGCCCCGATATCAGGGAAACGATGTCGGAATATCTCGTCCGGCGCCTAGAGGAGACGGCGAACATCCATCTCCATCCCGAAACCGAGATAGAGGCACTGCATGGCACAGGGTCAGACGACGCACTTACGGACCGCCTGACGCGCGCTACCTTTCACAACCGCAAATCGGGCGAGAGACGCGAGCGCGACATTCCATTTGTGTTCCTGTTTATCGGCGCCCAGCCCTTCACCGACTGGCTGCCGGAACATATGAGCTGCGATGAGAAGGGCTTCGTGAAGACGGGCCCGGACCTCTCCAATCTGGACCTTGTCCGCGCGGGCTGGACGCTGGACCGGATGCCGACGCGGTATGAGACCTCTTGGCCGCGCGTCTATGCCGTGGGTGATGTGCGCATCGGCTCAGTCAAACGTGTCGCCTCCAGCGTCGGTGAAGGCTCGGTCGTGGTGAGCGACATTCACCGCGCGCTCGGCGAGACCTCTGGAACTAGCGATTCCTGAGCGCAAACCGCGCCAGCGCCAACAGTCCCAATATGCCAGCCAGCAGGGCGGCGGCGGCGAACATGCCGAACTTCGCCGGGGTCACAAAGGTCTTCAGCCAGAGCACATCCCCTGCCCCCTTGAGCGCCATCATCTGCGCGGTGTTCTCCACAAGGTCTAGCAGGACCACAAGAGCCGCCGGCACCATGGCAAGCCGGGCAAACCGCGCCGGCGCAAAACGGGCCGCGAGCCCCGCCAGGAAAGCCCCATAGGCAAGCGGATAGGCCGTGTCGATGATCAGCGTTGTCCAGAAATGTGCCGTCCGGCTGGCCTGATCCATTTCCGCAAGGCGCGCCTCAGCTGCCGGGCCGGTCCAGATCAGATCGAGCAGCGTGCCATCGATGGCAGGGGCCGTGAGGCCGAAACAGGCCCCGGCCGCAAGCATGGCGATGCCAGCGATCGCAATGACCGGCAGGCGGGCAAGAAAGGGGCGGCTCAACCGGCCTCCCCCTCAATAAGCTCGCCTTCACCGCCTGCAGACTTCGCCAGTTCGATCAGACGGTCAGCCGCCTGTGCAAGAGCATCGTCATCGGCAGAGCGCGCGATCAGCGAGACCCCATGATCGCTGACGGACCGGAACCAGGGATAGGACCCAAAGCTCACCTCGTCGAAATCCTTGTCCAGAGCGCTCAACGTCTCGGCAATATCGCCTTCGCGCAGGCCCGGCACGCGCACGGTCTTTGCGTTGACGACCCGGCCATGCTCCAGCCGGTGGCCGACGTCCTGCAGCATGCCCTGAACGATGGATGGGACACCCGCCAGGGTGAAGACATTTCCGGTCTGGAAGCCCGGCGCGCCTGAAACCGGGTTCTCGATGAGGCTCGCGCCATCCGGAATCCGGGCCATACGCTGGCGCGCTTCGGTGAATTCCGTGCCCATCTCGTCATAGCGCGCCTGAAGCATCGCCATGACCTCTGGATGCTTGTCGATGCCGACGCCGAACGCTGCTGCGATGGCATCGGCCGTGATGTCATCATGCGTCGGCCCGATCCCGCCCGTTGTGAAGACATAGGTGTATCCTTCGCGCAGCGCGTTCACGGCTTCGACGATACGCGAATGTATATCCGGTACGATACGTACCTCTTCAATCGGAATACCAAAGGGGCGCAGGAATCCGGCGATCTGCTGCACATTGATGTCGCGCGTGCGCCCGGAAAGAAGCTCATCGCCGATAAGGCAGATTGCGGCGTTGGGTGTCGTCATGAAATCTCTCTTCAGGGCTGCAGCGCTTCATAGACCAGACGCATGGAGTCCGCCCGCGGTTCGAATGACACCTCCGGATCTGCGCCAAAGCGCTGGATCATGCCGATAAAGAACAGGTCGTTCTCCGGATCGATCCAGAACCAGGTGCCAGCGGCCCCGCCCCAGTAATAGGTGCCGGTGCCCGCAGGGCTGTTCATTGCTTCCGGATCGGTGATCAGACCGAAATTGAAACCGAACTTATGCGGCTCGCCCTCCTCCGGAGCGCGCTTCGTCCCATCGAAGCTGATACCCATTCCAGAGGGAAGCTGGTCTAGTGTCATGAGATCGACCGACTCGGGTCGCAGGATCCGGTGTCCATTGAGCGTACCCTTGTTCAGCATCATCTGACAGAAGCGCGCATAGTCATCGATCGTGGAGACCAGACCACCGCCACCCGACTCGAAAGGAACCGTGTCCTTCCTGAACTGCACAGTCTCGCTATCTATAGGAATGAAGCGGCCTGCCTCGTCGGAATAGTACATGATGTCGGCAAGCCGGTCATAGTCGGCCTCAGCGACGTAAAAGCCGGTATCGTCCATGTTAAGCGGCGCGAAGACGTTGCTTTCGAGATAGTCGCCAAGACTCATCCCCGAGAACTGCTCGACCAGGTAGCCCTGAATATCCACGGCCACCGAATAGGACCAGCGCTCACCCGGCTGGAAGAGGAGTGGAATCTCGGCCACCTTGTCGATCATCGTCTGCATGTCCGGCGAACGCAGGACCTGCTTCTCGCGAAACTGCTCATTCGCGTAGTCCTGGCCGCCAAGCCCATACGCGAAACCTGCCGTATGGCTCATCAGGTCACGCATGGTGGGAGAGCCTTTCATCTCCACAAGTTTCGGCGAGCCGTCCTCATTCGTACCGTCCAGAACCATCAGGTTCTCGAATTCCGGGATGTACGTTGTGATGGGGTCGCTCAGGTGAAACTTGCCCTGCTCATAAAGCTGCATCAACGCGACGCCGGTAATCGGCTTGGTCATGGAGTAGATGCGGTAGATTGTGTCCTCACCCAGCGGAACCTGCTCTTCCACATCGCGCAGACCGTGGGCCGAAGAATAGACGAGCTCACCGTTCTTCACCAGCATCGCCTCAATCCCTGCGACCTGGCCGGCTTCAACATAGCCAGCCAGCCGCTCATCGAGTGCCGCAAGGCCCTGTTCGCTGAACCCCGCGCTTTCGGCTGACGTCTCTGGGAAAAGTTGGGCCTGCGGCTCGCTCTCTGCGACATTGCTGAAAGCGCTCGCCAGAAACACCGCCAGTGCACCGCCCATGCACCGTCCAGACACCGTGAAATTGCGCTTCATGACCGTTTCCTAACTTACATTTTTCGACTGCACCAAGCGCCATTTTCCACACTGAAGCAACCTCCTCTTCAACCCCCGCGTTTCTGAAGGTGAAGTGCCACCAGACCAGTAAAGGTCCGGTACACAAAACAGTCGCAGCATTGAAAGGACTCCCCATGAAACGCCACGCCACAGCCCACTGGTCAGGCCCCCTCAAGGACGGCAAAGGCACCATCGACACCCAGAGCGGCGCCCTATCCAGCCACGGCTATTCCTTCAAGGCCCGCTTCGAAGACGAAAGCGGCAAGGCCGGCACGAACCCGGAAGAACTGCTCGGCGCGGCCCATGCCGGCTGTTTCGCCATGCAGCTTTCGGCCTTCCTCGCCATGAACGACACCCCCGCCGAAGACCTCGAAGCCAAGGCTGTCGTAACCGTCGAAGAGGTCGACGGCGGCTTTGAAGTGAAGTCGTCAGCCCTCACCCTGACGGGCAAGGTCCCCGGCATCGATGAGGCAAAGTTCAAGGAACTCGCTAATAAGGCCAAGGAAGAGTGCCCGCTTTCCAAGGCTCTTGGCGCTATTGAAGTTACCCTGGACGCCAAGCTCGCCTGAGCCGGGCAAGCCACTTCAAGATGATGGAAGCGGGGCCGCAAAACGGTCCCGCTTTTGTTTTGCGCGGAGGCCATCAACCGGAACAGGAGCACGCCTTAAAGCATTGATTCTTAATAAGCCACGGAGACAGTACTATGGGCATCGAAATCTTCTATTTCATTGGCGCGGTCATCCTTTTTGGCGTGCTTGTCTGGGCCGTCATGCGCTCGCGCCTGAAATCGCCAAAGGCCCGCGCGATCCGCGAGGAGGCCGCCCGTGAAGAGTATGAAAACCCTCAGCAATTCGAGAAAGACAAGGACAAGCTCGCGGCAAAAGCCGAACAGGCCGAAAACGACACCCGCAGGACTTGAAGGGGTCAGCTGCACCGCGCGCCGCCGCAGAGGTGGAAGTCTGCGTGCGGTGCTGCCATATTGCCTGAAAGCCAAGCTGGAGCTTCGATAACATGTCTGACGCCGACCTCATCATGCCTGTTCGAAACGGGGAAATCCGCATTCATGACGAAGCGGGTTTTGAAGGCATGCGCAAGGCCGGGCGGCTGGTCGCAGAATGCCTGGACATGCTGGTTCCGGAAGTGAAACCTGGCGTCACCACAGCGCATCTCGACGATCTGATCCGCGAATTCGTCTATGATCATGGCGCCCAGTCGGCGACGATCGGCTATCGCGGCTATCGTCACGCCTCCTGCGTTTCCCTCAATCATGTGATCTGTCACGGCATCCCCGGCGACCGCCCGCTCAAGGACGGCGATATCGCCAATATCGACGTGACGGTCATCGTCGATGGATGGCATGGCGACCATTCGCGCATGTATTCCGCCGGCACCCCCAAGCGCAAAGCCGAGCGCCTGATGGATGTGACCTATGAATCGCTGATGGCTGGCATCGCTGCGGTGAAGCCCGGCAATCGTTTTGGCGATATCGGCGCAGCTATATCCGAGGTTGCCGCCAAGAACCGTCTCTCCGTTGTTGAGGACTTCTGCGGCCACGGCCTCGGCCAGCTCTTCCACGATGAGCCTAATGTCGTCCATTCCGCCCGCGCCGGAACTGGCCCCGAGCTGAAGCCCGGCATGTTCTTCACGATTGAGCCGATGCTCAATATCGGCCGCAAGGACGCTGCCATCCTCCCCGATGGCTGGACCGCCGTAACCCGCGACCGCCAGCTGTCTGCCCAGTTCGAGCACTCGGTTGGTGTCACTGAAGACGGCGTGGAAATCTTTACCACCTCGCCAAAGGGCTGGCACACCCCGCATACGGTCGACATCTAGCAATCTGCCCAATCTCTGCTTGACAATCAGGCCCGCAGAGAGAACATTAAATGAACATCTGCAACCGGCGGAGTGTTCATGCGCATAGTGGAAGAAGCCCCATTATTCGGTCTGGATCGCCAGCCCCGGCCGCCCCTGGCCGCCAAGCCGCACTGGCAGGGCCATCGCGACAGGCTGCGCACAAAGTTGATTGAGCGGGGTGCAAACGCGCTTGAGGATTATGAGCTTCTGGAAACGCTTCTCTTCGCCTTTATCCCCCGTCGCGATGTCAAACCCATTTCGAAAGCGCTGCTTGCCCGCTTTGGTTCATTGAGCGGTGTTCTGGCCGCCCGCCCGGCCGACCTCATCAAGGTCGCGGGCGTGGGCGAAACGGTCGCCGCCTATCTGAAAGCCACTGCGGAAATCGGTGCACGCGCGACGCGGGAGACACTCAGATCCCGCACCGTCATTTCCAGCTGGTCCGCCCTTACCGACTATGTGAAGCGGGAGCTTCAACATGAGGGCCGCGAACAGTTTCGCGTGCTTTTCCTCGACCGCAAGAACCAGCTCATCGCCGATGAGACCATGGGCCACGGCACGGTCGATCACGCCCCCGTCTATCCTCGTGAGATTGCCCGCAGATCGCTGGAATTACAGGCCTCCAGCATCATCCTCGTCCACAATCACCCTTCCGGTGACCCGACCCCGTCGCGCGCCGATATCGATATGACCCGGGCGGTCATGGACGCGCTCGATGCGCTCGAGATCACTGTGCATGACCACCTCATCGCGGCGCGATCCGGCGTCACCAGTTTCCGCGCACAGGGGCTCATCTAGGGACGCGCATGCCGCGCTGCTGGAATAGATAGCTGACACGCCCAAAACCGGCTATGAGCGGCGCATCGGCCCGACCGGTGCACCATCTATGCACCTGCCCGGGGCCGGGCCGCGATTTGGTTGCGGCCGAGATCATAGACTGAAAGCCCTTCCATGACCGACCAATCCGCCATTGTGCCCGCCCTGGGCCAGGCCCTTGCTGCGCGTGGCTATGACAGCCTAACACCCGTGCAGTCCGCCATGCTCGACCCAGAGATCGAGACGGCAGACCTTCTGGTGTCGGCGCAGACCGGATCAGGCAAGACGGTCGCGTTCGGGATCGCCATGGCGCCCTCGCTACTGATGGGCGCTGAACGTCTGGGACGGCCCGGCGCACCGCTGGCCCTGGTCGTCGCCCCCACGCGTGAGCTTGCAGTTCAGGTTCACCGCGAACTGGACTGGCTATACGCGGAAGCCGGCGCGCGCGTCGTCGCCTGTGTCGGCGGCATGGACCCGCGCGAGGAACGCGCTGAGCTGTCGAAAGGCGCCCATATCGTCGTCGGCACGCCGGGGCGCCTGGTGGATCACCTCAACCGCGGCAGCCTTGTCCTCGACGAGATCCGCGTCGTCGCCATGGATGAAGCCGACGAGATGCTTGATCTTGGTTTCCGCGAAGAGCTGGAAACCCTGCTGAGCGCTGCCCCTGAGACGCGCCGCACCCTGCTCTTCTCAGCCACCGTGTCGAAGCCCATCGCCCGTCTGGCCGAAACATTTCAGCGCGACGCGGTTCGCATCAACACGATCTCGGACACCGACCCGCACGCCGACATCGATTACCGCGCACACGCCATCGCCCCTGCCGATGTGGAAAATGCCATCATCAATGTGCTGCGCTTCCACGAAGCCAAGAATGCGCTGGTCTTCTGCAAGACGCGCGCGAATGTGAACCATCTTCTCGCCCGTTTTCATAATCGCGGCCTTAGCGTCGTGGCCCTGTCAGGTGAGCTTAGCCAGAGCGAGCGGACCCACGCCCTGCAGGCCCTGCGGGACGGACGGGCGAATGTATGTGTGGCAACCGATGTGGCCGCGCGCGGACTGGATCTGCCGGATCTCGACCTTGTGATCCACGCGGACCTTCCAACCAATCGCGAAGCCCTGCTGCACCGCTCCGGCCGCACCGGCCGGGCTGGCCGCAAAGGCGTCAGCGTCCTCATTGTGCCTTTCAAGGCGCGCCGCCGGATTGAGCGGCTGCTACAGGACGCGCGCGTCGACGCCAGCTGGACCGACGCGCCCGGCGCAGACGATATCCGCAAGCGCGACGATGAAAGGCTGCTCAACCACCCTTCCCTGAGCGAACCCGCCAGCGACAGCGATCATGAGATGGCGCGAATGCTGATCGACATTCATGGCGCTGAGCAGGTGGCAGCTGCTTTCGTGGCGCTGCACCGCGCGCGCCGTTCTGCCCCGGAAGAGCTGATGGACGTTCCTGAATACCGCCCGGCCGACAAGCGCGAGCGCCCGCCGCGCGGAGACGGACCGCGGCGCGAGCGCACGGAACGCCGTGAGCCGCGCGCCGAGCGGAACGACTTTGAAGACAGCGTCTGGATCAATCTGTCGGTCGGCCGCAAGTCAGGCGCCGATCCGCGCTGGCTATTGCCAATGCTGTGCAAGGCTGGCGGTCTCCACCGCACGGATGTGGGCGCAATCCGTATCGAGGACGCCCATACACGCGTTGAGCTGAAAGCTGAAAGCGCGCCGGGCTTCCTGGAACGTGTCGGGCCTGATGGCCGGCTTGAGAAATCGATCTCTGCCTGGCGCGAGGGCGAGAAACCAGCCGGCTGGACGGAAGGCTCTGCGCCTGCCCGCCGGGAGCGCCGTGATGACCGCGATTCAGACCGCCCAGCGAAGAAGCGTTCTGGCCCGCCATCCGGCCCACGCTCTGACAAGCGCCCCGGCAAGTTCGCTGGAAAGCCGCGCACCGAAGGAAAACCAGGTGCCGAGGGCAAGCCAGCCCGCAAGCCGCGTCCGGTGCCGCCGTCACAACTTGAGGACCGGCCTGCAGAGCGCGCGAAACCAAAGAAAGCCGGCAAACCGAAGCCCCGCCGGTTCGACCCGTCTGCGGACAAGCCCCCCAAGCGGCGCAAGCCCAAACACGACTAGGCTGGGTGATCTGCCTGAGAGCTGGATCGGGCCCTGATTCCGTGTCAAAAATCGGGATGGCGGGTCCTCTCCGCCATCGACACACTCAGGACCGCGCCTATGGACTGGACACTCTTCGACTTTGTTTTCGCAGGCGTTCTTCTGGGCGCCCTTGGTGTTGCGGTCTTCCTGCTCTTTCGCCTGAAGCGCAGCCGCGCTTATCGTGCCGGCTTGTTTCTGTTCATCGTGACCAGCGTGTTGCTCGTGATCGTGACCGGCGCCGTCGGCCTTGTTGGCGCATCCACAAATGACGCCAACATGCTCTACCTTGCCGCCCTTGGAGCGGCCTGCGTGGGCGCCGTTATCATGCGGTTCCGATCGAACTGGCTGTCGCGTCTGCTGAGCGTGTTGGCCCTCGCCTTTGTGTTTGTTACTGCCGCCGCACTGTTTCTCGGCTGGGGCCAGAATAGCGCGAGCTGGCCGTGGGATGTGCTGGCGGCGGGCGCCGTGTTCGCCATCCTCTGGCAGGTCAGTGCGTGGCTCTTCGGTCTCGACGCCGACATCCGCACTCTCGAAAGCAGCAAGACCTGACGGCGCGCTGGAAATTAGCCCGCTCTCTCATACCTTCGTGAAGGTATGCGCAAAAAGGCGCGCCATATCGATGACAGGAGCGACTTATGGGCCTGCTGAATAACGGCATCTGGCAAGACAAATGGTACGACACCGACAGTACGGGCGGGCGCTTTAAGCGCCATGAGAGCCAGTTTCGCAACTGGATCACGTCGGATGGCTCCGACGGCCCCGATGGACAGCCGGGCTTCAAGGCTGAAGCTGGCCGTTACCACCTCTATGTGTCCTATGCCTGCCCCTGGGCCCATCGCGCGCTGATCTTCCGCAAACTCAAGGGCCTGGAGGACATGATCGACGTCTCCTACACGCACTGGTTCATGGGCGAAAATGGCTGGACCTTTAAAAAGGACCCGGACGGCATCGTCGGCGACAAGCTCTTTGGGTCCGACTTCATGTATGAGCTCTATATCAAGGCGGACCCGCACTATACCGGCCGGGTCACAGTACCCACGCTCTGGGACAAGCAGCAGAACACGATTGTCAGCAATGAGTCGGCCGATCTCATCCGTATGTTCAACACGGCTTTTGACGAGGTAGGTGCAGCTGAGGGCGACTATTATCCAGAAGGCAAACGGGCGGAAATCGACGAGATTAACGAACGCGTCTATCACACTGTAAACAATGGCGTTTACAAGGCCGGCTTCGCCACCGCTCAGGACGCCTATGAAGAAGCCGTCTTCCCGCTATTTGAGTCGCTCGACTGGCTGGACGAAAAGCTCGGCAAGTCGCGTTTCCTGACCGGGGACACACCCACCGAGGCGGACTGGCGGCTCTGGACGACGCTCTATCGCTTCGATCTGGTCTATCACGGCCACTTCAAGTGCAATATCCGACGCATTGTCGATTATCCCAATCTCTGGCCCTATGCGCGCGACCTCTATCAGTGGCCGGGCATTGCCGAGACGGTGAACCCGATGCATGCCCAGCGCCACTATTATGAGAGCCATGACATGGTGAACCCGACCCGCATCGTGCCTGCTGGACCGGATATTGACTGGGAGAAGCCGCACGGACGCGGCTAAACCTGCATACCAGACACAAAAAAAGGCTGCCTTCAGAAGGCAGCCTTTTTCATTTCAGCGGGCCAGAAGGCCCTCAGCGCTAGGCGAGCTCGATCGTGTTGACCGCCATCTTGCCGCTGCGCTGGTCTTTTGCCGTGTCGAAAGACACTTTCTGACCTTCGCCGAGACCGGAGATGCCGCAACGCTCAAGAGCGGTTGCGTGGACGAACACGTCGGTGCCGCCATCATCAGGTGCGATAAAGCCGAAGCCTTTTTGGTCGTTATAAAATTTCACAGTGCCAGAATTCATCAGAATTTCCTTTCAATGCACAGATTATCGCCGGGCGCACGACATTGTGCATCCGGAGTTCGTCTTCTTTGGGAAAATTCTGAGCGTCTGACCGCCGAAGCGGAAGTTGTGCCTGATCGTCCGGCCAAATTCGAACCTCATCCCTAGAGGGTTTGGCACGGCCCTACAAGCGATGATGCAGTAAACCTGTCGCACGGGAAGCGCTGGACCTTTGGCCGGCCCGCTCCCAGACTTGCCCAACAAGATAAAAACCCCGGAGGAACTCGTGAAACATTGGATCCTGGCCCTCACCGCCACCACGCTTCTGACAGGCGCGCCTGCCCTGGCGCAGGACGAAGATGCAGCTGCCGACTGGTACCCGTCAGAATATGGCGCGGACGACCGGCTTGGCGCAGTGGCAAATCTCAGACCCGAGAAAACGGCCAGCGCCGCAGAACTCATAACGACGGGGAAAACCTATGGTCTGGCGCAGGTCACCAGCCGCGAGACGCCCGCCTACGCGCCGCGCCGCTATGACGTCTATATCCTGCAGCCTTCAGATGGCTCCGGCACGCCGCTGGGCGAAAACAAGGCTGTCGGCAATGACGATCTGGTCCAGACCTTTGTCGGCATCGGGACCCATATCGACGGGCTCGGCCATATGGGCGTCGATCACCACTATTATAACGGAGTGCATGTTTCAGACTTCGTGACCCCCTCCGGGCTGACACAGCTTGGGACGCAGGATATTCCGCCGATTGTGACCCGCGGCGTGCTGCTCGACATGACAGAGGTGTTTGGCGAAAGCCCCGTTCCAGACGGCGCCGCCTTCAACCGGGCTGAGATCGATAAAGCCGCCGAACAGGCCGGCCTCGAGATCGAGAAAGGCGATGTCGTCCTCTTTCATACCGGCGCCATGGCCGCGCATGGCGATTCGACAGAGCTGATGGCGACCCATCCTGGTCTCGGTGTCGAAGGCGCGAACTATCTCGCCGATCTCGGCGTGGTGGCCATTGGCGCGGACACCCCCGCGCTCGAAGCCATCCCCTTCGAGAATGAGGCCCGACCGTTCGAAGTGCACCAGACACTTCTGGCAAAACGCGGCGTCTATATTCTCGAGAATATCGTGACCGATGAACTTTATGCCGATGGCGTGGCGGAATTCTTCTTCTCGCTCGGCATTCCGCGCCTCAACGGCACGGTGCAGGCCATGATCAATCCGGTCGCTGTGCGCTAGACCATGACCGGATGCTGGCCGGGCGGCTGGAGCCATGATCCTGCTTCATGGCTCGGCCGGGCTTGCATGCGATCCTGAACTGAACGACAAGAGCTGCGAGTCGTTCGGCCAGAGACGACTGAGGGAGGCGAATATGAGCGATACGACGGCGACTGCCGGTCAGGGCCACATCACCGGTTTCGGCACGAAGGGGTACAGGTCTTACGTCCTGATCGCCCTGATGCTGGTCTACACGCTGAATTTCATCGACCGCACACTCATTACGGTTGTCGCACAGCCGATCATCAATGAGTTCCAACTCTCAGACACGCAGTGGGGCCTCCTCGCCGGACCACCCTTTGCGCTCTTCTATGCGCTGATGGGCATTCCGATTGCGATGTGGGCCGACCGGGCCAATCGCGTCGTCATCATTACGCTCTGCATCATTATCTGGTCGCTCATGACAGCCCTTTGCGGTGTGGCGTCAGGCTTTATCTGGCTGCTTATCTTCCGCGTTGGTGTAGCTGTGGGTGAGGCAGGCTGCACGCCACCTGCCAACTCCATCATCACCGACTATTACCCGCCGCGCAGCCGCGCAGGCGCGCTTGGCATCTATTCCATGGGCGTGACCATTGGCGGGGTGCTGGCCCAGCTTTTCGGCGGGACGATCGCCGGTATTTCGGGTGAGGATTTCGGGGCCTGGCTCGGCTCACTCGGTCTTGGCGGTCTCTTTTCCGGCGTTGACTGGTCCACTGTGGGTGGCTGGCGCATCGCATTTGTCGTGGTCGGTGTGCCGGGCATAATCATCGCGCTGGTGCTTTTCTTCACGATCAAGGAACCGCCCCGCGGCTATTCTGATCCGCCGCTGGAAACCGATACGACAAAGAAAGTCGGCTTCTTCGATGCGTTCAGGGAATTCTCGCCAAAGCCGACTTTCTGGTGGCTTTCGATGGGCGCGGCTGTTGTCGCCTTTGTGGGCTATGGCCTGATCAGCTTCCAGGCCCCCTTCCTGCAGCGGGTACACGGCATTGGCGTTCGCGACGCCGCCATCCTTTATGGCGCCCCGCTCGCTGCTGTGGCTGCCGGTGGCACTTTCCTTGGCGGTTTCCTCTCAGAGAAACTGGAAGGCCGCTTCCCGACGGTGGCTGCCTGGCTCCCTGGCGTAGGCCTGATCCTGTCGGTGCCGGCCTATGTCGGCGCCTTCTTTGCCCCCAGCCTGTCGCTGGCCTTCATCCTCTGGGTTTTTGCGGCGATCTGCCACTATTCCTATCTCGGCGCCCAGTACACGGTGGGGACCGGCATCGTCAGTCCCAAATCGCGCGCGACGACGATCTCTGTCCTGCTGCTTATCGTCAGCCTGATCGGCAACGGTATTGGTCCCCTCTTCACCGGCGTGATGAGCGACTTCTTCATGAATGCGGAAATCGCCGGCGCCGGGCTGACGGAGCTTGCGGCAGACTTCAATCCGCGCCTCTGCGCGACCGATCCTGATGCTATCGGTGCCAACGGGCCAGAGCTTTGCCAGGCCTATGCGGACGGGCTGCGCCATTCGATGGCGGCCACGGCCTGTTTCCTGATCCTCGCCGGCATCTGCTATATCCTCGCCGCGCGGTATTTCGCACGCGACCGTTATAACCCGGCAGCGCCGGCCCCGGGCAAAATCGCCTGACGGAGTTTGACGTCAGCGGGCTGGCCAGTTCTATCCAGATTGGCCAGCCCGAAACTTCACATGTGAACTTTCTTCAGCCGCTCGACCGAATTTTCTGGAAACCGCGGACCCAATTTGCTTCTCTGACCTGAGATATGAAGTCGGACTGCTCCAGATTCGTCAGGGGCAGATTTGACGAGGAGGGAGAAGAAGTATGACGTCGACAGTCGGTCAAACCGCAGATTCACCCAGTGCGCCACTTTCGGGTTTCGGAACCAAAGGCTATCGCGCCTTTGTTCTCAGTTCCCTGCTCCTGGTCTACATCTTCAACTTCATCGACCGCTCGATCATCAACATCCTGACAGAGCCGATAAAGGCCTCATTCGGTGTCGAGGACTGGCAGATGGGCCTGCTTGGCGGCCCGGCCTTCGCGATTCTCTACACCATGCTCGGGATCCCAATTGCCCGGTTCGCAGAACGGTTTCACCGGGTCTGGATCATCGCCATTGCAGTCTTCATCTGGAGCCTGATGACCGCGCTGTGCGGTGTCGCAACGTCCTTCATCGTCCTGTTTCTGTTCCGCGTCGGCGTGAGCGTCGGCGAGGCAGGTTGTACACCGCCTGCCCAGTCGCTGATCGCCGACTATTTCGTGCCCAAGAGCCGGGCGACCGCGGTGTCCATCTATGCGCTGGGTGTCCCGCTCGGGGGCATGTTCGCAGCGGTCTTCGCGGGCTTTATCGTCGGAAATCTCGATGGCCCCTCACTGGCCGCGATGTTTACCGCCTGGGGCTGGGACTGGGCGCTTGGTCTTATGGATTGGCAGTCCGTAGAAGGCTGGCGGGTCGCCTTTATCCTTGTGGGTGTTCCGGGCGTCATCCTGGCTCTCGTGGTGAAGCTGACCATCAAGGAGCCGCCGCGCGGCTATACCGATCCGCCAAACGTCCAGGCCCTGGAAAAAGCCAGCATGAAGGACGTCTTCAAGATTCTGGCCGAAAAGCCGACCTTCTGGCACATCGTCGCGGGTGCCACGGTAGCCTCCTTTGTGGGTTATGGGGTGGCCCAGTTCACAACCTCCTTCCTGGTGCGTACGCACGGGCTTAGCATTGAAACCGCTGCGATCCTGTTCGGCGTCATCATTGGCCTTATGGCGGCGATTGGTGTGTTCCTCTCAGGCTATCTGGCCGACAGGTTTGCGACCCGCCACCCGCGCGCACTCTGCTGGATGCCGGCACTCGGTATGGGTCTTTCTGTTCCGCTTTACGCGATGGGCTATCTGGCTCCGACGGTCTGGCTGGCCTTGCCGCCTCTCATGGCGGCTGCAACGCTCCATTATTTCTATCTCGGCCCAATGTACGCGATTGTCGGCGGCGTTGTGGACAGCCGGATGCGCGCCACGTCGGTTGCGATCACGCTGTTCCTCGTGAACCTGCTCGGCTACGGCCTGGGCCCGCCGCTTATCGGCATCGTCTCCACCATGCTGAAAAGTGCCTTTCTTGCGGGAAATGATCTCGGCATGACGCTGGAAACCTGCAAGGTCGTTTCAGATCTGTCCGCTGAAGCAGCCGCGACCTGTGCCCGCGCCGACAGCGAAGGCCTGCGCTGGTCGATCATCGGCTTCTGCTCGCTCTATGCCTGGGCCGCGCTTCACTATCTGCTGGCTGGCAAGACCCTGATGCGTGACATGATGGCGAAAGAACACTAGCCAGAGCGCATGGCGGTCTACACCCAGGTTTCCGACGAAGCACTTGAGACTTTTCTGGACGGCTATGACATTGGCCGTCCACGAAGTTTCAAGGGTATTGCCGAAGGGGTCGAGAACTCCAACTACTATCTTGAAACAGGCAAGGGGCGGTTCATCCTGACCCTGTTTGAGCGGCGGGCCGATCCCAAGGACCTGCCCTATTTCGTCGCGCTCAAGCAACATCTCGCCGACCGCGATTTTCCGTGTCCGGCACCTGTGCCTGCGCGTAGTGGCGAAGCGCTGCAGACACTTGAAGGCCGGCCCGCGCTGGTGGTGACCTTTCTCGATGGCCTCTCTCCCAGACGGCCCAACGCCGCTCAGTGCCGCTCCATGGGGGCCGCGCTGGCAAGGATGCATGCGGCGCTGTCCGACTTTGACCAGGTGCGTGACAATGCTCTCGGCCCGGCCAGCTGGCCCCTGCTCTGGGAGGGCCGCGCGGCAACGGCCGAAGAGCTTCAGCCCGGCCTCGCGGCCCTGATAGAGGACGACCTCGCCGCGACCGTAAGCGCGCGTCCCCAAAGCCCTCACCTGCCGCGCGGCACAATCCATGCCGACCTCTTCCCGGACAATGCCTTCTTCCTTGAAGAGGACTTCTCCGGGGCCATCGATTTCTATTTCGCCTGTACCGATGTGCTCGCCTATGACATTGCCGTCTGCCTCAATTCATGGGCGTTCGAGGATGGGCGGGAATACAATTACTCCAAGGGCGCGGCGATGCTCGCAGGCTATGAGAGCGTTCGCCCGCTAGAGCCTGCCGAACGCGAGGCTCTCCCCATTCTCTGCAGGGGTGCAGCGCTTCGCTTTTTCCTGACCCGGCTTGTCGACTGGACCGAGACACCCGCCGACGCGCTGGTGCGCCCCAAGAACCCGCTGGAATATGCCGACCGGCTGGCCTTTCACCGGCAGGCAAGCTCTGCCACAGACTATGGCGCCTGACGAACACCACCAAAGCGGACGCATGAAGAGCTCAAAGCGCGATTATAGCCGCTCAAGCCGGCCGCCAACACTCCGCATCGTCTTCGCGATCTTCGTCTGCGGGATGGCCGCAAGCATCCTGGTGGCCCTGATCGCGGCGGTCGGGCTTTTTACCGGCGGGTTCGTTTTGCAACTCGCCGGTTTCGATGGGAGCGCCGCCCTGGACAATGGCGAGGTACTGGCCGGCGCCACGATGAGCCTCATAATGTGTGCGTTCAACTGGTTCCTGTTCTACATGGTCCTGCCAGTCACCTGGCTTGTTCTGGCTGCATCCATCGGCACGTTTCCCTATCGCAGAATTCTGACACGTGGCCCCTATCTGAGATGGGCCACAATCTGGGGCGCCCTGCTGGTTGGGGGTGTGACCGCGAGCCTGACCTTCAGCGAATCGGTAATGGCAGGCATAGGCGCACTGGTGACAGGTGCAGCGGTCGGCGCGCTGGCAGGATATGTCTGCGGTCGCCTCTTTCTTTCATCCGTAAAACCGCAAAGCCACCTTGCGGAACACACAGCCGATGTCTTCTGAATGGGCTTGGGCGCATTGACCCGCCCGTCAAAACAGGCAACCCAAAGCGCCATGTCAAAGCTTGTAGAAATCTGGACGGATGGCGCGTGTAGCGGCAATCCCGGCCCCGGCGGCTGGGGCGCCCTGCTCAAGTCCGGTGGTCACGAAAAAGAGCTGATGGGCGGCGAGTATGAGACCACGAATAACCGAATGGAGCTCATGGCCGCCATTGAAGGGCTAACGGCGTTGAAGCGCCCCTCAAAGGTGCGCCTGCATACCGATTCGACCTATGTGAAGGACGGCCTGACCAAATGGATTCATGGCTGGAAACGCAATGGCTGGAAGACGGCCTCAAAAAAGCCGGTCAAGAACAAGGATCTCTGGCAAGCCCTTGAGGAGGCCTGCAAGCCTCACGAGATCGAATGGGTCTGGGTAAAGGGCCATGCCGGCGATGAAGGCAATGAGCGCGCCGATGAGCTTGCCAGGCTTGCTGCCCGCCAGAAGAAAGACGCAGCCGCCCTTTAGTTGGTTTCCCGCGCACAAAAAAAGCGGCGCAGGACAGCCTGCACCGCTTTCTTCTAAAGCTTCAGTTGCGGCCGCTCAGGCGGTCGCTGCCGTCTTGGTACCGAGGAAGCCGCGCAGACGGTCTTCGATGATCTCGTGCGCCTCATTCATGATGCGGTCGACCAGTTCCTTACATGTCGGAATGTCATAGATGAGGCCGGCGACCATGCCGCACGACCAGGCGCCGGCATCCATTTCGCCATCGACCATGATCTTCGGATAGACACCGGCGACCTCGTCGATGATGTCCTCAAACTTGATGTCGGAGCCGAGGCGCTTTTCCTTCTCCAGAAGGCGCTCGACGCCGGCATTGTTGAGCACGCGCTCTGTATTGCGCAGCGGACGCATCACAAGGCGGGTATCGAGTTCCGTCGCCTTGAGCAGGGCCTGTTTCACATTCTCATGAACCGGCGCTTCCTTCGTTGCGATGAAACGGGTGCCCATATTCATGCCTTGCGCGCCCATGGCCAGCGACGCGACCAGCGAACGGCCATCGGCCTGACCGCCTGAAGACACGAACGGGATTTCCAGCTCATCGGCCGCGCGCGGGAGGAGGATCATATTGGGCACATCGTCCTCGCCCGGGTGGCCGCCGCACTCAAACCCGTCAATCGAGGCCGCATCGCAGCCAATGGACTGCGCCTTCAGGGCGTGGCGAACCGCGGTGCATTTGTGGATGACCTTGATGCCGGCATCCTTCAGGTGGGGCAGTACCTGCGCCGGGTTGTTACCGGCGGTCTCAACGACTTTTACACCGCCTTCGATGACCGCCTTCACGATGCCCGGATAGTCCGGCGGGGTGGTCGACGGCAGGAAGGTGATGTTCACACCGAATGGCTTGTCGGTCATGTCCTTGCAGCGCGCGATCTCATTGGCGAGGTCGGCCGGCGTCTTCTGGGTGAGGGCGGTGATGATGCCGAGACCGCCTGCATTGGAGACGGCTGCTGCCATCTCCGCGAAGCCGACATAGTGCATCCCGCCCTGGATGATTGGATGCTCGATGCCGAACATCTCGGTGATAGCTGTTTTCATGGATCTTTCCTTCGCCAAATCGCTGACCTTAGCTTGCCAAATATCCCTGCTCCGCCGCAAGCCTGCCGAGGGGGAAAGACACTGTTTCTAACCGCTCGCCCGCTGCTAATCGGGACAGCCTTCAAACCGCTTCAGCGTCTCCTGCCCAAGACTCTCCTTTAGGCGCACCAGGAAGGGCTCGACTTTGCGCCACTGGCCGATTCCACCGCGGTTGAGCGGCTGACGGACCTGCTCGCTGCTCGCTGTACGCACAGCACGGGCATTTTCATGGAAGGAAAGGCAGGCAGGCTCACACTCCACACCGATATGTTCGAGCAAGCTGGGGACATGAGATTCAGGGTCCACGACCAGATCTTCATATGCGAGGTGGAAGACACGCTCTGGAAGCACATCGTTCCAGTGATCCATGAGCGAGAGATAGCCATTATAATAGGTTCCGATCGACGCCTGATCATAACTGTAGCCGACACCCTGGGCGAAATACTGCTTGTAGAGGCTGAGACCGCAATCGAGAGGATTACGCCGGATATCGATAATGATGGCCTGCGGCAGTATCTTATGAATGAGGCCGACATGTTCGAAATTGTGCGGCAGCTTGTCGGTGAAATAGCGCGCACCCTGGGACCTGAACACGGCCGTCTCATCGATATAGCTCTGGCCCAGTTGGGCCAGCGCTGCAGGGGACAGTTCTGCGATCTTGTCGAGATAGTCGCCGCCTGATTGCTCTACGCAGTGTTTATGCGCCCTGCGTTTCACCGCCGGCAGGACAGGAAGCTCCATCGTGCCTTCAATGGCCGGATGGCTGGCGAGCATCTGTTCGACAAGCGTCGAGCCCGATCGCGGCAGACCGAGGATGAAGATCGGAACCGGGCCGCGCGGGACCGGAGCGGCCTGCGCCGCAAGCGCTCGCCGGTCAAAGCCCTGCCTGACACGCTCAACCGCGCGGTTGAACTGCGCCGGGTCAAATCGCTCGCCTGGATAGAAGCTGTTGGCCTTGTCATACCAGGCCATGCTGCGTGCCGGGTCGCCTTGCGCTTCACTGGCCCGGGCGAGTGCGAACGCCGCCTGACACCTGGACACGCGGTCAGCGGAGGGAGAGAGAAGCAGCTCCGCCATTGCCTCTTGATCCGCCTCGCTGAAGTCAAAGGTCTTAAGATCCGCCAGTCCCCACCAGGCCGATGCATTCTGGTGGTTAGCGTCAAGACTGGCCCGCAAGGCCGCAACGGCAGCCTCCCGCCGGCCCAGTATCCGCTGGAGCTGGCCGCGCGCCAGTTCGACCTGGCTGAGCTTGACCCGGTCGCCGTTTGCCAAGCGCGCCGCCCGCTCGCAAGCCGCGAGCGCTTCCTCGTTCAGTCCATAGCGCAGAAGGAGTCCGAGCAGCCGTTGAACAGTGTCGAAGTTTTCCTGCAGCGCCGCCAGCTGGCGCGCCGCTTCGATCGCACGCGCATAGTGCCCCTCATCCTCCAGCGTGCTGACCAGAAGGTCACGTAGCACCGGATTTGCCGGGCCGTGGCGCAGGCCCTCTTCCAGCACGGCGATGGCCGCCTCGAAGTCTCCGCGCGCGCGCGCAAGATGTGCGAGCGTGAAGACAGCCCGCGGATGGCCTGGATAGTGCTTCAGCATCACCTCGGCCACACCGCGCGCCTCATCCAGACGGCGGGCCTGTATGGCTTGCTGGATGCGCTGGAAATCGCCAGACAGGGGATCGAATCGCTCCATCTTCTGATTGGCGGAGACCGCAGCGGCCACTTCTCCGTCTTCGTAGAGAAACCGCGACAGCATCAACCAGCCACGAAACGATCCAGGCTCACTCCGGAGCGCCTTCTTCACCTGTGCGATCGCTGCGGGTCGATCGCCAGATGCAGCCAGCCGGCCTGCTTCCTCGATAAGCGCCTCGATCGTGTTTGCCATGACCGCTCCAATAACAGGAAATGCGGAGGCTTTCGCCTCCGCATTCCGTTTTCTTGCCCCGTCAGCAGCCCTAGCGCGTATAGGTGAGGCCGAGGAAGAAGAACCGGCCACGCGGGCCGACGGGCCAGGCCGTCTGCGTCGCGAAGGGCTCTTCATCCGCAATGTTGTTCACACCGCCATAGAAGGTGAAGGCTTTGCTGAATTCATAGGAGACGTTGGCATCGAAGATATAGGTTTCATCGAAGAACCCATCGTCGCCATAGAGTTCCTGGCTACCATTGAGACCAAGAACATCCTCAATCTCGTCAACGGCTTGCCGACTCAGGTACTGGGTCTGGAAGCCAAGGCTGAGCGGCCCACGTGTCCATGAAAGGTTCAGGTTCCCCGCCAGCTCGGGGTAAAAGAGTTGCTCGACTTCCGGATCGACATCGTCTTCATCAAGCGGGTTGAAATAGCGGTCGAGCTTCTCCTGATAGGAGCCGACAAGGCTCGCGCCGAAGGCATTTTCGCCAACCTCGAACGTGTAGCTTGCAGCAAAATCGACACCGCTTGCCTCGATGGATGCGAAGTTCGTCTGGCCGGTGTCGAGGCCGCTCAGGCCACCATCGGGACGGCGAGTGTAGAGATTACAGAAGTCGAGGCTCGGATAGTTGGAGCTATCAAGGCAGCCATCGAGAATGTCGCCGGAAGCGACAGCTGCAATAGCATCCTCAATGGAGACATCCCAATAGTCCACTGTGACGGAGAAACCGGGCAGGAAGCGCGGGGTGAAAACAGCCCCCACCGTATAGGTTTCTGCCGTCTCGACATCGAGATCCGGATTACCGCCAGAGGTTCCGGAGAAGCGCCCTGTCAGAGGGTTCTGCCAGATATAGTTGCCGCTGCCGTCGACAATCTCGCCCTGCGGCACGCCAGCCGCCTGGAGGTCGGCGATACAATTTGCCTCACGGGCGGCGGTCCCTGCTGTCACATTGCCTGGATCGCACGGGTCTGCGGTCGCGGAAACGGTGATCGGAAGGCGCGGGTCGAACAGTTCGGAGATGTTCGGTGCCCGGACGGCTTCGGACACCGTGCCGCGGATGCTGATATCCTGAATCGGCGCCCAAGTAGCACCAACCTTCCAGGTGGTCGCATCGCCAAGCGTTGAATAGCTCGCCTGCCGCACTGCGCCGTCGAGCGTGAACTCCTTGGTGAATGGACGGTCGCGGAAGATCGGCAGGCGTACTTCGGCGAACACGTCATAGACATCGTAGCCGCCCGCCGTGTTGAACTGCTGCGTGTTGTCGATGCTGGTATAGGAGAACAGCCAGGGACTGACCTCGCTGACCTGGACGCCGGGTGTGAAAGACGTCGTGGGCGGCAAAATACCAAGCGTGATCGGGTCAATACGGTTGTCGCTGCGCTCATCGCGGTACTCAATCCCGCCAGCATAGCCAAGCGGGCCGTCCAGGGCGAAGCCCAGAACCTCGAACTGACCGGTAGCTATCAAGGAAAGAACGGTTTGCTGCAGCTTGAGCTCGTTCTCGAGGTCCGATGTCACGAAATCGCGGGCGGCCTGGCTGGTGGAGTAACGACCAAAGGGATTAAGCGGCGCACATGAGCCATCACCCGGGGTGAAGGAGTAATAACGATCCGAAGAAAACGCGCCGTCAGCGTAGTTGTTATTGAATGTGAAGTAATCGATCTCGTACGCGGCAGTCGGGTCAAGGTCTGAGCGGCAGACAATATTGCCGTTCGTGTCTTCCACCGCATCGATCGCAGCAAAGACGCGGTCGAGGTAAAGACCGGTTGTTTTGGAGCGTCTACGGAACTGACCGTAATTGGCAGACGCTTCGATGAGATGGCCTTCCGCAGGTTCCCACTCAAAACCGCCGACGAACCGCATCGTGTCGCGTTCGAAGACCGACGGATTGTCATCGCTGAAGTCGACAGGGTCCTGGGTGATCAGAAGACCACCAGTTTGCGCAACAACTGGGTCGAGCTGCTCTGGAATGAACGGGTTGTCAGGAAGGATGAACAGGGTGTCGTAGAAAGTATCCTGTTCGCCAAACGTCGTTGATTCAGCGCTAACATACTTGCCTTCGAAGAAAATCGAAAAGTTCGGCTCAAGCTCATAATTCATATTTAGGTTGAGCACGGCCTTTTCAGTTTCGGGATAGAGCGTGTCGCGATTGAAGCTGATCACACCGCCATCCCCGCCAATGCCCCATAGGCCGTTCAGCACAGTGCCGTCCTGGTTCACACGGATCGTTCCATCCGGATTGGTCAGCCAGCAGCCGGCAAGGAATGCGGCACGGCCGCCCGCCGATTCCTGACAGTCTGGCGTGCCATTGCCGTTCACATCAATATAAGTGATGTCCCGCCCGCCAAAGGTGGGGGCAATGGAGCCTTCCTGCGAAGTGAGCCAGAAAGTTGGATTGTTGATGACGGCACGTGGCGGCGCGTCCGGGTCGGTACTCGGATTGGCACGTGGTTCGACGCTGGCAATTCCGTTATCGCGCGACCAGTCGCGGTCGCCGAAAGTGATGGCTGAATCGTCTTCATAGGTCAGCGCGACGACAATGTTACCTTTGTCATTGTCGAAGTTCTGGCCCGCGAGGAGATCGAAAGTGAAGTTCTCGCCATCACCTTCACCAGAGACGCCGCCCCGGAGATCAAGCTGCAAGCCTTCAAAATCGTCCTTGAGGACGAAGTTGACGACACCGGTAACTGCGTCTGCACCGTAGACAGCCGACGCGCCGCCCGTCGTCACTTCCACGCGCTCGACGAGAGATCGAGGGATGGTTCCAACATCCACAGCCTGCGTGCCACGAAACCCGGCAACGTGGCGACGCCCATTCACAAGCGTAAGCGTGCGCTCCTGGCCGAGACCACGAAGGTTCAAGGCATTTCCGCCTGGAATCTCACCGGCAAAGTCGGATTGCTCCGATGTCATGGAAGACACCAGCGCTGGAATGTCATTGACGACATCAATAAGATTGACCTCGCCAGACAATTTGATCGCCCGCTCATCGACCGACTGAACCGGAACAGACGAAATCAAATTCGGGTCTGACGGAATACGCGACCCCGTGACCGTGATGGTCTGCTGGATTGCGGCGTTTTCTTCGACTTCAGGAATTGTCTCGACGTCGTCACGCACCGAATCCTGCGCGGCGGCGGCCGGTACGGCAAATACCATCACGGAAGCCGCAGCCACCCCCGACAGCAGGACACGCTGCAGGTTCATATCCGTTTTATTGCGAATATTCATCTCACTCTCCTCACACACTCACGAGATGTAAGAACGCTGCGTCGAAGCATTAAATTTAGTCAATAAAACTCGCTGTAGTTTCGCAACACGGTTAAAATTGCCTAGGAAGTGATCAAACAGGCCTTTTAGGTGGGCGACCTGTCATACGCCCGTCATGATGCCGTCGAGGATGGCCTATCCGAAGAAAGAACCTGATCCATGACCAAGATACTTGTTCACGGCGTGCCCGATACACCCGAGATGTGGCAGCCTCTCATCGCCGCGCTGGGTGAAGACCACACAGAAGGGATCGAGGCGCCCGCCCTGCCCGGCTTCACGGCACCTGTTCCGGATGGATTCGACAGCTCAAAGGAGGCCTATGTCGGCTGGCTCATCGAGCAGATGGAAGCGGCGGGCGAGCCGGTTCATCTGGTGGGGCATGACTGGGGCGCCATTCTGGTCGTGCGCGCAGCGAGCCTTCGCCCAGATCTGGTGCGTAGCTGGGCGGTGGCCAACGCCCTGCCGGAACGCGATTATAAATGGCATAGAACCGCGCGGATATGGCAGACACCCCTTCTCGGTGAACTGGCCATGGCGATAACAACAAGAAAGGCTTTGGCGGACGGGCTGAAGAAAGCCGGCATGCCGGACGCGCTGGCCGAGCATGAAGCCCGTCACTGGTCGCCCAGCATGCGTCAATCGATCCTGCGCCTCTACCGCTCTGCGAAACATGTTGCGCAGGAATGGACCGGCGATCTTGGCCGCCTGCCGCAGCAGGGCCTCGTCTTCTGGGGTGATGATGATCCCTTTGTGCCGCCGGAGACGGCAGAACGGTTCTGCAGGATCACCAATACGCCGCTCTACCGCAACGCAGATACAGGACACTGGTCCATCGTCGAGAAGGCCGACACCTTCGCGGCGCTGCTCAAGGACCACTGGGCGAGCTGACGCGCGGTCACGGCTTGAACGCTTTGCGGGCAGCGCCATCATGACGAACGACCCAGATGCGGAGGCCCCAGATGCAGCTCACCTTCAGCCCCGAGGAAGAAGCCTTCCGGCAGGAGGTTCGCGATTTCCTTGCCGACAAGCTGACGCCGGAGCTGAAGCGCTATGCGTCCCGCATGACCAGCGTCTATGCGGACAAGGAGACCGCGCTCGAGTGGCAGGGTATACTGGTCGAAAAGGGCTGGGCAGCGCCCTCCTGGCCGGTGGAGCATGGGGGCTGCGACTGGAGCGTCGCGCAGCACTACATCTTTGATGTCGAAATGGCGCGCGCGGGCGCGCCGCCGCTCTCGCCAATGGGGATAGGCATGTGCGGGCCCGCTCTGATCGGCCACGGCTCAAAAGAGCAGAAGGATTTCTACCTGCCGCGCATCCTGTCGGGTGACGACTTCTGGTGCCAGGGCTATTCAGAGCCGCATGCCGGGTCTGACCTCGCGGCGCTGACCATGAGCGCTGAGGATGATGGCGATGCGTTTGTGTGTTCGGGCTCGAAGATCTGGACCACGCATGCCCATGAAGCCAACATGATGTTCTGCCTGATCCGCACGGATACAAGCGGCAAACCCCAGACGGGCATCACCTTTATCCTGATCGACATGACGGCGCCCGGCGTGACGGTGGACCCGATCATCATGCTGTCTGGCGAACATATCCAGAATGCCGTCTTCTTCGACAATGTCCGCGTGCCGAAAGCCGATGTAGTCGGTGAAATCGACAAGGGCTGGACCGTAGCGAAATACCTGCTCGAATTCGAACGCGGCGGCTCGTCCTACGGCCCGCGCCTGCTCCAGCGCATTGCGGGTCTGCGCCGCACAGCGCGCGAGCTTGGCCGCATGACACCGGATCTGGAGGCCCACCTCACACAGGCCGAAATCGATGCGTCAACGCTGGAAGCGGCCGAACTCATGATGATGGCCGAGCTCGCCGGCGGGGGGACGCCCGGTCTCAAAGCCTCCATGATGAAGGTGCGCGGCACCGAACTCAGCCAGCGCCTGACCGAAATCGGCCTGGACCTTGCCGGTATCCACGTGGAGCCTTTCCAGCCGGAACATACAGAGCCGGGCGGCCCTGTCGTCACGCATGCGCCGTCCAATCTGGGCCTGGTCGGCCCCGACAGCCTCGTCACGATTGCGCCGAAATACCTGAATGACCGCGCCGGATCGATCTATGCGGGATCAAACGAGATTCAGCGCAACATCCTCGCCAAGGGCCAGCTGGGGCTGTAACCGCAACACCAGTTTGCAGGCCACCAACGAAAAACCCCGCCGGACAACTGTCCAGCGGGGCATTTTGTTCTTAACGGTCAGACAGGACCTACTCGTACTCGTCCATGGCTTCGAGTTCAGCCTCATGGCGGGCACGGTCTTCCTTGCCCTTGGCTTCCTCGTCGCGGTCGACCAGTTCGATCACGGCAACCGGTGCATTGTCGCCATGGCGGAAGCCGGCTTTCAGCACGCGGGTATAGCCGCCATTACGGTCCCTGTAGCGCTCGCCGAAAACTTCAAAGAGTTTCGAGACGGCATCCTTGTTGCGGACCTGCGCAATGGCGCGGCGGCGCGAAGCAAGGTCACCCTTCTTGGCAAGCGTTACCAGCTTGTCCATGATCGGCTTCAGCTCCTTGGCTTTCGGGAGCGTCGTCACAATCTGCTCATGCTGGATCAGCGAAGCCGCCATGTTCGCGAACATCGCCTTACGATGAGCGCTGGTGCGGTTCAGCTTGCGGTGTGCAATTGCGTGGGCCATTTTCCTGGTCTCCTGCGCGCCCTCACGGGCGGACGTTTAGAGGTGATCGTCGTATTTCTTGGCAAGTGCCTCGATATCTTCCGGCGGCCAGTCCGGCACTTCCATGCCGAGGTGCAGACCCATGCCAGCGAGGACTTCCTTGATCTCGTTGAGCGACTTGCGGCCGAAGTTCGGCGTGCGAAGCATCTCGGCTTCCGACTTCTGGATGAGGTCGCCGATATAAACAATATTGTCGTTCTTCAGGCAGTTTGCCGAACGCACGGACAGTTCAAGCTCGTCAACCTTCTTGAGAAGGACCGGATTGAAGCCAAGGTCAGTCTCTTCGCTGGAAGAGGCGCTCTCGGTTTCCGGCTCGTCGAAGGTGATGAAGAGCTGAAGCTGATCCTGGAGAATGCGGGCCGCATAGGCCACGGCATCTTCCGGCGTGATCGCACCGTCGGTCTCAACCGAAAGCGTCAGCTTGTCATAGTCGAGCACTGTGCCTTCACGCGTGTCTTCCACGCTGTAACCAACGCGGCGGACCGGCGAATAGATCGCATCGACCGGAATAAAGCCGATCGGAGCATCTTCCGGGCGGCTCTGGTCGGCGGGCACATAGCCCTTGCCGGTCGCCACGGTGAATTCCATGCGGACGGAGGCGCCCTCGTCGAGGGTACAGATGACGAGGTCCGGATTGAGGATCTTCACATCGCCGGACGTCTCGATCTGGCCAGCCTTGACCTCACCCTTGCCGTCAGCCTTCAGGATCATGCGCTTCGGCGTATCCGAAACCATGTCGATGGCGATCTGCTTGAGATTGAGGACAATGGTGGTGACGTCTTCGCGCACGCCCGGGATGGACGAGAACTCGTGGACAACACCATCAATCTGGACGCCGGTGATCGCAGCGCCCTGGAGCGAGGAGAGAAGAACGCGGCGAAGCGCGTTGCCGAGTGTCGTGCCAAAGCCACGCTCAAGCGGCTCGATGACGAGCTTCGCATGACGACGCGGGTCACGGCCTGCCTCGACCTTCGGACGGTTCGGGCGGATCAGTTCTTTCCAGTTACGGTCATTCACACTGGTCGCAGTATCGGCCATTCACGGCCTCCTTGGTCTTGCTACAGGACGGGCACTCTAACCTAGACGCGGCGGCGTTTCGGCGGGCGGCATCCATTGTGCGGAATTGGGGTCGTGTCGCGGATCGACGTGATGGTCAGGCCAGCAGCCTGAAGCGCACGCAGGGCGCTCTCGCGGCCGGAACCGGGACCACGCACATTGACCTCGACCGTCTGGAGCCCGTGCTCCTGAGCCTTCTTTGCAGCGTCTTCAGCAGCCACCTGAGCCGCATAAGGGGTCGACTTGCGCGATCCCTTGAAGCCCATCGTGCCAGCGGACGACCAGGAGATTGCGTTCCCCTGTGCGTCGGTGATGGTCACCATGGTGTTGTTGAAGCTCGAATTCACATGCACAACGCCGGAAGAAATGTTCTTGCGGGCGCGGCGGCGAACGCGGGTCGTATCACGAGCCATATCGGTCCTGTCCTATTTCTTCTTGCCGGCGATGGGTTTCGCCGGACCCTTGCGGGTGCGTGCGTTCGTATGGGTGCGCTGACCACGGACCGGAAGGCGCTTGCGGTGGCGAAGACCACGATAGCAGCCAAGGTCCATCAGACGCTTGATATTCATGGAGACTTCACGGCGAAGGTCACCCTCGACGATGTGATCGGAATCCACGGTCTCACGGATCTGGATGACTTCCGCATCGGTAAGATCAGCCACGCGGCGGTGCGGCTCAATACCGATCTTCTCGGTAATCTCGCGCGCCTTGGCCGGGCCAATGCCGTGAATGTAACGAAGCGCGATTTCGACACGCTTGTTCGTCGGAATGTTTACGCCTGCAATACGGGCCATTGGGCCTCTCTCCTGAACTGCCGAAAGCGGGTCCGGCGCGAAACGAAACCAACGCTCCGCGCGCGCGAACCCGACCTCTTAACGAAGTGCGTCGTTATAGACGTGCAATTCACCGCGTCAACTGGTGAATTGCGGCTTTATGCGGTCTCTTTCAGCGCCTTTTCCACGCCTTCCGTAACCGCCTCGATACTGGCCATTCCATCGACTTCACGAAGGATTCCGCGCTCTGCGTAAAACGGCAGAAGCGGCGCCGTATCCTGATTGTATTTCTCCAGCCTCGCGGCAAAGGTCGCCGGATTGTCATCCTTGCGTCCCTGCTCATTGAAGCGCTTGGTAACACGCGCCATCAGCTGGTCTTCATCGACTACAAGACGAATCACTCGGTCCACCTGCGTCCCGCGAGACTTCAAAAGGTCGTCCAGAGCCTTCGCCTGGCCAAGGGTGCGGGGGAAGCCATCAAAGATAAATCCGGCCGCGCCCTTGTTCTGCTCAAGCTGGTCGTCAATCAGATCAATGACAATCTCATCGGAAACGAGACCACCCTCATCCATGATCTTGGCAACACGGTCACCGAGCTCTGAGCCTGATGCACGTGCCGCGCGGAGCATGTCGCCAGTCGACAGTTGCACATAGCCATATTCCTCAACGAGGCGTTTGGCCTGTGTGCCCTTGCCGGCAGCGGGCGGTCCGAAAAGTATGAGATTCATCGTCTGCGTTTGCCTCCCAGCCGAGATTTCTTGATCAGCCCCTCATACTGGTGAGCGATGAGATGGGACTGGATCTGGGTCACTGTATCCATCGTGACCGATACAACGATCAGCAGTGAAGTACCACCGATGTAGAACGGAATTTCCGGCATATACCGCCGAAGCACCTCCGGCAACAGACAGACAAAGACAAGATAGACTGCACCAATCGTTGTGAGGCGAGTCAGCACATAGTCGAAATAGGCCGCTGTATTCTTGCCGGGACGGATGCCGGGAACAAAGCCGCCATATTTGCGAAGATTGTCCGCCGTCTCCTGCGGATTGAACATGATCGAGGTGTAGAAGAAGCAGAAGAAGGCCACCAGCACGCCATAGGTGACGATGTAGGTCCAGCTGCCTGGTGAGAAATTGATCGCCAGCCATTGCAGGATACCCGGATCACCTGCTGCCATCTGGCCGCCTGCACCCGCTGCCGTATTGCCGCCCAGCAGGCCAACCGCCGTCATTGGAAGCATCAGGATCGCGATGGCGAAGATCGGCGGGATCACACCAGACGTGTTAATCTTCAGCGGCATGAAGGAGCTCTGCCCCTGGCTCATCTTGTTGCCCTGCTGGCGCTTTGGATACTGGATCAGGATCCGGCGCTGCGAGCGCTCGATGAAGACGATGAAAAGAACCAGCGCAATGACAAGTACAAGAATGCCCAGCACGAAGACGACATTGACCCCCTGCTCCCGGCCGCCGGAGAACAGGTTGAAAATCGCCTTTGGCATCTCTGCGATAATGCCTGCGAAGATGATCAGCGAAATACCGTTACCGATCCCGCGCGCGGTGATCTGCTCACCCATCCACATCAGGAACATCGTGCCGCCCACAAAGGTCGAGACAGCTGTCAGGACGAAGAACCACTGGGCAATCCCGTCATAGGCAACCTCGGAAAGACCCATCGCGATCCCGAAGCCCTGGAAGAAGGCAAAACCCACTGTCAGATAACGCGTATACTGATTGATCTGCTTGCGACCCGCCTCGCCCTCTTTCTTAAGTTTCTCAAGCGAAGGCACCGCGCTCGTCATCATCTGCACGATAATCGAGGCGGTAATATAAGGCATGACGTTGAGCGCGAAGACACTCATGCGTTCGACAGCGCCGCCTGCAAACATGTTCAGCGAGCCGAGCATACCGCCCGACTGTTGCGCGAAGAAGCGTTCGAACTGGGAGGGGTCGACGCCCGGGACAGGGATATATGTCCCGAGGCGGAAGAGGATCAGGATGAAAAGCGTGAACAGGATACGCGCCTGGAGATCCTTCGCCTTCGCAAAGGTTCCGAAGTTCATGTTACGCGCCATTTGCTCTGCAGCTGTGGCCAAGAGACCCTCCTACCCGAAATGAAATCGCCGCCAACATTGGCGGCGAGATCGTGTTTGTGAAGGTGTATAGACGAAAAAGACCCGGCTTACTCAGCTTTTTCCGCAGCTGCCGGACCGGTTACCGTTACCGAGCCACCTGCTTTCTCGACCGCTTCGATGGCTGCCTTGCTCGCGCCCGTCACGGTGATCTTCGCATTCTTCGGCGCATCACCCTTGGCGAGGAGGCGGATGCCATCCTTGCTGCGGCGGACAACACCCGAGGAGATCAGCGTCTCTTCGGTAATGTCGTCGGCTTTCAGCTTGCCGGCTTCAATTGCCTTGTTCAGGCGGCCAAGATTGACCCATGCATGCGTCTTGGAGCTGCGGGCCGTAAAGCCGCGCTTTGGCAGACGCATATAGATCGGCATCTGGCCACCCTCGAAGCCATTGAGGGCGACACCCGAACGGGCCTTCTGACCTTTGACACCGCGGCCGCCAGTCTTGCCCTTGCCGGAGCCGACGCCGCGGCCAACGCGGTGACGGCTATGCGTCGAACCTGCGTTTGGAGAGAGTTCGTTGAGTTTCATCGCTCTGTTCCTGACTGGCGTTTGAAAGGGTCGCCCCTATACGCCTACTCTTCTACGACTTCAATAAGGTGTGACACCTTCGCGATCATGCCCTGCACGGCCGGCGTATTGGTGAGCTCACGCTCACGGCCGACCTTGTTGAGGCCGAGGCCGATCAGCGTGTCACGCTGACCAGGCTTGCGGCGAATCGGGCTGCCGATCTGGCGAACCTTGATGGTGTCTGCTTGCTTCTTGGCCATCATCAGAGTCCTTTTCTAAATCAGGCGGTTTCGGAGATATCGGCTTCCGACGCGCCATCGGTGCGCCGTGCGACGATATCCTGGACCTTCAGGCCACGCTTGGAAGCGACAGAGCGCGGGCTCGCCTGCTCCTTGAGCGCCTGGAAGGTCGCACGGACCATGTTGTACGGGTTGGACGAGCCGTTCGACTTTGCAACGACATCCTGGATGCCGAGCACTTCCATCACGGCGCGCATCGGGCCACCTGCGATCACGCCGGTACCGGGAGGCGCCGCGCGAAGGAGAACCTTGCCTGCGCCCCAACGGCCCTTGCCGTCATGGTGAAGCGTGCGGCCTTCGCGAAGCGGAATGCGGACGAGGTTGCGCTTGGCATCCTCGGTCGCCTTGCGGATCGCTTCCGGCACTTCGCGGGCCTTGCCCTTGCCGAAGCCTGCACGGCCCTTCTGGTCGCCGACAACCACGAGGGCTGCGAAACCGAAGTTCTTGCCGCCCTTCACGGTCTTGGCAACGCGGTTGATGCCGACGAGCTTGTCTGTGAGCTCGCTCTGCTCTTCGTTGCGGTCGTCTCTGCGCCCGCGTCCGCGGCCGCGTCCTCTGCCCTGTTCGTCTGCCATAATGGCCTCCTAGAACTTCAGGCCGCCCTCACGGGCGGCGTCTGCCAGGGCTTTCACCCGGCCGTGGAACATATAGCCGCCGCGATCGAAGACGACGTCCTCGACACCGGCCTTCTTGGCGCGCTCTGCGATGAGTTCGCCGATCTTCTGAGCAGCTGCTACGTCGCTCGTCGATTTCAGCTCATCGCGCAGGTCTTTTTCCAGCGTCGAAGCCGCAGCCACCGTCAGGCCCTTCTCATCATCGATGATCTGGACTGAGATGTTCTTGTGCGAGCGGGCAACCGACAGACGCGGCTTGCCTTCAGCAACCTTGCGGAGCTTGGCACGGACGCGCTGGGCGCGGCGGAGTGTCTTTTCGCGTGTCGTCTTCATGGCGTTACTTCTTCTTGCCTTCCTTGCGGCGGACATATTCGCCGGCATAGCGCACGCCCTTGCCTTTGAACGGCTCTGGCTTGCGGAACTGGCGGATCTCAGCGGCGGCCTGGCCGACGGCCTGCTTGTCGGCACCCGACACGATGATCTCGGTCGGCTTGGGTGCTTCAAGCTTGATGCCGTCAGGCGCCTTGAAGATCACGTCGTGCGAATAGCCGAGCGACAGTTTGAGGTCTGTGCCCTGCATCTGCGCACGATAGCCGACGCCGACGAGTTCGAGCGACTTTGAGAAGCCCTCGGCAGCCCCGTGGACGACGTTCGCAGCGTTTGCGCGCGCCGTGCCCCACTGGGTGCGGACCTTGGGGTCCAGCGCCTCGGCGAAGGTCATCTTCTTCTTGCCCTTGGCGTCGTTTGCCTTGATGCGCTCATTAGCCTCGGAGACATAGTCTTCGCGCGGCATGATCGACAGCTCACCGTCTTTCAGCTCAGCTGTGACGAGTTCGGACACGGTGAAGGCAAGCTGGCCTTTCGGGCCCTTTGCCTCAACCTTGTTGCCCTCAACCGTCACGGTCGTGCCGTTCGGGACGGGAATGGGGAGTTTTCCAATACGGGACATGTCAGTTCATCCTCGTCCTAGAATACCCGGCAAAGGATCTCGCCACCCACATTCTCGTTCCGCGCGACGGCGTCAGAAATGACACCCTTCGACGTGGAGAGAATGGAGATACCCAGCCCGTTACGGACCAGCGGCAGATCATTCACCGACGAATAGACCCGGCGGCCTGGCTTCGAGACCCGGCGGATCTCGGAGATGACAGGCGCGCCATCGAAATACTTAAGCTCGATCTCGACATTGCGATGACCGTCTTTCTCAACTTCCGTGTAGCCACGGATATAGCCTTCGCTCTGCAGCACATCGAGAACGCGCAGCCGGAGCTTTGAGGCCGGAGAGACAACCTTCGTCATGCCACGCATCTGCGCATTGCGGATACGGGTCAGGAGATCGCCAAGGGGATCGGAAATATTCATCTTGGTTCCTCCTTTCCTACCAGCTTGACTTGACTAGGCCCGGAACCATGCCGAGCGAGCCAAGCTCACGCAGCGCGATACGGGACATTTTCATCTTGCGATAATAACCGCGCGGACGGCCTGTGACCTGGCAACGGTTACGAACGCGGCTCGGCGCCGAGTTGCGCGGAAGCTCTGCGAGTTTCAGGCGAGCCCGGAAACGCTCCTCGAGCGGCAGGTCCTCGTCCATCGACAGTGCTTTCAGCTTCGCACGGCGTGCCGCATACTGGGCGACCATCCGGCGACGCTTCTCGTTCTTCTCGATTGCGCTTTTCTTAGCCATATCGTTTCGTCCTCAAGCGCTAGTTACGGAACGGGAAGCCGCAATGCGCGAGCAGCGCCTTGGCTTCTTCGTTCGTCTTGGCGGTGGTGCAGACAATGATGTCCATACCGCGAATATCCTCGATGTCGTCATAGTTGATCTCGGGGAACACGATCTGTTCCTTGAGACCCATGGCGTAGTTGCCACGGCCATCGAAGCTCTTGCCGTTGAGACCACGGAAGTCCTTCACACGTGGCAGAGCCATATTGGTCAGACGGTCCAGGAACTCATACATCCGGTCGCGGCGCAGCGTGACCTTGGCACCGATGATCATGCCCTCGCGCAGCTTGAAGCCGGCGATGGACTTGCGGGCCTTGGTCGGAACAGGCTTCTGGCCGGAGATCCGTTCCAGTTCGGCAAGCGCCGTCTTGATCTTCTTGGAGTCAGCGACAGCTTCGCCGACACCCATATTGATCACGACCTTGTCGAGCTTCGGCACCTGCATCTCATTGGAGTATTTGAACTCCTCCTGGAGCTTGGTGCGGATCTGCTCCTTGTACTTCTTTTTAAGACGGGGTTCGTAATTATCAGACATCGATCGATTCCCCTGAACGCTTGGCATAGCGCGTCTTGCGGCCATGCTCGTCAGTCTTGAAGCCTACGCGGGTAGCCTTGCCGTCGCGCGGGTCCACAATCGCCACATTGGAGATATGGATCGGCGCTTCGAACGTCTTGATGCCACCCGGGTCCATTTGCGACGGGCGCTGGTGACGTTTCACCACGTTTACGCCCTGGACAACGACACGGTTCTCAGCCGGGATCACTTTCAGCACTTCGCCTTTGGCACCCTTGTTACGGCCTGCCGTGACGATGACGCGATCACCTTTTTTCACCTTGGCAGCCATGACTACAGCACCTCCGGAGCCAGCGAGACGATCTTCATGTGGTTCTTGGCGCGAAGCTCGCGCGGAACCGGGCCGAAGATACGTGTCCCGATCGGTTCACCATTATTGTTCACCAGCACCGCAGCATTCGTGTCGAAACGGATGACCGAACCGTCACGGCGCTTGATATCCTTGGCAACGCGAACCACGACAGCGCGGCGAACGTCACCCTTCTTCACGCGGCCGGTCGGAATCGCTTCCTTGATCGACACCACGATGATGTCGCCGACAGACGCATAGCGGCGGCCTGCACCGCCCAGCACCTTGATGCACTGGACGCGGCGTGCGCCGGAATTGTCAGCCACGCGAAGGTTGGACTGCATCTGAATCATGAGTCAGCTCCTTCGCTTGCGATAACTTCCCAGGTCTTCAGCTTCGAGCGCGGCGGGCATTCACGGATCGTGATGCGCTCGCCCTCGACAGCTACGTTGCCCTCATCATGGGCGTGATACTTTTTCGAGCGGCGCACGATCTTCTTCAGGACTGGGTGAAGAAACGTGCGGTCGATGCGGACCACAGCGGTCTTGTCCTGCTTCGTGGACACCACAACGCCTTCCATTACGCGCTTTGGCATGTCTCTTCTCCTACGCCTCTGCTTCCGCTTTGGCCTGTTCGGCGAGGAGCGTCTTGACGCGCGCGATGTCGCGGCGGACTTCCTTCACCCGGGCCGTCTTTTCCAGCTGGCCGGTGGCCTGTTGGAAACGGAGGTTGAACTGTTCCTTCTTCAGCTGAACGAGCTGGTCCTTCAGCTGGTCGGCACTCTTCGAACGCAAATCAGTGGTTTTCATAACTAGATCCCCTCAATGCGCTTGATGATCTTCGTCTTGACCGGCAGCTTGGCTGCGCCGAGCTTCAGCGCCTGGAGCGCGACCTCGTCCGGCACACCGTCGATCTCGAAAAGGATACGGCCAGGGGCGACACGTGCGACCCAACGGTCGACAGACCCCTTACCCTTACCCATGCGAACCTCGATCGGCTTCGCAGACACCGGGGTGTCCGGGAAAACGCGGATCCACACCTTGCCCTGACGCTTCATTTCGCGCGTCACGGCCCGGCGGGTTGCCTCGATCTGGCGAGCGGTAACCCGCTCTGGCTCGAGCGCTTTCAGACCGAAGGTACCGAAGTTCAGCGTGTAGCCGCCCTTCGCATTCCCCGTGATACGGCCCTTGAACGCCTTGCGGTATTTGGTGCGTTTTGGCTGCAGCATCTCTTAAGCTCCTGCGCCTTGCGGACCCGAAGCCGGGCCACGCTGGTTGGTCGAACGCGCACGGGCCTGGCCGGAATCTTCGGCCTTGCGGTCCTGTGCCATCGGATCGTGCTCCATGATCTCGCCTTTGTAGATCCAGACCTTGATACCGATGATACCGTAGGTCGTCTCTGCTTCGGCGGTGCCATAGTCGATGTCGGCGCGCAGCGTGTGCAGCGGGACGGAGCCTTCTGCATACTGTTCGGTGCGGGCGATCTCTGCGCCGCCGAGACGGCCGGAGACCATGATGCGCACACCAAGGGCGCCAAGACGCATCGAGTTCTGGATCGCGCGCTTCATGGCGCGGCGGAAAGACCCGCGGCGCTCGAGCTGGCGGGCGATGTCCTCGGCGACGAGCGTGGAGTCGATTTCCGGCTTGCGGATCTCGACCAGGTTCACGCGAACCTCGTCCTCGGTCATCTTCGACAGCTTCTTGCGAAGCACTTCGATATCAGCACCCTTCTTGCCGATCACCAGACCCGGACGGGCCGTATGGATCGTGACGATGCATTTCTTGTGCGGGCGCTCGATGACAATGCGGGAAATACCTGCCTGCTTGAGCTCCTGCTTGATGGTCTTGCGGATTTTCAGGTCTTCATGGACGAGACGGCCATAGTCTGCCGTGTCGGCATACCAGCGGCTATCCCAGGTCCGGTTGACCCCGAGACGAAACCCGACGGGATTGATCTTCTGACCCATTACGCGGCCTCCGCTTCAACTGATGTGTCGCGCAGCACGATGGTGAGCTGCGAGAAAGGCTTCATGATGCGCGCGGCACGGCCACGGGCACGGGCGCGGATGCGCTTCATGACCAGGTTCTTGCCGACATGCGCTTCAGCGACGACGAGGCTGTCAATGTCGAGGCCGTGATTGTTCTCGGCGTTCGACATGGCCGAATACAGGACCTTGTAGACATCCTTTGCAGCGCGCTTGCGCGAGAACTGCATCTGGTCCATCGCCTTCTGCACCGGCAGACCGCGGATCTGCTGAGCCAGGAGGTTCAGCTTCTGCGGGCTCGAACGGTACATGCGCAGAACCGCGCGCGACTCGTTGGACGCCTGTTTCGGAGGATTCTTTGCCTTACCCATGGCTTACTTCCTCTTGGCTTTCTTGTCGGCGCCGTGGCCATAGTAGGTGCGGGACGGCGCAAACTCGCCGAACTTGTGGCCCACCATTTCCTCGGTGACGAGAACGGGAACAAACTTGTTGCCGTTGTGAACCTGGAAGTTCAGGCCCACAAATTGCGGCATGATGGTCGAGCGGCGCGACCAGGTCTTGATGACCTCGCGGCGTTCGGAAGCTTGAGCGGCCTCTGCCTTCTTGAGCAGATAGCCGTCGACAAACGGACCTTTCCAGACGGAACGTGGCATATCTCTCTCGCTCCCTAGCGTTTCGCGTTACGGCGACGGATGATCAGACGATCCGAAGCCTTGGTCTTGCGGGTTTTCGGGCCGCGGGTCTTCTTACCCCACGGAGTGACCGGATGACGGCCGCCGGATGACTTGCCCTCACCACCACCGTGCGGGTGGTCGACCGGGTTCATTGCGACACCGCGGACCTTCGGACGCTTGCCGAAGTGGCGGGCCCGGCCCGCTTTCGAAAGCACCGTGTTCATGTTGTCCGGGTTCGACACCGCGCCAACAGCCGCCAGGCAGCTATCGGGCACCATGCGAAGCTCACCGGAAGACAGCTTGATCTGGGCGTAACCGGCATCACGGCCGACGATCTGTACGTAGGTGCCGGCAGACCGTGCGATCTGGGCGCCCTTCAGCGGCTTGATCTCGACATTGTGGACAATCGTACCGACTGGAATGTTCTTCAGCGGAAGAACGTTACCCGGCTTGATGTCCGCCGTCTTGGACGTCGTGACCTTGTCGCCGACAGCCAGACGCTGCGGAGCAATGATATAGGACTGCTCCCCATCGGCGTAACGGATCAGCGCAATGAAGGCCGTGCGGTTCGGGTCGTATTCGAGACGCTCGACGGTGGCTTCGATATCCCAGCGCTGACGCTTGAAATCGATCTTGCGATAAAGACGCTTTGCGCCGCCACCAATGCCGCGAACCGTGACACGGCCACGATTGTTACGGCCACCCGACTTCGAAAGGCCTTCGGTCAGCGATTTGACCGGACGGCCCTTGTACAGCTCCGACTTGTCCACGATGACAAGCTGGCGCTGACCGGGCGACGTTGGATTGAATGTCTTGAGTGCCATATCGCTCTCCTACAGTCCGGTCGTGATATCGACGGACTGGCCGTCTTTCAGCGTGACAATCGCCTTCTTCGTGTCCGAACGCTGACCGAGCTTCCCGCGGAAGCGCTTGGTCTTGCCCTTCTGGACGATCACGTTGACCTTGGTCACGTCGACCTTGAACAGGTTTTCCACGGCGTCCTTGATCTCGGCCTTGTTGGCCGTGACCGGAACCTGGAAGACGATCTTGTTTTCTTCCGCGAGCAGCGTTGCCTTCTCCGTGATGTGCGGAGCGAGCAGCGCGTCGTAGTGATGTGCTTTCACGTCAGCCATGGTCTAGTTTCCTTCCTTGGCTTTCGCTTCGAAACGCGCACCGATACCATCGAGCGCATCCTTCGTGATCACCAGCTGGTGACGGCGCATCACGTCATAGACGTTGAGGCCGGCAACCGGCAGCACGTCGATATTCGGGATGTTGCGCGCCGCTTTGGCGAAATTCTGATCGACCTCGGACCCGCCGATGATCAGCGCATTCTGAACACCCAGGGCCTTCAGCTTGGCGGTAAGATCCTTGGTCTTGGCTTCGTCCATCTTGGCCTCGTCCAGCACGATCAGGGAGCCTTCCTTGACCTTGGAGGACAGAGCGTGAGCGAGCGCCAGCTTGCGAACCTTCTTCGGAAGGTCGTGCGCATGACTACGGACACGCGGGCCGTGAGCGACAGCACCACCAACGAAGATGTTGGCATTGCGCGAACCGTGACGGGCTCCGCCAGAGCCTTTCTGGCGGATATATTTCTTGGTCGTCACCGACACTTCTCCGCGCTCCTGGGTCTTGTGCGTGCCAGCCTGGCGCTTTGCCAGCTGCCAGCGGACCGTGCGGTGAAGCAGGTCTGCGCGGATGTCGGTCAGGCCGAAAATGGCGTCATCAACAGTCGCCTTGCCAGCCGATTTGCCATCAAGTTTCTTGACGTCGAGTTCCATTATTCTCCAGCCTCCGCATTCTCGGCTTCAGCCTTCTGGCTGCCGCCATTCTTGCCACGGAAAGAGCCTTCAGCCGGCGCATCAGCATGGGCGGGCTTTTTGGTCGCATCGCGCACTTCAACATAGGCGCCGTCATGGCCAGGGATTGCCCCCTTCACCAGAATGAGGCCGCGCTCTGCATCGGTACGGACGATTTCGAGGTTCTGGATGGTCACGCGCTCGGTGCCGTAGTGACCTGCCATCTTCTTGCCCTTGAACACCTTGCCCGGGTCCTGGCACTGGCCAGTCGAACCGTGGGCACGGTGGGACACGGACACGCCGTGCGTGGCGCGAAGACCGCCGAAGTTCCAGCGCTTCATGGCACCAGAGAAACCGCGGCCCAGCGTGATGCCAGCAATATCGACGCGCTGACCGGCGACGAAGTGGTCAGCCAGGACTTCAGCGCCGACATCCGGCATGGTGTCGCCGTTCACGCGGAACTCAACCAGCTTGCGCTTTGGCGCAACGCCGGCCTTGGCGAATGCTTCGCGCTGCGCCTTGGGCGTGCGCTTGGCTTTTGCTTCACCCGCACCCATCACGACAGCGCTATAGCCATCATTGCGGGTGACAGTGACTTTCTCTTTCTTCTTGCCGCGATTGACGCTGACTTCACGGTCAGCATCGGTGCGCAGGCCGACGACCTGACAGCCGTCGAGCGACAGAACGGTCACGGGAACGTGACGGCCCTGCTCATTGAAGATACGGGTCATGCCGAGCTTGCGGGCAACGACCCCGGTACGTGACGCCGGAAGTGCCATCTTAGCGCGCTCCCTCAAGTTTGATCTCGATGCCGACACCGGCCGAGAGGTCGAGCTTCATGAGCGCGTCGACGGTCTGCGGCGTTGGGTCGACAATGTCGAGGATGCGTTTGTGCGTGCGGATCTCGAACTGGTCGCGGGACTTCTTGTCGATGTGCGGCGAGCGGTTCACCGTGAAACGCTCGATACGTGTCGGCAGCGGGATCGGGCCACGCACATCAGCGCCGGTGCGCTTTGCGGTGGACACGATCTCCTTCGCCGACATGTCGAGGGCGCGGTGATCGAAGGCTTTAAGCCGGATCCGGATATTCTGTTTTTCCATCGTACGGTATCCCGTCAACATGAATGACGCGCCAAGGCGCACGCTTTGAAGCGCCCGGACGCAATCGGCTCGAATTGTTTCGTTTCGGTGGGAAGCGTTTGCCTGAAACCGGCACGGCCGACCCTTCGAAGGGCGCGGTGTATGGGATTTGTGGGGGACCGTCAACACTTCGTGACGGAATCTTTGCAGCGCGTTTCAGTGCTCGCCTGACAGTCCCTATATTGCATTGGATGCAGGCCTCATGAAAGCTCGCGTTCGAATTTGTCCACAGTCCCGACAGGAGCAGGTTCTCCATGACCGATGATCTTTATGAGAAGGCCCGAGCCGTGAGGGCCAATGCCCACGCCCCCTACTCCGGATTCAGGGTCGGCGCGGCGATTCGGTCAGCCTCCGGCGTATATGTCGGCTGCAATGTGGAGAACGCGGCTTTTCCGGAGGGAATCTGCGCCGAGGGCGGTGCCATCACGTCCATGGTGGCAGCCGGCGACAAGGCCATTCTGGAAGTCCTCATCTACGCCGAAGCTGATACGCCCACTGCGCCTTGTGGCGGTTGCCGCCAGAAGCTCTCTGAGTTTGCAGGTCCAGAGGTAAAAGTGAGCCTCGCCGGGCCGGATGGTGTGAGAGCGGTCATGACGATGGCAGACCTTTTGCCGGCAGCATTCAGCGGCGGCCATTGGTCGATGCCGCAGGCCTAGGCCGCTGCCCTGCACAGGCGACCGTGCCACTCAGTCCAGCTTGACCAGCTCTGCCATGATGGCATCGACGGCCGTATGAAGGATATTGACGCCGTGACCGGGAAGAATCCGGCAACCGATATTCGGACGCCCTTCGAGATACGCCGCCACCTGATGAGCTGAAATGACGGGATCGTCTTGCGCCTGCAGCCACATCTGGCGCGCGTTGACTGCCTCAAAATCGGCGCGCCAGTCAGCCATCGCCGATGCCCCGTCGCGGACCCAGGCTTCCCCGCCCTGCTCGACGGCATGGTAGAGACCTTGCGCCTGAACAGTGAACAGGACCGAATCATCAAGGGTGGCGAGGTCGCCGGGCGCCGTGGCGAACTGCTTTTCGAGAAAGGCTCGCGCGCCGCGCTTTCGATAGACCGGCAGTCCCACCGACATAACCATCTTCATGACAGACGGCGCATGGCGCGAGGCGATGGCAGCGAATCGGGTCTGCCGGTCCATGTGAGAGAGATGGCGTGTTTCATCGATCGGGATTCCGCCCCCGACCAGCAGCATCGCGCCCAGCCTGTCACCGAGCGCTTTCGCAATGCGGAACCCGTGCGAGGCCCCGCCCTGATGAATGCAGAGACTGAGCCGCTCTATACCTAGCGTATCGACCAGCGCCAGCGCGTCCGCCACAACGGTCTCATTGAAGTCAGAGCGGCTTCGGCTTGGACTTGAATACCCGAAGCCCGGACGCGAGGGCGCGACGAGCTGAAGACCGGCCTCATTCAGCCTGTCTATGAACGCAGGCGTAAAAAATGGCCCTTGCAGATAGCCATGAATGAACAGGACAGGCCGAGGCCCGTTGCCGATACGGTACCAGGCAAGCTGGCGGCCGGGACGAGGCAGCAGCGAAAGCCCTGCCTTTGGCGTGACCCACTCTGCCGCTGCCGGCCGGTTCGCCCGCTCGGGCAGGTGCCGCATCAGAAAGGCGATGCTGGCACACAGCTGAACGACATCGGACATCCGCGCACAGCCCGTCTTGCGCAAAATGCTCTTGGACTGGCCCTTTATCGTCTCCAGCGCACGGCCCCTCTGATCGGCGATTTCCTTCTGGCTGAGATCGCCGAGATACCCTTCCAGCACTTCGCTCTCGCTGGCCGTCAGGCCAAACGCCTCGCGCAGGCGGCCCATGAGCGCGGGTGGCCAGTCTATATAGGACAGCGAGACATGGACCTGATCGTCGGCCTCTCCCGGTCTCTGTATTAGTGCCAGACAGGGCCGGATCTGCGGCGCCTCCACATTCGCAAGGATGATTCTGTCCTGTGCCTGATGCGCCGGCGCCCGCAGCGTCTTGCGGATCTCGCCGAGCGCAGCCGTGTCCAGGGGCAATTCGTCTAGCGTGCAGGGGAAACCCTGCCCTGTGAGCTGGGCCGCAGCAGCATTCCCTGTGACACGGCCCGCCCTGGCAGAAACCTTGAGGACGGCGTGGAAACGCTCCTCCAGGGAAATCTCCCGTCTCAAAGCCTCATCGAGCAGCTTGCTGATGCGTGCGCCATGCGTGTCCAGCATGTCGTCAGTACCATGATGACGTGGCACGTCCTCAGCTAAGGTGCCATTCTCCGTGCTCTCGAAAAAATATGCGATCGCGGAATCAAGAAAGGCGTCGAACCGGTCTGTTGCAGACGGAACCTCATAGGCGGCGCCCAGCATCTCGAAATAGCGTTTGGTGTGAGACATCCAGGGTCGGCGACACGCTGCAGTGGACGAAAGCTGCAGTCTAGTAGGCTGATTGTGGACAGCAAGCCTTTCGGCAGACTCCTGTAAATCTTCGCGCATCCCCCCTGTGGGGCATGTTTGGGCGCTTCAGCCTGTCTAGTTTTTCCTGAATCCATGCCGGACGGGTCTCCAGCCGGTTCGCGCGCCCGATAACAGAAAGACATCCCACATGAAGATTACCTACCTCCTGATGCCGATGGGCCTTGCCGGACTGGCCCTGTTGGCTCTGCCCGGCGCATCGGCGCAGGACATCGTCTCCACAAACGAACTCGCATGTTCGAAAGGCGGTGCCGAGGCCTGCTTCTATGCCGGCGCGGACTATGCCCAGGGCGCAAATGGCCTTGCCAGAAATATGCCGAAAGCGGCGGCGCTGTTCACAAAAGCCTGTTCGCTGGGCATCCCGGATGGCTGCTTTTACACGGCCGGCATGTACCGCAATGGCGCCGACGGCATCGCGGCAGACCCCGCCAGAGGGATAGAGCTCTACGAGACGGCTTGCACGATGGGCCATGAGGACGCTTGCAGCGCGGCCTTTGCCATCCTGCGCACGCCAGACAAGGGCGAGCAGGATATGCCCCGTCTTCTCACGGCCTTCGAGAAAGGCTGCGCCAACCAGTCCATGAAGGCCTGCCAATGGGGCGCAGAGATTTTCTATGATGGACGCGACGGCAAGGATCCCGGTCATATCGACCCTCTTCGCGGCGCGCCGCTGGCAGAACAGGCCTGTGATGTAACCGGCGAACCCTATTTCTGCGTCATCGGGGAGATCATGTACGCCAAGCCGGATTCCCCCGCCTTCGATGCCGAAAAGGCGCTGAAGATGACGGGCATCAACTGCGATGCGGGCGTAAAGGAATCCTGCGCGAACCTTGGCGGCATCTATCATAACATCGGCGATTATCAGGGCGCCTTTACCCAGTATGAGAAGGCCTGCGAGCTCGGCAATGAGACCGGCTGCAGCGCGGCCAGGGATCTGAAAGCCTGGCTGGACGAGTGGGCCGAATGGAATGCCAAACAGGCGGCCCGCGAAGCGGAGATGTCCTCTATGCTGAATGCTGGAGACTATAATGGCGCCGTCGCGACGGCTGTTTCTGTCTATAAGTCAAGCGACTGGGCCGCAAAGGCCGTCAACGCTGCCTCGGCTGCAGGCCGGATGGGCGACGTCGACGACTATGACCTGAAAGTGCTCGAATACTGGTTTGACGGCCACGGCCCTGGCGGGGTCGTAAAGGCGGAGATGCGCCGCCGCGGCATTGCCATCTCAGGCGAATATGATTCATGGGCAGCGGACATGCAGACGATCAGCTCGGCCAATCAGCGTTTCAACGCAGCGCGGGCCAGCACATCCAGTTACCGCCCGATCGAGAGTGGTCCGTCGCTTGGCTCGAAGCCAATGCTCAGCGCTGCCGACGCCGCTGCGCAGACGCGGGAAAGATACCGCCATGCGCACTGCACGATGAATGGAAACCCGAACTGGAGTGTTTGTCAGTAACTCGCCGACCTTGCCTGCGTGGCAGGCGGCGGCGGACGCTGCAGCCTTCCAGAGCACATCCGCATCACCCCCGCGCATAAAAAAAGGGCCGCCCCTGATTGGGACGGCCCTTTGATATGTCTCTCACCCCGTCTGGGGCGGGAGGCTCTTACTTGGAGACGCTGGAGACGACGCCTGCACCGACGGTGCGGCCGCCTTCGCGGATCGCGAAGCGAAGACCCTGGTCCATGGCGATCGGCGCAATCAGCTCGACTTCCATTTTCACATTGTCGCCCGGAAGAACCATTTCCTTGTCCGCCGGAAGCTTCACAACACCGGTCACGTCCGTCGTACGGAAGTAGAACTGCGGACGGTAATTGGTGAAGAATGGCGTGTGACGGCCACCCTCTTCCTTGGTCAGGATGTAGGCTTCTGCCTCGAACGTCGTGTGCGGCGTGATCGAGCCCGGCTTACACAGGACCTGGCCACGCTCAACGCCCTCACGGTCGATACCGCGGATCAGCGCGCCGATATTGTCGCCGGCCTGGCCCTGGTCGAGCAGCTTGCGGAACATCTCAACGCCCGTAACCGTCGTCTTCTGCGTGTCGCGGATGCCGACAATCTCGACTTCCTCGCCAACCTTGATGACGCCCGTCTCGACGCGGCCCGTCACAACCGTACCACGGCCGGAAATCGAGAACACGTCTTCCACAGGCATCAGGAACGGCTTGTCCAGCGGACGCTCAGGGGTCGGGATGTACTCGTCGACCGCTTCCATCAGCTCGAGGATCTTCTTCTTGCCGATCTCTTCGTCGCGGCCTTCAACGGCTGCAAGCGCAGAACCCGAAATGATCGGAATGTCGTCGCCCGGGAAGTCATAGGACGACAGAAGCTCACGAACTTCCATCTCGACCAGCTCCAGAAGCTCCTCATCATCGACCTGGTCGACCTTGTTGAGGAACACGACCAGCGCCGGAACACCGACCTGGCGGGCCAGAAGGATGTGCTCGCGCGTCTGCGGCATCGGGCCGTCAGCCGCGTTCACAACCAGGATCGCCCCGTCCATCTGGGCCGCACCCGTGATCATGTTCTTCACATAGTCAGCGTGGCCCGGGCAGTCGACGTGCGCATAGTGGCGCTTGTCCGTCTCATACTCGACGTGCGCGGTGTTGATGGTGATCCCGCGTGCCTTCTCTTCAGGCGCGTTGTCGATGTCCGCATAGGACTTCGCTGCACCACCGTAGACTTCCGCAAGCGTCAGCGTGATCGCTGCCGTCAGCGTCGTCTTGCCATGGTCAACATGGCCGATCGTGCCGATGTTTACGTGCGGCTTGTTCCGCGCAAACTTCTCTTTGGCCATAACGCGGCCTCCTCTCGCTACTGTCCGGCCCGCCGGACGGGTTTCAGGTTCCTTGTGCCAGCGGGCCTTTGATTCCCGTTGAAGCGGGCGACATACACACGCGCGCGCGTGCTTTCAAGCACCCATGACAATTCCAACGCAGGCGGACCGCTTGGCTCTTGACAGGGATGGGGCTTGGGGTCTCCCTGCGCCCAATGAGCCAGACAACCGCCTTCCACACTTTCGGCACCCCGGAGACGCTGCAGACCGATGCGGCGCACTGGATAGAGACCCGCCTCGCCGATGCCCTGGCGCGCCGGGGCGAGGCCAGCCTGATCTGTTCGGGCGGCTCCACGCCGGGGCCGGTCTATCAGCAGCTTTCCGAGCTCGATCTCGACTGGTCCCGCGTCAGTGTCGGCCTCGCCGATGAGCGCTGGGTGCCCGCCGATCACGACGCCTCGAATGAACGGCTGGTGCGTGAGACCCTGCTTCAGAACCAGGCCGCCGAGGCGAAATTCGTTTCCATGAAGACCTCTCATGCCTCGCCATTCGATGCGCAGGAAGAGGTCGATGCCCTCTACCGGCCGCTAACCTCGCCTGTCGATGTCATGGTGCTCGGCATGGGCGCCGACGGCCATACCCTGTCCTGGTTTGCCGATGCCGAGGGGATCGACACCGCCCTCGACCCGGAAAATCCGCTCAATGTCGCTGCCATCGACGCGCCGAAGACCAAGATCACAGGCGAACATACGCTGCGAATGACCCTCACCCTGCCCGTAGTGGCGCGGGCCCGCTACATCCTTCTCCTCCTCAATGGCGAGAAGAAGCGCGCCGTCTATGAGCGCCAGGACCGCTCCCATCCGGTTACGCTGATGCGCAAGGCAGCCGGCGACGCGCTCACCATCTTCTCCAGTTCCTGAAACAAGGCCTGACATGACCCTCACCGACCACGCCGAACGGCTGCGCGCCCTGCCTTTTCGGACGATACTGAGCATCCGGGCCGCGACAAAGCCGCTGTCGGCTGCCGGATGGACTGTGGACCTGTCGCGTCACTATCTCGACACGGACGCCACCGCCGCCCTCTTCGCTCTGGCTGAGAGGCATGATCTCAAGGGCGCGCTCGCCTCCCTGTTCGATGGCGAAAAGGTAAACACGTCAGAGGACCGCGCCGCCCTGCACTGGGCCCTGCGCGCCGCCCACCCCGAAACCGAAGAGGCCCAGCAGGTGCGCCAGTCCGTGCTCGCGGCTGAAACCCTTGCCCAGGAAATCGCCTGGGCCACCCGCAAGGGCGCCAGCGGGGAGCGTTTCGACACCATCGTCCATATCGGCATTGGCGGCTCCGATTTCGGCCCCCGCCTGATCGCCGACGCCTTTGAGGACAAGCGCCGCGACGATATCGACCTTCGCTACTGCGCCAATCTTGACCCGCTGGACCTCGACCTCGCCCTCAGCGGCCTCGACCCTGCGCGCACCTTCGTTGTCGGCGTTTCCAAATCTTTCGGGACAGAGGAAACGCTCTACAATCTTGGCCGGGCCCGCGACTGGGTCCGCGCTGGCGTCGGCAAGGACTGGGCAAAACACTTCGCCCTCGTCACCGCCAACCCGGCCCGCGCGACCGACTGGCTGGACGGCGCAGAAGGTCTGCTCCTCGACCTGCCCGAATCGATTGGCGGACGGTTTTCTATCTGGTCTGCGGGATCGCTCGCCTGCTCCATCGCCCTGCAAAGCGATGTCATGGAAGACTTCCGCGCCGGCGCGGAAGCCATGGACAAGCATGTCGAGAGAGCCGACATCGCAGACAATCTCGCCATCCGGCTCGCCCTGCTCGACTACTGGAACGCTTCTGTCCTTGGCTTCGGGGCGCGCGCGCTGCTCGCTTATTCCCGCCGCCTGCGACTGCTGCCGGCCTATCTCCAGCAGCTTGAGATGGAATCGAATGGCAAGAGCGTGCGCCCGGATGGGCACGCCGTCTCAGAAGCCACAGCGCCGCTCCTCTGGGGCGGTGAAGGCACCATCGGCCAGCATTCCTATCACCAGTGGCTGCATCAGAGCCCATCCATGGTACCGGCTGAATTCATAATCGCTCCGGGCGCCACCGATGAGCTGGACGGCGTCACGGGCCTGACCGCGCATGCGCTAGCCCAGGCCGAAGTCCTCGCCAATGGGCGCTCCCTTGCCGATGTGCAGGCAGACGAACCGCACCTGCCGCTCGAAATCGCTGCGCAGAAAGTTCACGCAGGCGGGCGGCCGTCGACCATCATGCACGCGCCGCGCCTGACGCCATACCGTCTCGGCAGCCTCATCGCCCTGTTCGAGCACCGCACCTACCTCGCGGGCAAGCTCTGGGGGCTCAACAGCTTCGACCAGTGGGGTGTGGAGCGCGGCAAGACGATGGCGGGCAAGCTGAAGCCGGCCCTGCGCGGTGAGCGTCAGGTAAGCGACGCCATTACCGCCAAGCTGATTGCCCAGATACGGTCCTGACGCCTGATTTTACCGGGAAAGGCCCCTCAGGTGATCTTGTCGACCTGAGAATATTCGAGGTCGACCGGCGTCGCGCGCCCGAAGATGGACACCGACACTTTCAGGCGGCCTGCCGCCTCGTCGACTTCTTCCACGCCGCCTTCAAAGCCCTGGAACGCGCCTTCATTGACGCGCACCTGCTCACCGATCTCGAAGGAGATCTGCGGACGCGGACGTTCGGCTGCCGGCTCATCAGCCGTGCCGAGGATACGGTCGACTTCACGCTGCGGGACGGGCAGCGGCTTCTTGCCGCCTTCGGCACCGAGAAAGCCTGAAACCTTCGGCGTGTCGCGCACCAGGTGATAGACATCGTCTGTCAGCTGCGCCTTCATCAGGACATAGCCCGGAAAGTAGCGCTTCTCGACGGTCTTCTTCTTGCCGCGGACAACTTCCACGACTTCCTCGGTCGGAACCTCGATCTCTTCGATCAGGTCGGAAAGGTTTTTCAGGTTCGCCTGGTCGCGAATGACTTGCGCCACCTTCTTCTCGAAGTTGGAATAGGCGTGAACGATATACCATTTGGCCTCGGCCATGGGCGGGGCACTCCTTGAAAACTGTTAGGCGCCGAGACCGGTTATCAGACCAATCAGGATGGCGATGACCTGATCGGAGAGGAACAGAAACAGGGCGACGATGATCGACATGATCACGACCATGATGGTCGCCTGCACGGTTTCCTGCGGTGACGTCCAGGTCACCTTGCGGCCTTCCGCCTCGACCTGGCGGGCGAAGGTCACAGGGTCCACGCTTTTCTTCTTGTCCTTGTCGGCCATCAATTACGTCCTGAAAGTCCGGGGATTTGTCACGGTCTCGACCGTATCGGTCAACCGCCATACTCTCCATTGCAGTGATTGTGAAGGCATGTGGGTGCAGGAAGTTCGCCGCGCAAGCAGCGAGGCCCCTCCCCGCCTGTGTCTATCGGCCCTTCCATTCGGCCACTTGAAGCCCCGCAGACGCGGTGCGGATGGCAAACAGGCTGCCGGCAAAGGGCTGCGTGTCCATCTGGAATGAGGTGAGGCCCGTTCGTGCCGTCGTGACATAGAGCGTCCTCATATCATCGCCGCCAAAACAGCAGCCCGTCGGTCGGACCGTTGGCATCGCGATCACCCGGTCGACTGCGCCGTCAGGCCTGTAGCGCACGATGCGCGCACCATCCCACTCGGCATTCCAGAGATATCCATCCCGGTCGACCGCGCTGCCATCGGGATAGCCCGCGCCCGCGCTTGTCGTGCAGAAGACACGCCGGTTGCTGAGCGCGCCGCCTTCGCCGACATCGAAGGACAGGATCTCCTGTTCGGTGGTGTCTGCCGTGTAAAAAACGTCACCAGCCGGCGAGAAACAGGCCGTGGACGGAATGATCACGGGCGGAATCTTCAGCTGCGTGATCTTCCTGCCCGTATCTATCCGGTGCCAGGTCGACCGCGCGGCCTTTTCCTCACTGTCCATCGTTGCGAACCAGAAGCTGCCATCCGGCGCGGCCCCGCCGCAGTTGATGCGCAGCGCCTTTGGATCGCCCTCGAGCCGGGCCACCTGCCGGTAATCTTCGGTCTCGATATCAAATATGCCGATTTCCAGCCCCCCGGCCATTAAGAGCTCGCCGCCCGCAATGGCGAGCGCGCTGGCCTTGATCGGCAGGTCATACCGGCGCGTATTGCCGGTCTTGGGCTTGTAGCGGTGCAGCTTCGCCCGGTTGGGATCCACCCAGAACAGCAGGCCCTCACTCGCGCTCCAGACGGGGCTCTGCCCGAGCAGGCAGCTGGTCGGGGCAACACATTGGGGATCGGTTGGCGTCATCCCTTCCCTCTAGTCGCATTCGTGGCGATTCAAAAGCCGCTGCTTTCCAAGGCGGAAGCCCTCTTCTGTGGCGGATATTCCAGACATGAAAAAAGGCGACACCGTTCTGGCATCGCCTTTTTGTCAAAAATCTGATTTGTCCTGTCTACAGGACGCTTCGGCCTCTGACTGCGCGAGCGACAAAGCTCAGCACGAGCAGTGCGAGGAAGATGAAGAAGAGGATCTGCGCGATCCCTGCGGATGCACCGGCAATACCACCAAAACCGAAGACGGCGGCGATGATCGCCAGAACGAAGAAAGTAAGTGCCCAACCGAGCATGTTGATCTCCTAATTTGTTTACCTACGGCCAAGCGCCGATGCAGGAAAAACGGAGAATAGCGCCGGTCAGTTCCGCAAATTATTTTCGGAACCCCGAAGTTTGACCAGCGTTGCATCTGGTCCGCGACTAAAAAGGATTTCAATCATGAAAAAGAACCCATTTCTGGTAGCCGGATTCAGCCTGCTCGCCCTTGCCGCCGCAGCCTGCAACACTGTTGAAGGTGCTGGCGAAGACGTCGAGGCGACCGGCGAAGCAATTGAAGACACGGCGAACGACGCAGGCGCCTGATCTTCAGCTGCCTGATCTTCAGCTCATGATAAAAATTCGATGCGCGGCCCCTTCTGGTGGCCGCGCATTTTTTTGTGCGCGTCGTTCTCGCGGTTCATCTGATTGCAGGAGGAAACAATACGCCAACCATTCCGTCCCGCTACGGACGAAAGGAGTTCAAGCGGTTTCGCTGATCTTGTTTTCGGCAGGAATGTAGGAAAGCAAATATACAGTGGGACGGATCGATACGTTTACCGCCTTGCGCTTGCCATTCCGCAGGCAGGACCAGAAGGCCACACAGCCTACTCCGATCATCGAGCAGACCACATCGAGGCGTGAGAGGCCGCCCAGACGCCTGAAGACGCTTGCGAGGTCGCCCAGCGGTCCGACCGCTGGGACATAGCTATCTGAAGAGGGGATGTCTTTCCGAACCATGTTCACCATACGCCGCCAGAAGGCGGCGGTTCCCGATCTGGAACGAAAATCATCACATGACGTTCGAATGACACAGATTTTCATTTCAGATGAAGGACATCATGGCCAAGGATCACGGTTCATCCATCAAGGATGACGAGACATATGAGGCGCTGATCGACGAGGGTTATTCGAAGTCAACGGCCGCCAGGATCGCAAACGCAAAGGCAAATTCGGACCAGAAACCATCTAAGAAGGGGGGAGAGTCCCCGCCCTATGAGGACTGGACCAAGGATGACCTTTATGACCGCGCCAGCGAACTGGACATCGAAGGGCGCTCCGACATGACGAAGGATGAGCTCATCTCAGCCCTCCGGGAGAGTCGATGAGCAACATCGCAGTCCTGATCAATCCGCGCTCCGGCAGCGTACCAGAAGACGCCGCCAGCGAGATTGAGACAGTCCTTGAGGGCCTTGGCCACACCCCGACAATTACTTTGCTGGACGGCGATGACATTGCCGGGCCCATCAAGGCGTGTCTGGAGTCATCGCCCGATCTGGTGATCGTCTGGAGCGGTGATGGCACAGTGGCCTGTACCTTTGAAAATGCAGGCCCGGACGGGCCGCCGATCCTGCCGCTCCCCGGCGGTACGATGAACCTTTTCCACAAACAGATTCATGGCGGGCCATGCGAATGGCGCGAATGCCTTGAGCGAGGCCTCTCTGACGGCGTGGAGATAGATGTGCCGGCTGGCAAAGCTGGCGACCGGACATTCTATGTCGCGGCCATGGCTGGCAATCTGACAGACCTTACAGGTCCGCGCGAAGCCATGCGCAAGGGCCACCTGATTGAAGCCATCCAGGCTCTCTCCGGTAGCGACCTGCTCGATCTGCGGACCACCATGACCTATGAGCTGGACGGCAGTGATACCGCGCCAGAGACGGGCTATGCCACGGCTGTCTCCGTATTTGTCGGGACACAGGAGGAAACCGAGCTGGAATTTGCGGTGATCGACCCCGACAACCCGATCGAGCTTGCCGCCGCCGGTTTCAGCGCCCTCTTCGATGACTGGCGCAATGCCGCCGGGGTGACGTCCGGCCATGTGCGCTCCATTACCCTCCATCATGAGCGCGGCCACGAATTGCGCGCAACGCTGGATGGGGAACCGGTTCGTCTTAAGTCGGGGACTAGGTTCACCCGTACCGCAAAAGCAGGTCGCGCGATCAGCGCGAAAGTCTGATGTCCAAAATCATCCAGATCGCCGATATTCACTTCGGCACGGAAAACCCGCGCGCGCTCGCCGCTTTCGAGGACGCGATGGACTCCATCGGGCCGGATGCCATTGCTGTCTGCGGAGACCTGACACAGCGGGGCAAGCGCGAGGAATTCGACGCCGCGCGTGAGTGGCTGGACAAGTTCGACCTGCCCCGGCTCGTCGTGGCCGGCAATCACGATACCCCGCTTCTCAACATCTATGAGCGCGTCGTCTCCCCTTTTGAGCGGCATGACCGCTATTTCGAGGATCTGAGCCAACCGGTCGTCCTGGACAACGCCCTGCTGACCGGCATCAACACCTCGCGCGGCTGGCAGACGCGTAAGAACTGGGCCGAGGGCTCAGTCAATCTGGAACAGCTGGAAGAGGCAATTTCGACCGAAAACGCGACGGAAGACAGGACCGCCTTCCTGATCTGCCACCACCCTTTCCTGTCCCCGCCCGACGCACCAATGCGCACGGCGACACGTCGCGGCAGACGGGCCAGCCGCCGCCTTGCCAAGAGCCCGTTCCGGTATCTCCTGACCGGGCATGTGCATTCCCCGTCGGTGACCGTCGTGGACCATGAGGACCATGCCTATATCGCGGTGTCCGCCGGCACACTCTCGACCCGGCTTCGCAATAATCCGGCAAGCTTCAATCTGATCGATATTTCTGGCAGGGATTGCGTGGTCACCATCTTCAACCTGCATGGCGACCGGTTCGTGCCGATGAAGCCGCACGTCCTGACACCCGACTTCGTCCGCAAGGAAACGCACGTCGAGATCGACTAGAACGTGGTCCCGGTCTTCATTTCCCGCTCAGTGGCCGGCATACGCAGCTCCACCTTGTAGCCCTTGCCAGGTTCTGAGTGAGAGCTCATCTCCGCGCGCAGCTGCTTGGCAAACGCTGTCATGAGACGCGAGCCGAGACCCGTCGAGCCTGCCGTCTTCGAATCGTCCTGCTCTTCGCCGAAGCCGTCATCGATGACGGACAGGATGATGTCGTCGCCATCTTCCTTCAGACGCACCAGGATCGTGCCGCCCTCTTCTCCGAAGGCGTATTTCATCGCGTTCGTGACGGCCTCCAGAAGGAAGAGCGCAATCGGGATGGCGTCATCGGCCGGCCGGTCGATATCGGCGATTTCCTGCTTGATGGTGACATGGATCTCATCCATGCCCAGCGCCCCGGCCAGGTGCGAAAGGAGCGCATCCAGGAAGGGCTGCATGTGAACCGTCTCCAGCCGCTCATGCTGATAGAGCGTCTGGTGAACGATCGACAGGGCATCGATGCGGTGACGGGCGGCCGAAATCACATTGCGCGCAGCCGGATCAGACACCTGACGGCGCTGCAGGTTCAGAAAGCTCGCCACGATCTGCAGATTGTTCTTCACGCGGTGATGGATTTCCTTCACCGCCGAGTCCCGCGTGGCGATGGCAGAGCGAAGCGAGCTGTCGCGTTCAGCAATCCGGTTGGCCATACGGTCAAAAGTCTGCGCGAAGGACTGGATTTCATCCGGCGCATTGTCGAACTCATTGCCGATGCGGAAATTATAATGGCCTTCCCCATAAATGAGCGCCAGACGGCGAAGGCGCGAGAGCCATTTCAGCACCAGCTTGTCGACCGCCAGCCAGGCCGCGATCAGCGCCAGCGTAAAGGAAAGCAGCGGAATCCCCACCGACTCCAGCGGCTGCAGCGTGAATTCGCTGATCATACCGGGCGAAGGCCGGGAAATGACAGCATAGATCCTGTCATCGACGATGGAGCGCACCACGACGTCCATGGCCGCTTCGCCCGGCGTCGAGAGGACAAAGAGTTCACCATCCTCATCGCCCGTCGCCCGCTCGATCCGTTCAGCATCGACGCCTGAAATCCGTGCGCTGCCGAATACGCGGCCCGCGCTGTCTGAGAGAGCAAGCTCCACATCCTCTGGCAGATTGGTGAGACGGATGGTGCGGATCAGTTCATCTGTGCGCAGCGGAAATGCCATGGCGCCGCGGAACTGTCCGTCGGGGCCTTCCACGCGCCGCATGATTGAAAACAACCAGGTCTGGCTCTGCGGCCCGAAAAACGCATCCGTGCGCACCTTGGTCTGCCCCCGGCGCAGGAGCTCAAACGCTTCGGGCTGAGCGACAGGCGTCCCCGCCTCCTGCAGGGCCGAGCATTCCGACACGCCGTCCGCATTGAAATAGACGATATTGGAAAGCTGGGGGACGCGCGGCGAGAGCGTGGCATAGACCCCGCGGCAATCGCCCCCGACGATGTCGGCCTCATAGATCTGCTGCAGCGTATCGACCGTCGAGAGAAGCTGCTCGACCTCGTCGATCGCGCGGTCGGATATCTCGATCAGCGTGTTACGCCGTTCGGCGCGGGCGTCCTGCGCGTTGAGATAGGAGCGAAACCCCGCAAAGAGCAGGATTGGAGTCAATGCGGCTGCGATCGTGATCAACAATCGCAGCCGGAGAGAGCCCCTTTTGGGTCCTGTTCTGGTTTCAGACGTCGGCGGATGATCCACTGGAGAGCTCGTCGGCCTGTTTCATGATGTCATCGAAAGCTTCGGAGGCGCGCAGCTTGCCATCCCCGGCATATCCGCCGCTGGAATTCTCGATGATTTCAGCGAGCGCCTTGCGGGCGCGGCTCACGCGGCTCTTGATCGTGCCGACCGCACATCCGCATATTTCCGCTGTTTCCTCATAGGAGAGCCCACCGGCGCCGACGAGGATCAGAGCTTCGCGCTGGTCTTCCGGCAGAACAGTCAGACCGGTGCGCAGCGCAAGAAGGTCAAGCGCAGACGAAGGATCGTCATTGGACACCAGCGTCGCCTCTGCAACTTCCGGGTCCAGCTGCTGGCGGCGCCAGCTTCGGCGTTTTTCCGAATAGAAAAGATTGCGCAGGATGGTGAAGGTCCAGGCCTTGAGATTTGTACCGCTCTGATAGCTCTCGCGCGCTTTCCACGCTTTCAGCATGGCTTCCTGCGCGAGATCGTCAGCAGCAGTGGCATTCCCGCACAGGCTGCGCGCAAAGGCACGCAGGTGCGGGATCAGCCCGGCGAGTTCTGTCTTGAACGCCTGATCGTCGAGTGTCGGCTGGGTCAATACAGTCTCTATTTCTGTTTCTTGCTGCTGTTGTCGGCCTGCTCCAGAAGGTTGAGAAACTCTTCGGGAACGGCCTCCTCTGTAACCTCGTCATAGAGGCGCCGCAGCTGGTCTCCGATTCTTTTCTGACGCAGCTTGCGGCCGCGGTCGTCGTCCGCGCCTCTTGATTGATGATCCATCGGTATGTGACTCGCTCTTTCGCTCATAAGTCCCCGGTGAGTTTGATTAAGTACGTGTAAAGCGCGTCGGAACGCAAAGTTCCACCCTCTGCAGACTTTTTTCCTGGCGGGTTGCAACTTTTGGAACGAGCACAAGTTATAGACCAAACGTAATGTGCGAGGGTTAGCATGAGTCTTGTCGAGCAATTTGGTCCACACCTGCCTTTCCTGCGGCGCTATGCGCGCGCGCTGACCGGCAGTCAGGAGAGCGGTGATTCCTATATTCGGGCGTCACTGACAGCCCTGGCCGAGGACCCAAGCCAGGTCAGCGATGAACTGCCTGCAAGACAGGCGCTGTATCGCTTCTTCCACGTAATCTGGGGCAGCACCGGCGCCCGCCTGGAACGCCCGGATGCGTCTTCCGTCACCCCCGAAACCCGCCTGCAGTCACTGGCGCCGATTGAGCGCCAGGCCTTTCTGCTGACCGCGCTGGAAGGCTTCCAGGTCAGCGAGGCGGCAACGATTCTTGGAAAGACCGTTCAACAGGTTGAAGAGCTGATCGCCAAGGCGCACAGCGACATCGAAGCCACCCTGTCGACCAAGGTTCTTATCATTGAGGATGAGCCGGTTATCGCAGCGGATCTTGAAAGCCTCGTTGAAGAGCTGGGCCATGAAGTGACCGGGAATGCGACGACCCATACAGAAGCCGTGGCCATGGCCCGCGCCAATCCGCCGGGCCTTATCCTCTGCGATATCCAGCTCGCAGACAATTCCTCCGGTATCGAAGCAGCGCATGAGATTCTCGAAGAACTCGACGTGCCGATCATCTTCATTACCGCCTTCCCGGAACGTCTGCTGACGGGTGAACGCCCGGAGCCGACCTATCTCATTCCGAAGCCGTTCCAGGAAAACACCGTCAAGGCGGCTATCGGTCAGGCGCTCTTTTTCCACCCCTCGTCAGAGTCCGTGGCCGCAGAGTAAACCCCTACCCCGCGATGAAGCTCCAGCAAGGAGATCTGAATGTCTGACTTGCTGGAGCAAGCCGTGACCCGTCTTGATCGCCTGGTCGAGGCAGACCCGGATCTCGGGGAAATCAAACGCCTTCTGTCTCTTCCTGGCGAACTGATAGAGCGCGAGCTCATGCTTCGCACAGATGAGGGAAAGACGCGTTTTGCCCGGGCATGGCGTTGCCGCTACAATGCGCTCAAGGGGCCGACAAAGGGCGGTGTGCGGTTTTCGCCCACCTCCACGGCGGATGAAGTCAATCGCCTTGGCCTTCTGATGACCCTTAAATGCGCCCTTCTCGACTTGCCGTTCGGCGGCGCCAAGGGCGCTGTGCGCATTGACGCAGGCGCTCTGTCGCGTAAGGAGCGCCGCCAGCTCGCCATCGCTTATGGCGAGCTTTTTTCCGATATCATAAGGCCGGATAATGACATCGCTGCGCCAGATGTCGCGACCACGCCCGAAGACATGGAGTATATGGTCGAGGGTCTGGAGCCGGCGCATAATAGTGGCTCGCATGGCGCGGTGACCGGCAAGCCGCTCGACAGCGGCGGTCTGAAGATCCGCCAGGGCGCTACAGGGCGCGGCGCGGTTTTCATTCTCAAACAATTACAGGACGATCTTGGTCTCGATCTGACAGATTGCCGGGTCGCCGTTCAGGGGATGGGCAAGGCGGGGCTGGAATTTGCCCGCCAGGTCTGCGCAGAAGGCGCCACACTGGTTGCGATCTCCGACAGCAAGGGCATGGTGCGCTCCGACAGCGGTCTCGATGTCGACAAGGTCGCGCGCCAGAAGAAAGACGGCGAACTGGACTATGATGACGAGTCCGATGCCCTGTTTGGGGTCGGGGCCGATATTCTCTGCCTGGCGGCCATCTCGGATGTCATTACCGAAGACAATGTAGATCAGCTCAATTGCCGGATGGTTCTGGAAATCGCCAACGCGGCAATCACTCCATCTGCCGATGCCAGGCTCGCCGAAAAAGACATCCTTGTAGGTCCGGACATCCTCTTCAATTCAGGCGGGGTCGCGGCCTCCTATCTGGAATGGCTGAGCTTCTGCAAGGGCGGGTCCGACAAGCTCGGCGATATAGAGTCCATGTGGCGGGATCGCCTGACCTCGGCGGCTGGCTCGGCCGCCGCCAGCGTGGAAGAATGTGAAGGTGACTGGCGTAAGGCCGCCCTGCTCTGTGCTCTTCGCGACCTCAACGCCATCGCCCTTGGCCAGGGACTGTTCGAAGCCTAGTCGGACGTTTTCGTTTTTCCGCTTATATCGGCGCGTGAGGTGCCGGCTGAGGCACGCCCTGTCAGTTTCCGGAACGCCTGAACCAGTCCCTTGTCTGGTTCAGCCAGTCTGATCTTTCCAAAAGCCCCCTTGAGGCGCGATGCACGTTTGCTGACCTCACCCATGGTCTAGAATCCTTCAGCGTCCAGCTTGTTGATAGCATCTACCAGCGCCTTTTCCAGGACCTGCGGTGGGCGTCCAGACATGACGGCAGCCTCGCGCGGTGTCATCTCTTCCACCAGAAGCAGGGAGATCGAGAGGCGTTCGACATAGGTGAGATTGTGGACACCGCTCGCCAGGTTTCCATCCTTTTCCATGGGCCGTCCAAGCAGGACAAGTTTGCCACGTCTGTGCACCGCATTGTCAAAGGCGTCGAAGCCCAGCCTGAAAATGTCGCTTTCACTTGCTCCGTCCGGTGGACCAAACGCTTCCGCAGCCATGTTAAAAGCGTCCCGCAGAATGGCATCTGCGGTCTTCTGGTTGCCAATGAGAACGAGCCCCATCCGCCGCAGTCTCTGCAGCAAGGACACATGTCCCGGGTCCGATATCGATGTGGTTTGCACTTTTGTTTCCGGCCTAAGCTTCCGAAAACTTAGCCCCCTCTTCGGAGCCCCGCATTAATCTGCATTAACACCGCTGGATATTTCCTGAATACCATTCTTGCCGTCCTTGCGCAGAAGGTTCAGCTTCTTCAGGTGCAGATAATCCATGTCGAAAAGCGACAGGCGCGCAAGCCGCTCGCGGTCGACAATGGTGATCTCTCCGCCCCTGCCCTCGGAGATCAGACCCGACCGGCGCATTGCCGACATGGTGCGCGAAACATGGACAGGTGTCAGTCCCAGCGCATCCGCAATATCGGCCCGCGTCAGCGGAACCGTGAGCTTTTCGACCTCCAGTCCCGTCGCACCGATATAGCGCCGGTGAAGCTCCAGCAGAAGGTGACCTATCCGCTCGCGCGCCGAGCGCCGCCCGATCCGCACAATCTGCTCGCGCAGGATGGATTCTTCCTGAACGGCCGACCACCAGAAGGCTGAGGCCAGCCGCGACGAATCCTTGAGCATGTCGACAAAAATCCCCGAAGGAATCACAGAGACGTTGCAATGCGTAATCGCGGTGACGGAGTGATCAGCCTTGAGATCGGCAAGTGACTGCAGATCAAAAACATCGCCAGGCAGCATGAAGTTGACGATCTGCCGGCGGCCGTCCTCCAGAAGCCGGTACCGGATCGCCCAGCCCTCATTCAGAATGAAGACACGGCGTGTCTCGTCACCGGCCGTGATCAGTTCATCGCCGGGCAGATAGACCTGCTCCTGGCGTTCCAGCTCATCGAAGATTATCCACGCCTCGTCATGGATGCTGACATATTGTCCAAGCCGTCTCTTGAAGACACTCATCTGTCCTGTGCACCCCCGTGCCGCAAAATCCCTCGGGAAAGCCCGGATGCCGATATTCCACCAGGATGAGGAACGATTGCAAGCCGCTGGCGTTCTTGAACTGTATTAGAATTCACGCTGGGAGTTATCAATGGCTACAAGAACTTCAACGAAAACAAATGGCACAACAGAAACCGCAGCAAAAGCAGCCGCATCCGATTACGACTCCCTCAAGGAGGACATCGCGCAGCTCCGCAACGATCTCCAGTCTCTTGCCACAAATTCTGGCAAGTACATCAAGGAGCGCTCCAGCCAGGAGTATGACCGCGGTGTCGAGCAG
>Ga0310345_10000434_pt1 | contig 64119 bp, 54 predicted proteins | sample HC15DNA20500_MG_FD_204667 | JGI IMG/M metagenome (GOLD analysis project Ga0310345, IMG submission 204667) | Marine microbial communities from station ALOHA, North Pacific Subtropical Gyre - HC15-DNA-20-500_MG | ecosystem: Environmental > Aquatic > Marine > Oceanic | place: Pacific Ocean: North...
TCGCACCGGGACCCCGACGCGTGCTCGACCACCTCGGGCTCTGGGATGCGGTCGAGCGGCGTCGTTGCTGTGCGTTCACGGGGATGAAGGTCTGGGATGCCGGCAGCGCGGCCGAGCTGTTTCTGGAACATACGGCGGTGGGCCTGCCCGAGCTGGGGCATATCGTCGAGAACGATCTCGTCGTCGACAGCGCCTGGCAGGCGCTGACCGAAGTCGATATCTACTGTCCGGCGATGCTGGAAAGCCTGGCCGTCGAGGCCGATGCCGCACGGCTGCAGCTTGACGACGGCAGCACGGTGAGCGCCGCGCTGGTGGTGGGCGCAGAAGGCGCGAATTCGCCGGTGCGCGCGGCGGCCGGTATCGAGACCACCGGCTGGGCCTACGGTCAGCGTTGCACGGTCGGCGCGGTCACGCCCGAGCGTCATCATCGGCATATCGCCTGGCAGCGCTTCACCGAAACCGGGCCCGTGGCGTTCCTGCCGCTATCCGACGGGCGCTGCTCACTGGCCTGGCATGCCGACGACGCGCTCGCCGCCGAGCTGGACGAACTGGATCACGACGCGTTCTGCGCGCGCCTGACCGAGGCCAGCGCCGGCGTGCTCGGGCGTATCGAGCGCATGGACACGCGCGCGGCGTTTCCGCTCAAGCTGTTGCACGCCCGAGAGTATTGCCGCCCGCGCGTTGCGCTTGCCGGCGATGCGGCGCACGTGCTGCACCCGATGGCCGGACAGGGGGTGAATCTCGGACTGCTCGATGTGGCCGAACTGGTGGCTGCGCTCGAGGCCGGGCGGGCAGCGAACCGGGATGCCGGCGACATGACATACCTGCGCCGCTATCAGCGCGCGCGCATGGCCGAAAACCTGATGATGATGGGGGCCACCGATGCGCTCAAGCGCGTCTACGGCAGCGCCAATCCGCTGCTGCGCAGTCTGCGTCAGCAGGCGATCGGCATCGCTTCGAATCTCGCACCGATACGCCAGATCATGATCCACCATGCGGTCGGCCTGGCCGCCGACGGGCCGCGATTGCTGCGATAGGTTTTTACTCGCTGCGTGGGCGATCGGCTAATCGCGGCGCGTCGGAAACCGCCAGGAAGCCGGCGTCACGCCAAGGCGCCAAGACAGGCTGCGCCTTGGCGAGTCGTTACCTCCATTGTTGGCGTCTTCGCGCCCTGGCGTGAGACACGCGCCGTGTGTTCAAGATCGGCCGGCCGGCTGTCGTCACGCCCGTCTTGCTTGGACTGTGTCGGTCGCGCCGGTATAGTTAGAGATACGGTCATTGAACCGCGTGGGAGAGAACGGGCTGCGGCCCGTCACCGAAGGCGCACACCGCCCGGAAACGCTCAGGTACCCGAACCACGCGGCCGCTGGCGTCATGACGCGCCGGCCTGATCGACTCTGGAGAGCAGTCGTGGCGACCACGACTCACCGAAGGGGCAAATCTCTCAGGTGCCAGGACAGAGGGGCGGCAGGACGAAGTCTCGACTTTGCTCGTGTCCGTTTCACGCTGTTCAACCTGGGAATCCGATGGCCAAACGCACCCCGCTTTACGACGCCCACGTCGCGGATGACGCCAAGCTGGTGGATTTCGCCGGCTGGGACATGCCGATCGACTACGGTTCGCAGATCGCCGAGCACAAGGCGGTGCGCGAAAGCGCCGGCATGTTCGATGTGTCGCACATGGCGGTGGTGGACATCACCGGCAGCGAATCGCGCGCCTTTCTCCGCCGGCTGCTCGCCAACGACGTCGCCAAGATCGACGAGGACGGCCGGGCGCTCTACACCTGCATGCTCAACACCCGCGGCGGCGTGATCGACGACCTGATCGTCTACCACCTGGCGGGCGAGCACTACCGCATCGTCGTCAACGCGGCGACCACCGAAAAGGATCTCGCCTGGCTCGACAGCCAGGCCCGTGATTTCCAGGTCGATATCCAGCACCGGCGGGATCTCGCGATCATCGCGGTGCAGGGCCCGCGTGGGCGCGATCTGGCCGCCTCGGTACTGGACGAGGACTTTGCAGCGGCGGCCATGCAGCTCAAGCCGTTTCGCTGCGCCAGCGACGGCGATCGTTCGGTCGGCCGTACCGGCTACACCGGCGAGGACGGCTTCGAGCTGGTGCTGCCGGCCGACGAGGCGGTCAGCGCCTGGAAAAAGCTGCGCGATACCGGCGTGGCACCCGTGGGCCTCGGCGCGCGCGACACGCTGCGCCTGGAAGCCGGGCTCAATCTCTATGGCCAGGACATGGACGAGGACCGTACGCCGCTGGAATCGGGGCTGGCGTGGACGGTGGCTTTCAAACCGGCCGAGCGCGAGTTCGTGGGCCGCGACGCGCTCGAACACATGTGCGAGCAGGGCGTCGGCGAGAAGCTTGTCGGCCTCGTGCTCGAAGGCCGGGGCGTGATGCGTAGCCACAGCGCGGTGCGCGCCGCCGACAGCAGCGTCGAGGAAAAGCAGGCCGAGGGCGAAGTGACCAGCGGCAGTTATGCGCCGACTCTGTCGCGCTCGATCGGGCTGGCGCGGGTGCCGGCGGACTGGGAGGAGCGCGTGGAAGTGTGCCTGCGCGACAAGTGGCTGCCCGCGCGGATCGTGCGCTATCCCTTCGTGCGTAATGGCAAGAGCCGTATCGACGACTGAGGCGCTTTCTGAGTAGCCTCTACCCACCATCCGTTCATGCGCATTGCGCGTATCAGCTGCAAGGGGAGCCCCATGAGTGAAATTCCGAAGGATCTGTCGTACACCAAGACCCACGAATGGATCGACTACGACGGCGACGGCACGTGCACGGTCGGCATCACCGACTACGCCCAGTCGTCGCTCGGCGATCTGGTGTTCGTCGAACTGCCGGAAACCGGCACCAAGGTCGGCGCGGGTGATGCCTTGGCCGTGGTGGAGTCGGTGAAGGCCGCTTCCGACATCTATGCGCCGCTCGACGGCGAGATTGCCGAGATCAACGAGCAGCTCGAGGATTCGCCGGAACTGGTGAACGAAGACCCGTTCGGCGAGGGGTGGCTGTTCAAGATCAACGTCTCCGACCCGGACGCGGTCGAGAACCTGCTCGATGCCGACACTTATGAAGGCATCGTCGAGGACGAGGAAGACTAGCGTGCCAGCGCGCCGCCGGCGCAGCGATGCCGACGGCGCTCGACGACCAGCGAGGACCCATGCCTTTCATTCCGCATACCGAAGACGATATCCGGTCGATGCTCGACGCCATTGGCGTGGACGCCATCGACGATCTGTTCGACGAGATCGACGACAGCCTGCGCGACGTCAGCCTCGACTCGATTCCGACCCGGGCCAGCGAACAGGCGGTGTCGCGGTTGATGGGCGAGCGCTCCGCGGCCGACGCCGGCGGGCTGTGCTTCATCGGCGCCGGTGCCTATGAGCACCATATTCCGGCCGCGGTGTGGGAGCTGACCACCCGAGGTGAGTTCTACAGCGCTTACACGCCGTACCAGCCCGAAGCCAGTCAGGGCACGCTGCAGGTCGTCTACGAATACCAGACGATGATGACCGGGCTCACCGGCATGGATGTGGCCAATGCCTCGCTCTACGACGGCGCCTCGGCGCTGGCCGAAGCGGTGCTCATGGCCGTGCGCGCCAATCGCAAGTCCAAGGCGTCGCGCATCCTCATGCCGGCGAGCGTGCATCCGTTCTATCGTCAGGTGGCGCACAATATCTGCGCGAATCAGGGCATCACCTTCGAGGCGATCGATTTCGATAGCCGCCAAGGCACGGTCGATGTCGACGCGCTCGATCGCTGGGCCGGTGAGGACGTCACCGCGCTGGTGATCCCGCAGCCCAATTTCTTCGGCGCCCTCGAGGACGTCGACGCGCTTACCGACTGGGCGCACACCAACGGCGCGCTCGCCATTGGCGTGGTCAACCCGCTGTCGCTGGCCGTACTCAAGGAGCCGGGGCGCTGGGGCGCTGGCGAGGGTGCGGACATCGTGGTCGGCGAAGGCCAGCCGCTGGGCGCGCCGCTGGCCTCGGGCGGGCCGTATTTCGGCATCCTGTGTTGCCGCAAGAAGCATGTGCGCCAGATGCCGGGCCGCGTGGTCGGCCGCACGCAGGATATCGACGGCCGCGATGGTTATGTGCTGACGCTGCAACCGCGCGAGCAGCATATCCGTCGATCCAAGGCGACCTCGAACATCTGCACCAATCAGGGGCTGCTGGTCACGGCGGCGACCATCCACATGAGCCTGCTCGGCGCGCAGGGGGTGGAGAATGTCGCGGCGACGTCGATCGCCAACACGCGGCGCCTGGTGAACAAGCTCACGGCCATCGATGGCGTGGAGCGCGTGTTCGATGCGCCTTGCTTTCACGAAACCGCGTTGCGCCTGCCGGGCGACGCGTCGGCCGTACTCGAAGCGCTGGCCGACCGCGGCGTGTTCGGCGGTCTCGCCCTGGCGGATTTCTATCCCGGGCTCGAGAACACCGTGCTGGTATGCGCCACCGAGACCAAGACCGAGGCCGATCTCGACGTCTATGCCGATGCGTTGCAGGCGGTGCTCGTCGAGCAGGCGCAGGCTGCCTGAGCAGCCCACGGCCGCGATTTTTTCCAGACACAAGCAAGGACCGACATGACGCAACAGATCACGCTCAAGGGCAATCCCGCACAGGTGACCGGGCAGCTGCCGGCAGCCGGCGACCGTCTGATCGACTTCAACCTGACCGGTACCAACCTGCGTGACATGAGCCTCGAGTCGTTCTCGGGCAAGCGCAAGATCTTCAATATCTTTCCGAGCATGGACACGCCGACCTGCGCGCTGTCGGTCAAGCGCTTCAATGCCGAGGCGGATGCGCTGGACAACGTCGCGCTGCTGCAGATCTCGGCCGACCTGCCGTTCGCACATGCACGCTTCTGCACGGCCGAGGGCCTGGAGAACGGGACCACGCTGTCGATGATGCGCGACAAACGCTTCGCCGAGGATTACGGCGTGCTCATTGCCGACGGCCCCATGGCCGGACTGTGCGCGCGGGCCGTGATCGTGGCGGACGAGAACGACACCGTTCTCCACAGTGAACTGGTCGCCGAGATCGGCGACGAGCCGAACTACGACGATGCGCTCGCCGCGCTCAAGGTCTGAACTCAAACCGCAAGCAAGCGGCCCGGCGTGAAAGCGCGGAGCCGAATACGCCATGACCGAAAAGCTGATCTTCGAACACAGCCGCCCGGGCCGTCGTGCACTCGCGCAGGCCCCGGCCGAGGCGCCCGCCATCGACGACATTCCGGCCGCATTGCGGCGAGAATCGGGCGTGGGGCTGCCGGAAGCCTCCGAGATGGACGTGGTGCGCCACTACACACGGCTGTCGCAGCTCAACTTCTCGATCGACACCCATTTCTATCCGCTCGGTTCGTGCACGATGAAGCACAACCCGCGGGCCTGTAACACCTTGGCCTCGCTGCCCGGTTTCCTGAACCGGCATCCGCTGGCGCCGGCCAGCCACGGGCAGGGCATGCTCGCCTGCCTGTACGAGCTGCAAGAAATGCTGACCACCGTGACCGGCATGGACGCGGTCTCGCTCACGCCGATGGCGGGTGCCCAAGGCGAGTTCACCGGCGTGGCCATGATCAAGGCCTATCACGAGTCGCGTGGCGACAGCGCCCGCGACGAGATCCTGGTGCCGGATGCCGCGCACGGCACGAATCCGGCCACGGCGGTGATGTGTGGCTGCAAGGTGGTCGAGATTCCGACCGATTCGGACGGCGACGTGGATATCGCGGCCCTGCGCGAGGCGGTCTCCGAGCGCACCGCCGGCATCATGCTCACCAACCCGTCAACGCTGGGCGTGTTCGAGCAGGACATCCTCGAGATCGCCGAGATCGTGCACGGCGCGGGCGGGCTGCTGTATTACGACGGCGCCAATCTCAACGCCATTCTCGGCAAGGTTCGCCCGGGCGACATGGGCTTCGACGTCATTCACATGAACCTGCACAAGACGTTCTCAACGCCCCATGGCGGCGGCGGGCCGGGTTCCGGCGCGGTCGGCGTGGGCAAGCGCCTGCGCGATTTCATGCCCATTCCGGTCGTCGGCAAGGACGGCGAGGGCGACGCGGCGACCTATCGCTGGCTCACCGAAAAGGATGTGCCACATACCATCGGCCGGCTCTCGGCATTCATGGGCAACGCGGGTGTGCTGCTGCGCGCCTATGTCTATGCACGGCTTCTGGGGCGCGAGGGCATGACCCGGGTGGCCGAGTTCGCCACGCTCAATTCGAATTACCTGATGACTCGCCTGCGTGAACAGGGCTTCGACCTGGCTTTCGCGGACCGGCGTGCCAGCCACGAGTTCATCGTCACCCTCAAGCGCCAGAAACAGCAGCTCGACGTCACCGCGACCGATTTCGCCAAGCGTCTGCTCGACTACGGCTTCCACGCGCCGACGATCTATTTCCCGCTGCTGGTGCCGGAATGCTTTCTCATCGAGCCGACCGAAAGCGAGTCGAAGGAAACGCTCGATGCCTTCGTCGCGGCCATGGTCGCGATCTGGGACGAGGCCAAGGCCGATGCCACGACCCTGAAAGACGCGCCGGCCAAACTGCCGGTACGCAGGCTGGATGAAGTCGCGGCGGCCAAGAACCTCGATCTCAAGCACGAGTCGGCCACGGCCGCCGACGCCTGATCGCGTATTGCGATCAGCCGGCCGCGCTGCCCGGCTGTGGCATGATGCGCGGCTGATCTCGCTGCGCCGCGCGCCCCGGCGCGCGCTGAGTTTCTCAAGAGAAAGGACAATCTATGTCAGCTTTGATCTGCGGATCCTTCGCCTACGACACGATCATGGTCTACACGGGCCACTTCAAGAACGAGATCCTGCCGGATCGAGTGCACATGCTGAACGTGTCGTTTCTGGTGCCCGAGATGCGCCGCGAGTTCGGTGGCTGCGCCGGCAACATCGCTTACAGCCTGAAACTGCTGGGCGGCGAAGGCGCGCCGATGGGCACCGTGGGCAGCGATTTCGACGACTATGCTGACTGGATGGACAAGCACGGCATCAGCCGCGAATATCTCAAGCAGGTCGACACTGCCTATACCGCGCAGGCCTATATCACGACCGATCTGGACGACAACCAGATCACCGCCTTCCATCCGGGCGCGATGGGCCATGCCCACGAGCAGACCGTACCTACCGATGGCAGCGTGACGCTGGGCATCGTCTCGCCGGACGGCAAGGACGGCATGGTCCAGCACGCCGCACAGTTCGCCGAGGCCGGTATCGATTTCATCTTCGACCCGGGCCAGGGCCTGCCGATGTTCAACGGCGAGGAGCTCAAGCGCTTCATCGACCAGGCAGCGTACGTGACGGTCAACGACTACGAGTCGCAGCTGATGCTCGATCGCACCGGCCTGTCGCTCGAGGAAATGGCCGGCCAGCTCAAGGCCCTGATCGTGACCAAGGGCGGCGAAGGCTCGGTGATCTATGCCGGCGGCGAGCGCATCGACATTCCGGCCGGTTCGCCGACCGCGCTGGCCGATCCGACCGGCTGCGGCGATGCCTTCCGTGCTGGTCTGATCTACGGCCTGCAGCAGGGCATGGACTGGGAAACCACGGGCCGCGTGGCTTCGCTGATGGGCACGATCAAGATCGAGCGTCCGGGCACCCAGAACCATCGCTTTTCGATGGAAGACTTCGCCGCGCGCTACAAGCAGGAGTTCGAGCGGGACCTGTTCTAAGCGCGCGCTCCTTCGAACCGGACCGGCGTCGGCCGTGATCAGCATGCCGTACACACTGGCCACGCCGCGGCTCGTTTTGCGCGAGCCGCGGCCGGCCGACGCCGAGGCCGTGTTCGAATTCGCGAGCGACCAGGTCGTGTCGCGCTACATGACTTGGGCGCGGCATCTGGATATCGAGGACAGCCACGAGTTTCTGGAAGACGTCGCCACCGGCTGGGCTTCCGGCGAGGAATACTGCTGGATGATCGAACACGAGGCCCGTGGTGCAATCGGCACGGTCGCATGCGTGTTCAGCGAGCAGGGCGCCGAAATCGGCTATGTGCTCGCCCGTTCGGCCTGGGGGCAGGGCTTCGGCTTCGAAGCCGCGCGTGCGGTTTTCGATATCGCTCGCGGCCTGGACGAGCTCTACCGCATCTGGGCCACCTGCGACCCCGACAACCAGGCCTCCATGCGGATTCTCGAGGCGCTGGGCATGCGCTGCGAGGGCCGACTGCGGCGCTGGTCGGAGCGCCCGAACCACGAAGACTACGACGGCGCACCGCGTGACGTGTTCATGTACGCGTGGACGCGCTGATGTTCCGGGCACCGCCGACCACTTGATGTCATTGCCTTCCTGCTAGAATCCGTCGCCATGTTCGTGCATCCCGATATCGACCCCGTCGCCATTGCCATCGGCCCGCTCGCCGTGCACTGGTACGGGCTGATGTATCTGCTGAGTTTTCTCGTGGGCTGGGGCCTGGGGATCGTGCGCACCAAGCAGGCGCATATCCACTGGCAACGCGAGGAGGTCGGCGATTTCCTCTTCTATGTCGTGCTCGGCGTGGTGATTGGCGGGCGCGTCGGTTACATGCTGTTCTATCAGCCGGGCATGCTCATCGATAACCCGCTGCAGCTGTTCTATATCTGGCAGGGCGGCATGTCGTTTCATGGCGGCATGCTGGGTGTGTTCGCCGCGGCGGGCTGGTTCGCGCGCAGTACGCAGCGCGCGTTCTTCGACATCACCGATTTCGTCGCGCCGATCGTGCCGGTGGGCCTGTTCTTCGGCCGCATCGCGAACTTCATTAACGGCGAGCTCATCGGCCGCGTGACCGACGTGCCCTGGGCGATGGTCTATCCACGTATCGACATGGCGCCGCGCCATCCCTCGGAACTCTATGAGGCCGCCCTCGAGGGCCTGGTGCTGTTCGCGCTGCTCTGGTGGTTCGCGGCGAAGCCACGGCCGCGCATGGCGGTATCCGGACTGTTTCTGCTCGGCTATGGCTGTCTGCGCTTCTTCGCCGAGTTCTTCCGCCAGCCGGATGCCTTCCTCGGCTTCGTGGCCTTCGACTGGATGACCATGGGACAGGTGCTCTGCACGCCGATGATCCTCGGCGGCATCCTGCTGCTGGTGCTGGCCTATCGCCGCGACACGGTGACGTCATGAACGCGCCCGAAATCACGCCGCTCGAGCAGCCCTATCTCGATCTGATGCGCGAGGTGCGCGATCAGGGCACCCGCAAGGCCGATCGGACCGGCACCGGCACGGTGTCCGTGTTCGGCCGGCAGATGCGCTTCGACCTGTCGCGCGGCTTCCCGGCACTTACCACCAAGAAGCTGCATCTGCGCTCGATCATCCATGAGCTGCTGTGGTTTATAGCCGGTGATACCAACATCGGCTATCTCAAGGACAACAAGGTGCGGATCTGGGACGAGTGGGCCGACGAGAACGGCGATCTCGGCCCGGTCTATGGTTATCAGTGGCGCAGCTGGCCCGCGCCCAACGGCGACTCGGTGGATCAGCTGGCCCGCGTGGTCGAATCGATCAAGCACAGCCCGGACTCGCGCCGCCATGTCGTGACCGCCTGGAACCCGGCCCAGGTTGACGACATGGCGCTGCCGCCGTGCCATCTGCTGTTCCAGTTCTACGTGGCCGACGGCAGACTGTCGTGTCAGCTCTACCAGCGCAGCGCGGATATCTTCCTCGGCGTGCCGTTCAATATCGCGTCGTACGCGCTGCTCACGCACATGGTCGCGCAGGTCTGCAATCTCGAGGTCGGCGACTTCGTGCACACGCTCGGGGACGCGCATCTCTACCTGAATCATCTCCAACAGGCCGACACGCAGCTCGCGCGGGCGCCGCTGGCGGCCCCGCAGCTATGGTTGAACCCGGCGGTCGACGACCTGTTCGCGTTTCGCTTCGACGATATTCGTCTCGAAGGCTATCGCAGCCACGCCCGTATCAGCGCGCCGGTCGCCGTCTGAAGTAGAGCGACGGATCGCGTCGCGAGGCTTCGTCTTTAGTCGGAAACGAGCGCTTTTTCGCGCAGCGGATCGCGCGTGAGGCCCGATGACGACCGCGCCGACAGGCACGCCTGCCAGATCAGAAACATAGATAGCGACGGTTCGCACAAGGTTTGCGGCAATCGGCCGATAGATGCCGGACAAACGCTACGCGATCGCGGCTCAGCAGCCAGTCACGGCGGCATATTCTGCGCTAGACTTGCCTGAACCTCGGCTGACTGGGCACGGGAGATATGGCGCCACCCCGAACGGTACGTGTACTTATCGTGGACAACGATCCGGAGGATCGTTCGTTGCTCGCGGATCTTCTGCGTTCCGGTCCGCGTTGTCGTTACGACCTCACCATGGCCGGTTCCTATGCGGACGGGTTGGCAGCGCTGCGGCGCGGTGAGTCCGATATCTGCCTGCTGGATTACGAACTCGACGGCCATACCGGTCTGGAGTTGATCCGCAGCCCGGCCGCGGTCGCTCTCGGTGCGCCGATCGTGGTTCTGACCGCCCATGACGACTACGACATCGACCTGGCGGTGATGGAAGCCGGCGCGGCCGAGTTTCTGCCCAAGGGCGAACTCAGCGCCACGCTGCTCGAACGCACGATCCGCTATTCCATCCAGCACTACGAAAGCCAGCGCAAGTTCACCTACCTCGCGCGCCACGACCAGGTGACGGGCCTGTTCAACCGAACCGTGCTGCTCGAGCGGCTGCAATACATGCTCGAACGGCCCCGGCGTGAGCGCCATCCCTTCGCCGTGCTTTATTTCGACCTTGATGGCTTCAAGTCGATCAACGACAGTCTCGGTCATGGCGTAGGCGACGAGGCGCTGTCCACGTCGGCCAGCCGGCTCAAGGAACAGTGTGGCGGTCATCCGTTGCTGGCCCGCATCGGTGGCGACGAGTTCGTTGCCGTGGTGGATACCGACGACAAGGACGTGGTGCGCGAGCTGGTGGACGGCGTGCTCGAGTCGTTTCGCAAGCCGATCGTGATCGATGAGCACAAGATCTTCGTGACCATCTCGATCGGTGTCGCGACGTATCCCGAAAACGGCACGGCCGCGAACACCCTAATCAACAATGCCGACGCCGCCATGTATCTCGCCAAGCAGGGCGGGCGCGATACCGCACACTGGTTCGACCGCGAGCACGACGGACGGCCGGAATCGCGTATCGGTCTCGAGAACGAGCTGCGCGCCGCCATCGAGGCGAACGAGTTGCATCTGGTCTATCAGCCGCAGTTCGATCTGGACAGCGGCCGTGTCGTCGGGCTCGAGGCGCTGGCGCGCTGGAATCATCCGCGGCTGGGCCCGATCCCGCCCGAGGAATTCGTGCCGCTCGCCGAAGCCCGGGGTTGTATCCGGGCGCTGACGCGCTGGGCGCTGACCCATGCGTGCCAGCAGTATCTGAGCTGGCGTGACGCCGGTGTGCTCGACGACGACGTGGTGCTTGCGGTGAATGTGTCCTCGCAGCACGCCCGCGACGAGGATTTCCTGCCCATGGTGCGCGAGCTCATCGAGCGGCTGGCCATGCCCGCGCGCCTGCTCGAGCTGGAATTCACCGAAAACGCACTCATGCTGGGCCCGGACGACACCAATCCACTGGTCGAGCAACTCAAGGATCTGGGCGTGCAGGTGGTGATCGACGATTTCGGCAAGGGCTATTCGTCGTTGAGCTACCTCACGCGCCTGCCCGTGGACTCGCTGAAGATCGACTTGAGCTTTCTCCAGGGCGTCACCGACAATAATCGCGATCGCGCCATGGCGCGGGCGATCATCGCCCTCGGTGCGAGCCTCGGTCTACGGGTGGTCGCGGAAGGCGTCGAAACCAACGACCAGCGGCAATTTCTGGTCGATAACAAGTGCGCGTTCGGGCAGGGCTTTTTCTATGCGCCCGGTCTGCCCGTCGCCGACTGCACACGTCTGCTCCAGGACAGCGCGCCGATGAGCGCGCTCTTTCACTAGGCGCGGTCGCTCATTCTTTCAGCGGGTAGGGGACAACCAGCAGCGTGAGCACCATGTTCCGCGAAGAACCGGAAACGCGCGCCCAGTCCCTGGGCGCGGCCGCCCTCGGCCTGCTGCTCGAGCAGATGCCGGATGCGGCCCTGTGCCTGCTTGATACGGCCGGTGTGATCGAGGAATGGCATCCGAGCGCGGAAGCGCTGCTCGGCCATATTGCGTCCCAGGTTCAGGGCCAGCGGCTGGAAACGTTGCTGCCGGAGGAGCGTCGCTTCGAAGCCGAGCTGCCGCGTGCCCTGTTCGAGGCCAGCGCCCAGGGGCGCGGACGTATGGAAGGCGCGTTGATGACCCGCACCGGCCAGCGCCGTGTCTGCGTCATGGATCTGTCGCCGCGTCTCGACGGCGAGGACGACATCGCCGGTTTTATCGTGCTCGTTCGTGCCACCGGCCCGCGCCGCGCGGTCGACACCGTGGCCGCCAACGAGAACCTTGCGGCGGCCCATCGACTTAATCTGACCCGCGCCACCGACGACCCGGCGTGGGTGGGTATCGATCTCACCGGCCGGGTCAGCGGCATGGGCGAGGGCGCGGCCAGCTGGCTCGGCTGCGACGTCGAGGACACCCTCGGCCGGGCGATCGAGGTTTGTATCCAGCTGCGCGACGCGGCGAGCTGGCCGATCGCGCTGCATCGTTCGGTGCGCTCACGGCGGCCGATCAGCGTGAACGTGGCGCCCGTCGACGGCGGTGAGGCGCCGTTGCGTACGGCGCGGTTGCTGCCGTTACGCACGTCGGAAGGCCGGCTCAACGGGTTCACGCTGCTTGTGGAGTCGGCCGATGTGGCCAGCGCGCCGATCGAGCCGCCGGCCACCTCCAGTCAGCGCACGCCGCTGGATCGCGCCAGCGACCGGGCCGGCGTGCTGGCAGCTGCCCACGATCTGCGCGAGCCGCTGCGCAAGATGCAGCATAATGCCCGCCAGCTGCAGGCCGCCGAGGCGCCGCGGTTGACCGACCAGGGCCGGCGCCAACTGGAAAGTCTGCAGGCGGCTGCCGATCGCATGCAGGGCATGATCGGGGGCATGCTGCGCCTGGCGCGTATCGATACCGGCAGCGTGGAAGTCGAGCCGCTCGAACTGGATACGCTCATCGACGAAGTGCGCGCCGACCTCGCCGTGCTTATCGAAGAACATGGCACCACTTTCGATATCTCGACGCTCGGGGGCCTGACCGGCGACGCCGCCCAGTTGCGGGCGCTGTTCCAGAACCTGATCGACAACAGCATTCGCTATCGCCGCGCCGGGGCGCCGCCGCGGATCCGTATCGCCGCGGAATCGAGCGACGACGCGCCGGCCGGCGTGCGGATCAGCTATGCGGACAATGCCCGCGGCCTGGCATCGCCCGAGCTGGCATTCCAGCCGTTTCGAAACAACGGCTCGCCGGATCATGGTACCGGCATCGGCTTGTCGCTGTGTCGTCGTATCTGCCGCCGTCATGGCGGTGATCTCACCGTGGCCGAAACCGGCGAGACCGGCACGACATTCACGATCGAACTCAACGATATCGAGGACGAGGCCGCGCTCGACGCCTGAGTCGTCGCGTCGGCGCATGCGACCTCGACAAGGAGTCCCGCTTGCCAACCGAATCGCCAACGAACGCCCCGGGCGTTGCCCTGACGTTGATCGCTGCGATGGACCAAAACGGCGTGATCGGCGCCGATGGCGGCATGCCATGGCATATCCCGGGCGATCTGCGCTGGTTCAAGCAGCAGACCCTGGACAAGCCGATTCTGATGGGCCGACGCACCTTCGAGTCGATCGGCCGTGCGCTGCCCAAGCGGCGCAATCTCGTGCTCACCCGCGACGCGGCGTTTGTCGCCGACGGGGTCCAGCGCGTCGGCGATATCGACACCGCAATCGGCATCGCGGCACGGGATGGTGCTGCGGAGCTGATGGTGATCGGCGGCGCGCAGGTCTATACGCTCGCCCTCGAACGCGCGAGCCGGCTGCAGCTCACGCGTATCGAAAGCGCCTACGAGGGCGACACGTGGTTCCCCGAAATCGACTGGTCGGTCTGGAACTTGGTTGACGAGAAAGCGGTTGCCGCCAGCGGTGATACGCCGGCGCATCGGTTCATGACATGGCAGCGGCGGCGCGCTTAGACTGAGCGTTCACCATTACTGCATTTTCCAGGAGACGGATATGGCAGAAGACCTTCAGGCCCGCTTCGAACAGGCGCAGAAAGATGTGGAAACGCTGTCGTCGCGCCCGAGCAACGACGATTTGCTCGCCCTATACGCCCATTTCAAGCAGGCTACCGTTGGCGATGTCGAGGGCAAGCGGCCCGGCATGACCGATTTCAAGGGTCGTGCGAAGTACGATGCCTGGGGCAAGCTCAAGGGCACCAGTGCCGACGACGCGATGGAAGGCTACATCAACAAGGTCAATTCACTGCTCGACGCCGACAGCTGACGCCGGCTGCAGCGACAGCACGTCGCCGACCACGGATCGGGCCTCGGCCAGCGTCATGTAGCGGCCGAGCCCGGCTTCCTGCAACACCGTGCAGGTGAAGGCCCGGATGTCGTCGGCGCCGGACAGCGACATTTCGCTCTCGTACGCGCGATAACGCCGCTCGAATCCCGTATCGGCGAGCGCGCCGACCGATGCGATTTGTATCTCGCGCGCCGCGGTCCGGTCGATCCGTCGCCGGGCGCTCGTGACGATGAACACCCCCGGCGCAATATGCTGGGGCGTCGGCTTGGGGCCATGCACTTTGAGTTCGCAATAGCCACGCGATTCATCGACGGTCGCAAAGCGTTGCGGCTTGCCGTCCTGGAGATAGACGCTCCAGCGTCTCTCGGGCACCACGAGCGCGGTATGCAGCCGAACGGCGCTGCCGACGCCCAGCATCGGCTGGCCGGCCTCGCGTATGTCGGCGCAACCGGTGCACAGACCCAATACGATGCCGAATGCGGCCGCCTGCAGGATTCGGTTCATTGATCACATCGTCGTATCGTCCGTACCGGGCATGAATCGTGACGCATCGGTGTCACGCCGACGCACGTAAACTGTCGCGCATGAACCATCCCGTCTCCTGGCTAGTATTCGATCTCGGCGGCGTGCTCGTCGACGTGGCGCCCGCGGAGGTCACGCTGGCCGCGCTGGCACGCCGCAGTGAAACGTCCGAAGCGCGACTCGAGCCGCTGCTGCGCGAGCGCTTCGTCGACACCCCGTATTCGCTGGCCGAGCGTTTCCAGATCGGCGCGCTCGACGAAGCCGGTTTCCATGCCGCCTTGAACGACAGTCTCGACCGGCCGCTCGACTACAGCACCCTGATCGCGGAAATCGAAGCCATGCTGCTCGGCGAGAAACGAGACACCGTCGCATTGCTGGCTCGCCTGGCCGCGGGGCATCGTATTGCCTGCTACAGCAACACCAACGCCACGCACTGGCGATACATGCTGCGACAGTTCGGTTTCTTTGCGTATATCGAGCGTGCATTCGCCTCCCAGGAGCTGGGTGTCGCCAAGCCGGACCCGCGTGGTTTCGCCCATATCGCGGCCGCGCTGGATGTTGCGCCCGCCGGTTGCCTGCTGATCGACGACCGTCAAATCAACGTCGACGGTGCGCGCGCCGCCGGCTGGCAGGCAATACAGTTCACCGATGCCGCCACGCTCGAGCGCGACCTCGCCACGCGCGGCATCACCGCGGGAGCATCGGCTTGAGTCTGTCGGACGCCGTTCAGCCCGATGCCGGTGTCGCTGCGCCGCGGGCCGATCATGTCGACCGGCTCAGGGAATTTCTCGATGCGCATCGGCAGCTGTTCGTGCTCACCGGCGCCGGCATCAGCACGCTGTCCGGCATACCGGATTACCGCGACCGGGACGGCGGCTGGAAAGGCGCCACGCCGATCCAGCACCAGGCGTTCGTCAGCCAGCAGGCCAAGCGCAAACGCTACTGGGCACGCAGCATGGCAGGCTGGCCGGCGGTGGCGCGGGCACGCCCGAACGCTGCCCATCACGCGCTCCACCGCCTCGGCAAGGCCGGCGCCACCTCGCTGCTCGTCACCCAGAACGTGGATGGCCTGCACCAGGCGGCGGGCAGTCGCGCGGTCGTGGACTTGCATGGACGCCTCGATCGGGTGATCTGTCTGGACTGCAACACGCGGCTTTCGCGTCACCGGGTCCAGGACATGCTCATTGCCGCGAATGCGGGGTGGCTGCACGACAGCGATGCGATTCGACCGGACGGCGACATCGAGCTTGGCGACGTCGATTACGCGGCGTTCGTGGTGCCCGACTGCCCGGTCTGTCGCGGCATTCTCAAGCCGGACGTGGTCTTTTTTGGCGGCGCCGTGCCGCGGCGCACGGTCAACCGTGCCTGGAACGGGCTGGCACGCTCGGACGCCGTGCTCGTGGTCGGGTCGTCCCTGATGGTCTGGTCGGGGTTTCGTTTCGTGCGTGAAGCGGCGCGCAACGGGCTGCCGATCATGGCGATCAATCGCGGCCGCACGCGCGCGGACGACCTGATCACCCACAAACTGGATGATGACTGCGGCGCGCTGCTGGACGCGGCAATCGCGCCCACGCCCTGATGGCTCAACAATCGCCGGAGCGCCGGGGTTAGACCTCCGACGCGGCGCCGTCCACCCGGCCGAAGGGAATGGCGCCCACGACCAGCCGTGTCGCGATAACATAGCCGAGAAATCGGAGTTTCTTGCGAATCATGAGTCTGCCCTCAAATGTCCGCGTTGTATTTGCTGTCGTTCCCGGAATACTGGCGCCGCGCCATGACAGGAGCGTGACATGAGCGGCGCGTCCAATCCGGATCGCGGTCTGCGTATCGGTGTGGATCTCGGCGGCACCAAGATCGCCGGCATCGTGCTCGACGGCGACGCCGCGGTGTGCGCCGAACGTCGGGTCGACACGCCGGACGGTGGCTATCGCGAGACCGTGGAAGCCATCGTGGATCTGGTCCATGCGCTGGAACAGGACGTGGACCAGGCCGGTCTGCCGCTGGGCGTGGGCACGCCGGGCAGCGTGCTGGCCTCGACCGGGCGCCTGCGCAACGCCAACTCGCAATGTCTGAACGGCAAGCCGCTGGGCGCCGACCTGGCGTCTGCATTGTCGCGCGACGTGCGGCTGGCCAACGACGCCGACTGCCTGGCGCTGTCGGAAGCCCGGGACGGCGCCGGTGCGGGCCACGGCAACGTGTTCGGCGTGATTCTGGGAACCGGGGTCGGTGGTGGTGTCGTCATCGATCGGCAACTGATCACTGGACGCAACGGCCTGGCCGGGGAATGGGGGCATACTTGCCTGCCGTGGCAGACGTCGGCCGAGGCGCGCCAGCCACCGCGGTGCTGGTGTGGTCTGGATAGCTGTCTGGAAGCGTGGCTTTCCGGGCCGGGCATGACGGCCGACCACGTGCGTCGCGGCGGCTACAACCTGCCTGCGCAGGAGATCGTGCAGCGTGCGGAAGCCGGTGAGCGGTTGGCCGGGGCGACGCTCAAGGTATGGCTGCAGCGCGTCGCGCGCTCGATGGCCATGGTCGTTAACATCGTCGACCCGGACGTCATCGTCGTGGGCGGTGGCCTGTCCCAGATTCGCTGGCTCTACAGCGAAGTACCCAAGATCTGGGCACAGCATGCCTTTGCCGAGTCGATCGACACGCCGCTGTTGCCGGCGGCCCACGGCGATGCGTCCGGCGTGCGCGGCGCAGCGCGGCTCTGGCCATTGTCCGAATAGCGGTTTGCGCGGCCGCGCCGGCGGCAATTTTCAACAATCGTGAGCCGGCGGCCGTTCCGCCGCGAACGCCCGTGAGGAGCGGCTGTCCAACGGTATTGCACGCATCCTGGCCGCGGCGTACAAGAGGTGGTCGCTGCATGGATCCCAGTCGTCGATCATGGGCGCGCTGACCATCAGCCGCACGGCGTTTGTGCTACGGTCTAAGAGAATCCGACTTTGAGGCAAATATGACAGAAAAGAATCCGGAAAAGGGTTATGTTGCACTGCTGGGCTGGTCGCTCGGTGCGATCGAGGCTGCCGATCGTTTTGATCGGCGCTATGTGGTCGTCGCCCCGGATTGGGCTGAAGACTACTGCAAGCAGCATGATATCCCTTACATTCCATGGAATTTCGAGCGTCTGAACGACCGCTCCATGGAAATTGCGGAAAAGCTCAAGGAAGAGGGTGTTGACGTTGCCATTCCGCTGTTCGAGGAGACGGTGGAATGGGCCGGTGCTATCAACTCCGTGCTCATGGACAACCCGCGCCTGCACGGCCAGGCGGTGCTCTTCCGTGACAAGGCGTTGATGAAGCGTCGCGCGCAGCTCGGCGGCATCCGTGTGGGTATTTTCGAAGAAGCCCACGAGATGGACGATGTCTATCGCTTCTTCAAGCGCGTGAACCAGACGCTGCTCAAGCTCGACGGCGACCCCCAGGATCCGATCCACCTGAAGGCGTTCGACAAGGCCGGTTGCCTGGGCCACCGGATGATCCGCACGGTCGAGGAGATCGATGCGATTCCGGAAAGCGAATACCCGCTGCTCATGGAAAGCCACCTCGACGGCTGGGAATTCGCGGTGGAAGCCTGGATCTGGGACGGCAAGATCCAGTTCCTGAACATCTCCGAGTACGTGACGCTCGGCTACTCCGTGTTCGTGCCGGCCACGCCGGAGCTCGAGAGCTGGCGTAATGCGATCACCGAACAGATCGAGAAGCTCATCAAAACCTTCGACATCAAGTTCGGTCAGATTCACCCCGAGTACTTCGTGACCTCCGACGGCACCATGTACTTCGGTGAAGTCGCCTACCGTCCGCCGGGTTTCAAGGCCTTCGAACTGATCGAGCGCGCCTATGGCTTCAACGCCTATCAGGCCACGATTCTGGTCATGGATCCGAAGACCACGCAGGAGGAGATCGACAACTTCTTCCCCGAGCCGGTCAAGGATGCCAAGGGCTATGCGGGCTGCTTCGGCGTCTATCCGCGTCGGCGCGTGGTCAGCAAGCTCGAGATCCCCAAGGAAACCGAAGAGCATCCGTACTTCGATTTCCACGAGCTCACTGCCCCGCTGCAGGACACCGTGACCAAGCGTACGGCGTTCGGCACCCACTGGGGTCTGGTGTTCTTCTTCGGCGACAATCCGCACCAGCTGCGTGATCTGCTCAGGCACCAGGAAGAGCTCGACTTCTACGTCTAGACAGGACGTACAAGCCGAAACGAAAAAGGCCGCGCCGGCATTCCCGGCGCGGCCTTTTTAATGCCTGTCGTTGTCGCGTACGGGGTATCAGCCGTCGTTCCAGGGCAGCTGCGCGGCCCAGCTTCCCGCAATCAACGCGCGTATACGCGCTACGGCCTCGTCCGGCACGATGCTGGCGTCGCCGATCTCGCGGCTCTTGTAGTGAAAGACATAGACTCGGGCGATGAACTGTTCGAATGGCAGCGACGATTCGCCCTCGAGTTCACCGTGGCTGTGGGTCGAGGTGACGATGTCCTGACCCCAGTTCTGACCCTTGTCGCGGTTCGGGTTGAAGAAGTAGACACGCCATTCGCCGGCCGGGTCATAGGCAACGCGCTGGATGGAGATTGCGTGCCAGCCGACAAGCGCGCCGCTGTAGTCGGTGGTCGCGATTCCGCAGGGCTGGGCGTAGACCAGGTCGCGCCCTCCGTTGTAGAGCGGGTGATACGACGCATAGAACGCGCGGATGAAATCGTCGCAGCGGTGGACGCCGCCGGTGGCTGTATCCAGTAGCTCGCCGAAGCCGCGGTGTACCCACCAGCCGTGCAGTTCCGGGTTGACCCATCGATGGCCGTCGCCGGATCGGCCGATCGTTTGCCGGCTCATTTCCATGTAGATGCGGTCGAGATGGGGGGTGAGCAGCAGCGAAACGGGGTCGAGCTCGGTATGCAGCGTCGTTGCCAGCCCGAACGACAGTTCGCTCGAGCGGATCGTCTGGCCCTCGAAGTGCATGGTCAGCTCGTTTTCGCGTGCCGCGAAAGCGATCAGCTCCAGCAGATAACCGACATCGTTCTGCGCCCACAGGCTGATCGCGCGTGCGGCCTGGCAGGTGGGGTTGTGGCCCTGATCGACGCCGCGTGGCTGGCCGAGCACCGACAGCGTGCCGGCCAGAAGCAGCACGTTCGCGTCGGGCGGGTCCTGCCATTCGCTGGCGTTGCGTAGCTGTTCGCCCACGCTCGGGTGGATCGCCAGCACCATGAGTCGGCGCAGGCCCGGCAGTACCGGGCGTATGAACGTCATGCCCTGTTCGAGCAGCTTCGACAGCCCGTAGATGGAGCGCGCGGTCTCGCGCCAGATCGCAAAGCGGATGAGATCGGAGATCAGCGTCTGATGGGCGCCGAGGCTCACCTTGCCCACCGCGTTGAGCGCCAGCGCCGGGCCGACCAGCTCCGGGGCGTTGTCGACCAGATGGCGCAACAGATCCGCATGGTGCGGCGACACCAGGCCGGTGCGCGCCATCGCCTGGCCGAAATTGTGGGCTTCCTCGGCAAGCGCGTTGATATCCAGCTGGGTGAGCGCGGCGGCATAATCGTCGCGCGTACCGGCACGCGACAGGGGTGTCGGGCCGTTGAGCGCGTTCATCCACTCACGTGCGCGCGCGACCGACGGGTCGTCGTCGGGCAGCTCGTGCGTCGCGCGATTGGCGGCGCGCAACAGCGCCTCGACACGCTGGACCATGATCGGGCGCTGCAGCAGTACGCGTTCGGCTTCCTGAATAAGGGCGTCGAGAATGGCGGCCGTCCCCAGGTGTTCGAGAATGAACTCGAACAGGTTCTTGACCCGTTCCGCGGCGGCCGGGTCGGCCTCGCGGGTTTCCTCGGTCGCCACCGGAAAAAGCAGATCGAGATTGCTCGCCAGTATCTGCTGCAGAAAGCGGCGGGCGTCGTTCGGCGGCATGCCGGCGTGATCGCTGTGGCCTTCGGCGATCGCGAGCATGCGCAACTCGCTCAGGCATTCGAGTGTTGCGTTGATGCCGCCGCCGCGCAGGGTGCCACTAACGAGCGCCGGCACCAGCATCTCCGGCTTTTCCCAGTCACCGCCGGCGAATACGCCGCCGGCATCGAAACGCGGTGCGTAGGCATACAGATGCCGAATGCCTTCCGGGCTGCGCAGCAGCTTTTGTGCGCGGGCCATGAGCTGTTGCTGCTGCATGGCCTTGCCGAAGGTGCGCGCCGCCTCGAGTCGTTCGAGTACCTGTTCGAAATCTTCGGCGAGGCGCGCCGGATCGCTCAGGCCGCTGCTTGTGACTTGGGCCATGAATCGCCCTCCAGTGATCTGGATGGCCGGCACGGCCATCGTGTTCGGAACCCGATGCTGGTCGCGTTCACGGTATGCGAGCTTGCTCGAACCGCGCGCCGTGGGGCGATGAATCGCCGTGATCCGCCCGGCATCCTGTTCAAATGAAAGAATGGACGTTAACACAAGGCCAAGGCGCCTCATGGCGCGCATACAGCGTGTTATCGGCGCCCGCAGCGCAATTCTGCAGGCCCGTCGGTCCGGACTCGAACCACGGGCGTTTTGACTGGATGTGTCGCGTGGAGCGGGTCGCCGGCCCGAATCAAACGTTCAGGCCGCGCGCCGGTCCGCCCAGCGCAGCCACCGGCGTACCAGCCGGATGCTCAGCCAGAGGGTGACCAGAATCCAGCCCGCGGTTGCGATGAACAGCGCCAGCATGAGCGTGCCGATGCCCAGTTCCGGCCAGGCGGCGGCCAGGGTCTCGACCGGATGCGGCGCGTACGCCAGCGTGTTGAGCACGGTAACCGCGCTGTTGTAGAGCGTGGGCAGTGCCGCCAGCGGCGCGAACAGCACGAGTAGCAGGGCCAGCACCGAGATCGCATGGTGCCGGCCGAGCCAGCGATGGTGCGACGCGACCAGCGGTGTCTGGGCCGCCGCGGCCCACCAGTGCACGAGCGCGACCACGGCCATCACCGGAATGAGCAGAATGCCCACCCCGAGCCAGAGTGCGGCGGCGATTGTGCCTGCCCCGATATAACCGAAGGTGACGCCGAAGTTGGTCGTCTCTCCGGCCGGCGGTGATTCCTGCGCGCTCACGGCGTGGGCCCGGGCAGGGCGCGGTGCTCGGCGAAGGCGAGGACGCCACGGATGAAGCGATACAGGCCCCATAGCCAGAGAATCACGTAGCCGATGAAACCGATCATCACGGTGGTGAGCACCAGGCAGACCAGCGACCAGAGCACCGTGAACCAGAACGTGCGCATCAGCCAGCGGTGGTGGCTGTAGGCCACGGGGTCGCGACAGTCGCGCAGCTTGACGTGGTTGATGATCACGCCGGCCACGGCGGTGATGATCGAAAAGAAGCCCAGACCGTAGAGCACATAGGTCACGAGCAGGACATTGCGCTCGATCTCGCTGCGGGTGACGGGCGTGGAATCGATTTCCTGGCTCATGCGAAACAACGGTCGGTAGAAGGGGGACGCGGGCACGCTTTCGAGGTTTTCGGCGGCCCGCATTTGCTAGAATCGGGGCATCGCAAGACGTTCACAAGCCGGGTTGCGGCATGCTTCAACTATTCACGCATCATCGCAGTGTGTCCGCGCATCGCGTGCGTATCGCTCTCAACTACAAGGGTGTGTCGTACAAGTCCATTTTTACGGATATGGACCATACCCGCGGCGATCGGCTGAGCTATCTCAACGTCAACCCGCAGGGGCTCATTCCCGCGCTCTGGGCCGAGGACGATCTGGTCATATCCCAGTCATCGGCCATTCTAGAATACCTGGAGGAGCGCTATCCTGAACGGCCGCTGCTGCACGGCGACATCGCCGAGCGCGCACGGATCCGTTCCTTTGCCCAGATCGCGATCGCCGATACCCACCCGCTGAACAACCTGCGCGTGCTGCGCTACCTGCGCGACGGCATGAACGTGGCCTACGAAAAACGCCGGGAATGGTTCGAGCACTGGATCCACAAGGCCTTTGCGCCGATGGAATCCATTCTCGCCAACCAGGCACGCGAGAACGACGAGAACAGCTATTGCTTCACCGCGCGCCCGAGCCTGGCCGACGTGTGCCTGGTGCCGCAGGTCTCCATGGCTGAGCGCTACGACGTCGATCTGAGCGGGTATCCCACCATCCGTCGTGTGCATCGCGCCTGCATGACACTGGCTGCCTTCCAGGCCGCTGATCCGGACAACCAGCCGGATACCAAATAACCCGTCGCCCGCCCGAAACCGCGTCCCGCGCGGCTTTTCGGGATCGACACGGTGGTCGTCGGCGCGGCGGCTTTGACCCCGCGCAGACCGGCGAAGCCGACAAGTCGCGTTTTCCCGCCCAGCGCCCGCCTCGACGGCGCTTGTTAATGTCATACACCCAAGTCTAGGGTGGCGGCATCGGACAACGCGTATCCAAAGGGCGGCGGGTGATGAGCACGATAGCCACGATAGTTGCAGACGTCCGTGCCCGGGCGGGCACCTACGAGCCGGCAAGCCAGCGCGATCTTATGCTGCGCTTTGTCGATGCCTGGTTCGAAGGCATCACGCTCGACGCCATTGCGGCGCGTTCGGTCGATGCCCTCTATGCTGCGGTCTGTGACCAGTTCGAGCTGATCTGTGAGCCGCGCCGCCTCGGCGAACCGCATATCCGTGTTCACGAGCTCGACGGCCGCGAAGGGCATTGCGATACCGCGCTCATCGCCGTCGCGGACGACATGGCGTTTCTCGTCGACACCATCAGCATGGCGGTGCGCGAGACCGGGGCCGATATCGACTGGATGATGCACCCCATCATGCGCGTCGCCCGCGACGAGTCCGGCGTGCCGTGCGACATCCGCTCGGCGGCGGAAAGCACGAACCACGGCGACGAGGAGTCGCTGGTACGTCTCGAGTTCGCGGCGCCCACGGGGCTTGAAAGCGATGCGCTGGTCAAGCGCGTGGCGCACAATCTCGGCGATCTTCAGGCCGTGGTCGGAGACTGGCAGGCCATGCGGCGCCAGCTGCAGAAGGTCGTCGCCGAGCTGGATACCGTGCCCAGCGGCGTCGATATCGATGAATGCGAGCAGACCCAGGCGTTCCTGCGCTGGCTCGCGGACGATCACTTCACTCTGCTCGGCTATCGTCAGCGCGAGGTGCAAAGCGGCGACGACGACGCCGAGGTCATGGTCGACACGCCCGGCACCAGTCTCGGTCTGCTGCGCGAGGACCGCGCCGGGCTCGACCCGGACGGCTATGTCGCACCGGCGGCCGCGCTCGACAAGTACACTCAGTCCGCGCGCATTCTCGTCGTGGCCAAGGCCAACCGACGGTCCTGGATCCATCACGCCGAAACCATGGACGTGATCGCGATCAAGCGCATGGACGACACCGGCAACGTGATCGGCGCCCATCGCTTTCTGGGTCTGTTCTCGGGCGAGGCCTACGCGATGAGCCCGCGCCAGATTCCGCTGCTGCGCCAGAAAGTGCGCGACGTGGTTGCCCGCGCCGCCCTGCGCCCGCGCTCGCACAGCGCCAAGAGCCTGCGCTACATCCTCGAGACCTTCCCGCGCGACGAGCTGTTCCAGTCCTCGGAGGACGAGCTCTACAACACGGTCATGGGCGTGCTGGGCATGCGCGAAACCGAGCGCCTGCGCCTGTTCATGCGCCGGGATCGCTATGCGCGTTTCTTCTCGTGCCTTGTCTACATGCCGCGCGAACGCTATACGCTGGAACTGCGCGAACAGATCGAAGGCGAGCTGGCGCGCTGTCTCGACGGCCGTGCCCAGGAGTCCGACGCCCAGTTCCTGCGCGGCGCCCTGGTGCGTATTCATTACCAGATCGCGATCGAGGGCGACGGCGAGGGCGATTTCGATACCCGTGAGCTCGAAGCCCATCTCATGGCCGCCACGCGTGCCTGGCCGGATCGCTTCGCGGCGGCCGCGCAGCACGCCGGTTCGCTCATGCCGGCGTATGCCCGCGCTTTCGACGCCGGCTATCGCGAGCGTTTCTCGGCGGAGGCCGCCGTCGACGATGCGCGCGTGCTCGCCGGCATCGACGACGGCGATACGCCCGTGCTTCAGGTCATCGGCGTCGCCGACGGCGATGTTCAGCTCAAGCTCTACGGCAGCGGCGCGGAGATGCTGCTGTCCACGACCATGCCGGTGCTGGAGAACTTCGGGTTGTCCGTGCATACCCAGCGGCCATACCTCATCCAGCGCCCCGGCCACACGCCGCAGTGGATACACGAATACGAAGCCGATCACCCGCAGGCCGATGCGTTGCGTGATGCCAGCCGCGGCAAAAGCATCGCGCAGGCTTTCGCGGCGGTGATCGCCGGTACCGCCGAGAACGACGGCCTCAACCGGCTGATCATCAGCGCCGGATTCACCCCGCGTCAGGTCGTGCTGGTGCGCACCATCACCCGCTACCTGCTGCAGACCGAACTGCCGTTTTCGCCGGACTACATTCAGGAACAGCTGGCCGGACACGCCGATCTGGTCGCGCGCTTCGTGGCGCTGTTCGAGTCCCGTTTCGACCCGGATCGAGCGGCCGACGATGGCGCCGCGCCCGATCAGGACGAAATCGCGGCCATGCTCGACGCGGTGGCCAGTCTGGACGCCGATCGCGTGCTGCGCGCCTTTCACGGCGTGATCAACGCGACCCTGCGCACGAACTATTTCCAGCCCGACGCACACGGGCAGGCCAAGCCGTATGTGAGCATCAAGCTGGATCCGGGCGACATGCCCGAACTGCCGCGGCCGCTGCCCATGTTCGAGACCTTCGTCTACGCGCCGGAGGTCGAGGGCGTGCATCTGCGCGGCGGCAAGGTGGCCCGCGGCGGCCTGCGCTGGTCGGACCGGCGCGAGGATTTCCGTACCGAGGTGCTGGGGCTGATGAAGGCCCAGATGGTCAAGAACGCGGTGATCGTGCCGGTCGGCGCCAAGGGCGGTTTCGTGGTCAAGAACGCGCCGGCCGAGGAGTCCCGCGAGGCGCGCCAGGCCCGCGGCATCGCCTGCTACAAGACCTTCATACGCGGTTTGCTCGACATCACCGACAACCGAGTCGGCGATGCCGTGGCGCCGCCCGAGCGCGTGGTGCGGCGCGACCCGGACGACCCCTATCTCGTGGTTGCGGCGGACAAGGGCACGGCCACGTTCTCCGACATCGCCAACGGGCTGTCCCAGGAATACGGTTTCTGGCTCGACGATGCCTTCGCGTCCGGCGGCTCCGCCGGTTACGACCACAAGGCCATGGGCATTACGGCCCGCGGCGCCTGGGAGGGGGTCAAGCGGCATTTCCGCGAACTCGATCACGACATTCAGACCGAGCCGTTCACGGTAGTCGGTATCGGCGACATGGGCGGCGATGTGTTCGGCAACGGCATGCTGCTGTCGGAACAGATCAAGCTGGTGGCGGCCTTCAACCACCTGCATATCTTCATCGACCCGAATCCCGATCCGGCGACGAGCTTCGCCGAGCGCAAGCGCCTGTTCGAAATGCCGCGTTCGGCGTGGAGCGACTACGACGAATCGCTGATCTCGGCCGGCGGCGGCGTGTTCGATCGCAGCGCGAAGACCATCGAACTCTCGGACGAGGCGCGCGCCGCGCTCGGCATCGAGGAACGACGCCTTGCACCGATCGCGCTGATGAACCGGATCATCAAGGCGCCGGTGGACCTGCTCTGGAACGGCGGCATCGGCACCTACGTGAAGGCGCGTTCGGAATCCCACGCCCAGGTCGGCGATCGCGCGAACGACGGTCTGCGCGTCGATGGCCGCGATCTGCGCTGCAAGGCGGTGGGCGAGGGCGGCAACCTCGGCCTCACCCAGGCCGGACGGATCGAATACGCGCTGGCCGGCGGGCGGCTCAATACCGACGCCATCGACAACTCCGGCGGCGTGGATTCGTCGGATCTCGAGGTCAATATCAAGATCGCGCTGGGCACGGTGGAAGCGGCCGGTGCCGTCGACCGCGAGGATCGCAACGCGCTGCTCGCACAGATGACGCCGGACGTGATCGATCTCGTGCTGTCGACAAATTATCTGCAGACGCAACAGATCAGCCTCATGGAGGCGGAAGGGCTGACGCGCTTCGACGAGCAGATCAGCTTCATGCGGGCGCTCGAACGCGACGGCCGGCTCGACCGCCGCCTCGAACGGCTGCCGGACGACGAGACCATCGAAGAGCGGGCGCGCAACCGGCAGGGGCTGACGCGGCCGGAACTCGCGGTGCTCATCTCCTACAGCAAGATCGCGCTCGCCGATGCGGTGCTCGCCGGTGACCTGCCGGATGACCCCTGGTTCGAATATCTGCTTGCTTCGGGGTTCCCGCATGCACTGGTCGAACGGTACCCGCAGGCGGTGTTCGATCATCGCCTCAAGCGCGAGCTGATCACCACGCTGGTCACCAATCAGATGGTCGACCGGCTCGGCATCGCCACGGCACACCGGCTGCCGGCGGGTTTCGGTGCGCGCATGGATGCGGCGGTTCGGGCGTACGTGCTTGCCGATGCCTGGCTCGACGGCGAGGCGCTGTTCAGCGAAATCGAGTCCTGGGACAATCGCCTGCCCACCGCGCACCAGTACGCGCTGCACAAGATCATGATCGGCCTGCTCAAGCACGCCATGAGCTGGCTGCTGGGTACGCCGGGCATCGAGGGCGACCTGTCCTCGCTGGTGTCGCGCTATCAGGCCGGCGCCCGCCGGTTGCTCGAACAGCTGCCGGATTTTCTGGTGGGAGGCTATGCCCGCCGCTGGCAGGCCGATCGCGCCGAGTGGACCGAAGCGGGTCTCGACGACGCTTTCGCCTGCCGTATCGCGAGCGCCGATGCCGGCGGCGGCATCATGGATATCGTCTCGCTGGCCGAGGATCGCGGGCGTGACATCGACGAAGTCGCACGGCTGTATTTCGCCCTCGGCGACGAACTCTCCGTGGACTGGCTGCAGCATGCGATCCACGGGCTGCCGGCGAATGGCCGCTGGGCGGCGCTGGCGCGTACCAGTCTGCGCAGTGACAGCTATCGCATTCACCAGCAGATCGTCGCCCAGGTGCTCGATTTCGATGGCGCCGAACCACTGGCGCAATGGCGCGCCGTGAACGAGCGCACGCTCGCCTTCGTCGGGGCGCGCATGGGTGAGCTGCAGGCGATCGATCAACCCGGCCATGCGCACCTCACCGTTGCGGTGCGGGACATGGCGCGCCTGGCGACCGCCGGGCCGACCAGCCTGGGCGGTGCAGCGTAGTAGCCGGCGCGGGTATTTCGCGTGGCGCCGTCGACTAGCGTTGGCGGCGCCAGGTCAACGGGGTCTGCCCCTGCCAGCGCCGGAACGCTCTCTGGAACGCGCTCTGTTCTGAAAAACCGAGTCGATGGCTGATGTCGCCAACGGACAGGCCGCTGTCGCGCAGATAGGTGAGGGCGAGTTCGTGACGCGCGGCCGCCACGCAGCGGCTGAAGGTCGTCCCGCTGGCCTGCAGACGCTTTTGCAGGGCACGTTCGCCAAGATCGAGCGCCACCGACGCGCGAGCGAGGTCAGGAGTGGCGTGGCCGATGGTTTCCTTCAGCCAGGCCATGAGTCGTGCTTGCACATCGCGTGCATCGGCGGCGCGGGCGCGCGCCGCCACCCGGTCGCTCAAGTGCGCGGCGAGCGCGGCGTCGGGCGTACGCAGGCCGACCTCGAGCAGCGCGGGGTCGAAACACAGCCGGCATGCGGGCGCCGAAAACACGACGGGGCAGGCGAAGAAGGCCTCGTAGAGCGCCGGATCCCCCTGGGCCCGGTGGCTGAATTCGACGCGGGTCGGCGATTCGTCGCGCGCGCTGGCCCAGCGCGCGAAGCGCACCCAGGCGCCGAAGGCTTCCTCTACGAGTGCCGGCATGCGCGAACCCGCGCTGTGCCATTCGAGCGCCACGTGATCGTCATGCGCGACGAACCGACCCTCGCCAACGGCATTCACCAGATGCGCGAAACGGGCCTGGTAGGCGAGCACCTCGCCGAGCGTCGCGCAGTGGCGCAGCAAAAACCCCAGCGTGCCCCAGCGATCCGGCTGGGCGGCCATGCCGAATTCAAGGCCGAGCAGCGGATTGTGCAGCGCCGCGATCCCGCCCTGCATGAGGCGTTCGTAGTGCGCCGCGTCGACCGCGCGCTCGGGATGCGCCAGCGCCTCGCGATCGAGCCCGGCGGCCTGCGCCAGGGGCGCGGGGTCGAGCCCATGGGCGTCGAGATAGGCGAGCAGGGCACGAAGCATGGAAACGGCGACGGTGGCCTGGGGCATGGGTCGTGGCGGTCGGACCGGTCTTTCTATTGGCAGTGAATATGCGCGTAAAGTCAATTTTTTTGACCTGGCGATCGTATAGCCTCGATCGCGTTCTTCGATAAAACACCACGGGCACGACACGATGCGGCGATGGAACGGCTGGGGCGACGACACTTTCGACAAGCCGCTACCGGAAAGCGCGCGCGCGTTTCTGGAATCGCGTCTCGGGCGCGGCGAGATCGGCGCCGACTCGAGCCTCGACAGTGCTTGTGCCCAGGTGCCCGAATCCCGACTCGACTCGATCCACGGCTTCGATACCACGCCCGAAGCCCGCCTGCGCCACGCCCACGGCCAGAGCTTCGCCGACTGGGCCGCACTGCGCCATGGGCATGTCGGCCCGTTTCCGGACGCGGTCGCCTCGCCGGCGACCCACGACGAAACGCGGGCCGCGATCGATGCCGCCCGTGCCGCGGGCGCGGTGGTGATCCCCTACGGCGGCGGCACCAGCGTGGTCGGCCATCTCAAGGTTGTCGACGATGGCCGACCGGTGGTCAGCGTCGACACGAGCCGCAACGCGCGGCTGCTCGAACTCGACGGCCACAACCGCATCGCGCGGCTGGGCGCAGGGGCGGCCGGGCCGGTGGTGGAAGCCCAGTTGCGCGCCCAGGGATTCGTGCTCGGCCACTACCCGCAGTCGTTCGACTACTCCACGCTCGGCGGCTGGGTGGTCACTCGCTCCGCCGGCCAGCAGTCGCGCCGCTACGGCCGTATCGAACAGTTTTTTCACGGCGCGCGGCTGGCCTGTCCGGCCGGCGATTTCGACGTCGGCGGCGCCGTGGCGTCGTCGGCCGGGCCGGATCTGCGCGAGCTCGTGCTCGGCAGCGAGGGGCGTCTGGGCATCGTCACCGAAGCATCGGTTCACGTCACACCCGTGGCTGCGCGCGAATCCTTCCACGCCGTGTTCTTCGCGGACTGGAACGCGGCCCTCGAAGCGGCGCGCGCGATCACCCACGCTGAAGTGCCGGTGTCGATGCTGCGGGTATCCAACGAGGTCGAGACGGATACCCAGCTGCGCATCGCCGGTCACGAATCTGCCATTGTCTGGCTGCGCCGCTATCTCGGCGTGCGGGGGCTCGGCGATCGGCCGGCGATGATGATGTTCGGCGCGACCGGCAGCCGGAAACAGGCCCAGCGCATCAAGGCGGATACGCTTGCGATCACGCGCCGTGCCGGTGGGGTGCACGTGGGCGCCGCGATGGGCCGCATCTGGGCGAAGAACCGCTTTGCCGGCGCCTATCTGCGCAACAGCCTGTGGGATGCTGGCTTCGCGGTCGACACCATGGAAACCGCCGTGCCCTGGTCGCGGGCGACCGCCGCCATGACCGCCATGCAGCAGGCCGCGCATCTCGCGCTCGAGCCCTTTGACGAGCGCGCTCTGGCGTTCGCCCATCTGTCGCATGTCTACGATGCCGGCTGCAGCGTGTACATGACCGTGATCTGGCGCCGCGGCGCCGATCACGCCACCGATACCGGTCGCTGGCGCGCGCTCAAGCAGGCGGTCAGCGAAGCGATCGTCGCCCATGGCGGCACCATCAGCCACCAGCACGGCGTGGGCGCCGACCATGCGCCGTATCTCGCCGCCGAGAAACGCGAAACCGGTATCGGCCTGATCCGCGCCGCGCTCGCGGAACTCGATCCGGACGCCATGATGAATCCGTACAAGTTATGTTGAATCGCATATTCGTGCGCCGCAAAGCTAGGCCTCACGCCAAGCCGCAAAGACGCAAAGGGTCAAGAATGAATGCCTTTTTTCTCTTCTTCGCGTCTTTGCGCCTTTGCGTGAGTCGTTCTTGTGGGACATGGCTCGTACCGACAGACGCGATGACCGGCGCGCGATTAAAGGATGGCTATGTGGACTGAAGGCTGGCGGTCGCGTTTTCAGGCGGCGGCCGAAACCCGTTTCGACGTGCTCATCATCGGCGGTGGCATCACGGGCGCCGGCATCGCGCTCGAGTCCGCGCGCGCCGGGCTGCGGGTCGCCCTGGTCGAGCAGAACGACTTTGCCTCGGGGACGTCGAGCTGGTCGTCCAAGCTCGTGCACGGCGGTCTGCGGTATCTGGCCAGCGGCGATTGGCGCCTGACCCGCGAATCCGTGCACGAACGTCAGCGGCTGATGCGGGATCTGCCCGGCCTGGTCGAGCCGCTGGATTTCATGCTGCCGGTCTATGCCCACGACAAGCCCGGCCGGGCCGCACTCGGCGCCGCGCTGGGCCTGTATGACCTCATGGCCGGCAAGCGCTACTCGCACTACATGACGCCAGCGACGTTCGGCATGCACATGCCGTATCTCGATCGCACCGATCTCAAGGGCGGCTTCGTCTATCGTGATGCGGTAACCGACGATGTGGGCCTGACCCTGCGCGTGCTTATCGAAGCCGCGGCCCATGGCGCGCTGGCGGCCAACTATGTGCGTGCCGACGAACTGATCTTCGACCACGATACGGTTGCCGGCGCGCGCGTCACCGACCGCGAAACCGGCGCCGCCTTCGACATCCGCGCAGCCAGCGTGATCAACGCCACCGGGCCCTGGAGCGACGCGCTGCGCGAACGCGTCGACGGCCGGCCGCAGCTGCGCCCGCTGCGCGGCTCGCACTTCGTGTTCCCGTTTCACGCGTTGCCAGTGGCGCGCGCGGTCACCTTGTTTCACCCGGACGATCGCCGGCCGCTATTCGCCATTCCATGGCAGGGCGCGACCGTGTTCGGGACCACCGACCTCGACCACGAACAGCCCATGGACGAGCCGCCGCGCATGAGCGCGGATGAGTCGGACTATCTGATCGCCGCGGCGCGGCATTATTTCCCGTCGCGCGACCTGTGCGCGGCGGACGCGTTTTCGGCGTTCGCGGGGGTACGGCCGGTGGTGCGCGGCGAGCCGGGTGCGTCGGCGTCCGAGGAATCGCGCGAGTCCGCGATCGATGTCGAAAAGGGGCTCATCACCGTCACCGGCGGCAAGCTCACGACGTTCCGTGTCACCGCCCACGACGTGCTCGAACGCGTCGGCCAGGCGCTCGGCCGTCGATTCACCCGCAATACGGCCGCGCCGATCATCCATGCCGGCACGACGGCGGCCGGCCGCGGCGTGCGCCACGGGCCGGCCTATGCCGCGATGCCGGCTGTTGCCGACGATGCCACGCGTCTGGGCACCACCGACTATTGCCTGCGTGAACTGCGCTTTGCGCTCGTGCACGAGGCCGTGGCCCATCTGGACGATCTCATGCTGCGCCGCACGCGCGCGGGTCTGCTGCTGTGCAAGGGCGGGCTGCAGCAACTGCCGCAGATCGAGCCGCTGGTACGCGACGCGCTGGGATGGGACAGCGCGCGGTGGGATCGCGAGGTCGAGCGTTATCTCGCCCATTGGCAGGCCGTACACGCACCGGCATGAGCACCGCCGATCGACTGCTCGCTATCGATGTGGGCACCCAGAGCGTGCGCGCACTGGTGTTCGACGACGTGGGCACGCTCTGTGCGCGCGCCCAGGTGCCGATCGCGCCGCCGTATCATGCGCCCCAGCCCGGCCATGCCGAACAGGACCCGGCGGTTTTCTGGGCGGCCGCGGGTGCGGCCTGCCGCCAGCTCTGGGAAACGCAGCCGGAACTCGCGGCGCGTATCGCCGGGCTCGCCCTGACCACCCAGCGGGCGACCAGCGTGTTCGTGGATGACGCCGGCGAGCCGATCGGCCCCGCGATCTCCTGGCTCGATCAGCGCCGCGCCGCGCGCGTGCCCCGATTGCCGGCGTGGTGGCGCGCTATCTTCGGCGCGCTCGGTCTGGCATCCACCATCGATACGTTCCAGCGCCTGTCGCCGGCCAACTGGCGTGCGGCTCATGCACCGGAGCAGCACCGGCGTACGCGCTACGCGCTGCTGCTTTCCGGCTATCTCGTGCAGCGCCTGACCGGCGCCTGGCGCGACAGCGTGAGCGCCCAGGTCGGCTATCTGCCGTTCGACTACAAGCGCCGGCAATGGGCAGGAAAGCGCGACTGGAAATGGCGGGCGATCGAGATCGCGCCCGAGCAACTGCCGGAACTCGTCGAGCCCGGTCAGCCGCTCGGCACGCTCGATGCCGCCGCCGCCACATCGCTGGGCCTGCGCGACGGCCTGCCGCTGTTCAGCGCCGGCGCCGACAAGGCCTGCGAAGTGCTCGGCTCCGGCGCGGTCACGCCCGATACGGCCTGTGTGTCGCTGGGCACCACGGCGACCATTAACACCTGCCGCGACGCGTATCGCGAGGTCACCCGCTTCGTGCCGGCCTACCCGGCGGCGATGCCGGGCGCGTTCACCGACGAAATCCAGATCTATCGCGGGTTCTGGTTGGTGTCCTGGTTCAAGCAGGAATTCGCTGTCGATACGGTCGATGCCGCGGCGCGCGAACAGCGGGCGGCCGAAGCCCTGCTCGACGAGCGTATCGCACCGATCGCGCCGGGCAGCGACGGGCTGCTGGTGTTGCCGACCTGGTCGCCCGGTGTGCGCATCCCGGGTCCGGAAGCCCGCGGTGCGATGGTGGGTTTCACCGATACCCACAGCCGGGCGCATGTCTACCGCGCAATTCTGGAAGGCCTGGCCTACGCGCTGCGCGAGGGACGCGAGCGCATCGAAAAGCGCACGAAGACGCCGATCACCCGGCTGCGCGTGTCCGGCGGCGGCTCACAGTCCGATCAGGCCATGCAAATACTTGCCGACGTGTTCAATCTGCCCGCCGAGCGCAGCCATACCCACGAGACCAGCGGCCTGGGCGCCGCGATCAACGCCGCGGTGGGGCTGGGCTGGCATGCCGATCACCGTGCGGCCGCGCGCGCCATGGTCCACGCCGGGACGCGCTTCGAACCCCGGCCCGAGGCCGTGGCCACCTATGAACGCTTCTATACCGAGGTGTTCGCCACGCTCTACGTTGAACTCAAGCCTGCGTTCGAGCGCATCCAGTCGATCACCGATCCGGACGCGGGCGCTCGGACATAGGCTGCGCGTCGAGCGTGCGTTCGCCGCGCCTTGCCCAGGCCAGCAGGCGCCAGGCCATCACCGCAAGCGTGGCGGCGATGAACGGGTTCACCGAAAAGCGAAAGCGCTGATTCTCGTCCACTTCGAAGGCGTTGCCGATCACGCTCACGTACATGATGTTCAACCACAGAAAGATCAGCGTCGCGTCGGTGGCGCTGACCTCGCGGCGGATCGCGAAACGCAGCAGCAGAAAAAGACCATAGAGCACGGCCAGCGTGTAACCGATGGCGACCAGCACGCCGATCTGGCCCATTTCGAGATCGAAGCCGGGCTTGTCCGGATAGGCCGGCTGGCCGGCCAGCACCAGTGAGAAGGCGCGGCTGTAGGGCTCGATCGCCTGGCGGTTCTCGTGCAGGAAGGGGTAGTCGCTGGCCGGGCGCAGAAACATCAGCCAGGCGGTGCACATGGATTGCAGGTACACCGTGGGGTGGATCCGCACCGCGGCAATGGCATCCGCGAGCGCCTGCTCGGAGACATCCGCATAGGCGAGATGGTTGTAGTTCACGTGGCCGGTGGACTTGCGCTTCTGGTCGAGCACGGTGATGCCGGTGGGCTCGACCGCGTCGAAGAAGTCCGCATATTCCTCCGGCGTGTTGAAGGGAAAATCCATCAGCGACATGTCGGATATCAACCCGCTGTCGGCCATGCGCTGGCGCTCGTCCTTGTCGATGGCCAGCGTGGTGAGCTTGGACAGGCTCATGCCCATCCAGTCCGAGGTGGCGAAGTGGCCGGTGACCATCAGGTTCTTGCCGTAAAGCGCGAACACGATCGCCAGCGGCACGAGGGCCGCGCCGAGCACCGCCTTGCGATAGCCCGGCAACACCAGCGCGCAGAACATGGCCAGCACCACGAACCACTGCCACTGGAACATGGAGCGCGTATAGATCAGCGCGGCCATGGCGAGGAACATCGCGAACGCGCGGCCGAAGGTGAAGCGCTCCATGCACAGATGAAAGAGCCAGGCGATCACGCCCAGCAGCGCCAGGATCATCAACGTGTAATAGGGGATCGCTTCGTAGAGTACGAGCGCCGGGGTGAGCATGAACACCAGCGCCACGCCGAAGGCGAGCCACAGGCTGCCCGTGAGCTTGCGCACGAGGCTGTAGAGCAGCAGCACGCTGGCGATGGCCAGAGCGCTGTAGATGCTGCGAAACAGGATCGACAGAACAAGCGGGTCATCACTGAGCTTGAGCACCGCGCCGAGCACCAGGTTGTACAGCGGCGGCTGACCGGGCATGTAGAAGACGCTTTCCAGCAGGTTCTCGCGCAGCAGCACGGGGTCCAGGATCTGCCAGGAGGTATCGATCGGCGCCAGATCGAAGCGCACGCCGGCGGCATAGAAGCACAGCCGGGACAGGATATAGAAACCGACCAGCCAGAGCGCCGGGCGCGGCTCGGGATAGATGAGCTTGTCCTGGTTCATTTTCTGGCGCATGAAACGGTTCAAAGCCCGGTCCGGTGAAAAATCGCCCGCGGCAGGGCGGTGATGATGGTCATGATCAGGCGCCAGAAACCGGGCGTGTAGCACACGGCCGTGCCTTTCTCGATCGCTTTGTGAATATCCGCGCCCACTTTTTCCGGGCTGGCGAACAGCGGGCCCTTGTCGAAGTCGGCGGTCATCGGTGTATCGACCATGCCGGGGCGAATGGTCACCACCTGCACGCCGGCCGCGAACAGGCGGTGGCGTAGTCCGTCCATGAACGCGTTCAGCCCTGCCTTGGCGCTGCCATAGACATAGTTGCTTGCACGCCCGCGGTCGCCGGCCACCGACGAGATCGCCGCGATCGTTCCGAAGCCCTGGCGCTCGAAGCGGTTGGCGATATCGGTGAGCAGGGCGATCACGCTCACGGCGTTGGTATGCCAGGCGGCGACCGCCGCGGCCGGGTCGGCTGCGCAGGCGGCCTGATCGGGCAGGGTGCCGTAGGCGACGAGCACGGTGTCCAGTCCGCCGAGGGCGGCTTCAGCAGCGTCGATCATGGCCGCGTGGGCCGAGAGATCGTCGGCATCCATCACGCGCGCGGCGACCGTGGGCGCGCCACGGACCTGCAGGTCGTCCGTGATCGCGGCCAGGCGCTCTTCATTACGGCCGGTCAGAAACAGCGCGTCGCCGGCGGCGGCGAAATGTCGGGCGGCCTGTTCCGCAATGGTCGACGTGGCGCCGACGATCAGAACCTTTCTCATGAATCCTCTCCTGTCACCCGCCGCCAGAAATCCGACGAAAAGGCGGGATCGACGAATGCCTTGAAGCGTTCGGTAGCCGGGAAATACTGGTTGAACGCGGTGCTGCTCATGCGCGCGTCCTTGGCGGGGTAGACCGCGCCGCCGGCTGCCTGCACCACCTCATCGAGTCGATCGAGCAGCGCAAAGGTCTCGGGGCCGCGATTGGGGAAATCCAGCGCCAGCGTCACGCCGGGGCGCGGAAACGACATCAGCCCCGGTGATTCGACATCGCCGAAAACCTTGAGCACCGACAGGAAAGAGCCGGCGCCCGCCGCCGCAATACGTTCCAGCAGTTCGGCGATCGCCGCGCGCGCATCGGCATGCGGCACCACGCACTGGTACTGCAGAAACCCGTTCGGCCCATAGGCGCGGTTCCAGTGCCTGATGCCGTCCAGCGGGTAGAAATAGGGCTGAAAATGCTGGGTTTCGCGACTGCGCGGTTTGCGCTTGCGATGAAAGTACAGCGTGTTCAGCGGCCGCAGGGTGGCGCCATTGATCATCGAGACGGGCGTGACGAAGGGAAACGTCGGCCCGCCGCGCCGGCGTGGATCGGGCTGCTGGCCCAGGGCGGGCTTGTGATTGGCGCGCATGAACCAGCCGCGGCCGAGCTTGTCGCCGCGCGCCGTGCAGTCCACCCAGGCGACGGTGTATTCGTAGTCGGCGTCGGACGCCGCGGAAACGTCGAAGAACGCGTCCAGATTGGAAAAACGCAGGGTGTCCACGTCCATGTACGGGCCTTCGATCCGCTTGAGCGCGATCGTGGCTCGGGTGACCAGTCCGGTCAGCCCCAGGCCGCCGACGGTCGCCGCGAACCAGTCGGCGTTGTCATTCGGGGAACAGGTCAGCGCAGTCCCATCCGAACGCAACAGGTCCAGCGAACGCACATGCCGGCCGAAGGTGCCGGCCACGTGATGATTCTTGCCGTGCACGTCGTTGGCGATCGCGCCGCCCACCGATACGAACTGGGTGCCGGGCGTAACCGGCAGGAACCAGCCCTGCGGCACCACCAGTTCGAGAATATCGGCGAGCAGCACGCCGGCTTCGCATTCGAGAATGCCGGTCGCCGCATCGAAGGCGATGAAACGATCCAGGCCGCCCATGTCGATGAGCAGCCCGTCGTTGTTCAGGCAGCTGTCGCCGTAGCTGCGCCCGTTGCCGTAGGCCAGCATCGACGTATCGGCTGCGGGCAGCGCCGTCGGCCGCGCGGCAAGACGCCGCACGTCGGCCGGGCGGCTGTCCGGGTAGCGGCCCCAGGAGGCGTAGTTCGATGCACTCATGACAGGAGTCTAACGATCGCGGGCAAGGCGGATCAGATCGCCATGAACATGATCAGCGCGCCCAGCAGCACGCAGACGCGGCTGCCGTTGTCCTTGGCCGCGAACACGATCGGGTCGTCGTGCATCTGTCCGCGCAGCGTCTTCAGCCAGATCCGGCTGATCCAGTACAGCACCACCGGGCAGAGCACCCAGATGCGCGCCGGATGCTCGTACTGGTTGGTGATGTCGGGGCTGTTGATATACAGCGCTAGGATCACGACCGCGGTATAGCCGGCCGCGGTACCCAAGCTGCGCAGCGGCGGCAGGTCCGAGGCGATATAGCCGCGGCCCAAAGGCGCGTCGCCGCTGTGCTCCTTCATCACCAGCAGCTCGGTACAGCGCTTGGCCATGGCCAGGCTGAGGAAGATCGACATCGACAGCGCGAGCAGCCAGAACGACAGCGGAATGCCGGTAGCCGCGCCGCCGGCGATGATGCGCAGCGTGTACAGCGCGGCGAGCGTGAGCACGTCGATGAGCGCGATCTGCTTGAGGCCCAGCGAATAGGCCAGGGTGAGCGCGTAATAGCTCGCCAGCACGGCCCAGAAGAACGGCGGCAGAAAGGCCGCGATCACCACCGCGGCGCCCAGCAGTATGGGGATGGCGATCACCCCCTGCAGGATCGGTATGCGCCCCGAGGCGAACGGGCGCTCGCACTTGCGCGGGTGCTGGCGATCGTCGCCGAGATCGACGAGATCGTTGAGGATATAGACGCTCGACGCCAAAAGGCTGTAGGCCACGAACGCCAGCACCGCAGCCATGATCATGCCGAAGTCGGCATATTGATGGGCCGCGAGCAGCGGCACGAAGATCAGCGCGTTCTTGGCCCACTGATGTACGCGCAGGGCCTTGGTCCAGATACGCCAGTCGCGTTTTTCCGGCGGAAAGCTGGCGCCGACGTCGTAGTTGTCGTGGGCGCTGCGTTCCAGCTTGTCGCTGGCGTTGACCAGCACCGCCTTGCGCGCGTGGCGCCAGATGGCGTTGTCCACTTCGTGATCGGCGGCGTAATCGAAGGGCGCGTCGCCCACCTCGCGACGAATCGCGGCGAGCTTGCGGTCGCCGGCGAGGTTGTTCTGACGGTCGCTGGCGAGCACCGTATCGAACAGCTGCAGGTGCTCGGCGACCTGGCGGGCGTATTTCTCGTTCGCCGCGGTCGCCAGGATCAGCCGACGGCCCTTGGCCTTTTCCTCGTGCAGATATTCGATCAGCGGCCGGTTGTAGGGCAGCTGCTCGATGCCCAGCTCCGCGCGCTGGGCGATCTCGGCCTTGAGCGTGGCCTTGCCGGCGCGCAGCCAGCCGGGCAGTTTGATCAGGCTCTGCGGCGAAGTCTTGGCCAGCACGAAGGCGGATTCGACCAGCAGATCGGAATGCACCAGAGTGCCGTCGATATCGACCACCAGCGGCACGGCCGCGATATCGCGGGTCGAAGGCGTCTGGGCTGAAGGCGTAGCCTGGGAACTCATCCGGGATTCCTGTTCGAAACGTTGCGATTGGTAGCCGAGACCGCGCGACGGCGATCGAGTTCGATCGCGGCCAGCGAGACCAGCCCGAGGACGACGGCGAACCAGAGCGTGGCCACGCGCGCGATCAGCGTGACCGCCAGCGCGGTGGTGGCATCCACGCCCGACAGCTTGAGCAGCAGCACCATCACCGCCTCGGTGCTGCCCAGGCCGCCGGGGATGAACGACAGCGCGCCGACCAGCATGCTCACGGCATAGATGCCGATGGCCGTCGTGAGCGCGAGTTCGATATCCAGCCCATGGGCAATCACGTACAGCGACACGCCCTCCGCGGCCCAGGCCACGAGGCCGATCGCCAGCCCGGCATACAGCGGCCGGCGTCCGAGCAGGGCAAAGGCCTGATCCCAGGCCGAGACCAGCCCGTGCAGCAGGGTCTGGAGCCGGCCTTCGGGATTCGCCGTGCGGCGCTGCATGTGTTCGAGCAGGCGCCGTTGACGAATCGCGATCAGCAGACCGGCGAGGGCGGCCAGCGGCGCGACGACCCACCAGACATAGTTCGAAAACGCGATCAGCACCAGCATCGACAGCAGCGCGATCGCCAGCAGGTCGATGAAGCGTTCGGCAAAGAAGGCCGCGAGACTGTGCGGGTAGGGCACGCCGTGGCGTGCGAGATAGACCGAGCGCATGCCTTCGCCGGCCTTGCCGGGCGTGGTGGTCAGCGCGAACCCGGCGATATAGATGAACCCGTCGCGCCAGAGCCCGACGCGGTCACCGAGCCAGCGCAGGTAGCCATGCCAGCGTGCGAAGCGCAGCCCGTAGTTGAACAGCGAAAGCGCCAGAATCGCCAGCCACCAGCGCATGTCCAGCTGGCGCATGGCGGCCAGCGTGCGTTCGGCGTCTATGCCGGCCACCAGGGTGGCGTAGAGCAGCAGCGCGAGGGCTAGAGAAAAGACGATCGTTCGTATGCGCGGCAAGACACGGCCTCATTGCTATGACGCCGAAAAGGCGGCAGTCGTGGTGATTCGTTTCCGACAGACCGCGGCCGCATTCCGGCCCACGGTCGGGGCACGCGTCACATGCGCGCGCCCGTACAAGAACCCCCAGTCGTCGTGCCCCGAACGAAGTGTCCGAATACGTTCAGCTTAGCGCAAACGCATCCGCATGAATCAAGTCTTGTGCGCTGCGCCATCACGAAAAACACGCGACACGGCGCCCGGGCGTGCCCGTTCGCCGGCAACGCCGGTTACCGTATCGGCCGCGCATGGCGGCACCCGTGCCGATGCGTCTAATCGCCGAGCTGAAGCGTACTGCTCATTCAAGCCTGCCGGCGTTTGGACAGCGCGGGCTGTCAGTAATGGCGCTTTCCCATACCATGAGCCGCGTATCCGGCGGCCCGGCGTGCCGCTTCGTTCGTTTCAATAGACGAGAACAAACATGGCCGAATATCGAGCGCCCACCCGCGACATGCTGTTCATGCTCAACGAAGTACTGGACGCAGACCGCATCCGCAGCCTGCCGGGCTATGACGACTACGATCCCGATACCGTCTCGGCGGTGCTCGACGAGGCGGCCCGGTTCGCCGGCGAGGTGCTGTCGCCGCTCAATCGCAGTGGCGACACCGAAGGCGTGAAGTGGTCGGCCGACGGTGTGACGCCGGCGGCCGGGTTCGGCGCGGCGTACCAGCAATATGTCGAGGGCGGCTGGAACGGGCTGACCGGCTCGGCCGATCACGGCGGCATGGGCATGCCGCGCGTGCTTGGTGCGGCCGCAACCGAAATGTGGAACGCCGCGAACATGTCGTTCGCGCTCTGTCCGCTGCTGACCGCCAGTGCCGTCGAAGCGCTGGAGAACCATGGCAGCGACGCGCTCAAGCAGACCTATCTCGACAAGCTCGTCACCGGTGAATGGACCGGGTGCATGGATCTCACCGAGCCGCAGGCCGGTTCCGATCTCGCCCAGGTGCGGACCAAGGCCGAGCCCGATGGCGACGCCTATCGCCTGTTCGGCCAGAAGATCTATATCACCTGGGGCGAGCACGACATGGCGGATAACATCATCCACTTCGTGCTCGCGCGCCTGCCGGACGCGCCCGCGGGCGTGAAGGGCATTTCGTTGTTCCTGGTGCCGAAATTCATTCTCGACGCCGACGGCAATCCCGGTGAGCACAATGATCTGGCCTGTGCCTCGATCGAGCACAAGCTCGGCATCCATGCCTGCCCGACCTGCACCATGAGCTTCGGCGAGAACGGCAAGGGCGCGCTCGGCTATCTCGTCGGCGAGGAGAACAAGGGCCTCGCGCATATGTTCACGATGATGAACGCCGCGCGCCATGCCATGGGCCTGCAGGGCCTCGGCATTGCCGACCGCGCCTACCAGCACGCGCTGGACTATGCCCGCGAGCGCCAGCAGGGCGGACGCGCCATCGTCGAGCATGCCGACGTCAAGCGCATGCTCCTGACGATGCGCAGCCAGACCGACGTGCTGCGCGCGCTGTGCCTGGATTCGGCCGCCGCTATGGATGTCGCCGAGCGCAGCGACAACGAAGAAGACCGCGCCGCGGCCCAGGCGCGCGCCGACGTGCTCATCCCCGTGGTCAAGGCCTGGGGCACGGAGCTGGGCGTGGATATCGCCAATACCGGCATTCAGATCCACGGCGGCATGGGTTTCGTGGAGGAAACCGGCGCAGCGCAGTATCTGCGCGACGCGCGTATCGCGCCGATCTACGAAGGCACCAACGGAATTCAGGCGATCGACCTGGTGGGCCGCAAGCTGATCCGCGACGAAGGGCGCGGCATGCGCGCGCTGATCGCGGATATCCGCGCCACCGCCGACGGGCGTGCCGAGGGTGCGAACGAACACCCGGCGCTGTCCAAGGCGCTGGATCTGCTCGAGCAGGCTACCGACACGTTGCTCGAGGCTGGCCGCGATGCCGCCATGGCCAACGCCTTCAACTACCTCATGCTCTGCGGCACCGTCTTCGGTGGCTGGTATGCCGCGCGCATTGCCGATGTCGCCAAGGCCGCGCTCGACGACAACACCGACGAAACCGACTTCTACGAGGCGCGTCAGGCCTGTGCGCGTTTCTATGTCCGCCAGATCCTGCCCAAGGCGCAGGGCTATGCGGCGATGGTTGCCGGCGGTCCCGAGGCCGTCGATTCGGTGGATGCCGCACGTCATCTCTGAGTGCGCTAGTCGGCAGCGCCGCGGGCGCTGACACGCAGCGGCGGTCGCACACGCCGCTGCGTTTACTGATCGGTCTCGATGGTCGGCCGGCGCGTTTCGGCGTGCGCGTTGTGGGCGGCGCCGAACGCCATGGTTCGAGCCGGCGCGACAATTTGTCACATTCCGCGGGCGCGCATCGCTCTTTAGGCTTCTGATCCGGCGGGCTTTTCTTCTGGCCTGTCGTGATCAACCGGAGCCTTCATGCCCTCGTGCCACAACACGCCGTGGTCCCCCGCCCGGTGGACGACTGCCGCCATGCTTTGCCTTGGCCCGTTAGCCGTCGCGGCGCAGACGACGCCGCCGGAAAAGGCGGAACCGGCGCCGCCGGACGATCGCTTCGTATCCCTGCCGGGTCTGACCGTCAGCGCCGATGCCGGCGCGGCGAACGGCCTGGAAAGTCTGCAGACGCCGGCGCTCGGTGTCGCGCTCGAGGCCGATCAGATCGAGGCCGTCAATACGGTTAATGCGGAGGACGCGATCCGCTATGCGCCGAACCTGGTCGTGCGCAAGCGTTATATCGGCGACGCCAACTCGACGCTGTCGTTTCGCAACATGCACACCACCCAGACGCCGCGCGCGCTGGTCACCGTCGACGGCTTTCTGATCTCGGATTTTCTCGGCGCGAGTTTCGACACCGCGCCCAAGTGGGCGGTATTGGGCCCCAGCGACATCGGCCGCGCCGAGATCATCTACGGGCCCACCTCGGCCCGTTATGCCGGCAACTCACTCGGTGGCGTGCTGCGGCTCGAAACGCGCGACATCACCGAGCGCAAGCTGCGGGTCAACGTGCAGAGCTTCGCGCAGGACTACGACTATTACGACACCAGCGAGAATCTGCTGGGTTATTCGGTCGACACCCAGCTCGAGACGCCGGTCGGCGATGACGGGGGCGTGGCGCTAGCGTATCGGCATTTCAGCAACGAAGGACAGCCCCAGCAGTGGCGTACCGCCGCGGCCGATTCGCCGTTCGCCGATCAGGCCACCGTGGACAACGAGCTCGGCTTTCCCCTGCGTATCGCCGCCCAGGATTCGGTGGTCGATTCCACCGAAGACCAGTTCCGTCTGCGCGGCGAGATCGGGCTGGACGACAACTGGCGGCTGCGCGGTCTCGGCGCGCTGCTCGTCGACCGGGAAGAGCGGCTCGACCCGGAAAGCTTCCTTGTCGACGGCGCGGGCGATTCGACCTTCGTGGGCGTCTCCGGCGTACAGCGCTACAGCTCGGAATCGACCGAGCTGCTGGCGGGCGTGGGCCTGGCCGGGCGGCTGGCCGGCTGGGATACGGATATCACCCTCAGCCGGTTCGAAACACTCGACGATCGCGCGCGCCAGTCCGACGCCGCCGATATCAACACCGGCATCATCCCGCGCAGTGGTCTCGTCACCGACACCGAGTCCAGCTGGAACACTGCTGGCGTGACCGGTGAGCGCGCGTTCGGCGATCACGCGATCGCGACCGGCCTGTCCTATCGCAACTACAAGGGCCGCAGTCGTACCCGGACCACCGACGATTTCCTGGCCGCGACCAATCTGTCCGATCGCAACGCCTCCGGTGGCCAGACGCGGCTGCTCGGCGCGTTCGTCGAGGACGCCTGGGCGCTCGCCGAGCGTTTTACGCTGACGCTGGGGCTGCGCTACGAGCAGTGGCGCGCCAGCGACGGGTTTCTCGTCGACGACGAGAACGACGTGACCTATCCGACCCGGCGTCGTGATGCCTGGTCGCCGAAGGCTGCCATGACGTTCACGCCGGATGCGGATACCGAAATCGTGTTCTCGGCCGCCAGGGCGACCCGTTTCCCGACCATCGGTGAGCTGTATCAGGCCGACCTGATCGCGTTCGGCCCGAACGTGGGTACGCTCGATCTCAACGGCTTCAATCCCGACCTCGAACCGGAGCGGGGCTTGGATCTGCAGCTCACGGGTACCCGTCGCTTCGGCAATGTCGCAGTCACGTTGTCCGGCTATCGCCAGGTCGTGAAGGACACGCTGTTCTCGCAGTCGCTGATCGTGCCGGATGCCACCACCGGCGACCCGACCACCCAGTCGCTGGTCACGAATATCGACGAAGTGGAGAGCTGGGGCGCTGATCTCATCGTGGCCGCGAACGATGTCGTCGTTCCCGGGCTCGGCCTCGATGCCAATCTGTCATGGAACGATACGACGATCAGCGAGAACGCGCTCAACCCCGCGCTTCAAGGCAACCGCTTTCCGCGCGTTCCCGAATGGCGGGCCAATGTCTCGGCGCGCTACGCGGTATCGCCCAAACTCGATCTTGCAACCCACTTTCGCTACCAAAGCACGCCGGAGCGCAATCTCGAGAACGACAGCAGTTCGCGCTGCGAAACGTATTTCTGCGTGTCCTCGTTCCACTTCGTGGACATGAAGGCCACGGTGCACCTGGATGCGGTGGATCTCGACTTCGGCGTGGACAACGTCTTTAACGAAAAGGCGTTCGTGTTCCATCCCTACCCGGGTCGCACTTTCGTCGCCGGGCTGCGCTATAGCGGAGATTTCTGATCGCTACCGTCAACCCGACCGGTACCGGGCGCCAGGCCACGCCGCCACGAACCGAGCGCTGGTATCGCACCGTCTGGCGGTGGCATTTCTACGCCGGCCTGTTCACCGTGCCCTTCATCGTCTGGCTGTCGGTGACCGGCGGCATCTATCTGTTCAAGCCGCAGATCCAGGCGCTCATCGATCGCCCTTACAACGATCTGGCACTCGAGCAGCAGCCGTTGCCGCCATCCGCGCTCATCGACGCCGCGCAGCGCGCGGTGCCCGGCGCCGTGCTGCATCGTTACGTGTTGCCGGGTTCGGATAACGATGCCCGGCAGATCGTGGTGGGCGCGGGCGCGCGACAGACGCGCGTCTATGTGCATCCCGAAACCGGCGCGATTCTCAAGCAGGTCGACGAACAGCGCCGGTTCCTCCGGCTGGTGTTTCATTTGCACGGCGAACTGCTGGCAGGTCGATGGGGTTCGATGCTGGTGGAACTGGCGGCCAGCTGGGCGATCGTGATGCTGCTGACCGGGCTGTTTCTGTGGTGGCCGCGACAGACCAGCCGCCTGGCCGGCGTGCTCTACCCGCGACTGCGGCGACGCGGGCGCGTGTTCTGGCGCGACATGCATGCTGTCACCGGTGTCTGGGTGTCGCTGTTTGCCATTGTCCTGATCCTGTCGGGGCTGCCCTGGGCCAAGAACTGGGGCAGCTATTTCAATACCGTGCGCAGCCTGACAGGCACCGCGTCGGTGTCGCAGGACTGGTCGCAGGGCAGCACGGCCGAGGCCGAACGGCGAAGCCGTCTCGATAGCGGCGCGCGCGCAGCGCTTGCGGGCAACGGTTTGCGCTCCGCGGGCGGCACGGTGTCGGCGGCGATGATCGATCGCATGATTGGCCAGGCCGCGACGCTAGGCCTCGCGCCGCCGGTCGAGATATCTCCACCGGCCGAGGGCGAGCGCTACTGGCAGGTGAAATCGCAGGCCGCCAATCGGCCCCGGCGCAGCAGCGTGGAAATGGACCCGGCGACCGGGCGTGCCGTCGGCCGCAAGGACTTCGCCGACGGGCACTGGATCGATCGCACCGTGGGCTACGGCATTGCGCTGCACGAAGGCGCGTTTCTGGGGCTGGCCAATCAGCTGTTCAATCTGCTCGTGCTGGTTGGCCTGGTGCTGCTGTCGGTATCCAGTGTTGTGCTATGGCTGCGGCGCCGGCCGCAGCATCGGCTGGGCGCACCCGAGCCGCGGGGAGACCGGCCACGCAGTGTGCTGCTGGTGGTCGCCATCCTGGCGCTCGCGGTACTGGTGCCGTTGTTCGGTGCGTCGCTGGCGCTCGTGGTGATCGTCGAGCGACTGTGCCTGCGCCGGTGGCCGCGGGCGCGGCGTTTCCTTTCATTGCGTCGCACGGCGGCCACGGTGTGGTGACGCGGGCATCATTCGGGCCGTTTCGATCAAGGTGAAACGCGCGCGGACTTTCGCCGTGCAGAGCTGCCTGTCGACTCACGATCCGCGGGCAGGATCGTTCGCGCGTATCGGCTGGCGGCGAGCTGTTGGTCGCGGAACCACAAAAAAGCCCGGCCCGCCGTGCGGCGGGCCGGGCGCTTACAGGCTTGCCGTGACGCTAGCTGTTGTCGAACAGCCGCTTGCGCAGGTCGAGCTTGCTGAACTTGCCGGTCGCCGTGCGCGGGATTTCGTCCACGAACACGTAGTTGTCCGGCACCATCCATTTCTCCATGCGCTCGCGCAGATAGGCTGCGAGGTCCTCGGCGGACAACTCGCGTCCTTCGCGCAACACAACCGCCGCGAGCGGGCGTTCACCCCATTTTTCGTCGGCCTGGGCAACCACGGCGGCTTCGGCCACGTCGTCGTGACCCATGATCGTGTTTTCCAGCTGAACCGAGGAGATCCACTCGCCGCCGGACTTGATCACGTCCTTGGTGCGGTCGGTGATGTTGATATAGCCCTCGGCGTCGATCGTGGCGATATCGCCGGTACGCAGCCAGCCGTCGGGCGTGAATTTCTCCTCGCTGTTCTCGAGCTGGAAATAGCTGCCCGTGATCCACGGGCCGCGGACCTGGATCTCGCCCATGTCCTCGCCGTTCCAGGGTAGCGGGTTGCCATCGTCACCCACGATGCGGGTATCCACGAACGGCACCGGCATGCCGGCGGTGGCGCGAATGGCGTACTGCTCGTCCTCAGAGAGTTTCTGGATGGCGGGCTTCAGGCGCGCAGCGGAGGCCAGCGGCGAGGTTTCGGTCATGCCCCAGGCCTGGATGACGGTCAGCCCGTACTTGTCGAAGCGACGGATCATCGCCTCCGGCACTGCAGAACCGCCCACCGTCATGCGCATGCCTTCGGGCAGGTTCCAGCGGTTCGGTTCGGCGTCCAGTGCGTTGATGATGCCCATCCAGATCGTCGGCACGCCGGCGGTGACGTTGACCTTTTCGCCCTCGTAGACGTTGAGCAGGCTTTCCGCGTCCATATGCGGGCCCGGATACACCTGCTTGGCGCCGACCATGGTCGACACATAGGGCAGGCCCCAGGCGTTGACGTGAAACATGGGCACGACCGGCAGGATCACGTCGTTGTAGGACAGATTAAGCGTGTCCGGCGTGGCCGCGGCCATGGCGTGGAGCACGCTGGAGCGGTGCGAATACACCACGCCCTTGGGCTTGCCGGTGGTGCCCGAGGTGTAGCACATGCCGCAGGCGTCGCGTTCGTCCTTTTCGGGGTAGACGAACTCGCCTTCGGCGGAGGCCAGGAAATCCTCGTAGCTTTCCATGCCGTCCGGCACGGGCTTGCCGGCCAGCGGCACCACGATGATCTTTTCGAAGTTGACCTTGTCGGCGAACTTTTCGTACAGCGGCAGCAGCACGTCGTCGATGATGAGGAAACGATCCTCGGCGTGATTGACGATCCAGGCCACGTCATCCGGCGGCAGGCGCAGGTTCAGGGTGTGCAGTACCGCGCCGGTGATCGGAATGCCGAAATACGCCTCCAGGTGCGCGGAGGTGTTCCAGGAAAAGGTCGCGACCCGATCGCCGTGCTTGATCCCGGCCTGGGTGAGCGCCTGAGCGAGCTGCTTGGCGCGTCGGACCATGTCGGCATAGGTCTGCCGGTGCAGCGACTTGTCCGGCATGTGGGTGACGATTTCCACATCGCCGAACTGCGCGCCCGCGCGCTCGAGAATGTCGTCGAGCAGCAGCGGCCGGTCCATCATCGTGGATTGCATGAGATCTCCTCTGGTCGTTGTTCGAATCGGTGTAAGGGTTGTTCTTTTCACCGCCGCCGAGCATCGCATTGGCGCAGCCGAAACGTCCATATTCGTTGGCCTATACCTCTAACGAGCGTTCGACCGGTTTGGTAACGTGACTTACCCGGCGGCGCGGAAACGCTGTTTCGGCAGGCTGCAGGCGGAACCTGCGGCGTCGTTAAGCTGCCATACGGCGAGCGGCGTACCGTAGACGCCGGAAAGCCGGCCTCGCGCGTCGCGCGCGATGTCGGTGAATTGACGGAGGAACGACGTCATGAAGAAACAACTGCTGTCCCTGATCTTTTCGACCGCGCTGGCCGTGGGCCATGCCGGTGGCGTAATGGCCGGGGAACTCACGGCCGACGAGATGCAGGCCGAGCTGGATGCCGCCACACCGGAGCAGCCGGCCGACTTTTCCGGTCACGATCTCAGCCGGCTCGACCTGTCGGGCATGGACCTGTCGGGGGTGAACCTCGCCGGCGCCGATCTCAGCAATGCACGGCTCGAGAACACCGTGCTCGAAGGCGCGAATCTTCTCGGCGCCAATCTCGATGGCGCTTGGCTGATCGGCGCGAATTTCGCCAACGCCAACCTGCAGGACGTACACCTGTTCGGCCCGGTTGTCGCCCGTGGGCTGGAGCCGTCGCGCGAGCAGTCCCCGGTATTCGCCGGGGCCGATCTCAGCGGCGCGCGGGTGATTGCGAAACTCTCCCAGGGCAATAACGAAGGCGTCAATTTCAGCAACGCAAATCTGGGCGCCGACATGCAGAATCAGTCCATGGGACTGATGCGCTTCGAGGCCGAGGGCGCGCAGCTCGCCGGTGCCGATTTCTCGGGCGCGCGGCTCAATCATGCACTGTTGCGCTTCGCCAACCTGACCGGGGCGGATTTCAGCAATGCCGATCTTCGCAGCGCCGAGTTCAACGGCGCGGATCTCAGCGGTGCGGACTTCACCGGCGCAGACGCCACCGGCGCGGATTTCTCCGACGCCGACCTCACCGACGCCCAGGGCATCGACAGCGCCACCGGGATGACGATCGAGAACGCGAGCTGATGCTGAACATGCAACGCGCTAGCCCGGCCAGGCGAGCGCGGTCCCTGCGACCAGCAGCACGGTATACACGACGCGTTTGAAGCGCTGCTCGTCGACGCGGTGATGCAAGCGTTCGCCGGCAAAGACGCCCAGCGCGAGCAGCGGCAGATAAAGCCCGAGATGCGCCAGCGCTGGCGCCAGCGACCCGTCGAGCGCGAACGCGAACGTGAGCGCGCTGTTCAGGCAGAACCAGACCACCACCAGCGTGGCGCGAAAGCGCGCCTTGTCCAGGTTCACGCCGGCGAGGGCATAGACCAGCAGCGGCCCGCCGGAGGCGAACAGGCCGTGGGTGATGCCGGCCATGAGCGTCCAAACACGAGTCCACCACCGCGCACGCGTCGGCACGCGATGGGCCCGAAAACTCTGTCGGAGCGCCCGGATGGCGAACCACACGATCAACAGACCGAACAGATGCTTGAGCAGTGTTTCGTCCAGCCACGGGCGCAGGCCATAGCCGGCGAGCGTCCCCAGGGCCATCAACGGCAGCACCACCCGCAGCAGCGTGGGCCGGTCGATATGGCGTCGATATTTGAACGCCAGGTAACCGGTCATGACGATGTTCAGCGGTACCAGAACCGGCAGCAGATCGGGTATCGGCAACAACAGCGCGCCCAGTGACAGCGAGATCACGATGCTGCCGAAGCCGATCATGGCTTCCACGGCGTAGGCGAACAGGATGAATACGCCGAGCAGCAGCCACGGCATGGCCAGCAGTTCGGGCGTCATCGGGCGTCCAGTTCGCTGCCCAGCTTGCGGACCATGAGCCGCTGATAGACATCGGGCGCGAGTCGCCAGAGCAGGCTCGAGAACCAGGTCAGCCGGTCGGGAAACAGGCGCCGGTCGCGCCGGCGGGCGGCGGCGATGATGCGTTCGGCCATCCAGTCGGCAGTACGAATACTGCCCACGGTCGAGCGCTTGTGCGTGGCAGGCCTGCCGTCGCCGCCGAGCGCATTGGTTTCGATCGGTGTATCGAGAAAGCTCGGATAGACCATGAGGATATGAATGCCGTCGGCCGCGATCTCGCTGCGCAGCGTTTCGAAGAACTGGCCGAGTGCGGCCTTGGCGCTGCAATAGCCGGCCCGCCCGAGGACCGGCATCCAGCCCGCCATCGAACCGATATTGATGATCTGGCCGCGGCTGGCACGCAGCAGCGGCATGAGCGCGAGCGTGAGTTCGACAGGCGCCTGCCAGTCCACCGCCATCACGCGGCGCAGCACGGCCGCGTCGGTGTGGCAGGCAAGGCTGCGGTGGGTGATGCCGGCGTTGTTGACCAGCACGTCGAGGCCGCCGGCGTCGGTTTCGATCGTGGCGACGAGTCGCGCGACGGCATTGCCGTCGGTCAGATCCAGCGCGTGGTGGGATATCCGTTCCGGGGCGCTTTTGGCCAGATGCTCGGCCCGCCGGGCGAGCCGTTCGGCGTCGATATCGACCAGAACCACATGGGCGCCGGCGGCGAAGAATCGTTGTGCCAGGGCCCAGCCGAGTCCGGATGCCGCGCCGGTGATGAGCACGCGCGTCACAGCCGCCCCCGCGCACGGGCGTGCTCGACGAAATAGTCGAAGACCTCGGCACTGGTCTTGGCCGGCGTGAAACCGAATTCGCGCTTGAGCCGCGTGTTGGCCAGCACCGGCCGGTAGCGCAGGAAATCCACCTGCTGCGGGCGGTGCGGCGTCAGCCCGAGACGATGGCCGATCCAGAGGCCGGCCTTGACCATCGATGCCGGCACGCGCAGTACGGGCTTGTCCAGGCGTGCCGCGATGTCGTCGATAGTCAGCGCGCCGTCGCCGGCCATGTTGTAGATGCCGCGGGCATCGTTTTCGATGCCGCGCACGATGGCATCGACCACGTCGGCATCCCAGATGAACACGAACGGCGAGTCGGATCCGGCGATCGCCAGCAGCCAGCGCCCGGCGAATAGCCGCGTGATCTGGTTATCGGTCTCGCGGCCCAGTACGGTGCCCGGGCGAAAGATGAGCTGGCCGAGTGCCGGGCGTTCGGCGCGGTATTCGGCCAGCAGCGTTTCCACCGCGCGCTTGTGGTCGGCGTAGGCGAATTCCGGGTTGCCGCGCAGGGCGTCGTCCTCGTTCAGCCAGGCCGGATTGTCGGCGTGATAGCCGTAGGCCGCACCGGAACTCGTGACCACGAGCTGGCGCACGCCGGCCGACACGCAGGCTTCGAGCACGTTGCGGGTGCCGTTGACGTCGATATCGTAATCGCGAGCGCGATCGCCCGAATCCGCGAGCACGGCCGCGAGATGCACCACGCGGGCGATGCCGCGCTCGCGGCAGATCGATGCCAGCTGCGCATCGCGAATATCGCATTCGATGACCGGGCAGGGCGGGGCGGCCGGCACGCGAATGTCGAGTCCGAGCACCTCGTGACCGGTGGTCACCAGGCGCGCCGCGAGTTGGCGCCCGATATAGCCGGCCGCGCCGGTGATCAGAATGCGGTCAGTCACGGACATGCTCTGCGCTGCGCGACCACAGCAGGGCCAGCGTGAGCCCCGAGATCAGATGCCATGTGCCCCAGAAGGCGGCGATCAGGATCATGCCGGCTGCCTGCGGGAAGAAGGTGAACAGGATCGACAGCCCGAGCCCGGAGTTCTGGATGCCGACTTCCATGGTCACCGCACGCCGGTCGCCGCGCGACAGATGCACGACGTAGCCGATACCTGCCCCCAGAGCCAGCGCGAGCGCGTTCTGGCCGACCACGAGCGCGACGATGCGCTCGGCGTTGGCGAGAAACACATCCATGTTCCGTGCGAACGCAATGGCCACGAACCCCAGCAGCACGAACAGCGAAGCCAGCCGCAGGGGTTTCTGGGCGCGCGCCGCAAAGCCGGGCGCATGGCGGGCCGTGAGCATGCCCAGCAGCAGTGGCAGGGCGAGCACGGCGGCGACCAGCATCAGGATATTGACCGGATCGAGCGCGATTTCGGTAACCAGCGCGCGGGTATGCGGATTGAGCCAGCCGTAGAACGCGAAGTTGAACGGCGTGAGCACCGTGGCGGCGAGGCTGGATACCGCGGTCATGCTGACCGAGGCGGCGACGTTCGCACGACCGATCCAGGTCATGATGTTGGAGAAGGTCCCGCCCGGGCAGGCCGCGACCAGGATCATGCCCAGCGCCAGTTCCGGATCAACATCGAACGCCCAGGTCATCAGGCAGGTGGCTGCGGGCAGAAGCAGAAACTGAGCCAGCAACCCCACCAGCGGCGCGCGCGGGTCACGCGCGATACGGGCGAAATCGTCGACCTTCAGCGACAAAGCGACGCCGAACATCATGCACGCCAGGATGGCGTTGAGCACGATCAGCGCGGCCGGGTCGAACTGCATGGCCGCTCAGCCCGCCGTCTGCTTTTCGAGCGCGGCGATATGGCGGCGCACCTGTTTCAGGTAGCTGTCCTTGTGCACGTAGTAGGCCATGCGGGCCAGCGGCAGGTAGGCATAGCCGCCGTCGATACGATCGCTGGCGTGTTTTCGCTTGCGCTGCTGCAGCTCGCGCGCGCCGGGCTGATCGGCGGCGAGCTGGCGGATATAGAGCGCGACCATCTGCGCCTGCAGGTTGCGCCCCTCCCAGCCTAGGCCGGTGGCCTCGATCATGCCCATGAGGAACAGATTGTCGTGCTCGGGGTGGAAGACGTTGAGATACAGGCTCGGCGCATCGCCGGTGTGCCAGTTCAGATGCTGCGCGTCGATGAACGGGTAGTGCAGCTTGTAGCCGGTGGCCATCAGCACGAGATCGTAGTCGGCCTGTTCGCCGTCGTTGAAGGTGACGGTATGGCCGGCCATGTCGGCGACGTCCCGGCGCGGTGTGATATCGCCGTGTCCGAGATGATGCAGCACCAGCGAGTTGATCACCGGATGCGATTCGTACATGCGGTAGTCCGGATCGGGCAGGCCGTAGTCGCTGGGTTTGCCCACCACCATCTGGATGAGCCTGGCATCGAGACGCTGCTTGAGCGCGCGCGGCAGCCTGAACTTGCCGCCGAGCGTATCGGTGGGCCGGCCGCCGATGAACTTGGGCAGGAAGTGATAACCGCGGCGTACCGACAGGTCCACGCTTTTCGCATGGTGTACGGCATCGACCGCGATATCGCAGGCCGAATTGCCACAGCCGACGATCAGCACGCGCTTGCCGGCGAAACGGGCCGGGTCACGATAGGCGCTGGCGTGCAGCAGCTCGCCGTCGAACCGGCCCGGCAGCGTGGGCCAGTTCGGTTGGTGCAGGGTGCCGTTGGCGATCAGCACGCCGTCGAAGATCCGGAACTGGCGGTTGCCGGCGTGTTCGGTGAGGATCTTCCAGCCATCCGCATGGCGCTCGATCGACACGACCCGGGTGGCGAATTCATAACACCGATACAGATCGAAATGGCGCGCGTAGTCGCGAAAGTACTGCTTGAGCTGACGATGGGTCGGGTAGGTGGCCATCGCCTGTGGCATCGGGAATTCGGCGAACTCCGTCATCCGCTTCGACGAGATCAGATGCGCGCTTTCATAGACCGTGCTGTGCGGGTTGTCGATATCCCATAATCCGCCGACGTCGTCGTGCAGTTCGAAGCCGACGAAGTCGATCCCGTAGCGATCCAGGTTGCGGGCACTGGCCAGGCCCATGGGCCCGGCGCCGATCACGGCATACATCGAAAGGCATCTGCGGCGGTTTGCTATGGTTTCGACTCTAGAACGCCGCGGAGCCGAGCGACATGGCATTTCGGGACAGCGTCGCCGTCAATTCGGGACATTCGGGCGATGCACGGCCGGTTTCGGGCGGTCGTCGCTAGCCCCATGCCGGCGCGCGCGGCCCGTATCGAACCCACGGTGACGCCCCGCTTCACCCGGGCGCTGCTGCAGGCGGCCGCCCGGCGCGATATTGCCGTGCCCGAAGCGCTGCTCGCGGAGCTGGACGCCGGCGAACGCGTGTCGTTGGCGGCACAGGACCGGCTCTGGGGGTATCTGTGCAGCCACGACGCGGATCCCTTGATCGGTCTGGAACTGGGGTTGTCCATCCAGGTGGGCCATCTGGATACCGCCGGCATGCTGCTGATGAGCAGCAACACGGTCGGCGAGGCGCTTGATGCGCTGCTGGAATATCACCCCATCGTGGGCGAAGGCGGCCGCTTCGATCTCGTGTGCGGCCACGCGACATGTCGACTGATCTACGAGCCGCATTACGCCACCCGCTGCAGCGAGCGCGTCGAGGCGGTCATGGGCTGCCTGCTCGCGCTGACCGGCTGGACGACGGGCCATGCCTTTCGTCCCGATGCCGTGACCTTCGTCCATGGCCCGCTGGCCGATCCGGCCCGCTATACGCAGCGTCTTGGCGTGCCGGTGCACTTCAACGGCGACGCCAACATGCTGGCTTTCGATACGGCCAATCTCGCGTTGCCGCTGAGCCAGGCCAACCCGGCGCTCTATGCGCACCTGCAGCGGCTGGCGATGGACGAACTCGATGCGCTGGGCAGCCGGTCTCTGGGCGCGCGGATTCGCCATATCCTCACCGGGCACCCCGACTGGGGACGTGATCGGGTCGCGTTCGAACTCGATATCAGCCCGCGCCATCTCGTGCGCCGTCTCGCGGCCGAGGGGGAAAGCTTCAAGCAGCTGCACGACGAACTGCGACGGGCGCTGGCCGAGCGCGCGCTGCGCGACAACGTGCGGGGCGACGCTATCGCCGAACGACTGGGTTTTGCCGACGAGCGTGCCTTCGCGCGCGCCTTCAAGCGCTGGACCGGGATCACGCCGGCGCGCTTTCGCGCGCAACAGGCGCCGCGCACAGATGCGCTGCTGCCGGGCCGCTAAGGCGATATGCGTCCGCGGTTCGTGTCCGCATGCGCGAAACGGGCGGTATAGTTCCACGCTGTTGTAAAACGCCTGGGACGCGCATGCGCTATTGGGAAGACTTCGAGATCGGCGCGATCGAACGCTACGGGGCCTACGAGGTGACCGAAGCCGAGATCGTGGAATTCGCCACCGCCTACGATCCGCTGCCGTTTCATGTCGACCCGCAGGCCGCGAAGGACAGCCCCTACGGCGCGTTGACCGCGCCGGGCCTGCTGACCTGCGCGATCTTCATGCGGCTGCTGGTCGATCATCTGCTGCTCGACGCGGCGTCGCTGGGATCGCCGGGCGTGGATTCGGTGCGCTGGACGCAGCCCGTCTATGCCGGCGATACGCTCTCGGTGCGCCAGGAAGCGCTGTCCAAGCGCGTGCTGGAAAGCCGGCCCGAGATGGGGCTGATCAAGAACCGTTTCGAGGTTCTGAATCAGAACGACGAACTGGTTTGCGAAATCGCATCGAACGGCCTGTTCCGGCGCCGTGAGTCACCTGGAGCGCCGGCATGATCCACTACGAAGACCTGACCGAGGGTGACAGCGTCGATCTCGGCCCGATCAGTCCGACAGCCGAAGAGGTGGTCGATTTCGCGAGGCGCTACGACCCGCAGCCGTTTCACCTGAGCGACGAGGGCGCTAAGAATACCTATTTCGGCACACTTGCCGCCTCGGGCTGGCACACCGCCGCGCTCACCATGAAGCTGATGATGACCGGCCGCGACGAACCGCTGGCCAGTCTCGGTTCGCCGGGGTTCGAGAACCTGCGCTGGCACAAGCCGGTGTACCCGAACGATGCGCTCACCGCGCGCGTTACCGTGGCCGGCAAGCGACTGTCGAAGTCGCGCCCGGAAATGGGGCTGGTGCAGTTCGCGGTCGAAACACGCAATCAACACGACGCGGTGGTCATGAGTTTTGTGTCCACCTCGATGATGGCGCGTCGCGAGCCGGGTTAGGTACGGATCAGCGGCCGTCGCTCACCGGGTCCGGACGGACACGACATCCCGGCGTGTCGACGCCAGCACGGGCCGCCACGAGGCAGACGGCATGCGCGACCAGTGCGGGTTGTTCGAGCTGGATGTAGTGGCCGCTGTCGCGGGCGATGAAATGCACCGCTCCGGGATGCGCGTCCACATATTCCTGCTGCAGGCGGCGCCATAATTTTTCGCTCGCGGCGGGATAGTCGGGCGAGGCGCCAAGCCGGGCACCGCGGCTGATCACCACGAGCGGCAGATCGATGGGCAGCGGGGGCGCGTGCGCGACCTGTCGCTCGCTTTCGCGAAAACCGGCCAGCTCGTGATGTGCGGTGCGCCAGGTCACGGGATCGTGAGACAGGGCGCGGGCCTCGGCGGCGTCGGCCGGCGCCAGGTTGGGCGGCACATGGCTTGCGATCGAGATATGAAATACGCCGTCGGGGGCGATACGCAGACCCAGGTCGCGTTCGTAACGGCCGATCTGATCCACCTGGCTGCTGTCGACCAGCACCAGTCCGGCGGTCTCGCGCGGATAGCGGGCCGCGAAAAGCTGCATGTTCCAGCCGCCGAAGGAATGGCCGACCAGCAGGTAGGGTGGCTGTATGGCCGCGCGGGTCAGCAGGCGGCGCAGTTCCTCGACGATCACGGCACTGGTGCGCGGTGGCAGCGCGGCGTCGCTGTCGCCGTAGCCCGGGCGGTCGTAACTGCAGACCGGCAGGCTTTCGGCCACGAGCGGCTGCAGACGCGACCAGACGAGTGCACTGTCGCCCAGCCCCGCGTCGAGCACGACCGTGGGTTCACCGGGCGCGGGTTTCGGGCCGCTGCAGTGCACAAGCACGCGGCCGTTGCCGAGTTCGACCGCGCGCAGCCGCTCGATCGCGCTGGCCGGCGCGCTCAGCACGGCGCTGCAGATCAGCGTGCCTATCGCAGCGGCATACAGCGCGCAGCGGCGGGTGTCGACGCCATTCATCCCGACCCCCTGCCTGACGAGGTTCACGAGATACGAAAGAATGGCACGGCAAGTTGCGTGCCCACGGCTTTCGCAAGCCGGCGGGGTGCGCAGTCAGGCGCGGTGGGGCTCGCCGAGGTATTCGTTCGAGCTCATTTCCTGTAGCCGACTGGCGGTACGCTCGAACTCGAAGGCCAGGCGTGTGCCCTGGTACAGCGCCTCCGGTACGGCCTCGGCGGTGCAGAACAGATTGACCCGACGGTCGTAGAATTCATCCACCGCATTGATGAAGCGGCGCGCGGCGTTGTTCTCGTCGTCATCGAAGACGGGCACGTTGGACACCATGATGGTCGAATACTCGCGCGCCATCTCGATGTAGTCGTTGGCCGAGCGGCTGCCGCGGCACAGATCCTCGAACTCGAACCAGACGACGCTATCGGCACGCTGGCGTACCGGGATCTTGCGGCCGAGAATCTTCACGTTGCCGCCCTCAACGGGACGCCCGGTCGCCAGGCGATCGAAGTGCTTCGCCAGCACGGTGTCGGCGTCTTCGCCCGGCGGCGTCTGATACGTGGCCGCGTCGTCGATCCGGTCGAGCCGATAGTCGGTGCCGTCGTCCAGATGCATGACGGTGCAGTATTTCTTGATGCGCGCGATCGCGGGTTTGAAGCGTTCGCGCTGCAGGCCATCCTTGTAGAGATCGTCCGGGTCCACGTTCGAGGTCGTGACCAGAGTCACGCCGCGCTCGAACAGCTCCTCGGTCAGGCGCGCGAGGATCATGGCGTCGGCCACGTCGGAGACGAAGAACTCGTCGAAGCAGAGCACGCGGTCGCTGGCCCATTCCTTGGCGATGAGCTTGAGCGGGTCGGACTTGTTCGCGTACTTCTTGCGCGCCTCGTGCACCTTCTGCATGAAGCGATGAAAATGCAGGCGCGACTTCTCATCGAAGGGCAGGTTCTCGTAGAAGCAGTCCATGAGGTAGGTCTTGCCGCGGCCCACGCCGCCCCAGAGATAAAGACCGGTGACCGTTTCGCGCCGCGTTTTGCCAAAAAACCCTTTGCGGGTGGTCGGGTTTGCGACCAGCGCCTCGTGGATCGCCTGGAGCGCATCGACGGCTTTTTCCTGCGCCGGATCGCGCACGAAATCGTCGCGCGCGAGATCCGCGTCGTAGCGCGCGCGCGGACCCGCGGCGCTGTCGGCTGACACTGCCATGCAAACTCTCGTCGTCGAAATACAAATTATTATACGCTCCGCGCCATGGCCGCCATCGATGCGCTAGACGACGACACCGCCCGGACCATCGAGTCGTTCCTGGACGGGCTCTGGGCCGAGCGCGGCCTGTCCGACGCGACGCTGGGCGCCTACCGCAACGATCTGGCGCACTTCGCCCGCTGGCTGGACGGCCGCACGGCGCTGGCGCAGGCGTCGCGCCCGGACATCCAGGCCTATCTCGCTGCCCGGAATACGCCGGGCTCGAGTCCGCGCAGTGCCGCGCGGCTGCTGTCGAGCCTGCGTCAGTTCTATCGCTACCAGCTGCGCGCGAACGTGATCGACGAGGATCCGACCGCGCTGATCGCGATGCCGACCCAGGGCCGCCGGCTGCCGAAGACACTCACCGAAGCCGATGTCGAGGCGCTGCTCGCAGCCCCGGATACCGACAGCGACATCGGTCTGCGTGATCGCGCCATGCTCGAGCTGATGTATGCGGCCGGGCTGCGCGTGTCCGAACTGGTGGGCGCTACCCGTGCCCAGGTCAACACGCGCCAGGGCGTGATCCGCGTGACCGGCAAGGGCGGCCGCGAACGCCTGGTGCCGCTGGGCCTGGCCGCGATCGATTGGCTGGAACACTATATGCGCGAAGCGCGGGGGCTGTTGCTCGGCGCCAGACAAAGCGATGCCCTGTTCGTGACCGGCCGCGGCGGCGGTATGACGCGCCAGAACGTCTGGCACCGTATCCGGGGTTACGCGGCCCAGGCCGGCATTCGCGCCGACGTCTCGCCGCACGGGCTGCGCCATGCGTTTGCGACCCACCTGCTCAACCACGGCGCAGACCTGCGCGCCGTGCAGATGCTGCTGGGCCATGCCGATCTGTCGACCACCCAGATCTATACCCACGTCGCGCGCGCCCGGCTGCAGGCGCTCCACGCGACCCACCACCCGCGCGGCTGAAGCGCCGTGGCGCGCAATATCGAGATCAAGGCCGCGGTGGCGGATGTTGCGGCGCTGCACGAACGGGCGGCCGTGATCGCTACCGCCGGCCCTGAAGAAATCCAGCAGCACGACACGTTCTTTGCCTGCAATCGCGGGCGGCTCAAACTGCGTCGCATGAGGACGGGCGAGGCCGAGCTGATCTTCTATCGCCGGCCGGACGTGGACGGGCCGAAAACCTGCGACTACGAACGCAGCCCCGTGGCCGACCCGGCGGCGATGGCGCGCGTGCTCGAACAGGCCTTGGGCGTACGCGGCGAAGTCATCAAGACACGCACGCTCTATCTCGCCGGGCGCACGCGCATCCATGTCGACCACGTCGACGGCCTGGGCGATTTCATGGAACTGGAAGTCGTGCTCGAGGCCGGGGAATCGGTCGCGGCCGGCGAGCGCGAGGCCGAGCGCCTGATGGCTGCACTCGGCGTGGCTGCGTCAGACTTGCGGACGGGCGCCTATATCGACCTGCTCGAAGCCCGAGCGAGGGACTAGCGTTCGAGCAGCTCGCGCTTGTTCGGCCTGTCCGCCCACTCGTCGGCGTCTTCCGGCGCCGGCTTGATCTCGGTGATCACCGGCCATTTGGCCGCCAGTTCCGCGTTGAGCTCGAGGAAATCGGCCTGATCCTCGGGTAGATCGTCTTCCGAGACGATGGCTTCCACCGGGCACTCCGGCTCGCAGAGCGTGCAGTCGATGCACTCTTCCGGGTCAATGGCGAGGAAGTTGGGGCCCTCGTGGAAACAGTCCACCGGGCAGACCTCCACGCAATCGGTGTATTTGCACTTGATGCAGTTCTCGGTGACTACGAACGTCATCCTGGGTCGGGCCTCGTGACGGAACCAAAGATGGGCGACAGTTTATCAGGAGCTGCCGGTCTCTACGTTGGCCACGCGATCCAGATTCATGGCGCGCCAGTCGTCGGCCCCGAGGTTGTCCATATGCAGATCGAAGCGTCCGCGCCGGCGATCGGCAAAGTAGTGGCTGAGCGCGCGGTGAATGGTGGGAAAGGCCAGCTGTGACCACTCGATCTCGTCTTCGCCGAGCAGGGTGACGAACTGGCTTTCCTGGCCGGCGCCGTAATGGCTGCCGGACAGCGTGGCGCGGTAGAAGATATGCACCTGGCCGATGTGGGTCACGTCGATCACGGTAAACAGCTCGGCGTCGGTGACCTCGGCCTGCGCTTCCTCGCGGGTTTCACGCGCGGCGCCTTCGAAGATCGTTTCGCCGAGTTCCAGAAACCCGGCCGGCAGCGTCCAGAAGCCCAGACGCGGCTCGATGGCGCGCCGGCACATGAGGATGCGGTCGTCCTGCTCGACGATGCAGCCGACCACGTTGCGTGGGTTCTCGTAGAAGATTTCGCCGGTTTCGCTGCAGACATTGCGCTTGCGGTCGTCGCCGGCGGGCACCTTGTATTCGATGGGCGCGCCGCAGTTGGGGCAGAACGTCATGGGTTTCGGCATGGCGGAAGATTAGCAGACAACGAGCAAGTGGCCGTGCGCTGGTATCGTTTCAAACGGCACGAACCATGCAACCGCTGAAAACATGAATCCGTCGATCAACGAGAAACATCCCGCCATGAGTGCGACCGACGTGGCTGCCCACGATGAAGCGCTGCGCGCCCAGGTGCGCGCGGCCGGTGCCCTGCTGGGCGACGTATTGCGTTCGCAGGCCCGCGAAGGCGTCTTCGATACCGTCGAGACGCTGCGCCGCGGCTATATCGCGCTTCGCGAACAGGACGACCCCGACAAGCGTGCCGAGCTGCAGGCGCTCGTCGCCGACCTGCCGGCGGAAACGATGACCGAGGTCACGCGCGCCTTCGCCATCTATTTCAATCTGGCCAATCTGCTCGAAGAGCTCCATGCCCACCGCACCCGGCGTGCGCTGGCGGCCGACGGCAATCCGCAGTGGCTGGGTTCGTTCAACCGCAGTTTCACCGATCTCGCCGCCGAGGGCGTGAGCCTCGAGGACGCGCTCGCCCGGCTCGAGCGTCTGTCGTTCATGCCGGTGTTCACCGCGCACCCGACCGAGGCCAAGCCGCGGGCCGTGCTCGACGCGCTGCGTCGGCTGTTCGAGTGGTTTCGCGAACTGGCTTTCGATACGCCCGACGAGCGCCGCCACGCCGAGATCGAGGAACATATCCGCCAGAACATCCAGGTGCTCTGGAAGACCGAAGAGCTGCGCGGTTCGCGCCCGACGGTGGCCGACGAGATCCGCAACGGGCTCTATTATTTCCGTGCCTCGCTGTTTGCCAGCGTGCCGGTGATCTATCGCAACCTCGAACGTGCGCTGTCCAATGCCTACGGCGAGCGCGTCGAGCCGCCCACGGTGCTGGATTTCGGCTCCTGGATCGGCGGCGATCGTGACGGCAATCCGTATGTCACCGCGCGCGAGACGCGCTACGCACTGCGTATGCAGGCACGCGAGGTGCTCACCGAATACCTGCGCCGGATCGATCATCTGGCCAGCCGCCTGTCGTTCTCGGCTCGCTGGTGTGCGCCCAGCGATGCCTTCTGGCAATCCCTGGCCGCGGACGAGCAGCGCATTGCAGCGCATACCGGCGTGCGCGCCGAGCGCTTCGCTGCCGAACCCTATCGGCGCAAGCTTTATCTTATGCGCCAGCGCATCGCGGCGATGGTCGACCAGCTGCAGACCGAGCTGCGTCTGCGCGCCGAGCGCAGCGAGCGCAGCCCGGTGGCTTACGACAATGCCGCCGAACTGATCGACGAACTCCGCATCATGCGCGAATCGCTCGTCGGTCACGGCGACCAGGCGATCGCCGACGACGAAATCAAGGACCTGCAGCGGCTTGTGCAGACGTTCGGCTTTCATCTCGCGCGCGTGGATCTGCGCGAGGAATCGACCCGGCACACCCGGTGCGTGCACGAGCTGTTTGCCGCGCTCGACATCTGCGACGACTACGAGTCCCTGGACGACGCCGCGCGAACGACGCTGCTCGCCGCCGAGCTCGCACGCGACGAGGTGCCGGAGGTGGCGCGTGTCGACGTTTCCGGCGAAGTGGGCGACACGCTGGACAGCCTCGCCGTGGTGCGTGAATTCACCCGCACCCTGGGCGTGGACGCGTTCGGCAGCTATGTGATCTCGATGACCCACAGCGTCTCGGACATGCTCGCGCTGCTGTGGCTCATGCGCGCCACCGGCGTATACGAGCCGGGCGAGGGCACCCCGCCGCTTTCGATCGCGCCGCTGTTCGAGACCGTGGCCGATCTCGAGCATATCGAGCCGGTGCTCGACGGCCTGCTCGCCCAGCCGGCGTATCGCGACTTTCTCGAAGCGCAGGCGGCCGACGGCACGCGCCGGCAGGAGGTCATGCTCGGCTATTCGGACTCCTGCAAGGACGGCGGGATCATGGCGTCGCGCTGGCAGCTCTACAAGGCGCAGCAGCTCGCGGTTGCGGTCTGCGACCGCCACGAGGTGGACAGCCTGCTCTTTCACGGCCGCGGCGGCACCGTCGGGCGCGGCGGCGGGCCGACCCATCAGGCGATCGTGTCGCAGCCGCCGGGCACGGTGCGTTCGCGGATCAAGTTTACCGAGCAGGGCGAGATGATCTTCGCCAAGTACAGCAATCCGGAAACGGCGGTTCATGAGCTCACGCTCGGCATTACCGGCACGCTCAAGGCCAGTGGTTTTGCCACCGACGACACGGACCACTCGCAGATCGCCGGCGCGCTGTCGGATACCGGCGAGCAGTTCTACCGTCGCCTGACCGAAGACACCGCGGGTTTCTTCGACTATTTCTATGCCGCCACGCCGACCGCCGAAATCGGCGCGCTCAACATCGGTTCCCGGCCCGGCCATCGCAAGGCGGTACGCGGCAAGTCGTCGATCCGCGCGATCTCCTGGGTGTTCGCCTGGGCGCAGTCGCGGCATACGCTGCCGGGCTGGCTCGGCGTGGGTACCGCACTCACGGAGGGCGGGATCGACAACGAGGCACTGGTCGCGCTCTATCGCGACTGGCCGTATTTCCGCACCATCATCGACAGCGTGCAGATGTCGCTGGCCAAAGCCGACATGCGCATCGCCGCGACCTATGCCGAGCTTGCGCCCGAGCATGTCGATATTTTCGAGGCCATTCGCGGTGAATATGACCGCGCGGTCGAACGGATTCTCGCGATCACGGGCGAGGAAACGCTGCTGGACGACGACGTCGTGCTCAAGCGTTCGCTGGACCGGCGTCGACCGTATCTCGACCCGCTCAATCATATTCAGATCACCGCGCTGACGCGCTATCGTGAAGGCGGTGATCGGGTGTGGCTGGATCCGGTGCTGCGCTCGATCAACGCGATTGCCGCCGGTATGCGCAATACTGGCTGACCTGTTCGTCATCGGAATCCGAAAAGATCAAGACACCATGAATCCAACCAACGTCTTTTTTCGCGTGTTTTCGCTGCTCGCGGTGCTGTCTGTTCTGGCGGGCGCGCCGGCAGCCATGGCGCAGAACGACGAGAGCGCCAACGCGGGCGAGAAGCCGCAGCGTCCGGTCTATCTCGATATCGTCCCGGTGGCGGATGCGCGCTACTCGATGTTGCCGGAAGAGCTCGTCGCCTCGCTTGCCAACGAAGCGCTCTCCAATGCCCGCCAGGCGACCATCCGCATGAACGGACAGGACCTGCCCGCCGGCGTGCGCGTGCTGCGCATCATGTACATCGTTCACCAGCAGGAAGAGTCGGACGGCGTGACCGCGGCAGTCGCGGCTTCAACGGAGCTGCTGCGTACCAGCGACGAGGGCGATGGGGGTATCCAGACGTTCTCGATCTACAACGGTCTGCAGCAGACCCTGGTGCAGGGGCCGGATGTCACCCGGGCACGCGAGCAGCTGCGTATCGCCTTCAAGAAGGAGCTGCAGGCGCGTATCAGCTCCGCCTTCCAGAACGCCGAAGCTCTCTGATCGATCGCCGGGCGCGGCGTACACTCGGCGCCCGGTACGTCTTGCATGGCGCTCG